>Ga0170475_124021506_pt1 | contig 12741 bp, 12 predicted proteins | sample Soicark_Litter_5_FD_111474 | JGI IMG/M metagenome (GOLD analysis project Ga0170475, IMG submission 111474) | Avena fatua rhizosphere microbial communities from Hopland, California, USA. Combined Assembly of 48 SPs | reverse complement strand
CATGTTGGTCGTACGAAAGCGCTCTTACGGCAACCACCTACCCTCTGCACGGCCGCCAAACACGGCGACGACTCCGCTAAACCCCGAGATGGCGATGGCGACGCTTCCGATTCCGAGAAGGGTCATGAGTACGTGGTCGGTCATGGTGCCTCCAAGATATGGTGGCATGCGCCTCTCGCTTTCGCCAGAAGGCGAGGGCGAGGCGACCAAAGCGTACTCCAGTACGCTGCGGGAGCCGAGGTTGAGCCTGACGCAGGATTGCGAAGCAAACCCGCTGTGAAAGTGGTGGGCGCTGAGGGGATTGAACCCCCGACCTTGGCCGTGTAAAGACCCTGCTCTACCGCTGAGCTAAGCGCCCAAACCTGCTGATACGGTCGGTCCGCGGATCGCCGATTACGGCGACACGTGGACCGGGCTCGACTCGGCGCCCGCGTGGATGCGGTGCTCTTCGGCCGGGGCTTCCACGTTGATGGTCATACCGAGGTACTTGGTCAAACCGGTACCCGCTGGGATCAGGCGACCCATGATGACGTTCTCCTTGAGGCCACGTAGGTAGTCGACCTTGCCGCCGATGGCAGCTTCGGTGAGCACCTTGGTGGTCTCTTGAAAGGACGCCGCCGAGATAAAGCTCTCGGTCGTGAGGGACGCTTTGGTGATGCCCAGGAGGAGAGGTTCGGCCGTGGCCGCAGCACTGCCCGCTTGGACCACCCGCTGGTTCTCCGCCACGAACGTGGCCTTGTCGACCTGTTCGCCTGAGAGGAAGTTCGTGTCGCCCACGTCCTTGATCTTCACCTTACGCAGCATGGACCGAACGATGATCTCAATGTGCTTGTCGTTGATCTTCACGCCCTGCAGACGGTAGACCTCTTGCACTTCGTCGATCAGGTAGTTGCACAGGGCCTTCTCGCCCAGCACGTGCAGAATATCGTGCGGGTTGATCGGGCCGTCCATGAGGGGTTCACCCGCGCGGACGTAGTCGCCTTCGTTCACCGTGAGGTGACGACCCTTGGGTACGAGGTATTCCATGGCCTCGCCTTGGTCCGGCGTAACCAGGATCTTGCGCTTGCCCTTGGTGTCTTTACCGAAGGAGACGATGCCGTCGACTTCGCTGATGATGGCGGCGTCTTTGGGTTTACGAGCTTCGAAGAGTTCGGCCACGCGGGGCAGACCGCCCGTGATGTCCTTGGTCTTCGTGGTCTCGCGGTGCATCTTGGCGATCGTGTCGCCGGCGTGGATTTCCGCGCCGTCGTTGACCACCAGGTTGCAACCCACCGGGAGCAAGAAGCGAGCTTCGCGCTCGGTGCCCGGAATCTTGAAGGTCTCGCCCTTGTCGTTGACGATGAGGATCTTGGGCCGCTTGTCGGCCTTGGATTCCGTCACGAACTTCTGGGACAGACCGGTCACCGGGTCCAGTTTCTCGGACATCGTGACGCCTTCTTCGAGGTCGTCGAACTTCACGATACCGGTCACTTCGGACACGATGGGGGTCGAGTAGGGATCCCACTCGGCCATCACTTCGCCCGCCTTGACGTCGGAGCCATCAGCCTTGCGGAGGTGAGCCCCGTAAACCACGGGGTATTTCTCACGTTCACGGCCCTGGGGATCCATCACCACAATTTCGCCGTTGCGGTTCATGACCGTCAGGGCGCCCTCACGGTTTTTGACCGTGGTGATGTTGTGGTAGCGGATTTTACCGTTTGTTTTGGCCTCGTGGCTGGACTGTTCAGCCTGACGAGCGGCCGCGCCACCGATGTGGAACGTACGCATGGTCAGCTGGGTACCCGGTTCACCGATGGACTGCGCGGCAACCACGCCGACGGCCTCACCCATGGAGGCCATGCGACCACGGCCCAAATCTCGGCCGTAGCAGCGGGCGCAGATGCCCACTTTGGCTTCGCAGGTCATGACCGAGCGGAGACGGATGCGGTCGATGCCGGCTTCTTCGACCCTCTTGACGAGGTCCTCGTCAATGAGGTCGTTGGCCTTCACCACCACTTCGCCGTTGATCGGATCGTGCAGGTCTTCTAGAGCCACGCGGCCCAGGATGCGGCTGCCGAGTTCCTCGATCACTTCGCCACCCTCAATGAGGGCGGACACGGTGATACCGTCCAGCGTGCCGCAGTCCGGCTCGTACACGACCACATCTTGGGACACGTCCACGAGACGGCGAGTCAGGTAACCTGAGTTCGCGGTCTTGAGGGCGGTGTCGGCCAAGCCCTTACGGGCGCCGTGAGTCGAAACGAAGTACTGCAGAACGGACAGACCTTCGCGGAAGTTGGAGACAATCGGAGTCTCGATGATCTCGCCGGACGGCTTGGCCATCAGGCCCCGCATACCAGCAAGGTGGCGGATCTGGGCGTTAGAGCCCCGGGCGCCGGAGTCCGCCATCATGTAGACGGCGTTAAAGGACGGACCCGTCTCTTTCTTCTTGTCGCCCTTCCAGCCCTCGGGAGCATCAAACTCCTGGGTCGAAAGTCCAGCCATCATGGCGGCGGCCACCTGTTCGGAGGTCTGCGCCCAGATGTCGATCACCTTGTTGTACCGCTCGCCGTCGGTGATGAGACCTTCGACGTACTGGTTCTCGATCTCCTGGACTTGGGCGTAGGCCTGATCCAAGAACTTCTTCTTCTCCACAGGCATCTTCATGTCGTGGATCGAAATCGAGATACCGGCGCGCATGGCGTTGCGGAACCCGGTGCGCATCAGCCGGTCAGCCAGCAGCACGGTCTTCTTGTTTCCCGTGAGGCGGTAGCAAAGGTCGATGAGCTCGGCGAGGTCCTTCTTGCCCAACACGCGGTTGTAGACCTTGAAGGGGATCTCCTCGGGGACGATCTCCGACAACATGGCGCGGCCCACGGTGGTGTTATGCACCGCACCGTTGATACGGCACTTCACGCGGGCCTGAATGTCGACCACGCCGGCGTCGAGGGCCATCACGGCCTCTTCTGGACCACCGAAGAGCTTGCCTTCGCCTTTGGCGAAGGGACGCTCGCGGGTCATGTAATAGATACCGAGAACGATATCCTGGCTGGGCACGATGATCGGTTTACCGTGCGCCGGCGAGAGGATGTTGTTGGTCGACATCATGAGCACGCGGGCTTCGATCTGAGCTTCGATCGAGAGCGGAACGTGCACGGCCATCTGGTCACCGTCAAAGTCGGCGTTGAAGGCAGCGCAAACCAGCGGGTGAAGCTGGATCGCTTTGCCTTCGATCAACACCGGCTCAAAGGCCTGGATGCCGAGGCGGTGGAGCGTAGGCGCCCGGTTCAGCATGACCGGGTGCTCTTTCACCACTTCTTCAAGGATATCCCAAACTTCTTGGCGCTGGAGTTCCACCATCTTCTTGGCGGACTTGATGGTCGTTACGTACCCGTACTCCATCAGCTTGTTGTAGATAAACGGCTTGAACAGCTCGAGGGCCATGAGCTTCGGCAGACCGCACTGGTGCAGCCGGAGCTCGGGTCCGACGACGATCACCGAACGACCCGAATAGTCCACGCGCTTGCCGAGCAGGTTCTGACGGAACCGGCCCTGCTTGCCCTTGAGCATGTCGGACAGCGAACGCAGCGGGCGCTTGTTGGGGCCCGTAAAGACCTTGCCGCGGCGGCCGTTGTCGAACAGGGCGTCCACCGCCTCCTGCAACATCCGCTTCTCGTTGCGGATGATGATCTCGGGAGCGTTGAGTTCCATCAGGCGCTTCAAACGGTTGTTCCGGTTGATGACGCGGCGATAGAGGTCGTTCAGGTCAGACGTCGCAAAGCGGCCACCATCGAGGGGAACGAGCGGGCGAAGTTCCGGCGGAATCACCGGAATCACCTCGAGCATCATCCACTCGGGTTTGTTCATATTGCTCTGGCGGAGGGCCTCGGCGACCTTCAACCGCTTGGCCACTTTGGTACGGGTGGCTTCGGAGTTGGTGGTCTTCATCTCACGGCGGAGCTGGCGGCCCAGGGCCTCCACGTCCACCTTCTTGAGGCGCTCACGGATGGCGTCGCCACCCATCTCGGCTTTAAAGGCGATGCCTTCTTTGACGAGCTGGCCGAATTTCTCTTCGTTGATGATCGAGCCCTCTTCGAGCCCGGAGGTGCCGGGATCGGAGACCACGTAGGCTTCGCAATAGAGGACCTTCTCGAGATCCTTCAGGGTCATGTCGAGCAGCGCGCCGATACGCGAAGGCAGCGACCGCAGGAACCAGATGTGCGCTACGGGCGTTGCGAGCTCAATGTGGCCCAGACGCTCGCGACGAACCTTGGATTGAATGACTTCGACGCCGCACTTTTCGCAAACGACGCCCCGGTGCTTCATGCGCTTGTACTTGCCGCAGATGCACTCGTAGTCCTTCACTGGCCCGAAGATCTTGGCGCAGAAGAGGCCATCGCGCTCGGGCTTGAAGGTCCGGTAGTTGATGGTCTCGGGCTTCTTTACCTCGCCGAACGACCACTCGCGGATCTTCTCGGGGGAGGCCAAAGAAATACGGATACCCTTGAAGCTCAAGGGATCCTTCGGCTTGTCGAAGAAATTCAACAGATCTTTCATTTATCCTCCGGTCCCGCTTAGAGCAGCTCGCCTTTAAAATCCTTCTCGTTCTCGTGCTCGATGAGCTCGACGTTCAACGCCAAGCTCTGGAGCTCTTTTACGAGCACGTTGAAGGATTCTGGCAGGCCGGGCTCAAGCAGGTGCTCGCCCTTAACAATCGCTTCGTACATCCGGTTACGGCCGGTCACGTCGTCCGACTTCACGGTGAGGAACTCCTGCAGCGCGTAGGCGGCGCCGTAGGCCTCAAGTGCCCAGACCTCCATCTCTCCGAGACGCTGGCCGCCGAACTGGGCTTTACCGCCCAGGGGCTGCTGCGTGACGAGACTGTAGGGCCCGATGCTCCGTGCGTGGATCTCTCTTCGACGAGGTGGTGCAGCTTCAGGATGTACATCACCCCGATCGTCACTTCCTCGGCAAAGGGTTCGCCCGTGATGCCGTCAAACAGTGTGGTCTTGCCCTTAGTAGGGAGACCACCCAGTTCGAGCATCTGCTCGACGTCGGATTCCTTGGACCCGTCGAACACGGGAGAGGCAAAGTGCACGCCCTTGTGGATGTGCTTCACCATCTCTCGGATCTCGTCGTCCGTGGCCTTCTCGACAAACGCGTTCACTTCGGCGTGATTAAAGACCTTCTTGAGCAGATCGCGGGTCTTGGCGAAGTAGTCCTTGGTCTGACGCTCCACGTATTCCGTGAGGCGCTCGCCGATACCGCGGGCGGCCCAACCCAGGGTCAGTTCAAGCAGCTGGCCGATGTTCATCCGCGAGGGAACGCCGAGGGGGTTCAGCACCATGTCCACCGGAGCACCGTTCGCGAGGAACGGCATGTCTTCGGCGGGCAGGATGCGGCTGATCACACCCTTGTTACCGTGGCGGCCGGCCATCTTGTCACCGACTTGAAGCTTGCGCTTGATGGCGATTTGGATCTTCACCATCTTGATCACGCCAGGAGCGAGTTCGTCGCCCCTCTTGAGCTTCTCGATCTTGTCCTTGAAGACGAACTTGACGGCCTCGATCTTTTCCTTGGCCGCTTTCACGACCTTGGTGATCTCTTGCTCGGTCTTGTCGTCCACGGGGATGAAGCCGAGGAGGTCGAACGGCACCTTGCGGAGGGCGTCGGCGCTGAGCTTCTGACCCTTGGCCAGGAGTTCCTGCGAGCCGTCTTCCGAAAGGAGCTTGCCGGTGGTGGGAACACCCTCCATCACCTTTACCAGGCGCTCGATGGCGGACATGCGCACCGCATCGGTCTCGATCTTCTCATCCCGGCGGATACGGGCCACGCGCTCCTCGAGGATCGCCTTGGTCCGCTCATCAGGCTCGGTGCCTTCACGGGCAAAGACCTGGGCGTTGATCACCGTGCCGTACACGCCCGAAGGCACGCGCAGCGAGGTGTCGCGCACGTCCCCGGCTTTTTCACCGAAGATCGCGCGGAGGAGTTTCTCTTCGGGGGAGAGCTGGGTCTCGCCCTTGGGAGTGACCTTACCGACCAGGATGTCGCCCGGGTTCACCTCGGCGCCGATGCGGACGATGCCGCTCTCGTCGAGGTTCTTCAGGGCATCTTCACCCACGTTCGGGATGTCTCGGGTGATCTCTTCTTTGCCCAACTTGGTGTCGCGGGCCACGCACTCGAACTCCTCGATGTGAATCGAGGTGAACGTGTCTTCGATGACCAATCGCTCGTTGATGAGGATGGAGTCCTCGAAGTTGTAGCCGCCCCAGGGCATGAAGGCCACCAGCACGTTCTGGCCCAGGGCCAGTTCGCCGGCGTCGATGCTCGGGCCGTCGGCCAGAACGTCGCCTGCCTTCACCTTGTCGCCCACGTTAACAACAGGGCGCTGGCTGATGCAGGTGTTCTGGTTCGAACGTTGGTACTTGGTGAGGTTGTAGATATCGACCTCGGACCCCACCTCGCCACCTTTGAAGCCCGTACGACGCACCACAATCTTGGTGCCGTCGACCATGGTGATCACACCATCGTGTTGGGCCACGGCCGTGTGACCGGAGTCACGGGCCACCAGACGCTCGATACCCGTACCCACCACCGGAGCGGAGGGACGGAGCAGCGGCACCGCCTGGCGTTGCATGTTGGAGCCCATGAGGGCGCGGTTGGCGTCGTCGTGCTCAAGGAACGGGATGAGCGAGGCGGCCACCGAAACCAGCTGGTTCGGCGAAACGTCCATGAGCTCGATCTCGTCCGGGTTCACGAGGGCGTAATCACCCTTACGACGGGCCGGAACCAAGTCCTCGGTGAACTCCCGTTTCTTGATGGGAGTCTCGGAGACCTGGGCGATCACCTTGTTTTCTTCTTCGGTCGCCGTGAAGTACCGCACGTCATCGCTGATCTTGCGGCCCTTCACTTGACGATAGGGCGTCTCAATGAAGCCGAACTCGTTCACGCGAGCGAAAGCCGAGAGGCTGGAGATCAGACCGATGTTCGGACCTTCAGGCGTCTCGATCGGGCAGATGCGGCCGTAGTGCGTGGCGTGCACGTCGCGCACCTCGAAACCGGCGCGCTCGCGGGTCAGACCGCCCGGTCCCAGGGCCGAGAGACGACGCTTGTGCGTCACTTCGGACAGGGGGTTGGTCTGGTCCATGAACTGGGACAGCTGGCTGGATCCAAAGAACTCCTTGATCACCGCTGCCACTGGCTTTTGGTTGATCAGGTCGTGGGGCATGAGCGTTTCCACTTCTTGGATGCTCATGCGTTCTTTGATCGCGCGCTCATACGGACGAGGCCGATGCGGAACTGGTTCTCGACCAGCTCGCCCACGGCCCGCACCCGGCGGTTGCCGAGGTGATCGATGTCGTCGATCGTTCCACGGCCGTTGTTGAGCTCGCAGAGGTAGTAAAGGGTCGACAGGATGTCGTCCTTACCCAGCGTCGTCTTGTCGTTGCCCACCTTGTTGTGGGGAAACTTGTAGTTCAGCTTCAGACGGCCAACCTGCGAAAGGTCGTAGCGGTCCGGGTTGAAGAACAGGTTCTCAAAGAGCTGCTTGGCGGCGTCGAGCACCGGCGGATCGCCGGGGCGCAGGCGCTTGTAGATCTCAAGCAACGCTTCTTCGGGGCTGTTGATCTTGTCGACCTGCAGGGTGTCCCGAACAAAGGGGCCGTGGGTCAGGTTGTCCACGTAGATGACCGTGAACTCACCGATCCCGGATTCAACCAAGGCGTCGAGCTTGGTGGACGAAACCTCTTCGTTGGCCTCCAGGATCACTTCGCCGGTATTCTTGACGACGACGTCCTCGGCCGAGATCCGGCTGACGACGGTCTCGCGTTCGATCTCCAGGCGCTCGATCTTGGCCTGCTTGATCCGGTCGATGACCGCTTTGGTAAACTTGCGGTTCTTCTTGACGATAATCTCGCCCGATTTGGGATCGGAGATATCCTCTTGAGCCCGCTGGCCGGCCAGGATCTCAAGATCGATGGTCTTGAAGAATTTGACGGCTTTCTTGGTCGCGCCCTTGTCGAGGGTGATCTTCTCAAGACGGTAGAAGTACTTGAGGATCTCCTCGTTAGCCATGTTGAGCGCGCGCAGCAGAACCGTGGCGGGCAGTTTCCGCTTACGGTCGATGCGGGCGTACACGATGTCCTTGTGGTCGAATTCGAAGTCGAGCCACGAACCACGGTGAGGAATCACGCGGGCGGAGTAGAGGATTTTTCCGCTAGAGTGGCTCTTGCCCGAGTCGTGCGTAAAGATCACGCCCGGCGAACGGTGGAGCTGGCTGACGATCACGCGCTCCGTGCCGTTGATGATGAAGGAACCGTTCTCCGTCATCAGGGGGATTTCCCCCATGTAAACTTCCTGCTCTTTGATGTCCCGGATGTTGCGGGTGCCGGCTTCCTCATCCACATCGTACACCACCAGGCGCACGGTGATTTTGAGGGGGGCCGCGAAGGTCATGCCGCGCTGGCGACACTCATCCACGTCGTACTTGGGCCTCTCGAGCGTGTAGCTCTCGAATTCCAACGATGCCGTGCGATCAAAGTCCTCAATCGGGAAGACGGACTTGAACACGCCCTGCAGACCGGTATCATCCCTCTTATCGGGGGTGACGTCCTCCTGCAGAAAACGCGAATAAGACTTACGCTGGAGCCCCAAAAGGTTGGGAAACTCGAGCGGAGCCTCAATGCGCGAGAAGGTTTTTCGAATCCGGCGGTTGGCCAAAAACGGAGTGGGCATGAAGATTCCTCACGTACCGACAGCCGGGACGATGCCCGGCAAAAGTCCCCGCCGCCCTTACTCGTCGGAAAACGTGTAACCGGGTGCATCAACACCCGGGTAGACGCCTTCTGACCGGCAAGACCGGCGCTGGCAAAACACGAGAGCACTCGCGTTCTGCACCTCTATCAGACCTCTGTTGGGAAGCCAGCAAGAGAACAGAACACAAGTCGGACCTGATTGCAATCCTTGCAACAGGGCCGCCGAAAGCGAAAAGCTCAAGTGATTACTTGAGCTCCACTTTCGCGCCGGCAGCCTCAAGCTGCTTCTTCATGGCGTCGGCGTCGGCTTTCGCGACCGCTTCTTTCACGGCTTTCGGAGCGCCTTCGACGAGGTCTTTGGCGTCTTTCAGACCGAGACCGGTGATAGCGCGCACCTCTTTGATCACGTTGATCTTATTGGCGCCGCCGTCCACCAGCATCACGGTGAACTCGGTCTTAGCTTCGGCCGCGGGGGCGGCAGCGGCTCCAGCAGCGGCAACCGCAACGGGGGCCGCGGCAGAAACGCCGAATTTCTCTTCCAGCTTCTTCACGAGCTGGGAGAGTTGGAGAACCGACATGTTCTCGATGGCCGTAACAAACTGCTCTTCAGTCATGGCTTGCGACATGATCTCTATCCTCTTTCTCTACCTAAATACCGCCATCCTGGCAGGGCCTCCACACAAGACCCGTTAACCGGCGAGATCCATCTCAGCCGGCAAACTAGAAACACACCTTTGAAACTTTAGGACGCCTTCTTCTTCTCGATGGCGGCCAACACCTGAACAAAGCTGCGCGGAACGGCAGCCAGCACACCAGCGAAGTCCCTGATGGGCGCCTTCATCGTGCCCAACAGAATGGCCAGCATCACTTCGCGGCTGGGCAGGTCAGCGAGAGCCTCAACCTCTTTGGGTTGCAGCTTCTTCTTGCCCATCACGCTGTCCTTGATGATCAGCGCTTCGTTGTCCTTGGCAAAGCCCTTGACGATCTTGGCGCACGCGGCGGGGTCGCCGTAGCCAAAGGCCACAATCGTCGGACCCACCAGGCCGTCCGTGACTTGCTTAAATTCGCCCCCGAACTCGTCACCCACTTTGCGGGCCACGTTGTTCTTGAGGACTTTCACTTCGACCTTGGCGGCGCGAAGCTGCTTGCGAAACTCGCTGGCCTGGTTGGCGCTCAGCCCCTTGTAGTCCGCGAAGATCGCGACCTGGGCCCTGCTGAACTTGTCCTTGAGGCTCGTTCCCAATTCGACTTTATCGTTGCGATTCATGGTCTCGTCCTCCGCCTCAGCCTGCCGTCGCCACATCCGAGACATCAGCCGTATCCAGCAGGATGCCGGGGCTCATGGTCGCGGAAAGCGAGATTTTCTTGAGATAGGTCCCTTTGCTGGTGGGCGGCTTCGCCTTCAGGATCTGACCAGCCAGCATGAGGAAGTTTTCCCGCAGCTTGTCGGCGCCGAAGGATTTCTTTCCGATCGGCACCTGGATGATGCCGGTCTTCTCGGTGCGATACTCGACTTTACCTTTTTTCTGCTCGCCCACGGCTTTCGCCACGTCCATGGTCACGGTGCCCAGTTTCGGGTTGGGCATCAGGCCACGGGGGCCGAGAATCTTACCGACTTTGGAGATGGCCACCATCATGTCCGGGGTGGCGATCATCTTGTCGAAGTCGAGCCAGCCGCCAGCGATCTTCTCGAGGAGTTCCTCGGCGCCGACGTGGTCCGCGCCGGCCGCCTGGGCGTCGCGGGCCTTGTCACCCTTGGTGATCACCACAATGCGAGCTGCTTTGCCCGTGCCGTGGGGAAGAACCAGGGCGCCTCGGACCATCTGGTCCGCCTGCTTGGGGTCCACACCCAGGTTGAACGCCACTTCGACGGTTTCGTCGAACTTGGCGTAGGCCAACTTGGGAAGGAGTTCAAAGGCGTCTTTAACGGAGTAGCGCTTAGCGCGGTCCAAAAGGGCGGCGGCATCAGCGTACTTCTTGCCGCGGGGGCCTTGGCCGGGCTTTTTTTGTCGGCGTTCGACATTCTCTACCTCCGTGGTTCAAGCGTCGGTCTCAAAGGGCCGACTCCCACGATTTTTTCTACCGGACCGACTTACGCCGATCCTTCGTTATGGCCCTCACGGGCCCTCAAAACTTCAGTCCGTAACCGTGATGCCGCAGCTGCGAGCCGAACCCATGATGGTCCGCATCGCCGCTTCAACGCTGCCGGCGTTGAGATCAGGCTGCTTGGTCTTGGCAATGTCTTCGACCTGCTTCTTGGTCACCTTGCCCACTTTGTTCTTGTTGGGCTCGCCAGAACCCTTCTCAATTTTGGCCGCCTTAAACAGCAAAACCGAAGCCGGAGGGGTCTTGGTGATGAAGGTGAAGGAGCGATCCGAGTACACCGTGATGATCACGGGAATGATCGTGCCCTTCATATCCTGCGTCTTGGCGTTGAACGCCTTGCAGAATTCCATAATGTTAACACCGCGTTGACCGAGCGCGGGTCCAACGGGCGGGGCAGGGTTCGCCTGACCACCAGGAATCTGCAGTTTAATCTGCCCGGTAACCTTTTTAGCCATGGGGGCCTCTCTTACAAAATGCCTTAGACCTTTTCAACCTGAATAAAATCAAGCTCAACGGGAGTGGACCGGCCGAAGATGCTCACAAGCACCTTTACCTTGCCCTTGTCATAGTTGACTTCTTCGATCGTCCCATTGAAATTCGAGAACGGACCATCCACCACGCGGACGTTTTCGCCCTCGGTGAAGGAGACCCGCGGACGGGGCTTGAGCTCGCCCTCAGCAATCCGATTGGTCATCTTTTGGACCTCGGATTCGGGCACCGGCTGGGGGCGAACCTTATCGGCGCCCACAAAGCCCGTGATCCTGGGCGTGTTCTTCACGAGGTGCCAGGATTCGTCCGTGAGAATCATCTTCACTAGGATGTAGCCGGGAAAGAAACGACGCTTGGTCGTCCGCTTTTGGCCTTTCACCAGCTCGATGACGTTTTCCTCGGGAACCACCACTTCTTCGAAGAAATTCTGGAGCTTGTAGTTCCGGATGCGCTCTTCGAGGGCCAGCTTGGCCTTGTTCTCAAAGCCCGAGTAGGTATGCACCACGTACCAAGCCATATCAGTGGACCCTGCGGCCCCTGATTTCTCAGCAGTTCCTGATTTCACTTCAGCGTCCGAAGGCGCCACGAGTAAACTCCTTTTCCGGCGACTAGAGGATAAACCTCAGCAGCCAAACCCACAGTGCATCCAGGCCCCCGAGCAGGAACCCAAAAAACAGCACCATCAACAGCACGACGAGCGTGATCCGATACGTGTCCTTGGTGGTGGGCCAAGTGACCCGACCCAGTTCGACCACCACCTCGTGCATATAGGCGGCGGACTTGGGGTTGCGGTTCAGGGCAAGGAACAGGGTGCCACCGACCGCCACCGAAAAGACCATGATCACGACGCTGACGTTGTGAACGCGAGCTTCTAGATCGTAAGTTGCGGCGACGAAGTTAAGCAGGGTGTAAAGGATCCAACCTACCAATACGCCAGAGGCGGCAAAGGTAGCGTTCACCCACTTTTGATTCTGATATTCCATCCCTGAGTGCCCTTTGAAGCAAATTTTGGCAGGCCAGGAGGGATTCGAACCCCCAACCTACGGATTTGGAATCCGCCGCTCTACCGTTAGAGCTACTGGCCTCCAAAACCCCGAATAGACCTACTTGCCTTCCTTGTGGACCGTATGCTTACGGCAGAAACGGCAGAACTTTTTGATCTGCAGCTTCTCAGTAGTCTTCTGCTTGTTCTTCATTTTGGAATAGTTCTTCCGCTTGCACTCACCGCAATCAAGATTGATCTGGACCCGCATAAATTACCTCTCACTACTTCCGGACCCGCCGTAGCAGGTCTTACTCGACGATCTCGGCGACGACGCCGGCACCCACGGTACGGCCACCTTCGCGAATGGCGAAGCGCAGCTCTTTTTCCATGGCGATTGGCGTAATCAACTCCACTTCGATCTGAATGTTG
>Ga0170475_120020950_pt1 | contig 12741 bp, 16 predicted proteins | sample Soicark_Litter_5_FD_111474 | JGI IMG/M metagenome (GOLD analysis project Ga0170475, IMG submission 111474) | Avena fatua rhizosphere microbial communities from Hopland, California, USA. Combined Assembly of 48 SPs | reverse complement strand
CTCGATTTGAACTGCAGACCCGGAGGGGCTTTACGCAGAGAATGAGCTTCCGCAGCCGCAACCGCCGGTCGAATTCGGATTCTTGAAAGTAAATCCAGAGCCCTGCATCGAAGTCACGTAGTCGATGGTGACGCCGTTCAGGTACTGCGCCGAGAACGGGTCGACGAAAACGTTGAAGCCGCCACCCGGAAGCACCAGATCGTCTTCGGCAGCGCGGTCCTCGATGACGAGGCTGTATTTGAAACCGCTGCAGCCGCCGGGCTGCACGCTGACGCGCAGGCCGCCCGCCTCAACGGTGACGCCCTCGGCGTCCATGAACTTCCTGACCTCAACGCCGGCGTCCGGGGTGAGGGTGAGATCGATTTCTGGCTGCGATGAAACGGACATTTATCCTCCGGTACTACATGAATTTAGGCTACTTCTCTCACGGCTGGTAGTGCGGCGGTGCGCTCCTCCCGGAAGGATCGGGCGATCCAGCCGAACGCGACCACCGCGATCGCCAGCATGACCAAACCTTCGACGGTATCGCCCAAAATCAGCTTACCGATGCCGAATAACGATGAATACACTGCCACAATGCCCGCGATCCAGTTTGTCCAAGCCAGCGCCCCACCCGGTATACCCTCTCGGCCGTAGCCGCCCCTCGCAGAAACCGCCGCCCAGCCGGGCCCACCGGGCCTGACCCTTCGGTAAAAGCTCTGCAAGACTGATTCGGGTTCCGGTGCCGTCGCGAAAGTAACTACTATCCAGACGACCGTACTGATAGCTACGGTAACGAGCATTACCCAGGCGTCCGCCCTCAGGTCCCCGTCCGGGAAGCGCGGCTTGATGAGGGTGATCGCCGCTAGCGATACAATGAAGGAGGCGGTCATTGCGCTGATCTCGCTCCACGCGTTGATCCGCCACCAGTACCAGCGAAGGATCAGCACCAGCCCTGTGCCTGACCCGAGGGCGAGAAGGAATTTCCAGGCGCCTTCAATGGTCTGCAGACGCATCGTCACCAGTGCGGAAGCGAGGAAAAGAAATACAGTCGCCAGACGCGATATCGTGACGTAATGCTTCTCGGATGCGCCCTTGTTCAGGAAGCGCTTGTAAAAATCGTTCACGAGATAAGACGCGCCCCAGTTCAGCTGGGTGCCGACGGTCGACATGTAGGCGGCGGCAAATCCCGCCATCATGAATCCGCGCCACGGGGTGGGCAACAAATCGACGAAGGCCTGCACGTATGCCGCCTCGTGATCATGCGTGGGTCCAATGCCGCCCGGGTACAGGATGACGGTGCAAAGGCCGGTGATGATCCATGGCCACGGGCGTATCGCATAGTGGGCGACATTGAAGAAAAGCGTGGCGAGAACTCCGTCGGCTCGGTCTTCGCAGAGAAGATTCGCTGGGCGACGTAACCGCCATCGCCAGGCTCGGCACCAGGATACCACGCCGCCCACCACTGGACGGAGAGGAATACGAACAAGGCGAGAAGCGGCATCCACGGGTACGCTCCGATTCCATCCGCCCCCATCTTGATCGGCAGGACCGAAAGCGCCGCGTTGGCATCGCCGAAGTGCGCGGTCAGTCCGGACTTCAGTGCGTCCATTCCCCCGACCGCGCGCACGGCATAAACGGCGAGGATTATTACGGCCGTCATCTTGATGACGAATTGAATGAGATCGGTCCACAGCACGGCCCACATTCCGGCGCCCGCCGAGTACGCAACGGTGATGACGAAGCAAATGCCGACCGCGAGGACTTCGCCTGAGACGTTCATACCCAGCATTCGCACGTCGTGGAGTCCGAGCGAGATGGTGAGAATCTTGATCATGGCCCGTGTGACCCAGCCGAGGATGATGAGATTGATCGGAAGGGCGAGGTAGAGCGCGCGGAAGCCGCGGAGGGCCGCGGCGGGTTTTCCGCTATAACGGATCTCGGCGAATTCGACGTCGGTCATGACGTTGGCACGTCGCCAGAGTCGCGCGAAGAAAAACACCGTGAGCATGCCGCTCATCAGCATGTTCCACCAGATCCAGTTGCCCGCTACGCCATGATTGTAAACGAAGCCGGTAACGACAAGGGGGGTATCGGCCGCGAAAGTTGTCGCTACCATGGAGGCGCCGGCGAGCCACCACGTAACGTTTCTGCCGGAAAGGAAATACTCGCTGAGACTTTCGCCACCACGCTTGGTAAAGGCGATGCCGATGCCGGTGGAGAGCAGGAAGTAGGCGGCGACTATCGCCCAGTCGATCGCAGTAAGCGCCATAGCTAGTGGATTGGGGTGGCCAGGCAAGACGTTTGCGTTTCGAGCATCAGCTCGCGTCGGTCAACGTTGAAGGACGCAAGAGAGTATCATTTGTTACCGCCAAAACAAGATCAACTTACGGGACAACTATCGATGAAGCGATACCTCCAGCTGCTAACGGTCCTTACAGCAATTTGCGGCGGCTGCGTCGTGATGAGCAAGCAGATTGATCCAACCAGCGAGCTCGCTGAAGCCAGAGTTCACCCCGGAATCACGGTCTTGCTGAACGACAGTCTCGATCTGATTCGAGGCAAGCGAATCGGGCTCCTTACGAATCAAACGGGCATCGACGAAAGCGGCCGCTCGGACATCGATCTCCTGAGAGACAAGAAGGCACGCGACGCGAACGTCAATCTGGTGCAGATTTTCGCGCCGGAGCATGGCCTGCGGGGAACGGAGGATCGCCAGAACATCGCCAGCGGAGTGGATCAGAAGAGTGGGCTCCCGGTTTTCTCTCTCTACGGAGAGCAGACGATGGCGCCCCCAGACAGTCTGCTGCGGCCGCTCGACGCATTGGTGTTCGACCTTCAGGACATTGGAACCAGAACCTGGACGTATGTGGGTGCGATGGTATATGCGATGCGCGCAGCGGCGCGTCTGGGTAAACCATTCATCGTTCTCGACCGCCCCAATCCGATCACAGGCTACATCATCGAGGGGCCGCTTCTCGACACCTCTCTCGCCAACGCCAACGATCCCGCTCCGGGACGGCCAGGCCAGGCGTACGCGTTGTGGCCGATGCCGCTGCGTCACGGGATGACCATGGGCGAGCTGGCGCGCTACTTCAACGACGTGCTTCAGATTCGCGCGGTTCTGCACGTCGTTCCCGCGCAAGGTTGGCGACGCGATGTCTGGTTCGATCTCACGGGACTTCCGTGGGTGAATCCATCGCCGAACATGCCGTCGGTGAAGAGTGCAATGCTTTATCCTGGGTTGGTCGCTTTCGAAGCGACGAACCTGTCCGTCGGTCGCGGGACACCCGAAGCGTTTCAGCACGTCGGCGCTCCCTGGCTGAACGCCGCCGCGACAGTTGCGATTCTCCGCGATCGCGAGGTCCCCGGCGTTCGCTTCTACGCCGAGACTTTCACGCCTCAGTCTCCGAGCGACGGCAAGTACGGTGGGCAGACGATTCCCGGAATCAAGATCGTGGTGATCAATCGCAGCGCACTGCAGGCAGCACGCGTCGGAGCAACCTTGTTGTGGGCGATTCGCAGAACTGGCGGCGAGCACCTCACGATTCGCGACCGTGATTTCGATCTGAGATTCGGATCGCCTTCAGTGCGACTGGCGCTACTCCGTGGTAGTGACCCGGATGTAGTGATCGACCGGGAGTACCGCGCTGCCTACGCTTTCAGAGAGAGGACGAGGCAGTACCTGCTATATAGATAGTCGTGGCGCTGGAGTGTCTTGAACTGCAAGTGAACCGGTGCGAGCAGTGAGCAACTCAGGCTCAAGGAGCGGAGTTCACGACGTCGTGACGTACTCCCCGTTCTGTTGTATTTCCAAAGTGTAGGATTTTGAGCAGTCAGGGAGGCCTACCTCTTGCACGCGACAGATGCAAAAAGCTTCCCCAACTTTTGGAGGGCAAGGCATGCGTGTTCTCATGGTCTCGCTGTCGATGCTGGCACTCGCGGCATGCAGCGGCCGACAGGTTGAAGTCAAAACCGGACCCGAGCCGACAGCAGATGTCGCGCTTCATGTCACCAACAACCTGAGCCAGGCCGTCAACGTCTACGTCGTTAGCGGCACCAACGACATCTTTCTGAAGCAGGTTGCTGCCAATAGCGTCGAGCACATTCCAGTTTCTGGAATTCCGGCAGGGGCGACGGTCAACCTGCGCGCGGCGACGGTCGACGGAACCCGCACGTATACGAAGAACAACATCACTCTCTCTTCGATGTACGAGTGGCGCCTGCCGTGACTACAGGTGTCTCGTCCAAAGCCGGGCGGGTAGAAATAGATCGTTGGAGGACTTAATTTTACGGGGCTGTCGTGCGACGCACGCCGGCCCTTTTTTCTGCCGTCAGCCGGCCTGCGCGACAGGCCGGCTAGCTGATGTTTACTGGCCGGAGCCGAATGGCAACTCCCACTTACGTAAAACAACCGACTGACTACGTAAAAAACGGAGCTCTGCGCGCCATTGAGCCGGCCATTTCCTTTTTGGCCCGGCACAACGTCAGCCCGAACACCATTACCACCGTTGGAACGCTGCTCACGATCGCGGCGAGCGTCGTTTACGCGACAGGCCACATCATGAGCGCCGGCTGGATCATGAACGTGACCGCATTCTTCGACGTGGCCGACGGGCAAGTCGCCCGACGGACCGGAAAGTCGAGCGTCTTCGGCGCCTTCTATGACTCGACGCTCGACCGCGTCGCAGACGGCGCACTGATGGCGGGGCTCGCCTTCTTCTACGCTACAAATGCGATCCACCACAACCTGTACATGGTCGTGTCCTGTCTCGTCTGTATGGTGGGCACGTTCCTCATCTCGTACACCCGCGCGCGCGCCGAGGCTCTCGGAGTCGATGCCAAAGTCGGCGTGATGCAGCGGCCGGAGCGAATGGTGCTGTTGTCGGTACCGCAGTCTTTCTTCGGATTGTTCTGGAACGGCTGGGTGCTGATGGGCATCATCCTGCTGCTGACGGTCACCGCCTGGATCACGGCGATTCAACGGATCGCGTTCGTCTACAAGAACACGAAGCGCCTCGACAACAAGCCCATTCGAATCGTGAACGACCCGGCCTCCACCGGTGCTTCAGCTGCTCCGCCGAAACCGGCGGGCATGGCGGCGTCCCGCCGCGCGAAATCGTAATTACACGGAGAAACAAATTGGCTCCTCCCTCCAGATCAGGTTCTGGTGATGCAACTAAATCGGTAGCACCGGCCACCGGCCGCCTCGGTATCCTCACTCCGGGGCTCGGCGCCGTCGCAACCACGTTCATGGCTGGGGTGGAAAGCATCCGCCGTGGACGCTCCAAGCCGATCGGATCGCTTACCCAGATGGCGACCATCCGCCTCGGCAAGAGAACGGAAAAGAGAGCGCCGCTGATCAAGGACTTCGTCCCGCTCGCCAAGCTCGATGACATCGTGTTTGGCGCCTGGGATCCGATTCCCGACGACGCGCTTACCGCCGCAAGAAAAGCCGGAGTGCTCGAAGAGCGGGACATCGAGCCGATCGCCGATTTTCTGAAAGGCATCAAGCCGATGCCGGCGGTGTTCGACAACAAATACGTCACCCGCATTCACGGCACGAACGTCAAAAAGGGAAAGACAAAGCGGGATCTCGCCGAGCAGCTGCGCCAGGACATTCGCGATTTCAAGTCGCGGAACAAATGCGATCGCATCGTGATCGTGTGGTGTGCGTCGACCGAGATCTTCATCAGGCCCGGCCCGCAGCACGCGACGATCGAACAGTTCGAGAAGGCGATGGAGAAGAACGACGACGCCATCGCGCCGTCTATGCTCTACGCCTACGCCGCGATCATGGAAGGAGTGCCATTTGCGAACGGTGCCCCGAATCTCTGCGTCGATACTCCGGCGCTGCTGAAGCTGGCGCAGGATCGCGGCGTTCCGATTTCCGGAAAGGATTTCAAGACCGGTCAGACGTGGATGAAGACCATTGTGGCGCCGGGGCTCAAGGCAAGAATGCTCGGCCTCGCCGGCTGGTATTCCACCAACATCCTGGGCAATCGCGACGGCGAAGTGCTTGACGATCCGCAATCGTTCAAGACGAAGGAAGAGTCAAAGCTCAGCGTTCTTCATACGATCCTGCAACCCGAGCTTTACCCCGAGCTCTATAAGGATTTCTCGCACGTCGTGCGGATCAACTACTACCCGCCCCGCGGCGACAACAAGGAAGGCTGGGACAACATCGATATCGTCGGGTGGATGAACTATCCGATGCAGATCAAGATCAACTTCCTTTGCCGCGACTCGATTCTTGCTGCGCCCATCGTGCTCGATCTGGCGCTGTTCTCGGACTTCGCGCAGCGCGCGGGCATGAAGGGAATTCAGGAGTGGCTGTCGTTCTATTACAAGAGCCCGATGGCCGCGCCCGGTCTGCAACCGGAACATGATCTCTTCATCCAGCAGACGAAGTTGAAGAACACTCTCCGGCACCTGATGGGTGAGGATCAGATCACTCACCTCGGCCTCGAGTATTACGCGTGATGGTCCGGCCACTCGTCGCGTTTTCACTCCTATCGGTTGCGCTGGCTGGGTGCAGTAATGGTCCGAAGGCGACGGAGCTTCGGCTCTGGTCGGACAATTACTTTTTCCGGGTGACGGTGGATCCGATGCCGCCGAAGGCGCTCGAGCCGGCGTCCTATCGAGTCGTCGTCCAGGACAAGAAGACCGGCCAGCCAATCGAGGGTGGCGAAGGACGGATTTTCGCGACGAGCGAAGACCGGGCAAACACCAACGATGGATTCAAGAAGGAGAAAGAGCTCGGCACGTACTCAGGCCGGCTTTTCTTCGCGACGACCGGCGATTGGGCAGCGGCCATACAATTCCGCCGCGAGAAGGATCAGCGGATGCCGCTCGAGCGCGTCGACTGGATTCAGACAGTTCGTCCAGCATCTGAACCTGGCACTTAACTAAATGCGTCATTTTTTCAGAACCCAGCTGATTCCAGTAGACGTCCTGCGCATTGCAGATGAATTCTTCCCCGAGATCGGAATGGAGCGGAGTGGTCATACCGCGCGCTCAAGAACTTTCGCCGGCGATCTTGGAACGCTGCAGCTGAGCGTACGCAAGGAAGGCGGTCATTACACGTTCGTCGAAGTTTCGACGGATCAAACGGGCGAAAGTCGCCTCGACCGCAACGCAAAGAAGTTCTTCGTCACGCTGCACAAGACGGGCGATCCCCGGCACCGCATCGAAGCGGCGTACTAGAGTGGCGCGGTCTGGAACTGCGTCGAAGCCGGCGAAGCTGACGCACGCGGGTCAGGGCGGTGAGCTCTCCCGTCCTCAGAAACTCGAGCTGTATTGCTACATGCGCCTCACGCGCTCGCTCGAGGAGCGGTTGGTCAATCTGTACCGCCAGACGAAAGTCGTCGGTGGACTTTTTCGTTCGTTGGGTCAGGAAGCCGATGCGGTCGGAAGCGCTTACGCCCTCGATCGGTCGAAGGGTGACATCCTCTCCCCACTGATCCGTAACCTCGGATCCATGCTGGTCCAGGGTGCAAAACCCAACGAGATCATCAAGCAGTACATGGCAAAGGGTGACTCGCCGACACGAGGGCGCGAGCTCAACATCCATTACGGCGATCTCGTGCGGGGGTTTATCGGACAGATCTCCCACCTTGGCGACATGGTGCCGGTGATGGCGGGTGTGACTCTGTCCTTCAAGATGAGAAAGGAGGACCGCGTCGGACTGGTTTATGTGGGTGATGGCGCCACGTCCACAGGCGCCTTCCACGAAGGCATCAACTTCGCCGCGGTTCAGCGGTGTCCGCTGGTGGTGGTAGTCGAGAACAACGGCTACGCCTACTCGACTCCGCTAAGCAAACAAACTGCAGCCAAGCACCTCGTCGACAAGGCAATCGGTTACGGAATCGCGGGCGAACAAGCCGATGGCAATGATGTGATCGCTACGTACGAAGTCACGAAGCGGGCAGTGGACCGGGCGCGCTCCGGCGGAGGAGTGACGCTGATCGAGCTGATGACATACCGGCGGAAGGGACACGCCGAGCACGACAACCAGTCCTACGTACCGGCGGGCAGATCGATAGGTGGGCAGCGCAAAACGATCCAGTCGACCGATACATCAAGCGGCTGCTCGATGAAGGCTTCGAGAAATCGGAGTTGTCGACGATCGACGCGCGGGTGAAGGGAGAAATCGATCGCGCAACTGACGAGGCCGAAGCGTCTCCGATGCCTGAGCCTCGAGATGCACTAGTCGGGATTTACGCTGATCCCCCTGACATTGAGCCGCTCTGGTTCCGCGAAGGAGTGAAGTCGGCGGTTGAGGTCCACGAGCGTCCGGCGAGTTGGGGAACCCACGATGTCTGAGGTCACCTATCTCGAAGCAATCCGCGAAGCGTTGTTCGAGGAGATGGAACGCGACAGCAACGTTTTCTGTCTCGGGGAAGACATCGGCGCCTACGGTGGGGCCTTCAAGGTGACCGAGGGATTGATGTCCAGGTACGGAGCCGAGCGTGTGATCGATACGCCGATCTCCGAGGCGGCCATTATTGGCGCCGCCGCCGGCGCGGCTCACATGGGAATGCGCCCTGTCTGCGAGATGCAATTCATCGACTTCATCTCCACCGGCTACGACATGCTCACCAATTACGTGGCGACGGCGCGCTACCGCGCGATGCTGCCGTGTCCGATGGTGGTGCGCGGACCGAGCGGAGGTTACGTCCGCGGCGGGCCGTTCCACTCGCAGAATCCGGAAGCGGCGTTTCTGCACACCCCCGGCCTGAAGATCGTCTATCCGGCGACGGCGAGCGACGCCAAAGGACTGCTCAAGTCAGCAATTCGGGACGAGGACTGTGTGCTTTACTTCGAGCACAAATATCTCTATCGCCGCATCAAGGAAGAGATGCCGGCGGGCGACCATCTCACTCCGATCGGGAAGGCCCGAGTAGCGAGAGAGGGGAAGGATGTTTCCATCATCACCTACGCCGCGACGGTATGGAAGGCGCTCGATGCCGCCGAGCAGGTGGAGAAGGAGGACGGACTATCGGTCGAGGTGATCGACTTGCGCACGCTGTTGCCGATGGACGACGAGGCGATCGTCGCCACCGTGAAGAAGACCAATCGAGTGCTGATCGTGCACGAGGACACGCGGACTGGTGGAGTTGCCGGAGAGATCACCTCGCGCATCAACGAGAGTGCTTTCGAGTGGCTCGATGCGCCGATTCTACGCGTGACTGCTGCCGACGTACCGCTGCCGTACTCTCCACCACTCGAGGATTACGTGCTGCCGCAGACGTCCGACATCGTCCTGGCGCTCAGAAAGCTGGCCGCGTATTGATGGCCGCGCCGCCACCGCAGCAGCTCGAACGTGGTGAGATAATCGCGCGAAACGTCGGCGTCGGTTGCCTGACCACGATGGCAGGATTTTTTAGTGGTGGAATGATCGCAGTACTGGTTGGAAAGTTCGTTGGAAGCGTGCAGGGATGCCGGCCGCCCGAGGGGCTTCCGGCGTGCAATTGGTGGGTGTATGCTGGTATCGGGGCTGTTATCGGCGCGATCACGTTACCCACGATTGCACTGGGAAAGCTGAATCGGCGCAGGCCGAACATAAACGCGGAGTAGCGGTGGCACGTGTAGACATCATCATGCCTCAGATGGGCGAGTCGATCGCCGAAGGCACACTTTCAAAGTGGTTGAAGAAAGTGGGCGACGAGGTGAAGCGTGACGAGCCCATCTTCGAGATATCGACCGACAAGGACGACGCCGAGATTCCCGCGCCAGCCGCCGGCGTGATCGCCGAGATCATTGTCAAGGAAGGCGAGACGGTCGCGGTACAGACGGTCGTCGCCAGGCTCGAGACGGAGAAGGGCGCCGCGATTGCCGCTCCAGACTCCGCCGCGCCCACCGCAGGCGCGGTGTCGCAGCCGGCAGCCGGCGGAAGCAGAGCTGCCACGCCTGCGGCGCCCGCCCCCCAACGGGAAGTTGCAACGCCATCATCGCCTTCGCGGCAGCAACCGGCCGCGCCCGCCATCGCCGCGTCCCACTCCGGGAACGGCAATTCTTTCGAGGATCGCGTCCGCACCAGGTCTTCGCCGCTTGTCCGGAAAATCGCCGCCGAGCACGGGGTAAATATCGCCTCGCTTCAGGGAAGCGGCGTCGCCGGTCGTGTGACCAAACGCGACATACTTGGCTTCATCGAATCCGGCGCGGCAACGACGTCCGCGCCTCAGGGCGGTCGCCTCGCGGCGGCTGGCGGTCACGCTCTACCAATGCCGCAGGCATGGCCCGGGGATGTAGTCGAGCCGATGTCGAAGATGCGCGCGCTCATCAGCGAGCATATGGTCGCCTCCCGACAGACTTCGGCGCACGTCACTTCGTTCATAGAGATCGACTTCACGCGTGTCGCCCGTATTCGCGCGAAGAAGCGCGCTGAGTTCGAGGCAGCAACTGGCCAGAAGCTGACCTATATGCCGTTTATCATCAAAGCGGTGACACAGGGCCTGCAGGCGTTTCCGGTGATGAACTCCTCTGTGGCCGGGACGAACATCATCTACAGGAAGCAGATCAACATCGGTGTGGCGGTCGCGCTCGACTGGGGACTGATCGTGCCCGTCATCAAGCGCGCTGAGGATTTGTCGCTGTCCGGCATCACCCGCGCACTCAACGATCTGGCTGCGCGCGCGCGCGCCAAAAAGCTGTCGCCCGAGGAAGTTCAGGAGGGCACGTTCACCATCACCAATCCCGGAGTGTTCGGGTCCTTGATGGGCACTCCGATCATCAATCAGCCCCAAGTGGCAATCATGGGCGTCGGTGCCATCGAGAAGCGACCGAAGATTCTCACCGGTGCGGACGGCGAGGACACCATCGCGATCCGCACATGCGCGTATTTTTCGATTTCGTTCGACCACCGCGTTATCGATGGGGCGATTGCTGACCAGTTCCTCGCTTTCGTCAAGAAAACAATCGAAACATTCCCGGAGACCGGACTCTAGATGCCGAAGGCAATGACCATACAGCGCTCAACCGTACCGGCCGCTGAACGGGCCAACTATACCAAGCGGCTGAAGGCGCTGCGCTCTCACTATGTTGCGGCCAATTGTCGTTTCTGGGTGTTCGAGGAGTCCTCGCTCCCCGGTGCGTTCATCGAGTTTACCGAGGCAGACGACCAGCAGACGCTCACGGTCGCCCACGCCAATGCACCGCACAAAACGCTCGATCCGTCGCGCGTCTATCAGGAGGTCGAGCTTTAATGCCTGCGCGATCGCTCGAGGTCGGAGGACTGATGTGGGCTGTCTACCCGTCGGGGTACATAACCCAATACACCCAGGATGAGTACGCGTTGATGTTTTCGCGCGGCGCCGGCGCCGAGCGCGAGCTGCGCGTGACTCGATACTCACCGCAGGGCACTCGCTCGCGCGAGCAGGCGTTCGCCGAGCTTTCAGACCGACAACTGAAGGAGCTGTTTGAGCAGTCGCAGCCGAGCTTCACGTCGCCTGAGGCCGGTTACGAGAAGTGAGTGCGAGTGCAAGCCCGACACGGGCGGCATTCGTCGATCTGCATACACACTCGACTGCATCTGACGGCGTTCTTCCGCCGGAGCGCGTGATTGAGGCCGCTGCACGCTGCCAGCTCGCCGCGATTGCGCTGACCGATCACGATACAATAAACGGCATCCCTGCGGCGCGCGCTGCTGCAGAGAGAGCCGGGGTTCGGGTAATCGCGGGCGTCGAGCTGAGCGCGTTCCACGACGATCATGAAATCCATCTGCTGGCTTTGCACCTTTCGCAGCTCGATGCGCTGGAGGCCAGGCTTGCGGAGCTTCGGATGATGCGGTTTGCCCGCGCGAAACAGATCGTCGAGAAGCTGAACACGCTCGGTATTGAGCTCACCTTCGATGAAGTTCTCAAGCAGGCCAACGGCGGCGCCGTAGGCAGGCCGCACGTGGCGCGGGCGATGATTGCGCGCGGCGCCGCACATGATTTCCGGGATGTGTTCGCGAGATTCCTTGGTGCAACCGGCAGCGCGTTTGTGCCGAAGGCGAAGCTGTCAATCGAAGATGCGATCCGCATCGCGCACGAAGCGGGTGCCCTGGCAATATGGGCGCATCCCGGCGAAGGTGGGCGGCGTGAGCGGCTGGAGCCTCTTGTCGCCGCCGGACTCGATGGAGTGGAGGTCAAGCATCCCAGCCATTCCTCCGAGGACGTGAAGAGACTTCAGGCCCTCGCGGATTTTTTTGGACTGGTACAGAGTGGCGGATCAGATTGGCACGGATCCACTGAGGGGCCACGACGACTCGGGAACATGAACGTGCCCATCGAGTGGCTCGAGAAGCAGGACGAGCGCGTCGCCGCAGTCGCGCCCGGGTCGATCGACAAATGAGGACTGGGCCTTGGAGCTAGACGGTAAGGTCGCTCTCGTAACGGGCGCCGGTACGCGCGTCGGCCGAGTGATAGCTCTTGCACTCGGCGGGGCCGGGATGCGGGTGGGCGTCCATTACGCGGGCTCCGAGAAGGGCGCCAGACAAACGGCGGACGAGATAATCGCCGGCGGCAGTGATGCACGCACTCTTCCCGGTGATCTCACTGATCCGGCCACCGCTCCGCGGCTCATCGAGCACACCCACAAAGTGTTCGGCAGCCTCGACGTGCTGGTTAATTCCGCCGCCGTGATGTTGCGGACCCCCGTCGGAGAAGTGCTGGTGGAGGATTGGGACGCGATGTTCGCGCTGAATCTGCGCGCGCCTTTTTTCCTCTGTCAATCCGCGGCGCGCGTGATGGAAAAAACCGGCGGAGCGATCGTGAACAT
>Ga0170475_115576344_pt1 | contig 12744 bp, 11 predicted proteins | sample Soicark_Litter_5_FD_111474 | JGI IMG/M metagenome (GOLD analysis project Ga0170475, IMG submission 111474) | Avena fatua rhizosphere microbial communities from Hopland, California, USA. Combined Assembly of 48 SPs | reverse complement strand
GCGCGCTTTTGGCTGGTCGGCAGGTGAAGCTGTAGGCTGTGTTCTGTGGGAATGCTCGTTCGTGCCAGCTCAGCAGGGGTCCTCTTTGTTGGGCGCCGTGCGTGAACTTGCTACAGGATGCGGCGTGAGATTCAATGATTCCTTCTGGCGTCATCGCGATGGCGGCCTGCGTATTATTCAGTGGACCGCTGAGGCAATAGGCGACCCGGAGGGAGCCGTGCAGTACATCGCTCTCGCGGGCATCGACCGGACGGCAATGAGCGCAGTCCGGGGTGGCGTACATCGCCGATTCGAGCAAATTGCTGACTTGCACCGCATTCACATCGTCGAAGGTCTGGGCACTGCCGTCGCACACGATCTTAACCAGCCGCTCGCGGCGCTGGGACTGCTCGCGGAGTCCGCTCTGCGGCGGGTGCAAGCTCAGCCGTCGTTTCCCGCGGATCTGATCGAAGATCTCGAAGCGATCCTTTTGCAAGCGCGGCGCGCCGGTTCGATAACCTCTCGATTGCGTGCATTCCTGGCTGGCGCACCGGTGCGTGAGGAGGCAGTCGACGTGGAAGCGGCCATACGCGGCACTTGCGAGCTCCTGTTACCCGAAGCACGCGCTCATCGCATAGAGCTGCGCGTGCACGCTGAGCCAACGCTCCCGCCGGTGAAGGGTGACAAGATGAAGCTGGGGCATGTGCTGGCCACGCTTGTAATGAACGGAATCGAGGCCATTCGGGACGCGGGTCAGCCAACCGGCAGCATCGAAATCAATGCTATTGCGCAAGCGCCGGCATTGAGCATCACCGTGATCGATTCCGGTCCCGGCTTGAACCCGAGCCTCGCTAACAAGGTGTTCCAGCCATTCTATTCGACAAAACAGGATGGGCTGGGTCTGGGGCTGGCGATTGGTCGCGAGCTCACGGAGCAACTAGGCGGCTCGTTGTGGGCAGAATCTCGTTCGGGTGCGGGCGTATTTCATCTTCACCTGCCGATTTGCGAATGAGCGAGACCGTATTTATCGTTGACGACGATGCCGGCATGCGTCATGCCCTAGGTCGGCTGATCGCAGGGGATGGATTCAGAGTGATGACGTACCCGAGCGCCGAGGCGTTCCTGCTCGAGGCGAACAGCGTGCGGGAAGGATGCATTATTGTCGACGTACGTTTACCCGAGATGACGGGGCCGCAGCTGCAGAATGCGCTGCAATCGCGCGCTATCCGACTCCCAATCATCTTTTTGACCGGACATGCGGATGTGGCGACTGCAGTCGCGACGTTGCGTGCCGGCGCTTTTCACTTTCTCGAGAAGCCAGTGGACGCCAATCTTCTGCTCGAGTCCATCCATGCTGCGCTGGGAGGACCACGGATCATCCCCGCTCATGAGCTCGACACAGAATGGTTGCGCCGGCGATTCAACGACCTCACAACGCGCGAGCAGTCGGTCATGAACCTTGTGGTCGCAGGCTATTCCAACAAAGATATCGGTAAGAGTTTGCAAATCAGCCATCGCACGGTAGAGGTCTACCGAAGTCGCGTCATGCAGAAGATGCGCGCGCGCACATTGCTGGTTCTTGCCGATTACGCGAAGGCGCTGGGGATGCCGGTCATGGATGGCAGTTCCGTGCGTGCGCCAAGCGGGTTATTCGCCGGCAACGCGGCAAGCGAATCGCAGTAGTGATTCGCCCAATTCATGCACGCACTACACGTGGCGGTCACCTGTCAACTCTATTGATGAACTACTGACGCTGGCGGAGCCTCGTCCATCATTCGAATGCGACTCGCGCCCGATGACGTAGTTAGTGCTGGGGACCGCATACGCGCACAGCGTTTCCTGGTTTTGGATTCTGCGGCGGCAAGCCTCGCCGGCTCGCTGTACGGCGGCGTCATTTTAGTTGGGTTCGCGCTGGCCCTCGGTGCACGTCCCGCGACAATAGGCGCCTTGTCCGCCATTCCGCTGTTGGTTCAGCTCGTGCAACTACCTACCATCGCCCTGGTCGAGCGCGTACGTCAGCGACGCAAGATTGCCGTGTTCGCTGTAACGAGCGCGCGTGTCATCATCCTGTCTCTTGCGCTGCTGCCTTTTCTGCCTGGTGACACCGGGCGCCTGCAGCTTCTTCTTGGCGCGCAGTTCTGTATTACCATGCTCGGCTCCATCACCGGCTGCGCGTTGAATTCCTGGTTGCATCAACTGCTGCCGAAGGAAGGCTTGGGTGCCTTCTTCGCGAGACGGCTGTTCTGGTCGACGGCCGTGGGAGCGATTGGTGCCGCACTAGCCGGCTTCGTCATCGACCACTGGCAGCCGGGTCGCCCGCTCATTGCTTATTCAGCTGTGTTCGTCGCGGCCGGTATCGCGGGATTTGTCAGCTCATGGGCTCTCGCTCGAGTGCCGGAGCCTGTGATGGATCGCGCCGGGCCGCCGCTTCCGGTGTTCTCCATGATCGGTGCACCATTTCGTGAGGGAAACTTTCGCCGTCTGATCGTGTTCATGGCGTCCTGGAACGTGGCGTCCAACATTGCTGCGCCGTTTATCGCGGTCTATGTGCTGCAGCAACTGCGCTATCCGCTGAGTACCGTAACGACGCTGTGGATAGCAAGCCAAATCGCCAATGCGTTGACGTTGTACCTTTGGGGCCGTCTCTCCGATCGCTTGTCGAACAAATCGATCCTCGCGGTGGCACTGCCGCTCTACTTCGGCTGTCTGCTCGGGTTGCTTTTTGTGGCCATGCCAGCCAGACATGATCTTACGCTGCCGCTGCTCTACGCATTGCATATCGTGATGGGCTCGGCCGCGGGCGGAATCGGTCTGGCCACTGCCAGTTTGGGTTTGAAATTGGCACCTCCCGCACAGGCAACTTCATATCTCGCCACTGTGAGCCTTACCGGTTCTCTCGCGGGTGGCACCGCTTCCATGTTCGGCGGCGTGCTGGCCGAATGGTTCTCGAGCCGGCAGATGTCGTTGCTGTTTCAGTGGACGTCTCCGACACAGATACAGAACGTGACCGTGATTCAGGCTCAGCACTGGGAGTTCCTGTTTGCGATCTCGTTCGTCCTCGGCTTCTACGTGATGCACGCCCTTTCGAGAATCGGCGAAGGCCGGACCACCAGCCAGCGCCGGGTCATCCAGGAATTCGTTCTCGAAGCGCTCCGTAGCCTCGATCAACTGTCTTCGATCGAAGGTCTAAAGGTGTCGGCGCTGTTCCCGTTCGGGCGCCTGCTGGAGCGGCGACGGCAGGCGCGGAAGGCCGGCAACGACGTAGCCGAACAACGATGATGCCCATACGTCTTAACTGCGGCTGCGGGCCAAGCGCCGTTTCTGGGTGGCTGAACACCGACGTAATCGATGCACCCGGTATCGATCTACGTTGCGACTTGCGCACCGGCTTGCCGTTACGAGCTGAGACCATAGAATATGCAGTTGCGATGCACGTACTTCAGGATCTCGCATGGCCGGACATCCCGCTCACGCTTGCTGAGCTGTATCGTGTCCTGCAGCCCGGCGGTGTGTTGCGGCTCGGCTTGCCCGATCTCGTGCGCGCGCTGGAGGCCTATCGGCGCGGCGATCGCAACTATTTCTACGTTCCCGATGACGACGCCAAAAGCATCGGCGCAAAGCTCGTCACGCAGATCATCTGGTACGGTTCGGTGCGCACCCCGTTCGTGTTCGACTTCATCGAAGAGCTATTGCTGCGTGCCGGCTTCGAAAACACGACGCGCTGCCAGTACCGGCAGACGGCGAGCCGCTATGCGGACATTGTGCAGCTCGACAATCGTCAACGCGAGACGCTGTTTGTGGAAGCCGACAAGCGCGTCTTGACTTAGAACCGACGGCGGTACACGGCGCATCCCCGACAGATGTCCGGCGGGCTATCCGATGCGAGTGCTGTGCGAAACGATCGATAGAGCTCGTTGTGCCAGATCGGTTCTACACCACGCTGCGCCATATTGCCGAACTGCATTCGGTCCGGCGTGGACACCATGCAGCATGGCATGGCCTCACCCTTATAGCTCACGTAGGCACCCTTCCATGGCCATTCGCAACGGGGTCCATCCTCATTCCTCGCTGGTTCGGTGCCCATGCGCGGCAGTCGCAGATTTACGCCAAGGCGTTGCGCCGTTTCGCGCGCCTGCGTGAAGCGCGCGTCGATGCGCGCCTTGTCCTGATGCTCCAACGTTTCGGTGTCGATGAAGGTGCGCATGGGCGCGTAGTTCACCGGCAAGGTGCCTTCGGTAAAATCATGGCACAGGTGCTGCACGAACATTTCGGTCACGCCATACGTTGCCGCAAGGGTGACGATGTCGGACAGCTCATCGAGGTTGCGTTGCATGAGTACCATGACGATACGCACATGCGGCGTGACCGATTTGAGCGACTGCCTGGCGTCCATCAGCCGGTGCAGATTACGCAGCACTTTAGCGAACCTTGCGCCGGGTCGAATGAATTCGTACGTTGCGGCGCTGGCGCCGTCAATCGAGACGTGAATGCTGGACAGGCCGCTGGTGACGCAGCTACGCGCCCGCGCCGGCGTCAACAGCGTGAGGTTCGTGTTGGTCGATACGCGGATGCCGCGCTCGGCTGCAAACGACACCATCTCGAAGAAGCGAGGGTGCATCATCGGCTCTCCGAGCCCTTGCAGCTGAAGTTCCCCGATGGCGCCGAACTGCTCGATCAGACGCTGAAAAATTGCCTCATCGATGAACGCGGGCGGGCCATGCGGAGGCCCGTCCGCACGGAATTGTATCGCGCACATTCGACAGCGTAGATTGCATTGGCCCACCGGCTCGATTTGCAGGAAGCGCGGAAGCGGCGGCTCGCCATCGACCACGGGCAGGGGCAGACTATCAGGAGAGGTCGGCATAGGAGGTCATGTTTTGAGGGTATGTATTGCGGGAAGCCCGGTGTCGCCCGGTAACAAGGCAGCCGCTTCGACTTGTTTGCGCATGAGCTCGACTTCTTGTGGGATGGTTTTGCGTTCGCTCACAGCCCACGGCAGTCCTGCCAGGGTGCGCCATAGGGTCCGCATTCGGGCATTGCGCAGGCTGTTCAGCGCAAGCATCCTTTGCAGCAATTCACGCAACGGCAGGCGCATGCACGCGATCCATACGGCATTGCGCACAAGCAGGGCGCGCCGCGCTTCCGCATCGCGGGCGGCTGAGGGGATATGGTGAACGGTCATCGCTGCGTCGTACAGCATGCGCCATCCGCGCGCGGCGAAGTCCAGCGCGATCAATTCCTCTTCGCCGCCGAGAAACAAGCGCGGACAGTAGCCGCCGACTTCTCGATAGGCCGCTACTCGCATCACCGATGCGCCTGCCATGAAGCCCAGAATGGTGCGGCCGGGTAGATCTGAGCTGTGCAGCGGGCTGTTCGCCATACAGGTCGACGTGGGATCCTCGTGCGCCGTCCGACCAACCAGAACCCGTGCACATACGAGAGCCACGGACGCATGCTGATCCAGAATATCCGCCGCACGCGAGATCGATCCGGGCTCCCACCAGGCATCGTCGTCGCAGAACGCGACGTACGGTGTGCGCACCACCGCGACGCCATGATTGCGGGCCGACGCTCCGAAGTTCTTCGGCAAGCTGATAATCGCGACGCGCGGAAAATTGCGTTTGATGGCTTCGGAAGAACCATCGCTCGAAGCATTGTCGACCACCACGATCGGTGGCCGCTCAGGCAGTGCAACCAGCTTGCCGAGTGTGTCCAGCACCTCATCACGGCGATTGAAGGTCAATACGACAATCGATACCCGCGCGTTGACGGTCTCGTTCGTAGGCGTCCGCGGCGTGTTCGCGGAAGCTTCGGCATGCAGGTCGGTCATTCTGGTTACTCGTTCCATTGCCAGTAGTGTTCGGGCTGGTCGGTATCCCGCCAACGTTGCGGTCCCAGTGCTTTCATCTGGCTGGCATAGCAGCGCACGGCGGCCCGCTTCTCGGCGTGAACTGGCTCGGTGAGAGCCGGCGTAACCATGATGCCTTGGTTCCACAGACCGGCGAGCCGCTTCTGCAGCAGGCCAACGTGCCGTCGATAGATCGCGTCCTCATAGAGCAACCAGCGCTGCGCGGACGCAAGCCTACGCATGGTCAGACACGCGCCATGTGCAAGCTCGTGATCCGAGTGGTAGAGCCCCATCGGCATCAACACACTGTCCGGCCGCTCTTGCGAGATGACCCGCAGAAGCTCGCCGGCAATGTCGGACTCGCTGGGAGTCGCACCGTACTGACTGTCGAGAAACCGCAACCAGAGAGGGCGTGCGCCGAGACGCTCAAGCGCCATTCGGTCTTCTCGGCGCCGGCAGCTCATCGCTTCAGCGGCGCCCGAGAATCCGCATGCACGGTCCCACGGCGTGGGCTCATCATCGCTTGGTGGAATGCCTGCGAACACGGTAACCGCCACGGGGTCGTGACACTTTGCCAGCAGCTCGCCGCATCCGAACACCGCATCGTCCAGATGAGGCGAGATCACGCACAGCTTGCCAAAGTCGAATGCATGCATGACAGGACGCTCACATGAGCGGAACCGATGACGGCTCTGCGGCCGGCATGCGGTCGCGGAAGTAGCTGATGGTGGCCGACAGTCCGTCGTCCAGCGCTACCCCGGGTGCCCAGCGCAACAAGCGGCGTGCCTGCGTGATGTCGGGGCAACGCTGCACAGGATCGTCTGCCGGTAACGGTCGATGAATCATCGACGATCGCGATTTCGCCAGGGCGATGATGTGTTGCGCGAGCGCCTGCATCGAGGTTTCCACAGGATTGCCGAGATTGATCGGACCGGTCACATCGGCGGGCGTGGCCATCAGCCGCATCAGACCCTCGATCAGATCGTCTACGTAGCAGAAGGCGCGTGTCTGAGTTCCGGTCCCGTACAGTGTCAACGGGCGATCATGAATCGCTTCCACGATGAAGTTGGAAACCACGCGGCCGTCGTTGGGGTGCATGCGCGGTCCATACGTATTGAAAATGCGCGCGATCTTGATCCCGATGCCGTGCTGCCGGTGATAGTCCATGAACAGCGTCTCGGCGCAGCGCTTGCCTTCGTCGTAGCACGCGCGCACCCCGAGCGGATTGACGTGTCCGCAATAGTCTTCGCGTTGCGGATGCACCTTCGGATCGCCGTACACCTCGCTCGTGGAGGCTTGCAGGATGCGCGCCTTGAGCCGCTTCGCGAGCCCGAGCATATTGATCGCCCCGTGCACACTGGTTTTCGTGGTCTGCACGGGGTCGAGCTGATAGTGGATCGGCGAAGCCGGGCACGCGAGGTTGTAGATTTCATCGACCTCGACATACAACGGGAACGTAACATCGTGCCGATGCAGCTCGAAACGCGGATGACGCAGCAGATGCGAGATATTCTGGCGCGTTCCCGTGTAGAAGTTGTCGACGCAGAGCACCTCGCATCCCTCCTGGATCAAGCGCTCGCATAGGTGCGAACCGAGAAATCCTGCGCCACCGGTTACCAGAACACGTTTGTGATCGCCTCTCATGGCATGCTCGAATGTGCGGTTGGTCAGCTGGTCGCCATCGCAAACGCATGGTTCCAGTCCGTAACGAAACGCTCGATGCCGAATCGCTCGCGCGCTGTCGCCTGTGCAGCCTGCCCCCAGCGCGCGGCAAGCGCCGGTTCTCGGATCAAAAGATGCATGGTTTCCACGAGACGCTCGAGATCGGTATCCACATAGCCATTCACCCCGCGATCGACCACACTGCTGAGCTCTGTGGTGGCCAGGCCCACGATCGGCATGCCGATCATCATGGCTTCGATCACGGCAAGTCCGAGACTGGTCCAGCGAATCGGATTGAAGAAGAATCGATACCGTCCGATAAAGCTCGCAAGCTCTAGATTGTCGATCTCACCCACGCCGCCTACTGCTTCGGCGTCCATTCCTACCAAGTCGAGCGGGACACGTTCGCGGGCGGCGGCAAACACATCCGCGCCGAGCCGGCGCGCGCGCCGCCGCAGATTATTCACCACGACGATGCCGCGCTCGAGCTCGCCTGTGTACCGCGCGTCCGCGGGTACGACAGCGCCATGCTCGATGACAATGACTTGGGTGCGCCCGCTGTCCCACATCAGCGCGTTAAACGGTGTTACATGCACGAGCAACATGTTGGGATCCTGCACCCAATGGAGCGTATCGGTGGGATGCTGCTGTGGGGGATCGTGCTCCAGATAGATGGCGGGCAGCCGCCTCTGCTGATCGGAAAGCAGCAACTCGCGGTCGTTCTCGAAATGAGGGCGGGACTGAAACAAGATGCAGTCGAACTGTCCGCTGCGTACCGCATCGGAATCGACCTCATGCACATTGTCGCCCCACGGCAGGCTGCCGGTGCGACCCGCATAGCCGGGAGGCGCGCCTGGCTTGGTTACCAGATAAAAGTCGTGCGGAGCGTGGCTGAGATAGTAGAGATAGTTGCCATGCACGTGCCACGTAAGCACGCGCAGGCGGCGCGGCTTGCGCTTGCGTATAGCGGTACCCAAAGGGAACAGCGTCGATTCAAGCGGCATAACGGGTATCGGCATTGAGTCGCCGATCTATCTCGGCGGAAACCGCTGCGACGGTCAGGCCGAGCGCGCAAGGATGTCCGATGGGGCATTCGGCGTGTGCGCAAGGCCGGCAAGCGACATCGTGCGCAAGCACGCGATGTCGCGTAGCGTCGAGCGGTGCCCAGCGCAACACGTCGCTGCCGCATGCGAGCACGACGCTCGCGGCGCCGACCGCCGCGGCGACATGTGAGACGCCGGTATCGTTGCAGATCAGCAGCCGGCACTCGCTCAACATCGCGCCCAATGTACCGAGTGAAGTTCGGCCAACCAGATCCACCGCCTCGCAGCCGCGATCTTGCAGCCCACGCAGCAGCGCATCGGCAATGGCCCGCTCCTCTGATGCACCGGTTACGACAACGCGCAAGCCCGTCCCCGCGAGCTGCCATGCGATCGCGACGAAGCGCTCGACCGGCCAACGTCGCGACGGCAGGCGTGCGCCGGGATGGATGCATACGAATTGTCCGCGGGAAAGTTTCTCTTTCCGTGCCAGCTCACGCCAGGCATCTAGCTCCGTCCGCTCGATCGGAAGCTCCAGTGTCGGGTCGGTGCTTGGTGCACCAAGGAACTGTAACAAGCTAAGGTTTCGCAGCACCTCCGACTGCTTCGGTTGCCAAGTCAGGAACCACTGCTCGTACGGGTCGTCGACGGCGGATTGCGTTGTACAAAACCCTGCGCAGCGTCGCGCGCCGACGTCGCGCACAATGGGATTGGACAACTCGCCGCTGCCATGCAATTGAATCGCCAGGTCGAATGCGCGTGCGTGCGCGGTCTCTACAAAAGCCGGCCAGAGCTGCGGTTGCGGCGGCTGCTCCGGAAATCCGATTGCACCTGGAAATACGAGCAGCTCATCGATGTAATGACGAAAGCGCTGCACGAACTGCGCAGCGTTTGGAAGCCCGATCAGCGTGATATGCGCGCGTGGCGCGGCCACCCGCAATGCGCGCAACGCCGGCACAGCGCAGAGCATGTCGCCGAGTTGCAATGCGCGGAATACGGCGATGCGTGCGGGAGGCGGACAGAGCGCGTTGATCGGCATGACGCTCAGAGGAACAGAACGCGGAAGCGGGCAGCGCCGCGCAAACGCCAGTACACCGCCAGCGGCGGCAAGACGATGGATGTGACGATCATTTCCAGCACGTGTGTCCAGGCCCGTGAATTACCCGCCAGCCGCTCGAGGCAGAATCGCAGGGTCAACGCTGCCCAGACGAGCGCGGCAAAGACCAGCAGCCAGCGAACATGCAGGAGCGCGGCGATGGTTGCGATCAGCGCTGAACTGACAATGAGGTAGTAGCGCCACGGCGGCGCCGAGCGAATGCGCTCGCGGTAACGCCGCCTGTGTTTCTTGAACAACAGGGCGTCGAATAGAATTTTGCGTTGCTGGGAGATGCTGACGCCCCATCGAGCCGGTCGCACCGGATGAACTACAATGGCCTGCGGCGCATAACCGCATAAACAGCCGCGCTCTATCAAAGAGAACTGGAGATCAGAGTCTTCACGCCAGGCGGCGGTGAAGCGCTCGTCGAACCCGCCCACCGCTGCAAGCGCCGCGCGGCGTACGAAGCAGTTCGCGGTAGCGAACTCCGCATTGCTCAAGCCGGCTGAGTTGCGCTCGTAGTCCGTGGGGCGCTTGGCGAGCGGCATCTGAATGGCGCCGGCGGTTGCGTCTAAGCCCTCCGCGATCGCTGCCCACCCCGCAGAAAGCCAAGCGCGATCCGGGATCGTGTCATCGTCGGTGAAAGCGATCACGGTTCCACGCGCTTCCTGCCAGCCGCGGTTGCGCGCACCAGCCGGTCCCTGTGTTTGCGTCACCGGCACATAGCGCACGCTGGGCCTGCCGGGTGGGTGTGCAAATTGGCGTTCGATCCATTCGCGTAGAAGGTTGCTGCGTGCGGACGGGGCATCGTCGTCGGCAATGATGATTTCGAAATGCTCGGCCGGGAAATCCTGTGCGGCGATCGCCGTGAGGCAGCGGCTCAGCAGCTCGAAGCGGCGATACGTCGGGATGACGACCGAGATCGCGATGGCTGCGTCGCCGTCGGCTGCGGGCACGCTCGCAGGAGAGCCTGTGTAGGCGCTCATAGAGCGCCCTTCTCAATTAGAAACGAACCGATCGCGAGCGCATCGAGCGGGGAGGTCCAGAAGCTCTCGACCGCATCGCGCGGCGTACACACGATCGGCTCACCTCTGGTGTTGAACGATGTATTGACGAGCACCGGGACGCCGGTGCGCCGCTCGAATTCGCATAGCAGCGTGTACATCATTGGATGCTGATTGCGATTCACCGTTTGTACGCGGGCGGTGCCGTCGACGTGCCGGACGGCCGGGATGCGCGCGGCTTTGTCGGGGTGCACGTCGAAGACGAACAACATGAAGGGCGCCACCATCGATGTGCGTGTTTCCCGGCGCGGCTCGATGAACCATTCGTGTGCGCGTTCTTCGAGCACGACAGGGGCGACCGGACGGAAGTCCTCGCGGTCCTTGATGTCGTTCAAGCGCGCTTGCATCCCCGCATCGATGGGCGACGCCAGGATAGAGCGCGCACCCAGGGCGCGCGGCCCGAACTCCATCCGCCCCTGAAACCAGCCGATGACTTTATTCTGAGCAAGCAGCGCAGCCGCCTCTGCCGCCACATCATTGCAACGTCGATACGGAATGTGCGCCCAACGCAAGAACGGTTCGATCTCTTCGTCGGTGAATGCGGGCCCGAGGTAGGCATGATCCATGACCCAGCGCCGCTGCACGTCGGCGCCGCCGCGTGCCTCGCGATCCACCCAGAGCGCTGCCCCGAGTGCTGTGCCGGCATCCCCCGCGGCCGGTTGCACCCACACCTCACGGAACGGCCCTTGGTCACGCAGCCGCGAGTTCATCACGCAGTTCAAGGCCACGCCGCCGGCCATACACAGCCGATCCATCTGCGTCTGCTGCTGCAGCCAGCCTGCCATCTTCAAAACCGCCTGCTCGAGCGCGAGCTGCAGCGAGCGCGCAATGTCGAAATGGATCTGCTGGAGTGGGCCGCCGCGCATGCGCGCCGGTCCAAAGCGTGCCTCGAGCTGAGGGGGCCGAGTCGTGTAGCCGCCGTCGTCGCCGACTTGAAGGATTTCTGAGAATGCCGACAGATACCTGGGCTCGCCGTATGAAGCGAGCGCCATCACCTTGTACTCATCGGATGAATGCAGAAAGCCCAGGTACGCGGTGACCTGCTCGTATAAAAGCCCCAGGGAATGCGGCAGATCCACCTGCTTGATGCGCGTGTAACGGCCGTTTTCAAAAACGCCGTAGCTGGTGGTGGCCCGTTCCCCGCGGCCGTCCATGGTGAGCACCGCCGTTTCCTCGAAGGGTGAAGCGAGAAAGGCGCTGGCTTCGTGCGCCAGATGATGCTCAACGAAATGCCAGCGTGGAGCGATGCCCGTGTGGGTACTGCCGCGGAAGCGCTCTGCCAGATGATGCGGCGCGCCCGATGCGAGCTGTCGGGGAGCATTCACGATGTACGAGAGGAACAACGGGTCCCAAGGCGACTCATTGACGCTGGCGACGCGTGCAGCCGACGGCGCGAGTGGCAAAGTGATCGTTTCCTCGAGACGCTGTCCGATCGCTAGCCGTGCTGGATCGTACGAATAGGCGAATCGATCGACTTGAGAGAGGTGAATGCCCGCTTGCCGCAGACAGAAGTCGATGGCATGGAATGGCAGTTGCCAGGTCGAGAAGGGCACGGGCCGCTTGCCGTGCTTCACGTGCGTAAAACGTTCCTCTTCGGCTGCTGCGAGCACTACGCCGTCCGCAATGAGCGCAGCCGAGCAGTCGTGGTAAACGGCGTTTATGCCCAAAGTAAACATGGTCACGTGTAAAGCGAATTGGAGGTGGAAGTGAGGCGTGTCGCACGCTCGGATGCCAATGCGAACGCCGCAGCAACGACTTCGTCCGGCGCAACATCGAGGCATGCGCCGGTGCCGCGCGGACATACGCTTTTGTAGCAGTCGCGGCAAGGGACGTCGCGATTCAACACACGATGCGCAACCTGCCACGGCGTGTGCTGGGGGTTGGTCAAAGCATATAGATCGACCACCGGCGTCCCGAGCGCGGCCGCAATATGCACCGGTCCGGTGTTATTCGACAGCAGGAGCAACGCGTCATCGATCAGTGCAGCCAGCTCGCCCAGGGAGAGCATCCCGGCGACGCTAAGCGTGCCGGGACCCGCGCCCGCAACGATGCGCT
>Ga0170475_109556037_pt1 | contig 12746 bp, 10 predicted proteins | sample Soicark_Litter_5_FD_111474 | JGI IMG/M metagenome (GOLD analysis project Ga0170475, IMG submission 111474) | Avena fatua rhizosphere microbial communities from Hopland, California, USA. Combined Assembly of 48 SPs | reverse complement strand
GTTAACTTTGCTGAACGAAAGCCGCCTGCTGGAACACGTCTTGCCTGAACTCCAGGCCACAATCACTTGCGAACAATCTCCCAATTATCATCCCGAAGGCAGTGTATTCAACCATCTGGTCCTTATGCTTTCGAAGCTGCCGACCGAACCAGAGTTGAAAACCAGGCCTGTTACCGTCACGCCCGAGCAACTCGATGCGGGAGAGATCAAGGCACTCTTGCCATGGTCAGTCCTGTTGCATGACATTGCCAAACCAGTCACCGCTTCAAAAGATCCTGCCACCGGCAGCATTCATTTCTATGGGCATGAAAAAGTCGGGGCGGATATGGCGGAGCAGATCCTGGAACGCCTGCGCTTTCCGCGGAGAGATACCGACCATATCGTTCATGCAGTTCGCTGCCACATGCAGTTCAAAGACGCAATGGAAATGCGCAAGTCCACCGTGCGCCGTCTGCTTTTGCGCGAAACATTTCCACTGGAAATTGAGTTGCATCGCCTCGACTGCCTGGGGTCGCACGGAAGCTTGGAGGTTTATGACTACCTCTTGGAGGCTCGCAGGCAGCTCGACCAACGGCCCGAGATGATCCCGCCATTACTCACGGGAGATGAGCTTATTCGCTTAGGGATGTCCCCCGGCCCGGCGCTTGGGAAAATGCTAACCGAATTACGCGATAAGCAACTTCAGGAAGAGCTCGCCACAAAAGAGGAAGCCATTGCCTGGGCTACAGAGCAACTCGCCTCCCCCCGTGACCAGCGTTAGGCTGCGGCAGCGGGCACTCGATTGGCCAAAGCTTCATCGATCACGTGTAGCAAGGAATCGTGGTCAATCGGTTTATGGAAGAAGCTGATGGCCCCCTTGGCGATCGCCTTCTTCCTATATTCTTCACTCTCAGAGCCAGTGATGAATATAAACGGAGTATCCCGCACCTCATCGATACGCCTCATCCAATCCATGATCAGGAATCCGTCCCACGGAACTCCGCCGCCATGCCCGACATCCGGAGGGAACGTGATATCAACAATAATTACATCCGGACGCTCCCGGCGCACAATACTCACCGCTTCTGAGCCGTCTCTGGCAGTGAAGACCGTGTATCCGTGAGTTGTCAACTTCATGGACAGTGTCTTGATGATTATGAAACTATCATCGACTACGAGAATCTTTGCTTTAGTCATAAATGTGCGCAGGCTGCGGCGATAATGAGAGAGCATTGGGCATTCCATGTCACCTTTATCGGTCGGATTAGATTTAAATGGCTTTCCATGAGAATATCGCAAAACTGCCTCGTGCGGCCGATTATGGCAGAAAGTTATTACAATCCCGGGGCCGAGCGCGCGACCAAGGTGCGGCAGTTGTTCAGCCGTATCGCCAACCGTTATGATCTACTCAACGACCTCCAAAGCTTTGGCTTACATCGGCAGTGGAAGCGGCGGGTAGTTGCCCTCGCGGCTCTGAAACCCAATCAAAGAGCACTCGACGTTTGCTGCGGCACCGGCGACCTCACGTTCGGTCTGGCCGAGAGCGGTGCGGAAGTTCTCGGCCTTGATTTCACAAACGAAATGCTTGCGCGCGCCGCCTTGCGAAAATCGCGAAAACCCGGACAAAATGTTTCTTTCATACAAGGTGATGCCCAGTCGCTGCCCTTTGAAAACGCCAGCTTCGACTCCGTCACCGTTGGTTATGGTCTGCGCAACCTTGCCGACTGGCAAAAAGGTTTAGCCGAAATGGTTCGAGTCGTGCGCCCCGGCGGACGCGTCGTCGTGTTGGAATTCGGCAAACCCTCGTGGAAGCCCTGGCGCGCCGTTTACTTCGGCTACCTGCGATTGCTCGTTCCTATCCTGGGTTGGGCGGCCGCCGGTGATCGGCGTGCCTATAGCTACATCCTTGAATCCCTGCAACAGTATCCGGGTCAGGTCGCAGTAGAAAACGCGATGCGAGAGCTGGGCCTCGGCTCGCTCCGCACGTTCAACATTCTCGGCGGTGCCATGTCGATCAACTACGGAGTGAAGGAATCTTATGAAAAGTCTCACTGAACACCTGTGGTTTGAAACGCCGCACCGGCGCGATTACCTGAACATTACGGATCGTGTCGAACAACTGGTTCATCAAAGCGCTATCCAGGAAGGACTCTGCCTCGTCAACGCGATGCACATTACGGCCAGCGTATACATCAACGATGCCGAAGACGGTCTGCTTCATGACTATGACGTCTGGCTCGAAAAGCTCGCGCCACACGCACCAACCTCGCAGTACCAGCATAATCGCACCGGTGAGGACAATGCCGATGCGCACATGAAACGCCAACTCATGGGTCGCGAAGTCGTCGTGGCGATCACCAAAGGCAAACTCGACCTTGGACCTTGGGAACAGATTTTTTACGGCGAATTCGACGGTCGACGCCGCAAGCGCGTGCTCGTTAAAATAATCGGCGAATAATCAAAATGGGGGATTAACCCCATTACACTGATTATCTATTGTGGCAATAACCTAAGTCCCATGGCCCCATCTGTGTCTGGTCCACGCAAATTTCTTTTCGTTGCCAGTTCGTTGCTGCTGCTTTTCCTGGTCGGGCTTTTCATAGTTCGGATTACGCATCAGCCCCAAAACCCAAAGCCAAATATTCAAATAGCATTGGCGACACAATCGAGTGTAGCCGCGGAAGGACCAAGGCTTGCACAACCACTTCCCAGACCCGCTCAACCCTCGCCTGCGTCCGTCGCACCCGCCGTCCCGAAGGCAAGTTCTGAGCCGAAGGAACTTTCGAGTAAGGAGCTGCTAAATCAAATGTGGGCACTGGTGCAGAGCGGTGCTCCCGTCACGAAAGAACAGGCGGCAAAGTTTAAAAAAGATTTGGAGGACCTCATTGCTCGCGGCGCAACGTCCGTGCCGGCGATCCGGGAATTTCTCGCGAAAAATATCGACTCTGATTTCGGCGAAGCCAACGGCACAGGTGAACTTGGCTTCTCTTCCATGCGCGCCACCATGATTGATGCGCTTAAAAAAATCGGCGGGCCTGAGGGGATTTTGGGGCTGGAACAGGTTTTGCAGAGCTCAGGGCTTCCTAATGAGTTGTTGGACGTCGCTAACGGCTTGGATGCGCAGGCGCCTGGTCAGTTTCGAGATGAAATTCTAAAGGCCGCTCACGAGGCACTGGAGATGGCGACGGCGAATCAACTGGGAACCAATGTTGAACTTGGCCCGGCATACCGCATTCTAAACGTTTACGGTGAGGCGCTCAACGCTGAGTCGACTGCTGAACGCCAGCCAGCGTCCTTCGCGCAGGCGATGCAACTCGCCAGCCAACCGAATGGCGCAGGCCTCCCGGCGCTGTTGCAAATGGCACAGAATCCAAGTCCTCAAGCATCTGGCCGAATTCTGGCCACAGAGATGATTGCTCAACTTGCCGCGAGCAACGACGATGCTTTGAACTCACTTCTTCAAATGGCCGGGAACAATCAAATCTCGAATCGGGCCTGGACTTTGATTGCTCCCATCCTCGCAGGCGGAGAATTTAAAGCAGACCCAAACGCGACCGGCGCGCCTTTCACTTTGGTCGATACCGCCACTACTCCCGCGCAGGTGAATGATCGCATGGAAATACTAAATCATTTTCTTCAAAGCCTCGACCCGGATTCAGCAGGCGCTTCTGCAGTAAAAGCGGAGTTGCAGCATTTGCACAGCAAAATTAATTAATTGATTTCGAGGTTGCCGGTATCCGGAAAAAACTCCGCATTTTCAGGCAGAAATCTTGATCTTTTCGCTTCCCGCTTTTTCGAACCACGATTCTCATCTTAGGATCAACCCTTAAAGTGACGTAGGAAAACACCCTATATTAAACGGTATGGCGCAGGACTAGAACCTCTGCCGTAAGCCAACAAAATTCCCGATCCATGCGGGCTTCGAGTGTTTTGCTGCGCCGAAAAACCGAATGCTTAATGCGTTTATGCACAGCTCGGCAAGGGGCCAGGGGGTTCTAGCGGGCGTGTTGTGTCGCTACGTTGAGTTGTTCAACCGCTCGGTTTTTGGTCACTTTGAACCACACTCGCAAGCCCGCAGTGATTTTTTAATCCATGCGTGTTTGCGTCTCATCCCGAGAACCGCCTGCAGAGAACCATAAAACCAAACACCTAATGAAAAGATCAGCAAAGAGTATCGTAATCACGACGTTCGGGCTGGCAACCGCGGCGGCATTGAGCTTAACAGCTCACCGCGCCGCGGCGAACAACCTGTTCGGCATTGACGTATCGCACTATCAGGGCTCGATCAATTGGTCGAGCGTGCATTCCTGCGGTCCGTCCTACGCCTTCGCCAAGGCTACGGAAGGTGTCAGTTACACAGACCCGAACTTCGGGACCTACATGAGCAACGGCAAAGGAGCCGGCATGCAGATGGGCGCGTATCACTTCGCTCATCCTGCCAGCAACTGCGCCAACTCTGAGGCCGATTATTTCTGGTCCAAGGCAGGTACTCGCATCACCGCGGACGGTAAGTCGCTCTATCCCATGGTCGACTTCGAAAGCTTCGGTGGGTCAGCCTGTTACTCGAGCTACACGGCATGGTTCAATGCCTGGTCGAGCCGCGTGAAGTCCAAAACCTCGCACTTCATGCATCCGGTCATTTATGCGAGCGCCGGCAATGGTATGTGCGACCTGAGCACTGCGTGCACGCTCTCCGCATGGATCGCACATTATAACGGGGGAAACCTCTACACTGGTAATCCGTGGGACGGCTGCTGCTCCTGCTGCAATTATGTCGATCCCTGCACCAAAAATGGGTGGACCTATTGGCAGGTCAGCTCGACGGGCAGCATCTGCGGCATCGCGGGCAACACCGATTTTGATGCCTACCCGCTGTCCCTGTCGCAGCTGATTGCTAACCAGGGCGTGAAGTAACTCCCAATTCTGATGCGAAGGCTTGCCCGCATGGGTCGCCCCTGATCGCATCCCTATGAAACACGCCCCGCGCAAATATGGCTCCGTTCGTGAGCAAATATTTGCGCGGGGCCTTGTCCCTGGTTTACACCCCACTCACTATTTCTGAACCCCTTCTAGTTCTAACTCCGTAACCGCTCAAGCTCCATGAAAGTGCTTTTTTCGCTCCTGTTTTTGCTCCTGCTGGCCGCGTCACCATTGTCGCTGAACGCGGAAATTCCCAAAATCGAAACCAAGCCACTCACCGCGCCCGACCGAGATAAGGCCAGTTACGCGCTCGGCATGAACATGGGCTTGCTCAACAAGAAATCCCAGGGCCCGCAGCACACTGATCTTCCAACTTTCATCCGCGCTATCAAAGACGTGCTGGACGGCAAGCCAACCGACATCCCGGAAGCCGAAATTAAACCATTGCTCGAACGCATTTCCAACGAAGGTCTCTCTGCACAATCGGACAAAGACAAATTAAAAATCAGCTACGCCATCGGTATGCGAATGGGCCTGCAGATTAAAGCGCGCTATGGCGAGGCGGATGGCAAATGGGTCGAACGCGGTTTCATCGATGTCATCAATGGCAAACCCACCATGGTCCAACCGACTGAGATTACGGCGCTGCTCGATCAAGCCATGCAATGGGGCCGGCTCAAACAATCGGAAAAAAATAAAATCGAAGGCGCTGCCTTTCTCGAAAAGAACGCCACGGAGTCAGGCATCAAGACTCTGCCCGATGGTCTGCAATATCGCATCCTCAAAGAAGGAACCGGCGAACTGCCGAACACCAATCAAATGGTTTACCTCAAGCTGCGCGGCAGTTTTGTCGACGGCCGGCAATTCCTGAAACACAATCACTATCTCATTCGCTGCGGCGGCGGTTGCCAGGCCTGGCAGGATGCCATGCCCCGCATGAAAATCGGCTCTCGCTGGCAAATTTTTGTTCCCCCTTCCCTCGGCTTCGGCGAGCAAGGTGAACCCGCCTGGGGTGTCGGACCGGATGCGACTATGATTTGGGATCTCGAAATGGTTTCCATCGCTCCGCCGGACGCTGAATTCGGACGCGGTCGGCTCGGTCACGCCTTTGACGACTCGGACATTCCCGACGAACCCGCCGATAAACCTGCGGCCGTCACAACCGAGGCTCGCAAATGATCAACGTCCAAAACCTATCCAAAGCCTTCGACTCCAATCTCGCTGTTAATAATGTCTCTTTTCGTGTCGAGCGTGGAGAAGTGCTCGGCTTTCTCGGTCCGAACGGCGCTGGGAAATCAACTACCATGCGGATGATCACCGGCTTCATTCCGCCCTCGGACGGCGCCATCACGGTTGGTGGATTCGACATCACCACAAACCCAATCGCTGCCAAACGGCACCTGGGTTACCTGCCCGAAGCCGCACCCGTTTACGCGGACATGAGCGTTCGCAGTTTTCTCCTGTTTTGCGCTGAACTTAGCGGCCTGCGCGGGGCCGGACGCAAGAAAGCCCTGCACCGCGTCGTCGATATGTGCTTCCTCGAACCAGTACTTCATCAAAGCGTCGACACGCTCTCCAAAGGTTACCGCCATCGCACCTGCCTGGCCCAGGCGCTCATCCACGATCCCGATGTTCTCATCCTGGATGAACCCACGGATGGACTCGATCCGAATCAAAAGCACGAGATTCGCCAATTGATCCGCAGTATGGGCGAACGCAAAGCCATTATTTTCTCAACCCACATCCTGGAGGAAGTGGAGGCCGCCTGCACTCGCGCCATCATCATCGACCGCGGCCGCATCGTGGCCAGCGGCACGCCGCAGGAGTTGAAGAACCAATCCGAGTTTGGTGGCGCGATCGTTGTCGCCGTCCGCTGCCCCAGCAGCGCTCAGCTCACCGAGAAGCTCTCTCGCATGCCGAACACCCGCAAGACGGCCATCATCAAAGAAGCTCAGGGCGAAGTCTGGGCCCGCGTCTTCCCCGATAAACTCGCTCGCAACGGTGACATGGTCCGCAACGTTATCCAGGCTGCCAACGGTTGGAAGGTCGAAGAAATCCGCACCGAAGAAGGCCGCCTCGACGAAGTCTTCCGCACCATCACCCTCCCTGACACAAAAACCACCGTCGACAAATGAGCTGGAGTGTAACAATCCGCCAGGTTTTGGAGTGCGGCTGTCCTCTGCCGCTTTCTGCGATCCCGGAGTGCTCAAACAGCGCTCATCTCCACCGATCACTCCCACTGCTGCTTCCTATGCCATCCCCCTTATGAACCCCCTCCTCGCAATCAAAGCCATCGCGCGCCGCGAACTCTCCGCCTACTTCGCCTCCCCGGTCGCGTACGTATTCATCGTCATTTTCCTGCTCATCACTGGCTTCTTCACCTTCATGGAAGGGAATTTCTTCGAGCGCGGTCAGGCCAACCTCGACGCGTTCTTCATGTGGCACGCCTGGCTCTACCTGTTTCTGGTCCCTTGCGTCGGCATGCGTCTCTGGGCTGAGGAACGCCGCGTCGGCACACTCGAACTTCTCCTTACAAAACCCATCACTTCCTGGCAGGCAATTCTCGGAAAATTTTTAGCCTCATGGATCTTTCTCGCGCTCGCCCTCGCGCTCACTTTCCCCGTCTACATCACCGTTAACTATCTTGGCACGCCTGACAACGGTGTCATCATCTCCGCCTACCTCGGCAGCTTATTGATGGCCGGCACATATCTGGCCATCAGTTGCATGACCTCCGCCATGACCCGCAACCAAGTTGTCAGCTTCATTCTCTCCGTCGTCATCTGCCTGTTCCTGGTCCTGTGCGGCTTCCCACCGGTGACCAACCTGTTGCTGCGTCTGGATCGCCCATGGCTCGTCGAACTGATTTCCTCGCTCAGCGTCATGACGCATTTCCAGCCGTTCACCACCGGGGTCATTGATTCTCGCGACATCATTTTCTTCCTTCTCGTTATCGCGTTCGCTCTGTTTACAAACGGCGTCATCATCCGCAGCCACCAACACTCCCGCGACGACTTTCGCAAAGGCAAAAACTTTGAATCCGCTCTCTATTCTCTCGGCGGCGTCGCGGCCTTGTTCATCGTGTTCGTCTCGCTCTACATCGTCAGCAGCACGGTCAAAGCTCGGTTTGATATCACCGCTGACAAAACCCACACACTGTCTGCGGGCACCAAACATATCCTTCACCACCTCGATTCGAAGGTCACTGTTCGTTTCTATTGCAGCCAATCGCAAAATGCCATGGCCCCCGCCCTCAGGACCTATGCCCACCGCGTCGAAGATCTTTTGTTGGAGTATCAACAGGAAGCCGCGCGCGGCCATGGGCAACTCATCCTGCAGAAACTCGATCCCAAGCCGGACTCCGACCTTGAAGACTCCGCTCGTCTCGATGGCGTCGAGGGCCGTGCCACAGGACCATTCGATAGCGATAAAATTTATCTCGGCCTCGTCGTTAGTTTGCTGGATCAAAAGTTCTCGCTCCCCTTCCTCTCGCCCGAGCGTGACCGACTGCTCGAATACGACATTTCCCGCGCTCTCGCTCGCGTGTTGGAGCCCTCCCGTCCGGTAGTCGGCGTGATGAGTGGCCTTCCGGTCTGGGGCGACGCGCCCGACCCGTTGATGCGCCCAAATTCGAACCGCCAGGACGAATGGGCCTTTGTTACCGAGCTGAAAAGTGATTTCACCCTCAAAGATATTCCGCTCACGACTTCTAAAATTGATGACGATGTCCAGGTGCTCCTGGTCGCGCACCCCGTTGACATCACCGACGCCGCCCAATATGCGATCGATCAATTTGTCCTGCGCGGCGGCAAGCTCATCGCTTTTCTCGATCCCCACGCCTACTTCGATCAAAAGCACGAGGCGAATTCGAGCTTCGCGATCGGCGGAGATAATGCCGGCCGTTCCTCACTCGACAAACTGCTCAAGGCCTGGGGTTTCGGCATGGATGTGAACCACGTCGCCGCCGACACCACTTACGCCAGTCGCAATACGCAAACCGGTGACAGCATGCCCACTCTGCTTATGGTCACCCGCAACGGTATCGACGAAGGCGATGTCGCCACCAGCCAGATCGATAATCTGGTTCTGCCTTTCGCGGGCACCTTTAGCGGCAAACCGGCTGAAGGCTTGCAGCAAACAATTCTGGTTAGAACTTCCTCCAGCGCTCAACTCGTCGACACCCTGATCGCCAGCGCCCCCAGCGATCGCATTCTGCAGAACTTCAAACCCGGAAACGCCGAACTACCGCTCGCCCTCCGGCTCACGGGCACGTTCAAAACTGCGTTCCCCTCTGGCGCGCCGCGGGATTCCAGGGCACCGCATCTCACCGCCTCCACTCACCCCGGCGAAGTCGTCCTCGTTGCCGACACCGACCTGCTCAACGATAAAGTTTGTGCTCGCGTTCAAAACGTCATGGGTCGGCCCGTTATTAACGCCATCAACGGCAACCTCTTTTTCGTGCAAAGTCTCGTCGAGCAATCCACTGGCAACGACGATCTCATCAGCTCCCGCAGCCGCGCCAGCATGAGCCGTCCGTTCACTCGTGTGAAAGCGATGCAAGCTAGCGCTGCCAAACAGTGGCGCGAGAAAATTCAAGTGCTCGAGACTCAACAACGCGAGACCGAGTTGAAGATTAAAGAACTGCAGGCCGCCAACTCCACCGGCGCTCAAAACACCATCCTCTCCCCCGCCCAGGAAAAGGCGCTCGAGGATTACCAACGAAACCTGACGCAGGTCGCCAAAGATCTGAAACAGGTCCGGAAAAACTTGAGGCGCGACACCGATGCCCTCGAGTTCTGGACCAAAGTCACCAACATCGCCGGCATGCCTGCCATCATTGCCTTGTCCGGCGTCTGTCTTGCCACAGTTAAATCCCGTCGCCGAGGTGCCCGATGAATCGCAAACAATTCTGCTTCGTTCTGCTTGCTCTCGCCATCGTAGGTGGCGCCGGCTTTGTCCTGCTCAAGCGCAACCGCCAATCCTGGACCACGCACGAAACCCGCTCTGGAGACAAGGTGCTCCCCGCTTTCCCTTATAACAGCGTCGCATCGATACATGTCAAAGGCGCTGCTTCAGAGTTCCATGTTGCCCGGCAGGACGGCATCTGGCGAATTCCTGAGCGCGACGGTTACTCGGCGAACTACCCGGTGATTAAGGATCTGCTCCTGCGCATTCGCGATCTCAAAGTCGTCCAGTCGGATACGCTCGGCGCCTCACAGCTTCCACGCGTCGAACTCGCAGCTCCCACGGAAAAAATCGGCGCGGGTACGCTCATCGAATTTGCCGATTCAACCCAGAAACCAATCGCTTCATTAGTCGTTGGCAAACGTCATCTTCGTCCCCAAAGCCAATCGGATCCGTATCGCCTGAAGGGCCTCTTCGATGGCTGTTACATCCGGCTCCTCTCCGATCCGGAGAACGTTATGCTCGTCTCCGATGACCTCCCCGCCGTAACCGCGGAACCGCCAGCGTGGCTCGACAAATCCTTCATCAAAATCGAGAAACTAAAATCGCTCTCCCTGCTCTCGACCAATGGCACAACGGTTTGGACGCTCACTCGCCCAGCCGAATCCCAACCCTGGCTTCTGGCGGATGCCGATCCCGCTGCAGGCGAAGTGCTTGATTCCACCGCCGCCTCTCAAACCGTTGAGGTGCTCCCGTTCCTGAGCTTCGTCGACGTCCTGCCCCGTGACAAAGCAAACCCGCTGACACAATCAAAACCGTCAATGCTGTTTGCCGAAACATTCGATCACTTCTTCTACAGCATCAATTTCATAGCCGCTCCGAACCAGCAAAGCATTCTCTTCACCATCAAAACAAAAGCTGAACTTTCCGGTGACGGTGGCGACATGGCGGACCAAAAGGCCCGCCTCGCTCGCGAGCAGTCGCTCGCTTCATGGACTTATGTAGCCGACGCCGCGGCCATTCAACCGATTCTTCGTGAACGCGCGCAGTTGCTCCAAAAGAAGCTCGCCGCCGCTAACTGACGTCTGTCACCATGAAACCGTTGCACCTCTTCGCGTTAGTCTCCTTTGGAGCTATCCTTTCCGAACCGTGCTCCAACGCTGCCGAATCCACCGCTTCCGGCACCCCGACAATTGCTTTTGCAACCAACTTTTGCGATCTCGGCAAGCTCACTGCCATCGAAAAAATCAGTGGCAGCTTCACCTTCACAAACACGGGCGACGGCGTGTTGAAAGTCGAACCGCCCCTGGCGAGCTGTGACTGCACCGAACCGAAGGTTACACGTGATACACTCCAGCCCGGCGAAACGGCGCAGGTCACGTACACCATCAATCTCGACAAACCTCTTACCGGCCAGCGTTTCATCCGTCTCCGCACCAACGATCCGCGTCATCCATCCGAACAGTTAACCATCCAGCTCGAGTACACACCTCTCTATGATGTCAGCCCCAAATCGTTTTGGGTGAATGTCCCAGCCGGGAAAGAAGAAGCCCAGGGAATTGTCACCATCGCCCGTGTCGACGGCCAACCGCTTGCCATCGAAAAGCTCGCCTCTTCCGACGACTGGCTCTCTGCTGCTTTTGCGCCTGACAGCAAACCGGATGCTGCTGAAGCGCGCATCATCGTCACGGTCCGTCGTCCTTCACGGCCCCCCGCCCCTTTCACCGGCAAAGTTGCTTTATGGATGACGGGCCACACTGATGCTCCCGTGCAAAGCATCAAAGTCGAAGGCGAAGTGTTCGGCGAGGTCGCCGCCCGGCCCCGCAGCCTTTATTGGGTCATTCCCGATTTCGGCAAAGACAAGTCCGCCTATCCCGCCGAATCCCTAACTCGCACCATCGAACTCAGCTCCGTCCTTGGCCACGACGTGGAAATCACGAAAGCGATAAGCGACATCAAAGGCCTCAGCATCGAAGTAGTCCCTAAGCGCGGCAAAGACGCGAAGAAAAAGTTCGACCTCCTCCTCCGGTTCAACGAACTCCCCGACACCTTCAGCAACGGCAAAGTCACCGTCGAAACCCAACTTGCTTCCCTCCCCCGCCTCGAAGTCCCCCTCACCGTAGCCGTCCCTAAATAATTCCACGTAGCCGTCCCGCTTCGCGGGATGAGTTCGCGCTATTCATCCGCGGACATACCTAGGGCGCACAGACTCTCGAAGCGCTCGGTGATTTCGAATCAAAAAAGGAGACACCATTCCAACCAGCAGCAACATGCACTCGGGCTCGGGCACGATTTGTGGAGAGAATTGAATCGCATCGATCTCAATACTGTTGTTCGAGTAGGAAGGCAGCGGCAGGGACGAAATCCGCAGTTCTCCCAAATGACCAGCAAGAGCCGAAATGTCTCCGCCGATCAGAATATAATCAGGAGTGGTGTTCAGCGTCGTCATTGTGATCTCTTGGTTTCCCAAACGGACTGTGAAACCTGCAAGGGACGACGGATTGAAAACATGCACCTCCATCTGTATCGAACGCGCATTTGCTGGCACAACGCCAGACTGCGCAATCGTTGCCGGAAGGATACCCGCTGGTGTATAAGGCGGACCGAGTCCAGCTTGCAGCACTGCACTGTATTCTCCCTCCAGCACCTTAATATCTGGCGGTAAATCAAGTCCCGGACCTAATAATGCCACGGCGTAAGCACCGAGCGTCACCGTATTAAAGATTGCGTAGGGCGCAACATTCGTCCCGTAATAGCATGTCCAGGAAGGAAAAGCGCTTTCCGGCGCAACAAAAGGCGGTTGGTTGTGCGGATCCGGCTGAATTGACGTCGCCTCGAAGTCGAGATTTTGAAAAGCTTGCGACTGGACGCGCCAATTTAACAAAACCAGGAGTACAACTGTCGCCTTTGCCAACGTTTTTTTAGCCATAGCTCGTTCTGAT
>Ga0170475_115373631_pt1 | contig 12747 bp, 9 predicted proteins | sample Soicark_Litter_5_FD_111474 | JGI IMG/M metagenome (GOLD analysis project Ga0170475, IMG submission 111474) | Avena fatua rhizosphere microbial communities from Hopland, California, USA. Combined Assembly of 48 SPs | reverse complement strand
GGCGGCGGGCCGCCTGCCGATCGGACCGATTGTGCCGGTATTGCTGCTGGCGACCGTGTCCGCGTGCCTGGTGGCGTCGAGCAATTACACGTTGAACGAGTGGCTGGATGCCGCGGAGGATCGCCAGCATCCGGAGAAGCGGTTCCGGCCGGCCGCCGCCGGCAGGATCCGCCCCTCGCTGGCGTACCTCCAGTGGATTGTTCTTGGCGTGGTCGGCCTTGCCGTTGGCCGTGCGGTCAGCACGGAGTTCTTCTGGAGTGCCGCGGCGTTGTTCGCGATGGGCATCGTCTACAACGTCCGCCCGCTGCGCTCCAAGGATCGAGCCTACATCGACGCCCTGTCCGAATCGATCAACAACCCGCTGCGCCTGCTGATGGGGTGGTACGCGGTCGATTCGGGGTTGATTCCGCCCGCATCGCTCCTGCTCGCGTACTGGATGCTCGGCGCGTTCTTCATGGCGATGAAGCGGTTCGGCGAGTTGCGACACCTCAACAACACCGTCGTCGCCGGCGCCTACCGGAAATCGTTTCGGCATTACACGCCCGAGCGTCTGCTGATCAGCGTCGTGTTCTACGCGACCGCTTTCGGGCTGTTCGGCGGGATCTTCGTCATCCGATATCGTGTCGAGCTCGTCCTCGCCGTGCCGTTCGTGGCGGGACTGATGGCGATGTACATGCACTTGGGCCTGCTGCCGAACAGCCCTGCCCAGCACCCCGAGGCGCTATTCCGTCACACAACCTTCGTGGTATACGGCTGCGTAACCGCGCTGGTGCTGATCGTCTGCTCCCTCATCCGTCTGCCTTGGATGGATCAACTCTTCCAGACCACCATTCCTTCCGGTTTTTAGCCGGCTGAGGTCGGGCGTTCGGCTGCCCGCAGTCGGTGCGAATCGAAGCGCTGCACGGTCTTGCTCACGGCTTCGGTAAACTTTTTGTAGCTGAACCACTGGGAATATTGCGAGGGGTCGCAAATTCAGCTACAGTCGGGTTTTGGCGTCCTTTCGTGGGCGATAAAGCACACTCGGAAGGACTAGAACCACTGTAGGATGCTTGTGAGCCAATCCTTCGGATTGCAGAACGAGCACCCCTGTGACCGTCTGGCTGTTCGTCTGTCGTCGCTGCCATCGACCGGCATCACGATTCGGCCCACTGACTTAGTTGTAAGTGAGAGGGCGAAGCTCTGCCCTCGCGCTCAGGGGTCGCATTTGCGGAGTTGAGATGAGTCGAGTTGACGACGCGTGGCGCCGTATCGAGAACCCCGGCGACACTACGGTCGCGTCGCCGTCGAATGACGGGACGACGACTGCCGCTTCACCATCCGTTGACGCCGTGAGCCTGAACGATGCGGCGCAACCGGCCACTGCACTCTTCCCCCTACGCGAATCCGGCGCGTCAGCCGAAGGCGCCGCGGTGCTCGATGCCGCGGACAGCCGGTCGGCCAGGCTGCCGGACGCCCAAAGCCGCAGGAATCAGACCTTCGAGGAGCTGATTCGTGCGATCGCGCGCGATGAGGAACGCATGAACCTCACCGGTCGCGCGGCATCGCCGGGCGTGTCCCTCCCGTCCCGGTCCTAGCCACCTCGGCGTCCCCAGGCGACATGACCGACAGAACCGAGTTCCTGCCGTTCGCGGTGCCGGACATCGGCCACGAAGAGCTCGAAGAAGTGCGAAGCGTCCTCGAGTCCGGGTGGCTCACCACCGGCGGCAAGGTCGCGGCGTTCGAACGCGAGTTTGCTGGCTACGTCGGTGCGAAGCACGCGGTTGCCGTGAACTCCTGCACGGCCGCAATGCACCTCGCGCTGGAGGCGGTCGGCATTGAGGCCGGCGACTTCGTCCTGACCACGCCCTACACCTTTGCCGCGACCGCCGAAGTCATCCGGTACTTCGATGCGGTTCCGGTGTTCGTGGACGTCGAGGCGGACACGCTGAACATCGATCCGACATCCCTTGCAGCGACTATCGAGGATCTCTCGCGGTCTCTGGGCACCGGCGCACCACCGACGCTCCCGGCGGTGAGCCGGGTGATCGGCGGGGCGGCCGGGCGCCCGTCACCGATCGGCCGCATCAAGGCGGTCATCCCTGTGCACATCGCCGGGCATCCGTGTGACATGCGGGCGATCGTCGAGGTGGCGAACAGGCACGGGCTCGCCGTCATTGAAGATGCCGCGCACGCGTGCTCCGCGGAGTACCACGGCCGGCCGATCGGCAGCGATCTGGGCACGGGGCCGTCGTTCGCAACCTGTTTTTCGTTCTACGCGACGAAGACGCTCACGACCGGCGAAGGCGGCATGATCACGACCGACGATGACCGCATCGCGTCCCGCGTTCGCCTGATGAGCCTCCACGGCATCAGCAAGGATGCATGGAAGCGATATACGGCCGAGGGGTCGTGGTACTACGAAATTACCGCGCCTGGTTACAAATACAACATGCCGGACCTTCTCGCGGCAGTCGGGCTCGCGCAGCTGCGGAAAGTCGATGCGATGCGCCAGCGCCGCGAGGTGATCGCCCGGCGATACACCGAAGCGTTCGCCGGCATTCCAGAACTGGAGACACCGTCCACGCGGGACGGTGTCCGTCATGCGTGGCACCTCTACCCGCTTCGACTTCCGGCGGAGTCCTCGCCTGAGGCGCGCGACGAGTTCGTGCACGGGCTGAAAGCGCGGCACGTCGGGTCCAGCGTCCATTTCATCCCGCTGCACGTTCATCCGTACTACCAGTCGACCTACGGGTACCTGTCGGGCGATCTGCCGGTGGCGTTTCGCGAATATCGCCGCGAAATCTCCCTGCCGATCTACAGCCGCATGACGGATGCCGAGGTGGAGCGGGTGATCGACGCGGTGCGCGCCGCAACCGGGCAGTACCGCGCGCGGTCGAGTTATGCGCGCGCTTGACGTCATCGTGTCGGCGCTCGCACTCGTTCTGCTGGCGCCGTTGTTGCTGTTGGTGGCGGTGGCTGTGAAGTGGAGTTCACCTGGCCCCGTGCTGCACCGTGCGCAGCGCGCCGGCCGGTACGGGCGACCGTTCACGCTTTACAAATTCCGGTCGATGGTGGCGAGCGCGTCTGTATCCGGTCCCCGCATCACCGGGACGGGCGATGCGCGGATCACGCCCATCGGCCGCATCCTGCGGCGGACCAAGCTGGACGAGCTGCCGCAGTTCTTCAACACCCTGAAGGGTGACATGAGCCTCGTGGGCCCGCGCCCCGAGGATCCCGCGCTGGTCGAAACGTATTCGGCCGAGCAGCGTCGGGTGCTGACCGTCAGGCCGGGGATCACGAGCCCGGCGACGGTGCTGAACCGTTACGAAGAGGACATGCTTTCCGGACCGGATCCGGAGGCGGTCTACCGTCGCGACGTGTTGCCCAGGAAGCTCCGGCTGGAGCTCGAGTATCTGGATCGGCGTACCGTCGCCGCGGATCTTCGCGTCCTCGGGCAGACCGTCCTCGCTCTTTTCGCCAGGCGCGAACGCCTGGATGTGGACAGGGGTACTGAATGGCGGATTTGACGCAGCGTACCGCAGCAGAGGTCCCCGCGCCTGCTGCGCCGCGATCAGAAAATATCTGGATCGATCAGTACTTCGACGAACGGCAGGGCGAGCTGATGCGGCTCCTGCAGGTGATTTTCGAGCGAAAGCTGCTCGTGATCGCCGTCACCCTGGCCGGCATATCGGCTGCCGCGCTCTGGGCCTATCGCCAACCGCGCGTCTACGTCTCGAGCGTCAATATTCAAATCGACCCGCAGGAAACCGTCCTTCCGTACAAGGAGATGTACGCCGCGGTCACCCCCGATCCGCGGTACCTGGGCACGCAGGCCCAGGTACTGAAGAGCGAAGCGCTGTCAAAGCGTACGGTGATGACGCTGGGGCTCGCGAAGGATCCCGAGCAGGCCGCGCGCATGGCCCGGTTGTTCGCATTCAACATTGGCGTCACGCCGATCGACGGGACGCAGGTGGTCAAGGTGACGTACCGGGCTGAAGATCCCGAGTTGGCGGCACGCGCGGTCAACGCGCTGGCCGAGGACTACGTGAAGTACGGCTTCGAAAGCAAGCGCGACTCGATGGAGCAGGCGCGGGAGTTCCTGCAGGACGAACTGGCGAAGCAGCGCCGGAAGCTGGAGGAGTCGCAGCAGCGGCTGGTCGATTACACCCGTGCGCACAACATCCTGCAGCCGGCGGACGAGAACAACGCGGTGATGCGCAAGATCGCCGACTTGAACGCGGACATGACGAAGGTCGAAGCGGAACTGCTCGCGAATCAGTACGAGGAGTTGCGCGATACGCCGATCGAAAGCTTCCCGGAGAAGCTGAAGACGCAGGTGATGCGCGAGCTCGACAGCCGCCGCTCGGAGGTGGAGCAGAAGCTCGCGACCGCCACCGCCAGATTCGGCCCGAAGTGGCCGGAAGTGCTCACGCTCAACCAGCAGCTGGCCGACATCACCGAGCAGCTCGCGAACGAGAAGCGGCGGGCTTTGCGGCAGGCCAAGGTCGAACACGACATGGCGACGTCGCATCGCGAACGGCTGCTGGGCGCGCTTGCCGCCCAGAGCAAGGTCGCGGAACAGTTGAACCAGGCGTCGATCCAGTACGACATCCTGAAGCGCGAGGTGGACACCGACCGGCAGCTGCACGAAGGGCTGCTGCAGCGCCTCAAGGAGACCGACGTCGCGGCGGGCCTGAAGTCGGGCAACGTCCACATCATCGATCGCGGGCACGTGCCCTCGCTGCCGAGCTCGCCGAACGTGCCGATGGCGCTGGGGCTCGGGCTGGTACTGGGGCTCGTGGCGGGTGTCATCACCGCGCACGGCGTCGAGTTCTTCGACCGCACGGTCAAGACGCCGGAGGACGTGGAACGCGAACTCCGCGTGGCCTTCCTGGGCGCGATTCCCACGTTCGACAAGGCCTGGAAGGAATCGACTGGCGGCGTCCTGATGCCGCTCGACGCGCCGACGTCGTCGTCCATGGCTCACGTCCAGGCGTCCTCGGCGGTGTACTGGGAGAGCTATCGCGCGATCAGGACATCACTGCTGTTCTCGCCGACCAACCGGCCCCAGAGCATTCTCGTGACCTCGTCGATGCCGGGCGAAGGCAAGAGCACGACCTCGATCAATCTCGCGATTGCGCTCGCGCAGACGGGCGCCCGCACGCTGATTCTCGAGCTCGACATGCGGCGGCCGCACATGGCAGACCGGCTGGGGCTGGCGCCGGATCGCGGGATGAGCCGCTTCCTGTCCGGCCAGAGCCAGTTCCACACCGAGATCCAGCAGTGCGCGATTCCGAATCTGTTCGTCGTCCCCGCCGGACCGCTGCCGCCGAATCCGCCCGAGCTGATCGGGTCGCCGCGCATGACCAACATCCTGGAATTGCTGTACCGGCACTTCGACTTCATCGTGATTGACGGGCCTCCCGCGATGCCGCTCACCGATGCGCTCGTCATTGCCCCGCAGGTCAACGGCGTCATCCTGATCGTGGACGGACACACGGCCCGGGACAAGGCGCAGAAGGCAAGGAATCTGCTGCGGAGTGTGGATGCGAAGATGCTCGGCGTCGTGATCAACAACGTCTCCATGGTGTCGCCGCCGAGTGACTACTACTCGTATGCGTACGTCAACGCGAGGACCGTCACACCGGGCGACGCCACGTTGAATTGAGGCCGGTTATGAAGGGTATCCATCGAATCACCACTGCACTCGTTGTCGGATGGCTCTGTTCGTCGCTGCCGGCGTGGGGCCAGGTCACTCCGGTACAGAACTCAGCGCCGGTGGTCCAGCCCTCGGGGGCGGCGGCGCAGCCTGCGACCCCGGCGATGCCCCCCGCTGCGCCGACCGGGCAGCCGGCGCCGTCGCCGAACGACGTGGCTGCAGCGGCTGCGTACAGCGCGGTGCCGCGCGCGAACGCCGAGTACCGTCTGGGTCCCGGGGACCTGATCGAGATCGGCGTGTTCGGAGTCGACGAGTTCCGTCACACCATCAGAATCAGCGCGAGCGGCTTCGTCCAGCTCCCGCTGATCGAGCCGGTCAGCGCCGCCGGCCTGACCGCGGCTCAACTCGAGCAGCGTCTCGCGCAGCTGCTGGGCAAGGACGTCATCAAGAACCCGCAGGTCTCCGTATTCGTGAAGGAATACCGGTCGCAGCCGGTCTACGTGCTCGGCGCGGTGAAGTCGCCGGGGCAGTACCAGATCACGATGCAGATGCGCATCGTCGACGCCATTTCCATGGCGGGTGGGGCGCTGCCTAATGCCGCCGACGAGGTGACAATCCAGCGTCCTCTTGCCGACGGCGGACAGCAGAGCATTTCCGTGGACCTCGCGAAGATTGTCGAGACCGGAGAACTCAAGCAGAACGTCTTCGTCCAGGGCGGTGACGTCATCAACGTGAAGACACGTCCAGTCGAGACGATCTACGTGATTGGCGAGGTCAACCGTGCCGGAGCGTTTACCAAAGACCCGAGGCAGCAGGTGCGCGTCTCGCAGTTAATCGCTTTGGCTGGTGGGCCCATGAAAACAGCGAAAACCAGCAAGGGCGTTCTGTTGCGCTACAACGAAGCCGGGCAGCGGTCTGAGGTGCCGCTGGATGTGCAGGCGGTCCTGAAGGGCACGTCGCCTGACGTGTTCGTCCAGGCGAACGATGTCATCTTCATCCCGGGCAGCACCGCGAAGAGCCTCGGTTACGGCGTGCTGCAGGTCGTACCCTCAACCGTTGCCGCCATTCCGTGGGTGTTCTAGCAGGAGTTGGTTCAATCCGCCACGCCGTCCGCTGACCGAACGGCACGCTTGTTCTCGTTTATCGAACCGTTGGCTGCTCCCCCCAAGACCAGTCACGGCAGGGAAACGGATCTATGTTTGTCGACCCATTGGAGAACCTCGCGGCTCGCACGGTTCTGCGCGGCGCACTCGCGTTGAAACAGACCGTGCCCCAGTATTCGCAGAACGTAGACAAGCTCCTGGCCCTGACTCGCCGGTTCGTTTACAGCCGGACCAACCAGGTCATCGTCGACGGAATCTTCGTCGCGATGGCAACCACCGCAGCCTATCTCTTCCGCTTCGACGGCGAACTTCCCGTGTCGATGGAACACCAGCTGCAACAGGTGCTGCCGTTTGCGGTGCTCCTGTCGCTGTCGGTCAATACCCTCACCGGCGTCTATAAGCAAATCTGGCGATTTTTCGGGCTCCGTGATGCGGCCCAGCTCGCCGGGTCGGTGCTCGTCGCGTTCCTGGTGTCGCTCGTCTGGCGTCTCTGGGGACCGACGTTCACGGGCGGCGCGCTCCCGCTCGGTGTCGTCGTGCTGAACCCGTTGTTCGCGTTCGCCGCGATGTCGTCCGGTCGTTTGGCGCGGCGACTGCTGCATACGCGCGCAACCATGCGGCCGGTGGTCCTGCCGACGAGGGGCCGCACGCGCGTGTTGCTCGTCGGTGCCGGTGAACCGGGCCTGCACGTCCTGCGCGAGCTGAGGAACAGCGATTTCGAAGTGATCGGTTTCGTCGACGACGACAGGGAATTGCGCGGACGGCGGATGGGCGGCTTGCCGGTGCTCGGTACCACGCAGGATCTCGAAGAGGTGGTTCGGAACTGCCGCATCAACGAAGTCGTCCTGTGCATGCCGAGTGCGTCGAAGGTCGAACTTCAGCGGGTTGCCGCGCGGTGCGAGTCGTTGTCCGTCAAGACGTCCTCACTGCCGACGCTCGACGAAGTCATTTCCGGGAAAGTGTCGTCGTTCGGTCAGCTGCGGCCGGTCAGCATGGAGGCTTTGCTGGGCCGTCACAGCATCACGCATCCGCAGGATCTCGCAGAACTGTCCCGCATCTACGGTGACAAGCGAATCTTGATCACCGGCGCCGGCGGCTCGATCGGATCCGAGCTGGTGCGGCAACTGCGGCGATTCCAGCCGTCGCAGCTGATCCTGCTGGACAAGGACGAGAACAATCTGTACGAGATCACGTGTGAGATCCGGGAGGAATTCGAATCCGTCGTCGAGGTGATCGCGGACATCCGCAGCCGTGACGTGATGCAGAAGGTCTTCCGGCAGTACCGTCCCGAAGTGGTGTTTCACGCGGCAGCGTACAAGCACGTGCCGCTCATGGAGCACTACCCGGCTGAAGCCATCCTGAACAACGTGATGGGTTCTCGGAACGTGGCCGAACTCTCGCGCGAATGGGGCGTCGAGGTCTTCGTGTTCGTCTCCACGGACAAGGCGGTGAATCCATCCAACACGATGGGGGCCTCGAAGCGCGTCGCCGAGCTGATCGTCCAGAGTCTCGCCGCATCGTGCATGACGACCCGGTTCTGCTGCGTGCGATTCGGGAACGTTCTTGGCAGCCGCGCCAGCGTGGTGCCGATCTTCCAGCGGCAGATTCGCCAGGGAAAGAACATCACGGTGACGCATCCGGACGTCACGCGGTATTTCATGACCATCCCCGAGGCGGTTCAGCTGGTCATTCAGGCTGGCTCGCTGGGCCGCAAGGGCGAAATCTTCCTTCTCGACATGGGCGACCAGGTCAAGATCGTGGACCTGGCGCGCAGCCTCATCGAGCTGTCCGGGCTGATTCCGGAGAAGGACATTTCGATCGAGTTCACCGGGTTGCGGCCCGGTGAGAAGCTCGACGAGGAGTTGCTCATCGACGGCGAGAGCGGTGCACGCAGCACGCGACACCCGAAGATCTTCGTCGTCGGTGCGCTCAGTCACGACTGGTCCCACCTGCGCGGTGCCGTTGCCACGCTGGAAGCCGCCGCGCACGCCGGTGACGCGAACGCCATCCAGCGGATCCTGCAGTCTCTGAATATCGGCTACTACAACGGCCGCCACGAAACGAAGGTGCACAAGACCCTGACCCGTATCGAGATCCCTGATGCGGCGAGAGACGCCGCCGCTGGCCTCGCACGGGAGGGGAACGCCTGACGCGACCGTCCCGGTCCGCACCTGCTGTTCCCGTTCACATGATTACCGTTCTGTCCGTGTTCGGCACGAGGCCGGAGGCCATCAAAATGGCGCCGGTGATCGCGGAGCTGGAGCGGCATCCGGAGACGATTCGTTCGCTGATCTGTTCGGTCGGCCAGCACCGGCAGATGCTCGATCAGGTGCTCGATCTGTTCGACCTCGAACCAGACTACGAGCTCGACCTGATGGAAGCCGACCAGCAGTTACCGCGGTTGACGGCCAGATTGTTCAACGGCCTCGACGCGGTGATTGCGGATGTGAAGCCCGACTGGGTACTTGCGCAAGGCGATACGACGACGGTCTTTGTCGCTGCGATGACCGCGTTCTATCGGGGTGCCGCATTCGGCCACGTGGAGGCCGGGCTCCGGACGGGGAACCGGCGGCAGCCGTATCCGGAGGAAATCAACCGGCGGATTGCCGACCTCGTCGCAGACGCCTATTTCGCGCCGACAACGCGCGCACGTGACGCGTTGATCGCGGAGGGGTGCCCGGAACGGGACATCTACGTGACCGGCAACACCGTCATCGATGCGCTGTACGACGTCGCCGATCGCGAGTATCGGTGGGAATCGGGTCCGCTCGCATCGATTCCCCGCGAACAGCGGCTGGTGTTGATCACGGCACATCGCCGCGAGAGCTTCGGACCGCCGTTTCGCGAGCTCTGTCTGGCGATCGGCGATCTCGCGCGGAGATTCGCCGATCAGCGCGTGCACTTCGTCTATCCGGTGCACCTGAACCCGAATGTGCAGCAGCCGGTCATGAGCCTGCTCGCTGGCATCCAGAACGTCAGCCTGGTCGAGCCGCTGGATTACCTGTCGCTCGTCCACCTGATGAAACGATCGACGCTCGTGCTGACCGATTCAGGCGGCATCCAGGAAGAAGCGCCCGCCTTTCAGATTCCCGTGCTCGTCATGCGTGACACGACCGAACGGCCCGAGGGGCTGGCGACGGGGCTGGTGACGCTCGTCGGGACCGATCGACAACGGATCGTCGAGGAAGCCTCCCACATTCTGGCAGTCCCGCCTCGCTCGACCGTGGGGGTGCGCGCGGCCAGCCCGTACGGCGATGGCAAGGCCGCGGACCGAATCGTCTCGGTGCTGCGGCAGCGCGGGTCGATCAGGCCTGGCGGAGAAGCGGTCCCCGTTCTGCTCTCTGATCCGGGTGACCGCGCGATCGGCCGCGACGTCGGCGTCGGCGATTCCGAGGTATACAAGGCGTGAGCGAGTCTTCGGTATACGCCCTGTCCCGCAAGCCGACCGCCGTGATTCAGCCGGCGCGCGGGTTCCTGGATCTCGATCTGGTCTCGCTGTACCGATCGTGGGAACTCGTCTATTTCCTGGCGTGGCGGGACGTCAAGGTCCGCTACAAGCAGACCGCGATCGGCGTCGCATGGGCCGTCATTCAGCCCGTGGTGACAATGCTCCTGTTCACGCTTCTGTTCAGCCGGCTATCGAACGTGCCGTCGGACGGGGTGCCGTATCCGATTTTCGCGTTCGCGGCGCTGCTGCCGTGGACGTACTTTTCCCAGGCGATCGGTCGCAGCGGGACGAGCCTCGTCAACAACGCGGGCCTGGTCACGAAGGTCTACTTTCCGCGCCTGGCGATCCCGATTGCGGCCGTCCTCGCACCTCTCGTCGACTTCGTCGTGACGCTCGCGATCTTGATGTTGATGATGGCGTACTACCGGATCGTCCCCGGTTGGCCTTTTTTCGTGCTGCCATTGTTCCTGCTGATGTGCGTGGCGACGGCGCTTGCCGCATCCTTGTGGCTGTCCGCGCTGTGCGTCAGATACCGGGACGTCGCGGTCGTGATCCCGTTCCTCCTCCAGGTGTGGATGTACGCGTCACCGGTCGCATATCCGGCCAGCGTGATTCCTGAGCGCTGGCGTGCTCTCTACAGCCTGAACCCGATGGCCGGCGTGATCGACGGGTTTCGATGGGCGCTCCTCGGAACCGACATGCCCGACTGGCGCATGATGGGCATCAGCGGTGTCGCCGTGGCGGTGCTGCTGTTCGTCGGAGCCATCTATTTCCGGCAGACCGAGCAGACGTTCGCGGACGTCGTGTGATGCAGGACGTCGCCATCCGCGTGGACGGTCTCAGCAAGCGATACGAGATCGGTGCGCTCCAGCAGCGGCACGACACGCTCCGCGACCACATCGTCGCCGGTGTGCGTGGCCTCGTCCGCCGCCCCGGCCGTCACGCCGCCGCGTCAACGGAGTTCTGGGCGCTGAAGGACGTGTCGCTCGAAGTCGGGCCAGGTGAGGTTCTCGGGCTGATCGGCCGCAACGGCGCGGGGAAGAGCACGCTTCTCAAAGTGCTGTCGCGAATTACGGTGCCGACCACGGGACGCGCGGAGATCTACGGTCGCCTCGGGTCGCTGCTGGAGGTCGGCACGGGATTCAACCCCGAGTTGAGCGGCCGCGAGAACGTGTATCTGAACGGCGCGATCATGGGGATGCGCTGGAAGGAGATCGATCGCAAGTTCGACGAGATTGTCGAATTCGCCGGCATCGGCCCGTTCATCGACACCCCCGTCAAGCGGTATTCGAGCGGCATGTACGTCCGCCTGGCATTCGCGGTCGCCGCGCACCTCGAACCCGAGATCCTCATCGTCGACGAAGTGCTGGCCGTCGGCGACGCGATGTTCCAGAAGAAGTGCCTGGGAAAGATGGGCGACGTGGCCCGCCAGGGCCGCACGGTGCTGTTCGTCAGTCACAACATGGCGGCGATTCAGAACCTGTGCACGACCGGGATCGTGCTGGCGGACGGCCGCATCGTCTTCCGCGGATCGGCAGTGGATGCGTCCGAGCACTATTTGTCGTCGGTGACCAGCCGCAACTTCGGATTGGCCGATCTCGCCGCTCATCCGGGCCGGACGAACGACTCGACGCCGATTGTGCGGTCGATCGGCCTCCTGAGCCCCGATGGGCAGTCCCGGTATACGGACCACATCGCGGCGGGAGACGATCTGGTGTTCGAAATCACGTATGACACCGGTGATCTGGTGCTCGACAACGCGGTGCTGGGCGTCCAGTCGTCGCTGGGTGAGCGGGTCTTCACCGTCGGCGCCCGGTATAGCCCCGATTTCACGTGGAGGATGCGCGGCAAAGGTACCCTGCGGTGCCGCGTACCGAACGTGCCGATCGCGGCCGGCGAGTACAACGTGATGGTCGCGATGGGGAGCCGCCTGCAGCGACGGGACTTCGACACCGTCGAACATGCGCTGACGTTTCGAGTGGAATCGTCAGACTTTTTCGGTACGGGCGAGTCGCTGCTGCCCGGACAGGGCTATTTCGCGGTTCGCTCCGAATGGCGGAACGTCGAGGTCGCGGACCCCGTCGACACGCTCGCCGGAGCCTGATTGACGGCTTCATCATCGCCAGAGGCCGGCGGGTCACCGTCGGGTAGCCACACGGCCTCGAAACCACCTATGCGCCGGCTGGCCATCATTCCCAACGATCCGATCGACTCGTACCTCTCGTCCGGGTACACGGAAGGCTGGCTGAGGGACTACTTCAACCCGTGCGGTGTATTCGACGAGGTGTATTCCCTGGCGCCGTACGAGCGCGTCGAGGCAGTCCGTGCGAACGTCCGGGTGAAGCCAACGCCGATCGCGCAGATTCCACGCCGGCTGCGAGACCTGCGGATCGACGTGGTCCGCGCCTACGGGGCGGCTCACCCATGCGACATCGCCTCAGCTGCGAGGACGAACAGCATTCCGGTGGTCGTCTCCGTCCACGATGCGCGACCCGAACTGCTTCACTCCTCGATCGCCGAAGCGGACGTCGTGCTCTGCGTCTCGGATACGGTGAAGC
>Ga0170475_128920674_pt1 | contig 12748 bp, 15 predicted proteins | sample Soicark_Litter_5_FD_111474 | JGI IMG/M metagenome (GOLD analysis project Ga0170475, IMG submission 111474) | Avena fatua rhizosphere microbial communities from Hopland, California, USA. Combined Assembly of 48 SPs | reverse complement strand
TCCGGGACTAAAACCGCAGCCGCAGTTTTCTAAGGTAACGCTGGCCACCAACGACGATCACGTTCGGATATCTCAAACGGGGGTTGCGTTTTCATGAAAGCGATCACGCCTGAAGCCATGCTCATTGCCGAACTGCGGGCGATTCGGATTGCGATTTACGTGCTTGCTGGCGCGGTCGTCGCGTTGGTTGCGGTGATTGTCGGGGAGTTAATTTCTCTATGAGTGAGTCAAAACAAGCCAATAACCCTATCGATTTCAGCCTCAGGAAGAGCTTTGTGCCACCTCCGAGAGAGGAACTGGAGCGCGAGGCAGCCAAATACTCCGGTCACAATGAAGATGCCTTCGCCCAGTTTGGGCTCCTGAACGAATCCCAAGAAAGCGAGGCCTAATGAAAAGCACTGTGTTCTATGTTGCCGGGGCCGTGCTGATCCTGTGTTTCGTTCTGGTGCCGCATTATTGGGCTTATGTCGAATGTCGCGAACTTGGCCATGGCCGAGCGTATTGCGTGCTGATGGTTCGTTAATTTTAACAAATGGGAGATTAAAAAAGATGATCTGGACGAGTTATAGAATCACGTGGTTGTTTTTAACGAAGCTCTGCGCTTCGGTTCCCGCAGATCCGGAAATTACAAAGAAGTGGCTAGAGGCGCGTCAGCCCAGAGTGCGCCCCGCTGGCGGCCGTTCAATCACCGAGGTCCAAGAGGAGGTCTTTGCCTCACTTGCGGACGAAGAGCAATCACAACAAAGCTTGCTGATTTTTCAGCGCGTTGATGGCCAATTAATGCAGCGTGCGGCCACCGTGCGAGCTCACCTGAAGGATTGCGCCCGCGTGCTCAGCGCTCAATATATCGGAAAGATTAAGGGCGAGAGATCTTTTGCGACCAAAGTTATTAATGGCGTCTATCTGGATGAGTTGGAGTACTGGCTTCCAATTCTTCGCCCAGAGGGCGACGCAATTATGAAGGCCGATGGGCAGCTCGATAAAGCGGTACATGTTCGCGGCCCTCGCGGTGAGCCATTAAACGCGATTAAGTGTTTCGAATTTGTGCAGCCGGCGAGACTGGATTTCACGTTGAAAGTCTTGGGCGATTCCGTGAAGCGCGCTGATCTTGAAACGCTCATGCAGTACGGCGGCGTGCATGGATATGCCGGAGAACGCGGCGACGGCGAGGGGAAATATACGTTCACGATTGACGAAGTGGAATGACGACGAGCACTGTCGTGCCTTGTTGTGGAGTGTGGCGCGCCTGAGGTGCAGCGAAGGCGAGTATTGAGTCGCCTTGGCCTGACGTGACGCCGAGTGGTGCAGTTTAGTGGACTGGAGCGAAGTGGCGTGACGACGAGTATTGTTGTGAGGCGTTGTGAGGTGGTGTGCCGTCGAGCCGTGTTGTGTGGTGCAGCGAAGTGGCGCGGTGTGCCGTGAAATGCCGCCGAGGTTTGCCGTGGGATGACTTGATGTGGGATGACTTGATGTGTCGCCGAGGTTTGTCGCGATGTGACGTGTCCTGCAATGCCGCCGAGTAGTGCCCTGGAGCGTTTTGGTTTGATCTGTCGCGAAGTGATGTGCCGTCGAGCCGTGTACCGAGGTGATGTGTTTTGTGGTGTCGTCGAGTAGCGAAAACCGAAAACTTAAAAAGGAGATTCTGAATGTCTGAAAAGTCAAAAGCTGAAATCGCCGAGCCACCGAAGATGGGATTGCGGACGCCTGCCGAAATTTCACAAGCAAATGAATGGCTGTTCAATCAGCAGAAAGATGGCCGGATTGATCCAAAGACCGCGGATTCGCTCAATACGACGATCAAGAACAGCGTTTATCTGAATGTGAAGATGCGCATGGATTACCTGAAAATCTATGTGCAGGCGCAGGTGAAGAAGATCGAAATTCCCGCAGGGCTTTTACCCGAATAAGTCGTCGAGAAATGCGCTGGCGTGAAGTGACCTGGCGTCGAGTAGTGCCGTGCGGTGTGGTGGTTTGGAGCGTTGTGCCGTGTCGCCGAGTACTGAAGACTGGAGGCGTTCGTGTTCCTGCTGTTTGAAATAATGGAGCGTCGGCGGTAGGTGCAACTCGCCGAACTACTCACCGAGATCGAGCAAGAGAAATTAACCGACACATCACGCTCGGCATTGAGTTCTATTTTTGCGGCGATCGGGAGTGAGTTGCGATTCTGTAAGCTCCAAACGTGTGGAAAACCGTTCGTCCCGAGGAAGCAGGACCACCAATTCTGCTGTAAGCAACATTGCGGAGATCAGCGCTACCGCGTGGTTTCCGCTCAATGAGCGTGAATAATGCAGGGGGTGTCTTGCGCGAGGATTAGAAATCTGCGATAACCATCTCGGCTAACGACCGTAGAACGTTCGTGCCATTTGCGGGTCCGGCTTGCTACCGTTGATCCGCGCCAAAGAATTCACAGAAGGGCCAATCCCAGTTACTGGCTGAGGGTTGGCCCTTTTTCTTTGGGTAAAGCAAATCATAGAACCGCCGTCGCTGGCAAACGTTTACTGCCTGAACGGTAATCAGGCTGCGGCCCACAAAGCTGGGCTTTTCCTCTAGGTCGCACAACTGTTCCCACTTTCAACTGAACATGTCGATTAAAGCACCGGTTTTGGTGATCCATGCGGACGGGTCCGTCTCCCACGCGAAGAAGGAACGCGCCCGCATCGCCGTCGAAAATGGCGTCGCCTACTTCAGCGATCGCGCCGAGACGAAGCTGATCATGCTGAAGTCCACCGACGATACACCGATCAATCCAGGTTATGAATATGGCGGCAAGAAATCCTATGCCGGCCGCTTAACGGCTCGTGCTTGCGACCGACGCACGCGAACCGAATACGACGTGCCGATTGAATATCGCGACCGCACGCAGACGCCCGTTCGGGAAGCCGGTGGGGCCAAAACGTTTCAATTGAAACCGCTCGTAGATAAGCGTTCATCGGGTCGCCATATCACGATGCCCGAGGACAAGTTGTGGCGCCCGAGCCGGAAACGAACCAAGCCACAGGCCGAGACGCGCGCATGAAAGTCCTCATAAACTCGACGCGCTGGAATCCTTCACCGTGCGGCCGATTCCTCCACCGGAACCGCACCCGAAGCTTAATCGCGTCTGTTTGCACTGCTGGCACGATATTGCCGGGGTTCCCTGTTTAACCTGCTGCCATTGCGGATCCTCCATGGCGAGGGCCGCCGCTTGAGTTGTCGCTGTGAATGTAACGACTGCGGAAAGCCAGTCGGATTCCTGATCGTCGTCCCGTTCAAAATCTGGGCCGAAATCAACCCGAATCATGAACTGCTCTGCCTGGATTGCATTGATAACCGCTGCGCCGCAAAAGAAATCTTTTGCGAGGTTGAGCTCTACTTCCAAGGGAAAGCTGTCCGCGCGGGAACCATGGGCACGCTCGCTAAACATGTGGACGTCACCGATTACCGGAAGGCGCTAGAAGCCATCGCATCATGAGCGTTTTATCGAGCATCGCCGGACCAATGCCCGCGGGTTCCTTCGCCCTGTTAAATGCGGGCGGAGACGGCAGTGGGTACGGAGTGAACGTTTACGGCGGACTGAATGCCGGCTGTATTCCTGCCGGCGGCATCATGAGTTTTGCCGATAAAGCCGTTTATGATCCGGTCACCGAGACGATCATGTTCGAGGGGGCTTCACACTCCTCGTCCGGCGTCTGCGGCCCGGTTCATGCGTTCTACAACATCTCGACGAACGTCTGGACGAAGCAGGATATCTTCGTATTCTCCGGCCACAGTTACGATACGAACGCCATCAACCCCGCTGCACGAATCATGTACGGCGGCTCCGGTGGACTCGGCGCGATTGCCTCGAATTTCAAGCAGTACGGTATTGAGTCCGGCGTCTGGTCGACGATGGCGGAGCCCACTCAAGCGGGCTTTGGTCAGGGCGTCGAATTGAGTCTGGAGTTCTTCCCGGAGCGCAATGAACTGCTCTGCTACGGTGGTCGAACCCAGCCGGGAATCGCGAAGTATAAATATCCCACAGACGCCTGGACGTTGGTGAGTGGAGCTCCGAGCCTGGCGAGTTTCGGAACGCGCGGTGGAGTGGCCCGCTATAGCAACGTCCACAAATGCGTCGTGTTTTTCGGCGGCGTTGAACAGGTCCAGCAAACAGCCGGAACGCCGTCGACCAATTCACACGGCTGTGTGCGGTATAACCAGGATGGCACCTTCACCACACTGACGAATATCCCATCGAGTATCTGGTGCTTCCCGCAGCATTCGGTGTTCACGGTGGATCCCGTCAGCGGGAATATCATCGTCCTGAATTCGGTTCTGGCCTTTGACCCGCTGACCTCAGGCTCTCCGCTGAATACGCCAACCGGCGCATTGGAGATGTGGGAGTTGGACCCGTCGGGCGTCGGAACGTGGACGCAGTTGAACTCGTCGATCATCCCGAATACCTCAGGATGGTGGCAACAGCCGGCCGTCCCTGCCGGCGTCGTGGCGGTCCCCCTGTTGAAGCACGGCGTGATTGCCTTCATGTCGTGTCATCCGAACAACAATACGCTCGGTAAGGTGTATCTCTACAAGCACACGGCGAATACCTGGTCGACGAGCGGCCTTAGCTTTTCCGAGAAATCCCTAAAGCAGCCCGGCGTCCTCTACGCGCATCGACTCGATACGCAGGCCGGACTGAATGCCTTAAAGTACGCGCCGCAAAACGAGGCGGTCACCGAACTCGCGACGCGCGGCTGGCCGACGGGCGTGATCAGCAACAATCGCTTGTCGACGGAAGCCTGTATCCTCGCCACCGCCCAGGCGGCCACGGGTGCATTCTCGATCCCGGAAGCGGACTCGACGAACCCTCCACCGAACGGCGTGGGCTCGACGCGCTTTTCCATCCCCTCGCAGTCTGGAGACAGCGCTGGCTATATTCAGCTTGGAATCGACGGTCCGCCGAGCGTTTCGACAAAGCCCTACATCAATCCGACGTCGCCAATTGGCACGATCTTGTATTACCAGTACAAGTTCAAAGTCAGCGCGTCGATGCTCAATACGCTGTTCCGCGCCTACAACCAAAGAATTGCAGGCTGTACCTGTCCCCAAGGTGGACGGGTCATTACGCGCACCACTGGATCCCCGTTCTCTGGGACGACTCCCGGAGTCGGTTCCTATATCGGCTGTTACATCGTTGTGCTGGATGGCGTCGGCTGGCGCCGCGGGATTTACGGCCCAATCGTTTCGGTGACGTCGACGACCGTCACACTCGATCCGACTTCGGCGTCCCCCTGTCCCAGCGCTCCAGGTCAAGCCACCAGCAATCAAATCGACTTTGGACGATACGGAAGCGTTCTCGCGGACTTCTCTGGCGGCGGTTATGCGAGCGGCTGGAAGCAGCACATCTTCTTCGGCGATGCGCCAAACGGCGGATCCTCGGATGGACAGATTGAGGATACCTGCAACGCGGCGCGCACCTTTGCCGGCATGAGCTCGCAGTCTGGACAAGATGGCAAACACCCGTATCTGTACGGGAACTCCGGCAACGCCGGCGGGCCGATCAACAGCACGGTCCCCTATCTTCCAGACACCTGGATGGAAATTTCCGGGCGCATCGAAGTCAAAGGCCGCAGCCAGGCGCAGTTGATTGCCGCAGGGCTCACTTCGCCGCATGATCTGATGGGCGATTCGGTTTCCCGTTCGACGCTTTGGGTGGACGGCGTTCAAGCCGTTGACTGGCAAAACGCACCGATTTGCTGGGGTGGAAACGGTGGAAATGGTATCGGGCAGGTCGCTTTAGTTCCCTTCCACACGAATAAAGATCCGTCACAAGTGCACACGGACGGCTTCATGTGGGCAGCGGATCTGATCATGTCACTGCAGCCGATTCCCTCGGGAACCTCGGGCGGCGGCGTGATCATTCCGCCAACGCAACCTCCGACGCTGACATCGATTGCTCCAACGTCCGACCGCGAAGGCCGTACCGGCTCCCTGCATATTATCGGCTCTGGCTTTCTCGTTTCTGCGCTCCAGGTCGTCGACAACAATCCGACGCCGATCGTCTTCGGCGCCAAGACGAATATCACCGCGACGAGTTTTGATATTGCCTACGACCTTACCGGCTTAGCGCCCGGCATTCACGATCTACACATTCAGACCGCGGACGGAACATCCTCCTCGCTGTCGTTTACGATCCTCGCGGCGCAGGTCACGCGAGTTCAGCGGAACGGCTCCACCGTTTCGTTCATGAGCGGCAATAACCCGACGGGCTTCAGCGTCCCGATCACGATACCCGTTGGCGTGGAGCAAGTCCTGTACGTGAAGGTGGGCGTCTGGGACAGTCGCGCCGGTCAAGGTGTGTCCTCGGTAGCTCTGGCGACTGGGCAGTCCTTCACGCGCGTCATTCAGGGCGATGAAGCGATCAGCCAGGGCGACGGAGTCCGGTCGGAAATCTGGCGCTTGGTGAATCCACCGGCGGGCAGCGGCACGATCAACGGCGTTCTTTCAGCCTCGGTTTATAAGTGCGGCGTTGAAGCGCAGTGCTATGTGAGCGTCGATCAACTCAGCCCGGAACTGGATTCCGCAAAGGCGTCGACGAGTTCGATTACCGGAGGATTTGGTGCTGGCGTGAATCCGGCCACCGTAACCCTCGCGGCGGATATCGACTCCATGGTGATCGACATGATCACCGGTTGGAGCGATCTGGGCGTACCCACAAAAGGCGTCGATCAAACGCTCCGTTATAACGGCGTGACCGGATTCAACAATCGCATGGCGGGCTCGGATGCTCCCGGTTCGGCGTTGACCACGATGCGCTGGACCATGCAGAGCAATGACCCGTCCGATCCGGCATGGAGCTTAGTTGCTGTTTCACTACGGCCGTCCTCGGTGCCGGCGGCGCCAAAGCCGACCAACCACATTCTGACGAGACATCTCCACCGACGGTTCTGAAAACATGCGTGAACTCTTATTGATGCCGAAAACCACGGGGAGTTACGGCCTCGTCACCGTGACGAATCCGGACGGCAGCCTGAATCGACAATACAAAGTCAGTAAGAAAGAACTGGCCCGCGTCCAGCGGCATCGCTGGTGGTGGAAGGTTCTCTGGTTTCTCGGGCGCGATCGTCCCAAGGGCGTGACCCGTGAAGAATGGCGCTCCGGGCGAGCGATCCTTCACGGAAAAGACTTGCGCGTCGGTGACTATGATTTGAATCGCGATGGCAGTCTGCTGATTAAATTCGGTGATCGGGTACGCGAGGATGGCTATATCGCGGAGTCGTTTCTCCGGGTGGATCCGGCCGACTGGAATCAGGATCCTGAGCGCATCACCGTCCGCAGTCATGCCTTAAAAAATCTTCCCATTCATGAAATTCGAAATGGCGTCCTCGTTCTCGTAGGAGATCCTGCATGACGATTGCATTCGATACGGTGACCACTTCCAATAGCGGAAACAACGTCAGTAGCTTGACGTTTTCCTATACCACGAGCAGCGGGTTGAGCAATTCCATTTTGCTGGTCGATTCGCATACGTGGTACGCCTCGCTCAGCATCTCGTCTCTGAGTTCCGTCACTTACGGCGGCAATTCCTGTACATCCATCGGCGTGACGGGAACCAATAACAACTCGGATGATTTCCTGGCGGGCATGCATTACAAGCTGGCCCCGACGGCTGGCGCTGCAAACGTGGTTATTACGGCAGGCTCGACGCAGTTCAGTATTACCGGCGCCGCCCGAGTGTATACGGGAGTCGATCAAACGACGCCGATCGGAACCGCGGTGACCAATAAATCCAATTCATCGACGAATCCGACGGTGACCGTCAGTTCCGCGACAGGCGAACTGGTGGTCGATTGCTTATCCACAGCGGGCAGCCAGAACGACACGCCGGATGTAAGCCAAACGAGTCGCTATGCGGCGACCGTCAACACCCTCCGGTCTAGGGGCTCCGACAAACCCGGAGCGTCCTCGATCACGATGAACTGGTCTCTGGATAACGCGAGAGCCTATGCCATTGTCGCGGTCCCGCTCAAGCCGGCATCAGGTGGAGGCGGCGGAATCACATTAGCTCAACTAGAACGTAAGCACCGCGGCTCATTCCGCGGCAACTTGTAATTCAGCGCTTAAAAACTTTAACCGACAACTTCGATTCGAAAAAGCTGCCTTAGCGGGCGGCTTTTTTGTTGGCCGAAATCCAAGGATTCCGGTCCCGCACTGGAGGCCCGAACACTATGTATCTTCTTGCCAAATACGGAACGCAAACCACATTTACGTTCACCGTCGTCAAGCGATCCGCCGTGGATCTAGCAGCGACGGGTGACTGGACCCCAGCGACGGGTGATTCCAAGATCAGTAAAGACGGCGGCAACGTCGCCAATGTAACCAATAACCCAACCGCGGTCGGTGGTACCGGCTCCGTCCTCTGGACGATTACCCTTGAGGCAACGGAACTCCAGGCGGCTGTGGTGGATCTCCAAATCGTCGATTCGGCGACGAAGGCGATCGAAGATCAGCACATCAAAATCTACACCTACGGCAACGCCTCCGCGAAGATTCAGGCTGATCTCTCCGATACCGTGAGGCTTGGCTTAACGGCATTGCCGAACGCTGCGGCGGCTGCGACTGGCGGCCTCCCGACCGTGGATGCGAGCAACGCCGTAAAGATTCGAACCGGCCAGATCGTTCCGAAGAAAAATACCGCGTTCACGGCGTTCCCGTTCTTCATGCAGGATGCGTCCGACCATCTGTCCGGAAAAACAGGGCTGACCGTTACTGCGACGCGATCAATCGACGGCGGTGCGTTCGGACCCAGCGCGAATTCGGCGACAGAAATTGGAAACGGCTGGTACAAGATCAATCTCGCTGCGTCCGACGTGAACGGCGACATCATCATTTTCCATTTCGCGGCGACCGGCGCAGATAACACCGATCTAGCCGTCCCGACACAGCCGTAATGTTTTCCGGAATTCTGAGCTGGAGCGGGACGCGATATCGAAAGCATGCCTATTTCCCGCGGCCCGTCTTCTCCGCTCCAGCTCCAAAAACACTCGCGGTTTACGCAAACGGCGTCATTAGCTTTCAGGCACGCTCGCGATTCCAGTTTTTAGGTCCGGCGCTCGTCAAGATCATGAAACCGCCGGCTGTCGTGACGGCGTCCCATCCCGGATACGCCAACTTTGGATTGGGGCCAATTCTCGTACACCGCGCCCCGAAGCAGCGCCGCCACTACGCGGGCGGAATCTCTCTGGTCATATCGGCGCACACGTCCGGCAGTGCACCCCCTGTCGCCCATATGCCCCCATGGCTCTTTACTGGAAACTCGACGACGTTAGGAGCGCTCTAAAATGGCAATCAAAAATCAGGCTCTCGTCATTCCGTACCTCGCGTGGGATACGGCGAACAACACCGGGAAAACCGGAGACGTTGCGAACCATACGCTGCGCGTGGTGAAGGACGGCGTCGCGGCCGCCCCGACGAATAATCCCGTTGAACTGGACCCAGTCAATCTCAAGGGCATCTACACATTGGCATTAACCGCGACGGAGATGAACGCGAATAGCGTTCTCGTCGGTGGTGTCAGTTCGACGGCAAATATCGTCATCAGTTCCTTTACGGTCATCACGGAAAACGGGTTTCTCCGCGCCATCGCGCGGAAAGACAACACGCTCGAAAACGCCGTTGGCGGCACCTACGACAACACGACCATGTCGGTTGAGGCTCAATACGCCGCGGCCGCCGCCGCGATTCTTCACGTCATTCCCCTCTGTCCTTCGAGCATCGATCTGGCGAATACGGCAACCGTGCGGCTCGGACTGGGCTTGCATGATTCGATCAGTGTGTTACCCACAACCGGAGAAATTGCTCCGGGCACGATCACCATCGAACGCAAAGCGATGGGCGGAACCAGTTGGACGGCGATTCGCAGCAATGTGGCGATGTCGGAAGCCGCCGGCATTGTGTACTACGACGAAGTGTTCAGCACGGCGAACGGCTACTCGGAGGGCGATTCGATCCGAGTCACCTTCAAGAGCGTCTCGGTCACGATCGGCAGCGTGGTTATAGAGGCCTGCGGTTCGACTGGTTTGATGTTCCAGACGAGCATTCGGCAATCGTCCGTCACCTTGGCCGCGGTGACGCATACCGGCGCCACGATCCCGACGGTCGGTGCGGTCACAACTCCGGTGAGCATCGCCTCCGGTCAAATCTTCATGAAGAAGAACGCGGCATTTACCAACTTCCCGTTTGAGATGCACTTGTCCGACGGGTCTTTGGCGACGGCCATTCTCGCTTCGGATCTGACGTGTCTGATTCAGCAGGACTCTGGCACCTTCGCCGCGTTAACGGCAACACCAGTCGCGAAGACGAACGGCGGCAACAAGACCGGAGCGTTTCGCGTCGATCTGTCCCAAGCGGAAACGAACGCTGGCGTCATCACGTTAATGATCAGCGCGTTAGGCTGTCGAACAACGGTCCACAATTTCATCACGCAGCCGTAAAAGGAGAGATCATGTCAGGAGTTGTGTGCAACGCCTCTCGCAAGATTGCCGCGGAGAACATCCTGTTCAAAACAGCCGCGCAAGCGCTCACCCTGCGGCTGTATAAAAACGTCAAGACTCCCGCGAACGGCGACAACATCAACGCCAGTGAATATATCGAGGCGACGTTTCTCGGCTATGCGCCTATCGCGCTGAATGCGGTGAACTGGTCCGTCACGACTGCGTTTCCAACCATGGCCACGTATCCGTTGCAAACCTTCACTTCCAGCGCGAATCAGACAGCGGAGCTCGTTTACGGCTATTACATCACGCGCGCGGACGGCACCTTGTATTTAGCGGAGCTGTTCAGCGACGGACCGTACTCGGTTTCGACGATCGCCCAAACAGTCAAGGTCACGCCAACGCAGCCAGTGTCATAGATGCTTTACATCGGCCCTGTTCTGATCAGCAGCGACGACGATTTTGCAGTCGGGATCAACTATGCCTACGTGGGCAACGTGCCGCTAACGATCGCCGTCAACTCTCCAACGGTTGGCCCGCTCCCGCCGAGCAATAGCTACGTGGGCAACGTGCCGTTGACCATTGGAGTGAGTTCGCCCACGCAGGGACCGCCGCCGCCGGTGTCGCCATCGGCGCTCGTTCGCGGCTTCGATCCGGCGACTGCCGATCTGGCCGCATCGATTACGAATCTGGTCATTGAGGATGACTACGACCTTGAGCGTGCCATTCCGGGCGTGCCGAGCGGCGCGACCCTCGTAGAAGCCTGGCTGACGATCAAAGAAAAAGAAAACGATCTGGACGCGGACGCGATTCTCCAGAAGATCATTACCGCTTCGGCACTGGCAAATACGGGGCAAATCCTCGACACCGGTGCGGGCGGGACGGGACGCGTCCTGTTTCAGCTCACCGCCGCAGAAACCAACACGCTCAATGCCGGGCAAGTCTACGCCTTCGATGTGCAGGTCAAGACAGACACCGGCAAGTATTCAACGCGGATCAAGGGCTGGCTCATTCCCATCGGACAGGTGACGGATTCGCTGTGAAGCTGAAGGGCTGGATATTGTCACTCCTGTGGCGGCTCGGCTACCGTCCACGACGCACCAGGTTCTGCAGTTGCTCGATGTGCCAACGGGTACGCGGTCAACAATGAATGGAAAGAACATCCCGATCTTCGGGGCCATTGCCGCGGGTGCGGAGTTAGGGTTCTCAAGAGTGTTCAAGCCGAAGCGTCCCTGCTCAAGAAGCGGCTGCCACCATCTGCAACCGTGCCCAGTACCAGAACACTCCCGGCATCGTAGCTATGCCAGTCCACAACGCGACGAAGCGAACGCCTTCTATGGAAGCGCGGTATGGAAGCGACTGCGGGCCCAGGTTATTGAAGAGGAGCCCATCTGCAGGCTGTGCGGTAAAGCACCGTCGAACGAAGCCGATCACATCCTCACCATTAGAGAGCGGCCCGACTTGAAGCTCGAGCGCAGCAACCTAAGAGGCGCGTGCAAGTCGTGCCACTCGATGCGGACGCGACAGGATATGAACAGAGGACGCGCCGCCGACTAACACAGCAATTTTCACTAGAAATCTAAAACATTGAGAAACTGCATCCACTGCGGTAACGCATTCGTGTCTCTAGCGTTAAGAGGGCCTAGGTCACCAAAGTACTGTAATCCGAAGTGTCGCCGCGCTCATGCCGAACTGAACCTGATCTATGGCGCGACGTGCAGAAACCCCGCCTGTCCGGTTAAGACATTCCGTACTCGGCGGAAGGCGGCGCTGTATTGTTCGATGGCGTGCAGAACGGAGGCCGCGGGCAAGAACAAGCCCCGGACGTGCGCTGTTTGCGCCGGTCAATTTACGTCTCCTAACCTTCAAGCGAAGGCATGCTCAGTACAGTGCGGCAAGGAACTGAGCCGGCGCGCTCATCTGCGGCCCACTGAAGCGGCAACGTGTCGGTATTGCAGCAAAGAATTCACGAAGCGTCGCACCCATAGCGGAGACAGGAACTGGTTCTGTTCCCGGGCATGTTCGGACGCTGCGCGAAAGAAGAAGCCGGCAGCGCCTGTAATGTGCAGGGTATACCACCGCGTATGCAGGATCTGTAGTCGCCCATTTGTCTCGAAATCCAGCCGTGGCGCAATATGCTCGGCCGCATGTTCTAAGCAGGAAGCGCGTGATACCTCGCGGGCTATATCGGCCTCAAAGAAGGACGCGCCGCCCAGGAGATGCAAGGGTTGCGATGAGACATTCACGCCGCACTATGGCAACAAGCGGCGCAAGTTCTGCTCGGAGGCGTGTAGCAAGCG
>Ga0170475_123203531_pt1 | contig 12749 bp, 3 predicted proteins | sample Soicark_Litter_5_FD_111474 | JGI IMG/M metagenome (GOLD analysis project Ga0170475, IMG submission 111474) | Avena fatua rhizosphere microbial communities from Hopland, California, USA. Combined Assembly of 48 SPs | reverse complement strand
GCTCCGCCGCCTTCTCCTTGTCTTTCTTCGCGGACAGCTCCGCGATCCGGCGCTCGACCTGGGCGCGGTTCGGCGCCTTGGGCAGATCGCTCAGGAACTGCCGATAGTCCGCCAAAGCGGCGTCCGGCTCACCCAGCGTGCGATAGCACTCGGCGCGGTTGAACAGCAGCGCCGGGTCACGAAGGATCGCCATCGCCTTGTTCCACTCGGCCACCGCCTGGCGGCACTTCCCCGACGCGGCCAGGTTGCTGGCCCGCTGGGCATGCCGGCGGGCCTCGCCGGCGTCATCCCCCCGCGCCGCGACGCGCCCCGGCAGGCTCAAGACCGTTGCCAACGCCCACACGATAGGCCAGGCGCGATAGCGCGACCGCGGATTCCTGAAAGGCACGGCAGGATTCTGTGTCATCGCCGCCCCTTTCGGCAAGCGTCGTCGCTGACACGCCAAGCTGCGAGGGATTAGTGCGCCTCACGCTACGATAGAGCGCTTCTTCGCCGTCGCATCCCCCTGCTGTGCATTTCGGTCAGCTTAGATTCGGCGGCCCCTTGTCTGCTCCTCTCGCTGACGTCCATAGGACGCCCCCCCACATCAGAACAGCCTGTTCTCGGGATCACTAGTAGGGGAATTGCAAACCTGCACCTGCCATATACCGATAGGCGTCGCCCTTGTTTTCTGGCCCATACATCGCGACGCTCAGGCGCACCACATACAGCGCGTACGTGAGTCTGCCGCCGAGTGCAACTTTCTCAGTCCAATCCGACAGTAGCCAGGGACGGTAGGCCTCAGCGACGAGGCTCAAAGACTGACAGCCAACGGCATGAATACATTCGAACATCCACATGCCACCTACTCCGACGGTCCCGCCTCCTAGCCCCGTCGATAAGTCAAACACTGGCCCGGCTCCCGAGTATCCCGTCGAGGGCAGGCGTAGAAGGTAACCTCCTTCACCTTCTACAGTCGCCAACTGACTCGTTCTAAATGCGATCCCAACGTTCCACACCGGCCCCGGAAACTCTCTCGCCTCGACCGATCGTCCACAGACAGCCTGCACTAGTAGAATAGCCGCCATACCAAGAACTGGCCCGGCAGTGTTGTCCCCGACGCGACATCGGGCAGGCGTGCGCCGCTCCCTTGACTGCACAGCGGCACAACTCAGTGCCTTCCGCCCATCACGGCCTTCTCCCACTGCCACCATCCCCTGTCACCGGCCCCGGACTTGACCGCCTTTTCCAGTCTTCCAAAAAGATTACGGGTATCAGCGACGGCTCCCTGCGCAGGCGCTTGATCCATTCTCTCACTCATGTCGGTTTTTAGATGACGAGCCCGGTTACCTGGCTCGAAGGTGGTCGGTTCGCCCGCGCTTGAGTGCGCTGTTGCATCTCCATCCTGGACCGTATGGGATGCAGCCCCGAACTGCTCCCACCCCTTCTCGAATTCGCCGGATTTGATGAGTTCGGCGGCATTATTCAAGTGCTCCTCGACGAACTTCGCCGACTCCGCCTTTGCTTGACCAGAACTCTCGTCGGTAGAACGCATGGAATGCATGTACTGTTCGGAATTCTTCTGATGGCTGTCGACCGCCACATTTCCACGGGTAATTGCGGCCAGAGCATCATTCGATACGAAAGATTTTAACGCGGTACGCGTAATCTCCTGGTGCGTCGCCAAACCTGGAATGGTCCCGTCACCAATGACCGGAAAGCGACCGTCACTATCTCGCAAGACCACCGGATTATTCCAGCTAAAAGCATAGAGGCCGAGATTTCTTGGATTGAGTACGCCCCCGGAAGGCTTCGCTGAAAACAGCTCCTTCAGGATGGGATCCGGACTGAGCCACATCTGAATCTGCGGTTCGTAGTAGCGCGCACCGAAATAGTAGTACCCGGTCGGATCCATCTCCTTGCCCGTGAAGGTGGTCGCGTGAGCGATCTGAGGCACAAGCGCGGGGCTGTTCTCTTCTCGCCAGATCTCGCCCGCTGGAAAATACTCAAGGTGCTGCACCAGCGCCTGCCCGGTCGTCGTGACGTACTCCGCGCTTTGAATATTGTCTGAGTGGTACCAGTAGGACTTCGCCGCGCCGCTGCCCTCGACCTTGCTGGCGACGCGGGCGTCGCCCAGGTAAACGTGCTTCGTCGGCAGCATTCCGTTGCGGACCGTCAGGTATTGATTGACGTAGAGGGTCTCGCTCGGTGTTCCTTGGCTGACCTTGTTGTGGGTGCGCGTGCCATCGGCCGTGTAGAGCGCCTGAGCGATGACGGGGCACGTGCCGCCAGGCGTCCCGTTGCAGATGCTTCGGACGCGGTCCGTGTCGGTCCACGCGATACCGCGGCCGATAGAGCCATAGACCGCCTGGGTCAGGTTGCCGTCGGCGTCGTACGCGAGCGTTCGGGTGGACACGGTTCCCAGGTGATTCTCGGAGATACTGCTCGCAGCGTGCGGTGAGGCGTTGTAGGACGACCCGCTGTAACTGGGCGTGAACACGTAGTTGTCCAATGACGGCCGAGTGGTGCCGGTCGTGTTTCCGCCGAGATCATAGCTATACTTCGTGTCGATCTGGGCCTTCGTCTTGATGTTGCCGATCTCGTCGTACGCGATATCGACCGAGGCGTAGTAGGCGTCGGACTGCTTCGACTGGCTGTACTGGTCCGCGTGGGTCAACTGGTTGAGCGGATCGTAGTAGTACGAGTCGGTGTTGTTCCCACCAACGGGCACCACATCCGTCGTCACCGAGTCGAGGGGCAGGATCTGAGAGCGCGCCGAGACGTTGCCGACCAGGTCGTAGGAGTACGTCAACGCTTGCGCCGGCCGGGCGGCTTGACCCGAGATGTCCTGGATGGCCGTCCCGGCCGCGGTGAGGCGCCGGGTATCGGGCGCGTAACCATAGGTGCCCACCGCCTGGTTGCCGTAGGTGATCCGAACCCTCTGTCCAAACTCGTTGTAGCCCACGTGCCGGACATAAGGATAGTTCGTAGTCCCGGCGACTCCCCAGGCACTGGTCACTTCTCCACCAGCGTCGTAGCCGTAGCGGATGGTCTCGCTGGGCGTTCCGAGGGCCGTCGTGCCGGGTATGGAGACATCGATCAACCGGCCGAAGTTGTCCCACTTGTACTGAGTCTGATACGACTGGTAGTTCGTTCCGGCCACCATCTGGTTCTTCAGGACCGCCGTCTCGCTGGCTACGTTCCCCAGCGCGTCGTACGCATACGTAAACTGCCCTGCTTCGTCCGTGCGCTGCTTCACGCGATTCGCATGATAGCCGCCCGCCGCACCCTTCTCGCTGGCGTTGCCGTAGACGTAAGTAGCCGCGACGTCGTTGGGATAGGTGATCGTCTTCAGGCGGTCGCGATCGTACGCGTACTTGGTCAGCCGCCCCGCCGCGCGCTCGTTCGGCGACTCTTCAGTGCACACGTACCCGCCGACGCAGTACCGCCATTCTCGGCGCCCGGAATCGGGGCTAGTGACCGCCACGGTGTTTCCGACTGTATCGTATTCGGCGGTGGTCACGTTCCCAACGGGCACCTTGGCGTCCGTAACCGAAACCACGCGGCTGAACGAGTCGTGTCTGTAGGTAGTGTAGACCGTGGTGGTCGCTCCGTTGATTTGGGTCGGTTCCGCCAGGACCTGCAGCTCGTCCTTCGTGTTCCGGTACTCGGTCTTGTAGTGAAAGGCCGAATTGGCGGCGAACAACGGATCGGAGGTAATCTTTACCAGCGACGCGCTGTGCGTTAGAGGCGAGACACCTTGCTGGTACGAAATGGTCGTGATCGCCTGGGTCCCGTTGTCCGTGTGCGTCTCCTGCCGCATGCGGCCGAACACGTCATAAGCGTACTGGGTCGGGTAAGTCATAGGCACGATCACGAAGGCGGTGCTGCCGGTACCGGCGGCGAACGTCGGCTGACCCTGCTGGTAGACGCGGCCGCGAGCGTCGAAGGTCGTCGGCCCGCTCACGCTCATGCCCGCCAGCAGGTTGCCGTTGCCGTCGTCCCGGGTCATGTCCCTCTTCACCTGGACACTGCGTAGCAATCCATCAACGAAGTTCACCGTGTGGAGCAAGGCCGTGGGGAGCGCCGCCCCGGGCAACGCGCCCTCGCCTGGAATGGCCGATCGGTGCGTGGCCATCGACCACGCGGGCACCGTCTCGGCTGCCCCCGCGGTGTGAGGCCCCTCGCTGTAGGTGACCGCGATCGTTGGCGCGTTCGTGTCGAGGCGGTTTCCGCTCGCGTCGAAGTCCGTGGGTGCGAACACCTTTGTGACCCGCCCGTAGTTGTCGTAGTCGATCTCCTGCCGGGCACCGGCCACGTCGAGGATCCGTGTGGGTAAGCCGAACCGGACGTCGTAGACGGCCGAGGCGCTGTACTGGGCATTCGGATCGGCGTCGACCTGAGCGGTAGTCACCGGATAAGTCTGAGTGGTGGTGTCGTACGTGTACTGAACCTTGTGTCCGCAGGTGGGGCACGACGGGTTGGCCGACAGCCCGGGCGACGTGCTGGTTTGAACATTGCCGTAGACGTCGTACGTCAGCGTCCAGGTGGCGTTCGCCGGGGCGCTCTCGGTCCGCACCACGCCTGTCGTGGGATCTTTCCCGTTCACGATCAAGTCTGTGACGGTGTTGGGCTTTCCCTGCGTGAAATAGGTCACTGTGCGCTTTGCCACCAGCGCGCCAGTGCCCGGCTGGAATCCGTCCCGCGCCGTGATGGTGTAGGGAAGGGTGATGTTCGGAGCCGGATGATTGTAGTCGATGTGGTAGTTGAGACTGGCGTCGCCGCCGGTCTCCACGACGTCGGTGAGGTTGCCACTGGTGTCGTAGGTCGTCATCCTGGAGCTGCCGATGGGAGCCCCTCCGCCCTCCCAAAAGAACGTGTCATGGCCTCTGAGCGCCGGGAAGATTGTCCCGGTCCGGGCCGGCTGCTGCTGGGGGTCTTTCAGCGATGGATCGGCATACTGGTTTCGGCTGGTACGCAAGAGAACGCCGGCGGCTTCATTCTGGTACGTGGCCACCGTATCCTCGAGGCCGCGCAGATAATAGTTCCAGTTCAGGTACGTCCGATCGACCGATGTCCCCTGGTCCTCGTTGGGGAACTTCGTCTGCACGCTTGCGTACCCCAGATTCTCCCGCTCGACAGGATCGTGGTAGCCAGATCCGAAGCCAGACGGGTCAGTGTACTTGAAGTTCTCGACGATCGTCGCGTCCAGATTCGCCCCCGCGGCACTGTGCACCGTCACGCCCGACATCGCCCACTGATTCGCCGGCATGAGGCGTTTGACCTGGGAGTCAGACAGGTCGACGTGGTTCCCCACCCGCGCGTAGGAGAGCTCGATACGGCCACCGAGCGGGCGGTTGACCGCCGTGAGCAGGTTGGTCTGGCCAATATTGTTCAGTTTGGCGTACACGTTGGCGTCCCCTGGAACTTTCATCACTTGGTCCAGCTTGCCGTCTCCGTCGATGTCCTCGAACTGCGAGCTGGGCCCGCCCTTGGAATCGGATTCGAAGCCAGATGCACCGAAGCAGACGAAGAAGCAGATCTGAAAGCTGAGGTTCTTGCTCCAGCCATCGATCGAAGAGAATCCCAAGCCGTCAGGCACCATGAATGAATAGTTTGATCCCGTGGAGGCGGTCCATGCCGGGAAGGACCATTGCTGTTCGGAGGTAAATCCGTTGCCGGTGTTCAGTTTCACGCGCAGGTGGCCGTCATTCGGCACCTTCATCACCTGATCGGGTAGGCCGTCACCGTTTACGTCCAGCATATCTACCCAGGTCCTCGTCACCGAGTACGTGGGTCCCCCGCCGCCGCCGATCACGCCGAAGTCCGCCCCCAATGTCGTCCCTAGCGTGCCGGTGTCCTGCAGGCGCACGACGTTCGTACTGGTCGGCGTGTTTGGAACCAGATTGAGAACATTTACGATTTGATTGACGGGCACATAGTCGGACAGTTTCTTCCAGTTCAGGACCACCGACGTGTTCTGCTGGCTCCAGGACCAGTCCGATGCACTGAAGGTTCCCCAGAAGACCTCGTTAGAGAACCCATACCCCATGTTCAGCTTCACCCGCAGCCGTCCATCAGCCGGTTCCTGGCGAACGTGGTCGACCAACCCATCGCCGTTCACGTCCACGAAATCTATGCGCGTCGAACTGACGCCGTAGTCGGCCGAGGCGCTGAGCGCCGCTGTGGATCCGAGTTTCTTGGTGTCGCCGCCTCCCTCGGATTCATTGAAGATCTGGCGACCATTAGCCGACACCGCGACGCCGGCTTGCAGCGAAGCGTTCAGGACTCTTCGCAGCTCCGTCGATCCACCGATGGCCATGTCCACCGCTTGACGAGGCGCGAACCCCGTTGCGCCATCGTTGTACTGAACCCCACTGCGGGTGATGGAGTCTGGAAATCGATCGCCGTTGAAGTCGAAGAAATCAACCTGGGTCGTAGCGTCTCCGCCGTTGGCACCGGCATTCACTCCGGCAGCGGTCACAACTGAGTTAATATTCCAGGTGTCCGAGATCCGGAGGGCCGAACTCGATGCCCCGCTGCTCGCCGTCGCGTTCGGGCTGTTGACCCGGCCGGGCGTCATCAACGGGCTATTGCCCTCGCTCCACATCTGGGATCCGCCCCGCCCGAGCCAGAGAGAGTTCTGGCCAGTCAGATTCGTTGGCAGATCGCCCATGACGGCGTCACTAGTCTGCGGAGACGCCGTCGTCCGAACAATCGGATTTGCGCAGCCTGCCTGATTGTCGCAGAAAGGCACCGAATCATTCCAGTCACCATAAAACCAATGATGGTACCCGCCGGACATTGGGTCTCGCGAGTTGTCACCGATTGGCGGATTATTGTCAATGGCGGCATCACGAATTGAGTAATTGATGCTGGCCAACTGGGCCGGGCTCATCGAGGTGCCGTTTAACGTTGGTGACCAGGTCACATTTGCGCCGATAATCGTCGGTGAATAGGCAGTAAAGAACAACGGATCTCCAGGCGTCGCGGCCCTTGTCACCCCCGGAAATGAGATTGTCGTGTTAGCGGGCGTGCCCTTCGGAATCTTTAGCTTTCCATACAACTGCCGGACCCCTTGAACCAGCAAGAGCACGTCTTCGGTCAGTGCGGCCGTAGTCCGCACCGAGCCGCCGATCGTCACCATCGCAGCCGGCGCCGGAATGCTCTTGATTGGCTGTGGTGACGATGCATTTCCGCCGCTGAACGTCCGCCAGAATCGCATTTGCCGAAAGGCAACCGGAGAGTCTCGCACGATGTCCGTACCCGGGATCGGAAATGATGCCCCGAATGGATCGCCAGAAATCGTATACGTTGACGAGGAATCCTCGATTCCGCTCGGCTGGGGATTCCCACATACCGATAAACGGCAGTAACGAATATACTTCATACTAGGCTCGCTGGGCGCGAAGCCGTCGTTGTATGAATCCAGGGGACTGTCAGAACTAATTTCCAGCTCCAGACTCTGATCCTGGATTACATTGTAGAAGACACCGGCGGCGGAGTCGGTCGGAGACGTCGGCAACACGGAAGGCGAAAAGCAGGCTGTCGTACCGGCAGGAACGGTCAAATCCAGGGCAGGCGAGCGGGGGACCACGTTCCCAGACTTATCCCTAAACACATAGGAAACATTGACGTCGTCCAGTCCTGGCGCAGTGAAGCAACGCGAAACAATGACGTCGCCATTTCCGGTCAGATGCCAAGGGAGTCGCGGTTGGCCAACACTCACGAAGTCTACGGATCCTGGTTGGTTCCGATCGATGTTGTATACAAAGATTGGATCGCCATTCGCATCGACTTCGTTGACGTTTCGTCCAGAAGGCGGAGCGTAAACGATTGTGGCACCCATCTGCGTGAACGCAGACGCGGGGTTTCCACTCAAATCGACGAGCCGCAGATAGAGCTTATCGCCGGCATGAATCGCTCGCACATAGCCATTCAGGATGTATTGCGGGTTCCCGTTTCCGTTTGCCGGCTGCAAGGTGAGAGTCCTTACCGCATCATTTGCCACGTACACTTCAGCACGGGCATACGCGGTTCCGCTTTGGGCATTGGCGCTTATCGTAACGGTTCCATCGAACGGTGCAACCCAGCGGATTAGGGGGTCGGTCGCAAAGCTAGCCTGGGCGACTGTTGGATCGGTCAGTCGGTTGGCCGTCGAGAACGGCGAGTCCGCAAGGGAATAGCCCGTCCACTGATACGGTGTGAACTTCTGCTTGCCATCGTTCACATACGCCGAAACAACGTTTCCGTTCTCGGACAGCAGGTCGGGAAATCCATCGCCGTTGATGTCCGCGATCAGGCTGGATTCGTTCGAGAGGTGGCGGGCATAGCTGACGCCGCCTCCGAAAAGTCCGTTCAGCGCGCCCACGTTCCCCCCTGCTGTGAAGCCAGAACGGCCGGTGTTCCCCAGCAAGGGTAGGGGCAAACCAGTGACCCCGCTGGCCAGGAAGTGATTTTGCGCGATTTGGGAGCCAACCAGGCGGTTGACGCTCAATGTCCCCTGGGAGTCGATCTGGTCCGGTACGCCCTCGCCGGTGAGACCGAAGAATGACAGATCCGGCGCTGAACTTCCCGAGTCCGTCCCGAAGCTGCCGGTAGCCGACACGACGGGAAATCCGACCCCCAGCGTGACGTTTCCACCCGACATGCCGTCGTTCGTGTGCGTCAGTCCGTTAGCGGTTCGGGTCACGAAGCCATCCGCCGGGTTCGGGGCAAGTTGCGAGAACTGGCCCCAGGTCTGCTGATCCTGAAACATGGCGGTCGAGGCAGGTGCCTTCTGGTACTCGAACGTGTGCCGGTAGAGTTCACTCGTCTGATCGCCCTGCACGCCCCACAGCGCCACCGCCTGCAAGACGCTCTTCTGCATCGTGTCTGTCAGGTTTGTTTGGTACGCCAAGTGATACTGGCGCACCAACGTGCTCCCGCTCTTCACGATGACGTCGGTCAGGCGGCGGCGCGTGGCCTCCAGAAAACCGGGTCGCCCGCTGCTGGTCGTGTCGGGGCGGGTTCCGGCCGCGTCGACCGTGAACGTCACGTGATAGTTCGCCGCCAGCGCGCCGTTCGCCGTGTAGTCGATCGCGGAAAGGTAGACGCCGTCGAAGGTGTCCCCTGCCCCGTACGTGTCATGCTGGTACGTGATCGTCATGAAATTGCCGTACGTGTCCTGCACCCGTTCCAGGTACCAGCGGAAGATGTTCCCGGGCTGGCCGGGGCGCACGTTCGCCAGCCGGCTGCTGGCGACGGTCCCGTATGTGTAGATGGTTCCGCTCTTGTCCGTCACCTTCCACGAGTAGTTCGTGGGCCCCGTTCCCTGCCTCTGGATCAGGTCGAACGAGCTCTCGACGCGGCGAACGTAGGTCCCCGCCGTGGCGGTCGCGGCCAGCATCGCCCCGTCCAACGCATAGAGCTCGGAGCCGTCGTATTTCGGCACGCCGAAACGCGTGTCGATCTCAATGGAGGACAGCCGCAGATCCCATCCGATGCCCAGCCAACCGTTCGAGTTCGTGCGATCGCTGTCATAAGACAGGGCGAGGTGCGGCTCGATGCCGTTTCGTCCGCGCGGGGTCTCGATAGGATAGCTGAGTCGCGCAGACCCGGTGGAGTTCGCGTCGGGCGGAGCGATCACCGAGATCCCGGCGCCCGGTTCGCCCACCTTCACGTTCTTCATCGTATTGGGGTTGAACTGCTGCGCGTCCGGGTGATCCGGCGTACGGATCGTCGCGGCGATGAAGTCTGTGAAGTGGGTCGTCTCGGCGACGGTGCGGTCGGGTCGGCCCACAACCTTCGGCAACTGCGTCCACTTGCTGCTCGCCTCGTCGAAGAACAGCGCGACCACGTCCCCGCTGTTCATACCTGGCGAGACGCGCTCGGCCTCGACCGGCAACGTAACCTTGATTGGCTTCTTGAACTTCAGGCCGTGCGGCCCGAACCGCAGCGCCATGCCTCCAGCCGTGACGTTCTCCAGCTCGGCCTCGAGCGGCGGCAGCTGCCCGCGATCGAGTGCCCGCATCGTCACACGCACGTCTTCGCCCACGGCTCCAGCGGGAATCTCGATTGTCGCGCCGGCGAAGGATAGTTTGCTCGCCTTCTGTGGCGATACGACGGCGCCGTAAGGCGCTCCCACGTCCTCTACTGGCGGCGAGACTCCGAGGATGCGGTGTTTGGCGGGCTCCACGCAGGTGTCAACCGGTACCGTGCGGGTCCGGTGTCCGCCGTCTGCCGTGGTCACGTCCAGGCGGACGCTCCAGGGCTTTCCCTGGACCCCGGCGGGCTCCGAGACGTCCGCCTCGAAGCTACCGTCAGCGTCGATCTTCCCGACGACCTGCTGGCCGTCCACGTACAGCTGCGATTTTCCCGCGACGGTCGTCCCAGTCACAAATCCGCGCACGTACGTCTTCTGGTCCTGACACTCGCCGTGTAACGGGTACGACACCGTCAAATCCGTCGGTGCCGCCAGCGCAGGGAACGGATGGAGCCGCGCCTCGCTCACGTGGCCCGTGCTCTCGCGGTCACCGGCGACCCGAACCTTCAGCTCTGACGTCGCCGGCAAGGCGCCGGCGATCGGAACCGACTGCCATCCCGCCGGCCGTCCCGTGAGATCGATTCTGACCTGCCCCTTGTTCCCCGCCCGTGCCCCGGTAGCCGAGACCGTCAGGGTCCCGCCGGTCGGCTGATCCAGGTAGAAGGACAGGAACGCCAGATCTCGATCTGTCGGGGCCGGCAGGGTCGCCGAGTGGGTACCCGCGCCGCCGATGCCGGTCGACAGGTCCCGGTCAGCCAGCGGGGAGCGAGACGTCGCGCCGGGCGCGGGCGCACTGCCGTTTGGCACCAGGACGACGCGCACGTCGTGGATGCTGTAGCCGTGACCGTCTTCCAGGAGCGTCGGCTGGAACTTGATCGTATTGTCGCCCCGCCGCAGCCATCGCGCATTGATCTCCTCGACCTGCACGCCGCCAAGCCCTGTAGCGTCCGCGCGATAGCCGCCGCGGACGACGTGACCGTTAATGGATCGCGCGACACCTGTCCAGTGCGCTTTCTTGTCCACCTCGTACGTCAGGAAGGCGCGACCGAGCAAGGGCTCCAGCTTCATCGCCACGATGAACGTGGCGGAGACGGACCCCTGCGGCGTCACCCGCGCCACCGACGCGGTCCAGGGAACAGCGCCGGCCGAGACCGCATTCTCGGGCACCGCCTTGGCGACGAGCTGATCGGCTAGCGGCGCCTCTGACAGCAAATCGCGCGACCGGCCGGCGACCCAGAGAGCCAGCTCGGTCAGGGTGACCGGCGCCGTGGACGGAGCGGTCAACTCCACAATCAGCGCCCTGGCTGGCGTCGAAACGGCCGACACGACCTGGTCCCAGTGGGCGGCGTCGAGTCTGAGCGTCCCGTCCCCCGGGACGCTGCTGACCAGTCGGCGTGCGCCGCGCTCCTCGACGTAAACGGCGATCTTCGCGTGACCGGTGCCGTGCACGCCCAGCCCCATCAACTCCCGCGTTGCTCCGAGGTCCAGACGAAGCGACGTCGTACGACCGGCCTCCGTCCTGAAGCCCGTTGCGCCGTCGCCGTCGAACAGAGACTCGGCCCCAACCGATCCGGAGGCATCGACGAAGTTAGCCGCTCGAGGCACCCAGAGGATCGGTACGGAGTCGCGTATCGACGACTGATGCCCGATCGCCGAAGGAGGACTGGCGTCCGTGGCTGGGGGCGGATTGGTTCCAGAAGAAAGCACCGCGCCGGTCGCCGACTGAGCGACCGTGGCCGCCCTGTTTACACCGGCCGACACCCTCGGCACCAAAGAAGCCTCGCACACCAGGCCGACGGCAATGACCGCAATCAATTGAAACCGAAAGGACGTGTACCGCCGCGCAAACACCTTCTTCAATCCCATCATTCACTCCGATCGTCCGTGCAGGCCGGTGGATCAATGTCGGTCAATGCAAAAGCCCAGCGGGGCGGAACCGAATAACACAGCCGAAGAAGCTTCCATGCTCGATTCGCACTGGCCGAAATCAGCCGCCGATGGTTCCCATGACGCGAGCGCGCGCGCAATCCAGCCTCATGGCTTCCACCGCGCTCGCCAGTTAAGTGCGCTTCAACCCGCGTCAAGGCGCTGGCTCAGCAGCCCCACGCCATAGCTCCGCTCCGGTCATCTCTGCGAGGCTCAATCTGCTCCGAAAGGACAATCATCGGAGCTGGTCCGCTAAAGACAGCATCACCGGTCTTGAATCGTGGCGCTGCCTGCGATATCGCGGGAGTTACCCTGGCGCTCAGTTCGCGTGCGGCGGCGTGCGGCCCAGGCGCTTCACGTAGCCGGACATGGCCTGGATCTTCGGGACGGAGAGCAGGCCTCCAAAGGCGGGCATCTGGTTCTTGCCGGTCATGATGGTCTGGCCGATCTGGTCGGTCGAGGCCTGGGCCTGGAACTGCGGATTCGAGAAGTCGCGTACGGGCAGCGTCTTCTTGATCTCGGGGTCGCCTCGCCCGTCGACGCCGTGGCAGCGCGCGCACATCTGGGCGTACAGCGCCGCCGGATCCACGGGGATGGGCGGGCCGGGATCGTCGCCGGGCGTGTTGCAGCCGGCTGCCGACAGCGCGATGCCCAGCAAGCCCAGGCCAGCGAGGATGCCCCGCCCGCTCATTCGGCCGCGCCGTCCGAATCGGCCGGCGCGTACAGCTCGCCCCCGCGCTTGAACTCGGCCCCCTTGGCGGCCAGCCCGGCTTCCAGCGCCTGCTCCTCGGCGACACCGCTCTCCGCCGCGAACTTGCGC
>Ga0170475_112848623_pt1 | contig 12754 bp, 18 predicted proteins | sample Soicark_Litter_5_FD_111474 | JGI IMG/M metagenome (GOLD analysis project Ga0170475, IMG submission 111474) | Avena fatua rhizosphere microbial communities from Hopland, California, USA. Combined Assembly of 48 SPs | reverse complement strand
GTTTGAATAGATGAAACTATAATTTTAAAATATTTTTTTAGTTCTAAATCAAATAAATAAAGATTGTTTATATCAATTAAAAAAATACATGTGGTAAGGTAAGAAAAGAATAAACATTACTTATAAAAATATGGACCTCTCCGGATATTAAAAAAATTCCGTCTATAATTGTATAAATTGTTAATAATATTGATTGGCAGTTTAATAGCATAATAAAAATTACAATATAAAATTTTGTTATGAGGATTACGGGCGCCGTTTATAAAAATATTCCGGCGTAAATAATTTGTTTTACTGGGATATTAATAAATGTTAAAATAATATTAGCATTTATACCAAGTAAAAACATATATAGCACTAAAGGTGTTAAAATTAATAGATCATCAATAGTAACATCCGTAAAATGCTTGATATATTTTGTTTTAAGTGTACCAAACGCTACTCTATTAAATAATAGAATAGAGTATGCTGCACTTAAAATAATACCACTTGCAGCAAATAGCATAACAGCGAAATTCGCTTCGAAAATGCCTATTAAAATAAGTAATTCACCAACAAAATTAGAAGTTCCAGGGAAACTCATATTTGCTAATGAAAAAACAAATAAAAAACTAGCAAAAAGAGGCATAACTTGTGTTAAACCTCCATAATATTTTACTAATCTTGTATGATACTTATCATATAAAACCCCAACGCAAAAAAATAGTGCAGACGAAACAATCCCATGCGCCACCATTAAATAAATTGCACCTTCAATTCCTTGCTGTGTATATGAAAAAAGCCCTAAAACAATAAGATTCATATGTGCAATAGATGAATATGCAATTATCCGTTTCATATCTAGTTGGCGTAAAGTTGTTAACGAAGCATATACTATACTTAAAATACTTAATATAGATATTATTGGATTAAAAAATATTGCTGCATCCGGAAACATTGGTAGAATAAATCGTAAAAATCCATAACCTCCAAGTTTTAAAAGTAGACTAGCAAGAATAACAGAACCTATTGTCGGGGCTTCAACGTGTGCTTCTGGTAATCAAATATGGAAAGGAAACATTGGTATTTTTATAGCAAAAGCCATAAAAAAACAAATAAACAAAATTAATTGTTGATTCAATGTAAATGTTGTATTTAAAATAATATGAAAGCTGGTCGATTTTGTTATCAAGTATAAATAAAAAATACCGAACAACATAAATAAGGAGCCGAATAATGTATATAAAAAAAAGTAATATGCGGCTTTAATTTTCCTTGCGCGTGACCCTCACTCCCCAATTATTAAAAACATGGGAATTAAAATACTTTCAAAACAGATATAAAATAATACTAAATCTGTACTAATAAAAGTTAACACTAACAATAATTCGATTATTAAAAGGTATATTATATATGTTGCTCTACGTTCTTTCTCTCCGATTGTTCACGTCGCAAAAATACAAATAGGAAAAATTAATACAGTTAATAATAAAAATATTAACGATATCCCATCAAGCCCAAAAAAAAACCCTATATTATATATTGAAACGAGATAATAACCTCCACACCCTTGAAAATTAAAAGTATTTTTATTAAAAAAAAAAACAAATAATTAACCCTAAAAAAAATACAATAATACAACAAATTAAACTAAAAATATGACATAAGTCATTTTTAGAATTAATAATTTTCTGAAAATTTTTTGCCTTAGAATGTACATTTAAAATTATACATGCTATGATTGTAAACACTAATACGCCTACAATGCCCTGAAGTAAAATTTCGATTAATATATTTGTATAATTTAACATTGTATCAAGTGTTTCACATTATCGTTAAAAATCAACGTAGATAAATTCATATAATTAATAATGGAAATATTAACTATATTCCCAGTCAATAAAGAAACCATGTGATATTTATTATTGAGATTAGAAAAGAATCATCATATCATTGAAAATTAAAAGTTTTCTTATATAAAAAAATACAATAATACAACAAATTAAACTAAAAATATGACATAAGTCATTCTTAGAATTACTAATTTTTCTGAAAATTTTTTGCGCTGCCTCAATTAAAAGGCCATACAATTTTTTTTACGTTTGCAAAATCTATACTCCACCTCATCAATAAATTGTAAGAAATAAAAATAATCAAACAACATCAACAAAATGTCAATATCAAGCCGCAGCTTCAAAACCAAAATGATGGTCAGAAGCGTAAGCATATGTAAAGCATTTTTCATTTAGTGGCGCTTCTATAAAAATTAAATCACGACTTAATATCCCGCGAACTAGACAAAATAATAAGAATAATGTTCCAATAGTTACATGTAATCCATGGAATCCAGTCGTAATAAAAAATATAGAACCATAGATATTTTCACGTCAGGAAAATTTAACCCCATGTTTATATTCAAATGCTTGACATAATAAAAAACAAATACCAAGTCAAATAGTTATTAGCAATGAAGTGTGAAACTCTTCAGGTTTATTTTGTAATAAAACAGCATGTGCTATAGTAATTGTAAGGCCAGACGCTAATAATAAAATAGTATTAACTAATGGTAAACCTCAAACATCTAAGATTTGGGTCCCAATAGGTGGTCAAACCATTCCAATTACAATTGCAGGTGATAAACTAAAATGAAAAAATGCTCAAAAAAATGCAAAAAAGAACATCACCTCCGATGCAATAAATAATAACATCCCCATACGAAGTCCCGCTTGGACTTTTGTTGTATGATGGCCTTCCGCCGATTCTTTTATAATTGCAATAAATCAATTCAATAACGTTAGACATAAGCTTAATACTCCAAAGTGAAATAATTCGTTTTGGATTAATATATTGTATCGATGTAAATATAAAATTTGTGAGATCAAAAAGAAAAAAACACTTGCCGCTGTCAAAATCGGCAATGCGCTTGTGTTTACAAGATGAAAAAAATGCTTTTGTGCAGTATAAATAAGAGAAATTTTCTGAACACCAGTTTGCATTGTTGGCCCTTTTATTTTAACTAATTTTATATTTTCTGCGTTTTGTTATGTAAATGTCAGAAAGTCGTCAATAGAATTACCTAAACTATTGACCACGCGCCACATAGCTAAACCAACAAAATTATAACCTTTTACCACCGTGCAATCATAAACCGATCATGAAATATTGCATATGGTATTTTTTATTGAATTTCCACGATTCGCATTTTGACCGGTATTAACCGCACATAATAGGAGGATACGACCATATAATCTTTCACCACATAATATCTGGGTGCTATTATATAGTCTTTACCAAAATTATAAAGTTTTACAAATGTTCACTCATAAACAGATAAAGAAGCATTGTACATGGTATTCTTTATCGAATTCCCACGGTTCGCATTAACACTAGTTGATATTACATCTTCTACTGTAAAATCAAACATCTCGACAAAAAAAGGTGTATCAAAATCCCCATAAAAATGCAGTAATATATTCCGTTTTGGATGAAAGGATGATTTTTGACATCGCCAGCTAACACCCAGCGTAATAATACCGTTAAAGGTTTGTATTAGCTATCGTATAGCTGAACTATTAATTTAAATTAATAGCTTTATCAATTATACCTTCCATAATTTTTATATTAACAGCTCCATTTGTATCAACAATAGCATCCTTAGTATTTGATATATTATAAATAATTGTGGAAACTGTTATGTTAATAGCATCTAGTGAAATTTGATCTAAACGGCCAGATAAACCTGCATAAATTAAAACAACTTGTTCTGTAACTGTTAGGGGGGAGAACTGTTTTTGTTTTAATAATTCAACTAATCGCGCGCCCCGGGCTAATGTTTGTAATGTTGTTTCATCAAGATCAGCAGCGAAAGATACAAAGGCTTCAACTTCTCGATATTGTGCTAATTCTAATTTTAAAGACCCGGCTACTTTTTTCATGGCAGGAACTTGGGCTGCAGATCCAACACGGCTAACAGACAATCCGACATTAATCGCAGGAATTATTCCGCGGTTAAACAATTCTTTTTCTAAAAAGATTTGGCCATCTGTAATTGAGATGACATTCGTAGGAATGTAGGCAGAAACATCGCCTTGTTGTGTTTCGATAATTGGAAGTGCAGTTAATGAACCACCGCCTAATTCCGCGCTAACTTTTGCAGCACGTTCAAGTAATCGTGAATGTAAATAAAAAACATCACCAGGATAGCTTCACGACCAGGGGGACGACGCAATAATAATGACATTTGACGGTATGCTACAGCTTGTTTACTTAAATCATCGTAGATAATTAAAGCATGCTGGTTAGAATCCCGAAAATATTCACCTAAAGTAGCTCCCGCATACGGCGCAATATATTGTAGCGCTGCAGCTTCTGAAGCAGTTGCAGAGACTACGGTAGTATATGTAAATGCTTGTTCTTGTTTTAGCCGTTCGACAAGTTGTGCTACTGTCGAGCGTTTTTGTCCAACTGCAACATATATACAAAAAACTTTATCAGCGTTTTGTGGAGTTGAGTGTAAAGCGCGTTGATTTATTATGGTATCAATAGCAATAGCAGTTTTTCCTGTCTGCCTATCTCCTATAATTAATTCACGTTGTCCTTTACCAATAGGAATCATACTATCAATTGAAATGATTCCAGTTTGTAATGGTTGTCGAACCGATTCACGGTCAATAATTCCTGGTGCTTTTATTTCAACTAATTTTATATCTGCTGTTTTTTGTTGTGTAAACGCAGGTAAACCGTCAATAGGATTACCTAAACTATCGACTACGCGTCCTAGTAATTGGGGTCCTGTTAAAATACTAATAATTGAAAATGATCTTTTTACAATAGCCCCTTCGCTAACAAGACTATCATTACCAAATATAGCGACTCCGACAAAGTCTTTTTCTAAGTTTAGGGCTATACCATTAATATCATTTTCAAAATGAACTAGCTCACCGGCTTGTACATTTTCTAGTCCTTGTACTTTAGCAACCCCATCACCAATTGATAAAACTATTCCATAATCTAAAAAATCATAACTCTTCTCCTCTATTTCTGTCAAATCAAACTTTAATTCCATGGTGGGTGTCTCTTGTACGGCTTATTGGAGTAATATTATTTTATTATTATTTTTTACGGTTTATGTACCCTATAGTTACAATAAAATTAATTGCACCTAAAATTGAAGAGGCTCCGGCAATATGTAAGCTAAAGATACCAAAATAAACTGCAGGGCCAGAATACGCTTCAATATCACTTAATGGTGGATATACAGTTCAACCTGTACCGACACCAACTTTTACAAAACTTGATAATAAAAGTAAAGCTGGTGGTAATAATCAGAAACTTAAGTTATTTAGGCGTGGAAAAGCCATATCAGGCGCACCAATTAAAATAGGCATAACCATAAAAAAAATCATTATAAATGCATGCGCCGTAACTAAAACATTATATAATTGATGGTTTTCCATTAAAAATTGATTTCTAGGGCTTGATAACTCTAAGTGAATAAAGATTGACAAAGCGGTACCGATTACCGCGGAAAAAAATCCCGAAAATAAAATATAAAGTACCAATATCTTTATGATTTGTTGAAAATATTCAACATTGTAATAAATAATACTGACCAAACACAATGGATACTACCCGTTTAACAATAGATTAGAATCAAGTTACTATTTTTTTTTTCGTATAATTTGTGAATATATGACCAATACAATTATTTCTGCGATTAAAAAATGCGGAGATAAGGCTATTGGACATAATTTATATAAGCCGTAAAGTGGCATTGTCGGATCTGACATAACAATGCAACCTAAAAGATTATTTAACGCAATATCCGTTAGTAATAGATAAAAAAAGATCTGTCCACGTAACGGAGCTTTGTTAAATTTACGGCAAATATAATTATATACGCGAAAAAACATATAATAAATTAATACTAAGCCTGCTAACGAGAGTATCCATTGCCGTAATGGTCAGATTTGTATAAATATTGTAATTCCTTCGAAAAGTTTATTCATATATTATGAGTAAGATATTTTAATAATTAAAATTATAAACTACTAAGCTTTGAATATAAGCGTTGTCGTGTAACAATACGACATGGTATACCTAATTTTTTTGCCGCTGGAATTAAAATACGTTTGGCTTTTGAAGTAGACATAAATCCTAATTCAAATAAAATTTTTCCAAGCTCTATTTTATAGATTCAGTAATCAATATTACCTTTACCCTTACCCATTCGAATTTGTAATGGCTTAGAAGTAACGGGTGTGGTTGGGACACAGCGAATCCATAGTATCTCTTTTTTACGGACAAATTTCGAAATCATACGTCGAGTAGCTTCTAATTGTGTGGAAGTTAACCGACTGCTTTTTAATGCTTGCAAACCAAAATGACCATATGCTAATGTTGCACTTGATGGTGTAAATTCAATTGAAGTTATACGACCTTTCTGAAATTTTTTAAATTTTGTTTGCTTTGGTAATCATTTAAATTTTCCAGCCACAGAGAAATTAACCTAAGTTGTTAGTCACACTTTAACTCCAAATGCTCCAGTTCGTGCTCGTGCATGTGCAACCGCATAATTAATTTTATTTGAAAAAGTATTTATTTCAACATTTAATCGAGGACCTACAGTAATAATAAAAGATCTGGCCCGGGGTCGCGCATTTAATTTTCCAAAGATACTAATACGAATAGCCGTATAATAAGCGAAAATACGGTTACGCCTATATGCTTTTCGCTGACTTGTCGGTGTTTTAATATATTTTAAACGTTTTTTAGGAAATAATCGAATTCTTTTTTTATAGCGGCGCTTTTTACTGCTAAGTCTGCGGCGACGACGGCGACGGCGTAAACCACCACGTCCTGGATACGCACGTTGTAACATTGTTCTTAATGCGTATAAAAATGACGTATGTTTTTTATTTCGTTCTAACTCCGATGCAACATGATCTGCCAAAAATTGCGGATTTTTATATAGTTTAGTTAAATGGATAATTTTCATTGTATTTGCATAAAATTTTTGACTCCGATATCGTCCCATATCAGGCCTAAAATAAATTGCTTGTAAATGTGGCTTTGAAAAGCTATTCGTTGGATCTAGCAATTTTATAATAGGGGTATCAAATCCACTTATAATAAGTAGTTTACGTAATTTTGCCCCTAAAAATCCTCGCATGCGCACAAATTCATCATGATCGTACCGTAATTGATTACGTTGTTGCAAAATATATGGATAAAGTGTAACAAACTCTTTTTTCTCATATCGATATCTATAAGATAACGGAATCCGCCATTTCGTATAAATAGAAATTCGACGTCATTCAATTATCTCCTTACTTATTTGTTTTAGGTTTTTTTTCCGCCGCAATCGGTAGAATTTAGGTCTGTTAGATTCTAAATAAGATAATGTTAACCCTGTATGCTTTATAGCATCCTCCCTAGCATCTTTTTGTAGTACAAAGTTAAGTATACGTTGCTTACCGTTTAGTTTTTTTCGTTGAAGTAGAGCGCAGAACTCTTTCACTCGATTTAGTATTGATATAGGTTTTCGTACATAGCTAACAATTCTACGACGTTTTCGTACAGCTATTCGTCGATATTTAGGAACTAGGTAGTCGAAAACGCGGCGTTCTACTGGTAGTCTAAGTCTACGATGGTGGATTTTTCTTGGTCGTTTACGACGGTGACTTTTTTTTAGTCAGAGGCTTCGTGCGCGATTTAGTCAGTAGTGCCATAGACGGTGTCGTAGACGAAGGTGGAGATTTATTGGTTGATATTGACATTTAGCTGGGTATATTGGTGTTAGATGCGCATCCTTCAGACGTCCTCCTGTACCGGGCTGCAAAATAGAGGGCCATCAAGTTCTGCATCGATTTCTAATATATTTTTTACGCCATCATTTAGGAAGATTACGCTTTGGTGTTCCGAATACTGTTGTGTATCCCTTGGCCAGATTGACAAGCCGACGATTAAAATATTTAATTAAAAAATAGCCTCGTTTTTTTTTCGCCTCAGGGTAGCATAAAATAGTATCATTAGGAATTACATGCTGCAGCAAATTATAGCCAAATCACCTTATAGGCTTAATATTTCTTACGGCATTTCAACGCGATGCAATAGCAGATGGTCGATATTCCATTATCTGAGAAATTTTTTGTTTGTTTGATTGAATCGAAAATATTCGGTTTAAACGTAACGTGCCAAAAACATGAGGGGGAACATCTTTAAGATGCAGCGGCAATAGTGGCTCTATCGTATTTGGAAAGAAACCATCGTCAAGAGTCACAAGAATTCTCTTTCTTCGATTTTTAATCAAATCACAAATGAACGCAAAATCAACACGTCTATCATACCAAGCACGTTCAGGTCAACTACGGAATTTACGATTAACAACACCTAATGGAAATCAACCACATTGTGGACGACCTGCTTCGTATGTCTTCTTGGGTACAATTGGGCCAGGGGGACGACCATAACGAATTTTTTCGTATTTATAAACAACAATTCTAATAATAGGTATGCCGGCAATATTGAGAAATTTAAATGCAATAATACGGATACTTTTATTTTCTAAATATGCTTTTATAAACAAATATAACTGTAGCCATGTTATAGTCATAAGCTCATAATGTCGTAAACTTGGAGGATAAAATGAATGTTGTCATCCAAAAGATATTCCTAGGCGATTCCCACGAGGACTTGTCGAGTATGCCATTTAGTTTATGCGGATTTTCAAGGACTATTTAATGTAAAAACGCGATATTCTTGCGCTAACTCCACAGGTTCTGAAACAATGCGTTTTCTACTATCATCATAATAAATTTCCACAAAGCCAGTCAATGGAAAATCTTTACGTAGTGGGTGACCGCTAAACCCATAATCTGTAAGAATTCGACGCATATCATTATGTTTTTTAAAATAAATACCAAATAAATCTCAAACCTCCCGCTCTAATCAATTAGCACCTTTATAAATATTTGTAATAGAACGTATGGCTGTAATTTCGTCAGTTTTTATTGTAATAATTAATCGACAGTTATACTTATGACTTAATACTAAATACGCTAAAGAAAATCTAAAGCGTTTACCTGGTTTATCAATAACGGCAATATCGGATAATTGTTTAAACTGACATATTGTAGACATCGCTAAATAATACATAACATTGTATAAATTTCTTTTTGACGTGACAATAGTCATTTCATTTTTAATAATTCGGATATTTGTTATACGCTGACCAAGTAACGTATTAATGTAAACTAAAAAATTTTTATTAATTCCTTTGATTTTTTCTGGTAAAATTATAGCACTCATTTTTAAAAAAAATTATTAAGAAATATATCTGAAATTAAAATAAGAATAATTAAAAAATAAATCATAACAACCGCGTATACATATACTAAACCGGTTTGTGCTTTAATAATAAAATTTTTTGAAATATACATTGTACTATATGCGACACCGTAAGGGCCCATAAGTTCTAAAAGCCCTTTATCAATTAAGCTAAATAAAATAGTATAACTAAAACGCAAAAGTGGATAAGTTATAAGTTTATTATATATTACATCAAAATATCATTTATTTGTTAAAAAAAAATGTAATTTTGTAAATGACTGTGTAAATCAAATATTACATAAGATTTGGTTATAAAATGACTTATTATTAAAAATAAATACTAAAAAAACAGCACTTAAACTTAAAAAAAATGGTGCAATTTTTATATATAATGGAACAAATTCTGTTTCAACAAAATTATTATGGTGCGGTAATATAAAAATACTGCCATTTCAAAAATTTGTACCAATCCCCACAAATAAATCTTTAGTAAGATAACCAAAAAAAATACTACCACAAGCTAAAATAGCAAGAACACTAGCCATAAACCCAGGTAATTCATGGGTTTTTTTTAGCATCAAAAAGTAACTATTTGTTGGTACTAAAAATGTTAAAAATAATACTCGAAAAGAATAAAATGATGTTAAAAAGGCAGTAATTAAACCAGCTCAATATACTGTATTTCCTAAAATAGTGTATTTTGAAAATGCAAATTCTAAAATTAAATCTTTTGAATAATATCCGGTTAAAAAAGGAAATCCCATTAAAGATAATGATCCAATTAATAGCATAATATATGTAAATGGTAATATTCGGATTAAACCACCATACTTACGCATATCTTGTTCATTTGAAAGACTATGAATAATTGCACCAGCACTTAAAAATAATAACGCTTTAAAAAATGCATGATTCACTAGGTGAAATAATCCAATATTATATCCAGATAAACCACAAACAAAAAACATGTACCCAAGTTGACTACATGTGGAATATGCGATTACTTTTTTAATATCACTTTGTACTAAACCAATAGTCGCCGCAAAAAAAGATGTAAATGCACCAATTAACGTAATTAAAACTAATATTGCTGGTGCAAATTCAAAGATTGGTGAACATTTAATAATTAAAAAAACACCGGCGGTAACCATAGTCGCTGCATGAATTAATGCAGATACAGGTGTTGGCCCTTCCATTGCATCTGGTAATCAGGTATGTAATCCAATCTGGGCAGATTTTCCCATAGCGCCCATAAATAATAATAAACAAACAAGAAATAAAATATTAATTTCAAAGTTTAAAAATAATAAACCTTTATTTATAAAAAATGGTACGAGTCCAAAAACAATTGAAAAATCACTCGATTGAAATACAACAAATATAATAATAATGCCGATTGTTAATCCAAAATCACTTATTCGGTTGACAATTAATGCTTTCATCGCAGCTTTATTTGCTTGTACTCGCGTATATCAAAAACTAATCAATAAATATGAACATAGACCTACACCTTCTCAGCCTAAAAACATAGTAATAAAGCTATCTCCAGTGACTAAAATTAACATAAAAAATGTAAATAAAGATAAATATGACATAAACCGAGAAACATGCGGATCATGCGCCATATATTGCGTTGAATACAAATGCACAAGCGCCGAAATACTATTTACCACAATTAACATGCTAATAGTTATATTATCAACAAAAAATCCCCAATCAATATTAAAAATTCCAGAATTAATTCAGGGCATTACTTTGATAGTTAAAAGTAAGCCAGTTGTACTAAATTTTTTAAACATAAGAAATGAATGAAACGCGCTTAAAAACATTAAGCTTGTTGTAATAAACATACAACCACGCTGGCCAATTTGCCGCCCAAATATTGCACAGATACTAAATCCAATCAAGGGTAATGAAATAATAAAAATTAATAACATTATTTTATAACACGCTAATATCTCTATAGCACGAAGTATAGTTGTTTACCATGGAACACGGCATCCTCTATCATAACAGCACACGATTATCACACCGGCACTATAGGCTCATCACCTCCAAAACCACCTCCAGGGCCACCTCCACGGCCAAATCTCAGTCAGAAGCGTATGACGGGTCCGCCTACAGTAACAGCCACTCACATCATGGTGTAGTGCTGAGCGAAGGCGAATCGCGCTCCGATGGTTACACCATCTCCCAGTATTTGGTTAGCTCCAAGGAAAAAAATCAAGAATTGAGTTGAAGCGCAAAAAGAAATTACACCCATTACAAGTCAACTTAATGCTAGGAAAGGGTGCTGCGCTGCCCAAGGAAGCACGCGTTCTAGAAATACCTGAAAAACGTTTTCCAAAAATGCGTCGGATTTATTCAAGCAATTAATGACAGTTGTTAGAATGTTTTCTCAAAACCCAACCTTTGGTGCCGATTGCAATGTAAGATTGTAACATTGAACTAAGTGTTCACAGTGTTCTACTAATTTACCATTCACAAATTTAATACCCAACGAAAAGTCAGGTAAAAATTTATGAATGTTTTTAGCAAATTCCTCGACAACTTGCTGTGGCAAATTATATTGCACAGCCGCAGTTTGTAGCCAATTTTGTAGATATTCGGCTTGTTCTTCAGGGGACAATACCCTTCGGAATTCTATTCCAAAAAAAACATTGGAATAGAATATATCGTAAAACTTGACATTAACTGCTAAAAAATATTTAATTAAAACGCTCATAGAAGTTGGACTAATAATAGCGAGTCCACTTACAATTAAAAATCTATTGAAATACCCCAATCCCCGTTCTTCCGATGTTTGAAAAAAAATTCGAAAAATTAGAACGAGAATTGGAAGTATAAATAAAATGCCTCCATATTTGCAGAGCCAAATAGCGTTTTTTGTCGCCTCAGTCCCAAAAGGGACTTCGACGATAAATTTGCCTTGGTGTTGCATTAACATCGCAAAACTACTATACTTTGATACAATAATGGAAATAATAAAGCTATGGTTAAAAGAACCATTAATTTAAGTACCATGTTATTTAATACAATATAAATCGTAATAAAAATAACACTAAATCATAACATGAATCAATCAAATCCTACGGTCACTATGCTAGATGTTTGATAGAATCCAAAAGAATAGATCGGTCCAAAAAACATAACTTTTATTAACCGAATATAATAAAACGCACTAATAACACTAGAATATAATGCAATAAATGTTAACATATAAAATAAACATTCAACAATATGTAGTAATAAGTAATACTTACCAAAAAAACCTGCTAGGGGTGGAATTCCTGCCATTGAAAATAATATAATGGTTAAAAATAGCGAAGGTAATCGTAATCCAGAAAATTCTCCAGCAAACGTTAGACCAGTTAAATTATGAATAAAGATTAATGGTTTCGACTGTTCTCGAGGAACTGTTGATAGCTCAGACATTATACGTCTG
>Ga0170475_116186279_pt1 | contig 12757 bp, 10 predicted proteins | sample Soicark_Litter_5_FD_111474 | JGI IMG/M metagenome (GOLD analysis project Ga0170475, IMG submission 111474) | Avena fatua rhizosphere microbial communities from Hopland, California, USA. Combined Assembly of 48 SPs | reverse complement strand
GCCGGCGATCGGCGGTGCGTCCTCGCCGCCGGCGTACGCGAGCGCGAGCAGCCCGCCCATCGAATGCCCCACGAGCAGCACCGGCCCGTCGTCCGCCGCGGCACGCACGGCCTCGTCGATGGTGTGCAGCGCTTCATGCAGGGTGAAGTCCTCATCCCGGCGCGTGCCGTGCGCGGGCAGATCCACGGCGTTCGCCGGGATCCCGTTCGCCGTCAGCCACTCGAGCTGCGACCGCCACATGGTCGCGGACGTGCGGATGCCGTGCACGAGGACGACCTGGATGCTCACTCCCTCAGCATATGAAGAAGGCGGGGCCGGTGGATGACCCACCGACCCCGCCGACACCGTGCGGTGCTTACTTCTCCCAGCCGACGTTCTCAACCGGCTGCACGCCGAAGAGATCCAGGCCCACGTAGGGCTCCGGGGTCAGGTTGGCCAGACCCGTCTTGGCGGCGGAGATGGACGGACCGTTGTAGAGGGGGATGAGGCCCCAGTCCTGGAAGATCTCGGCCTCGAGCTTCATGGCCGCAGCCGTCTGCTTCTCGGGGTCGTTGATCGACTCGACCTCTTCGTGGATGCGCTCATCCATCTCGGGCGTCTGCACGCCGGAGAGGTTCAGACCCATATCCTGGCAGTACAGCTGGCAGAACCATGCGGCGCCGAACGGGTCGGACGAGGTGAAGCGCAGGCTGAAGATGTCCCAGTTCTTGGTGTTGTAGTCCTCGGCGAACTTGTTCGCCGGGCGGACGTCCACCTTGACCTCGATGCCGACGGCCTTCTCCTGAGCCTGGATCGACTGCGCGAGGGCCTTCTGGGTCGGGTCGTCGTTGTGGATCGGGTAGGTGACCGAGAGCTTGACGCCGTCCTTCTCGCGGATGCCGTCCGAGCCCTCCTTCCAGCCTGCCTCGTCGAGAAGCTTCTTGGCGCCCTCGACGTCGAACTTGTAACCGGCCTCCTCGAGCGCGTTGGTGTAGCCGGGCTGGAACGAGAAGAGGGTCAGCGAGCCGGCCGGCTCCTCTTCGTAGTCCAGACCGTTCCACGCGATCTTCTTCTGCTGGTCGATGTCGATGGCCTTGAAGAACGCCTCGCGCACCTTCACGTCGGCGAACTGCGGCTTCTCGGCGTCGACCTCGAGCAGCGTGTTGGCGGTCTGCTGCGCGCGGTAGATCTCGATGTCCTTCATGTCCTTGACCTGCGCGAGGCGGTCCTTGGTGCCGACGCCGACCATGTCGATCTCGCCGTTCTTGAACGCGTTGATCGAGGCCTGCGAGTCCATGCCCTTGAAGGTGACCTTCTCGAGCAGCGGCTTGTCGCCCCACCACTTGTCGTTCGGCTTGAACGAGATGAAGTCCTTGTTCGCGTCGAACTCGTCGACCGTGTAGGGACCTGCGCCCCACTCGGCGTGCGGGTCGTCGATCATTGCGGAGTTGAAGGTGTCCGGGTCGGCCAGCGCCGGGTGGATGATGCCCGTCAGGAACGGCATCTGCGGCCAGGCGAACTCGCCCTTGAAGGTCACGATCGCGGTCTTAGGGGTGTCGCCCTGCTCGACCTTCTCGATCTCCTTGTAGCCGTCGGTGGCGTTGGGGACGAAGCCCTCCTCAGTGGAGCGGCTGGCCTTCCAGGTCGCGTCGATCGCGGTCCAGTCCATCGGCGTGCCGTCGTTCCAGGTGGCCTCGTCGGTGAACGTGAAGGTGATCTGCGTCTTGCCGTCGACCGTGTCGATCTTCCACTCGTCGAGGTACGCGTCGTGCTTGTAGGGCGTGCCGTCCGGCTTCTGCAGCAGGATCTGCGGCATGTACCACGCGGCGACGCGGGAGGTGTCGGCGCTGCCGTCACCGTGGAAGGAGTTCAGCTGCTCCGGGATCTCGTTGATCGGGAAGTTGACCGTGCCGCCCTCCTTGAGGTTTTCGCGCGGCTGCGGGTTGTAGTCCGCGGCTGAGGTCTCGGCTGCGCTCCCGCCATCGCCGCTGCCACCGTTGTCGCCGGTGTCAGAGGCGCACCCGGTGAGGACGAGTGCGAAAGCGCCGGTGAGTGCCAGCGCTCCCATCAGCTTCTGCTGCTTCATGGTGCTCCTTTCGCCTTGCGGCGTGTCATATGGGGAGGATAGTTCGCGCTCCGACGCATCGGGCGGGCGCGACAGTGAATCGTGACTAACTGTTATCGGACGGTGATCACACCGTTGCCGGACGCGTCGACATGGTCTCCGGATCGAACACGACGCGCTGGCGGGTGCGCTCGATGTCGGGGTCCGGCACGGGGATCGCCGACAGCAGCGCCTGGGTGTAGGGGTGCTGCGGGTTGTCGAAGACCTCATCGACGTCGCCGTGCTCGACGAACTCGCCGAGGTACATGACCGCCACCCGATCGGCGATGTGGCGGATGACCGAGAGGTCGTGGGCGACGAACAGGTACGACAGGCCCAGCTTCACCTTGAGCTCATCGAGCAGGTTGATCACGCCGGCCTGGATCGACACGTCCAGCGCCGAGACCGGCTCGTCGAGCACGATGATCTTCGGGTTGGTCGACAGGGCGCGCGCGATTCCGATGCGCTGGCGCTGACCGCCTGAGAACGCGCCGGGGAACCGGTCGCGGTGTGCGGGGTTCAGCCCCACCAGATCCATCAGTTCGTGCACCCGGGTGTTGACCTCGTCCTTGTCCATGCCGATGGCGCGCATGGGCTCGGCGATGATGTCGGTGACGGTCATGCGGGGGTCGAGCGCCCCCATGGGGTCCTGGAAGACGATCTGGATGTCGCGGCGCAGCCGGCGCTCGAGCTTGCGATCGTGCAGCTCGTTCACGCTCGTGCCGGCGATGATGATGTCGCCGTCGGCCTGCTTCTCGAAGTCCATGATCTGCAGCAGGGTCGTGGTCTTACCCGAGCCGGACTCGCCCACGATGGCCATGGTCTCGCCCTCGCGCACGTCGAAGCTCACGCCCTTGACCGCGTGCACCTCGCCGACCTTGCGCTTGAAGAACGCGCCCTTGGTCAGCGGGAACGTCTTGACCATGTTGCGCACCTCGAGCGTCACCGGACGCTGCTCGCGCGGGGTGCGGGTGAGATCGCTCTCGGGGATCGGGGCGACCGGATACACCGGCAGACCGCCGATGCGGGCGTCGTCGTCGATCTCGTCGGCGCGGATGCATGCCGCCAGGTGCCGCTGTCCGCCGCCGGTGGCGACGGGCAGCAGCTCGGGCTCGCCCTGCACGCAGGCGGCGACCGCGATCGGGCAGCGCGCGGCGAACGGGCACGCGTCGGGCAGGTCGATCAGCAGCGGCGGGTTGCCCTTGATGGGGGTGAGCGGCTCCTTCTCGACCTTGTCGACGCGGGGGATCGCTCCGAGCAGGCCGATCGAGTAGGGCATCCGCGTGCGGTGGAACAGCTCCTGCGCCGGCGCGTGCTCGACGGGCTTGCCGGCGTACATCACCATGACGTCGTCGGCGGTGCGCGCCACCACGCCCATGTCGTGGGTGATCATGATCACCGCGGCACCCGTCTCGTCCTGCGCCTTCTCGATGAGGTCGAGGATCTGCGCCTGGATCGTCACATCCAGGGCCGTCGTCGGCTCGTCGCAGATGATGAGGCGCGGGTTGTTCGCCATCGCGATCGCGATGACCACGCGCTGACGCATACCGCCGGAGAACTCATGCGGGAAGGACTTCATCCGCTTCTCGGGCTCGGGGATGCCGACCAGGCGCAGCAGCTCGAGCGAGCGGTCCCACGCCTCGGTGCGCGACAAGCTGCGATGCACGGTGAGCGCCTCGATCAGCTGATCGCCGATCGTGAACACCGGGGTGAGCGAGGTGAGCGGGTCCTGGAAGACCATCGACATGCCGTTGCCGCGGATGACCGACATCTGCTTGTCGGTCTTGCCGAGCAGCTCCTCGCCCTCGAACTGGATGGATCCGGTGACACGGGCGTTCTCATCGAGAAGACCCATGATCGCCAGCGACGTGACCGACTTGCCCGAGCCGGACTCGCCGACGATGCCGAGCGTCCTGCCGGCCTCGAGATCGAAGGAGACCCCGCGGACGGCGTCGACACGACCGGCCTCTGAGGCGAAGCTGACCTTGAGGTCACGGACGGAGAGTACGTTGCTCATGCACGGCCTCCTGCCGCAGAGGTGGGATCGAGGGCGTCGCGAAGACCGTCGGCGACGAGCGCCATGGACACGGTCAGCAGGGTGAGAGCGAGGGCGGGGAAGTAGAACAGCCACGGCGCGCTGGTGACGCTGGCCGCTCCCTCGCCGATCAGCGAGCCGAGCGAGACGTCGGGGATCTTCACGCCGAAGCCGATGAACGACAGGCCCGTCTCGGTCATCACCGCGGCCACCACGCCCAGGGTGAAGTTGATCACCAGCAGCGAGCCGACGTTGGGCAGCAGGTGCCGCAGCACCACGCGCATTCCGGGGACGCCCATGTAGCGGGCGGCGTGCACGTACTCGCGCTCGCGCAGCGAGAGCGCCATGGTCCAGATCACGCGGGCGGGGAAGAACCAGCCGATGAAGATCAGGGCGAGGGAGATGACCCGCCAGTCGCCACCGGCGTCGTTGGAGACCAGGGCGAGGATGAGAAAGGGCGGCACCACCATGAAGAAGTGGATGATCAGCAGCGTGGCCCGCTCCACCATGCCACCGAAGTAGGCCGCCGCGGTGCCGACGATCGCCGAGATCACCGTGACGCCGATGGAGACGACGAGGGCGATCATCAGCGAACGCTGCAGACCCACGAAGGTCTGCATGAACGTGTCGTTGCCCGAGGCGTTCGTGCCGAACCAGTGGTCGGCGGACGGGCCGGTGGAGAGGTTCAGGAAGTCCATCTCGTTGACCTCCCAGCGCGCGAACAGCGGCACGATGACGGAGGCCAGGGCCAGCAGGACGAAGATCACGATGCCGAACACGGCCGGCTTGTTGCGCATGAAGCGGCGCGTGTACAGCGTCCACTTCGACAACTGCTTCGCAGGGACCCGCTCGGCCGTGGTGTCGGGGCCCACCGGCGGCTGGATTTCGGAGTCGATCATCTGGTTCGTCATCTCAGCTCACCCTCACTCGCGGGTCGAGGACCACGACGGCGATGTCGGCCAACACGGCGCCGATCGCGGTCAGCACGGCACCGAAGGCCGCCACGGCGACCACCCCGTGCACATCGTTGCCGTTGATCGTGGTCAGGAAGTAGCGCCCCATGCCCTGCCAGGCGAAGATCGTCTCGGTCAGGATGGCGCCGGTGAAGATCGCCGGGATCGAGAACGCGACCTGCGTGGCCACGGGGATCAGCGATGTGCGCAGGGCGTGACGTCGGATCGCCTGGGACTTGGTGAGCCCCTTGGCGCGCGCCGTGCGCACGTAGTCCGCGCTGATGTTGTCGAGCAGCAGCGAACGCTGCAGGAAGTGCGTGCCGGCGTATCCGTTCACGACGAGCGCGATGGTCGGCAGAATCAGATGCTGCAGCGCATCGACGAGCACCGGGAAGAACCCGCTCACCCCCTGGCTCGAGGAGCCGGTGACGTAGAAGACGCGAGTGCCCACCCAGTTGTTGAAGTTGATCGCCAGGATGACGACCGCGAGCGCCGCCACGATGATGTTGATGTTCATCGTGATGATCGACACGGCCTGCCAGATGCGGTCGCCGAGCTTGTACTGGTGGGATGCCGTGTACACGCCGATCCAGATGCCCAGGACGGTCATGATGATGGTCGCACCGAGCACCAGCTCGGCGCTGACACACATGCGGTAGCCGATCTCGTTGTTGACCGAGCCGCCGGTGGGGCTCACACCCCAGTCCCACCGGAGCAGGATGCCCGTGAGCCAGGTCCACCACCTCTCGATCAGCGGAGTGCTCTCGCTGAGATTTCGCGGGCCGAGCAGACCTTCGATCTGCTCAGGACTCAGGGGCGGTTTGCGGCCGACGTAATTGCTTCGCGGATCGAGGAATGACCAGGCAAGGAAGTAGGTGACATTCGTCGCGACCACGATCATGAGCAGCCAGCCGAGTGTCCGGCGCACGAGATACTTGATCAAGGTGGAGGGTCTTTCTCTTTTACAGCCGTGCCCGGGATCTCCGACGCGACGCTGAGTCGGGATGACGTCATGAGTCATTCCACTTCCAGCCTACGCCGACACCCGCAGGGAGGCTGTGACGGAGTCGTATAGCCGATGGGACCCAGTCTCACCGGATCGCCTCGGGCAACTTCGCGAGACTATCATCGGTCGACGCGAATGGGGGATCCGGCCGGGCTGAACGTAGACTTGTCTGAACCCTCTCGGACGCCCCAAGGACCACATGTCACCCCGCGCTCTCACCCCGCTGTCGCCTGCGGCGACGCCCGCCACGCAGATCCGCAACTTCTGCATCATCGCCCACATCGATCACGGCAAGTCGACCCTGGCCGATCGGATGCTGCAGGTCACCGGCTCGGTGGCGGATCGCGACATGCGCGCGCAGTACCTCGACCGCATGGACATCGAGCGCGAGCGCGGCATCACCATCAAGAGCCAGGCCGTGCGGATGCCGTGGGAGGTCGACGGCGAGACCTTGGCACTGAACATGATCGACACCCCCGGACACGTCGACTTCACCTACGAGGTGTCCCGCTCGCTGGCCGCGTGCGAGGGCGCGATCCTGCTGGTCGATGCGGCGCAGGGCATCGAGGCGCAGACGCTCGCGAACCTGTACCTGGCGCTCGAGAACGACCTGCACATCATCCCAGTGCTGAACAAGATCGATCTTCCGGCGGCCGATCCCGAGAAGTTCGCCAAGGAGCTCGCCGACCTGATCGGCGGACGGCCCGAGGACGTGCTGCGCGTGTCGGGAAAGACCGGCGCGGGCGTCGAGGAGCTGCTGGACCGCATCGTGCAGGACATCCCGGCCCCGGTCGGCGACCCGGATGCCCCGGCGCGAGCCATGATCTTCGACTCGGTGTACGACTCGTACCGCGGTGTCGTGACCTACGTGCGCATGGTCGACGGCAAGCTGAACCCGCGCGAGCGGATCCAGATGATGTCGACCAAGGCGATGCACGACCTGCTCGAGATCGGGGTCTCCAGCCCCGAGCCGATCCCGTCCAAGGGGCTCGGCGTCGGCGAGGTCGGCTACCTGATCACCGGTGTGAAGGACGTGCGCCAGTCGAAGGTGGGCGACACCGTCACGACCGCTCGGGGCGCCGCCACCGAGGCCCTGGCCGGATACACCGACCCGAAGCCGATGGTGTTCTCGGGCATCTACCCGATCGACGGCAGCGACTACGCCGAGCTGCGCGAGGCGCTCGACAAGCTCAAGCTCTCTGACGCATCGCTGCAGTACGAGCCCGTTACCTCGGTCGCGCTCGGCTTCGGCTTCCGCTGCGGATTCCTCGGTCTGCTGCACCTCGAGATCATCACGGAGCGGCTCTCGCGCGAGTTCGGTCTCGACCTCATCACCACCGCGCCGAGCGTTATCTACGAGGTCGTCACCGACACGGGTGAGAAGGTCACCGTCACCAACCCGAGCGAGTACCCCGACGGGCGCGTCGCCACCGTGTCCGAGCCCATGGTGAAGACCGCGATCCTGCTGCCCAAGGACTACGTCGGCACGGTCATGGAGCTCTGCCAGTCGCGGCGCGGTGCGCTGCTGGGCATGGAGTACTTCTCCGAGGAGCGCGTCGAGCTGCGCTACCGGATGCCGCTCGGCTAGATCGTGTTCGACTTCTTCGACCAGCTGAAGTCGAAGACGCAGGGCTACGCCAGCCTCGACTACGAACCCGACGGCCAGCAGGAGGGCGACCTCGTCAAGGTCGACGTGCTGCTGCAGGGCGACAAGGTCGACGCCTTCAGTGCGATCGTGCACCGCGACAAGGCGTACGCCTACGGCACGCTGATGACCGAGCGCCTGCGCAAGCTCATCCCACGGCAGAACTTCGAGGTTCCCATCCAGGCCGCCATCGGCGCGCGCATCATCGCCCGCGAGACGATCCGCGCCCTCCGCAAGGACGTCCTAGCCAAGTGCTACGGCGGTGACATCAGCCGCAAGCGCAAGCTGCTCGAGAAGCAGAAGGAGGGCAAAAAGCGCATGAAGATGGTCGGCCGTGTCGAGGTGCCCCAGGAGGCGTTCATCGCCGCGCTGTCGGGTGACGTCGAGGGCAAGGACAAGAAGTAGGTCGCTCGGGACGCGGTGTCGTTCGGAGACTGTTCAGACAGTCGCTTAGGCTGGAGATCATGCGTCGGGGGACTTTCCGAGAAGGCACGGTGGACTATGCCGCGGTGGGTGCGACCCACGCACCCGACCTCATGCAGTACCCGCCGGAGCGCAGCATCCCGGCAGAGGACTCCTGGCGGCTGGGCAGCGGCGAGGATCGCTTCCGCACCGCGGGCGAGGCGCTGCTGTCGTGGACGGCCCAGCGCGCCGCCGGCCTCGAGCTGCGCGACGTGCGCCCCGCCGCGGGCTCGGCGTACACCGGCGTCAGCTTCGACACCGAGGGAGCGCCGATCGCGCCGAACCGCGCACAGGTCGAGCAGCGCTTCGCCGCCGACGGGATGCCCTTCGTCGCCCCCGGCATGACCCTCAAGCTGCATGGCCGCGTCAAGGGCATGCGGGCCGATGCCGAGCTGCGCGTGATCTCGGTGACCGAGGAGCGCCGCCGCATCGGCTTCGTGCTCGGCACCGTCGGCGGCTCGGTGGTGAGCGGCGAGGAGTCGTTCGACATCGAGTGGCGCGAGGACACCGACGAGGTCTGGTTCACCGTGCGCGCCTTCGACGCCCCGGTGTCACTGCTGTACCGTCTGCCCGGCATGGTGCGCCGCCGGCGGCGCGAGCTGTTCGCGCTGTACCTGCGCGCGATCTCGCCGCTGTACGCGACGCCGATCTGATGACGCGGGCACTCTGATGACGCGGGCACTCTGATGGCCGGGCCGCTTCCGCTGGGCGATCCGGCGCCCGCCGACGGACGCGTCCCCGACGACCTCGTCGTCGACGCCTCGACGCCGTTCTCCGCCTATCTGCACGTGCCCTTCTGCCGGGTGCGCTGCGGCTACTGCGACTTCAACACCTACACCGCGACCGAGCTGCGCGGCGCGAAGCAGGACGAGTACGCCGACACACTCATCCGCGAGATCGATCTCGCGCGCCGTGTGCTGGGCGACGCGGGCGGCATCCGCCCGCTCGACACCGTCTTCTTCGGCGGCGGCACCCCTACACTGCTGCCGCCGGGTGATCTGGCGCGGATGCTCACCGCGGTGACGTCGGCCTTCGGCATCCGGGAGGGAGCGGAGGTGACGGTCGAGGCGAACCCCGACACGGTCACACCCGACGTGGTGCGCACGCTCGTGGACGCCGGCGTCACCCGTCTGTCGATCGGGATGCAGTCGGCCGTGCCGCATGTGCTGGCGGCACTGGACCGCACTCATCGACCCGAGAACGTGCGCACAGCCGTGGACGCCGCACGCGGCGTCGGGCTCGACGTCAGCGTCGATCTCATCTACGGGGCGCCGGGGGAGTCGCTCGACGACTGGGAGCAGTCGCTGGATGCCGCCCTCGCACTCGCACCGGACCACATCTCGGCGTACGCGCTGATCATCGAGGAAGGCACCAAGCTCGCCAGGCAGATCCGGCGCGGGGAGGTGCCCGCACCCGACGACGACCTGCAGGCCGACATGTACGAGGCGGCCGATCAGCGCCTCGGCGCCGCCGGGTTCGAGTGGTACGAGGTCAGCAACTGGGCCCGTGCCGACGGTGCCGACCACCGATCCCGGCACAACATGGCCTACTGGCGCGGTGCGGACTGGTGGGGCTTCGGCCCCGGCGCGCACAGCCATCTCCCCGGTCTGCGCTGGTGGAACGTGAAGCATCCCGCCGCGTACGCGCAGCGTCTCGCCCTCGGCGAGTCGCCCGCCGCAGGCTGCGAGCGGCCCGACCTCGAGGCGCGCACGCTCGAGCGGGTGCTGCTGCAGAGCCGTCTGGCGGAGGGACTGCCGGTGGACGACATCACCGAGGAGCGGCGGGACCGCGTCGCCGAGCTGATCTCCGACGGGCTCGTCGATGCTGCGGCGGCCGTGCGCGAGCGCCGCGTGCGGCTGACCCTGCGCGGTCGGCTGCTGGCGGATGCCGTGGTGCGCGCACTCACCGCCTGACCTCGGGGAGCGGGGTAGGATTGGCACTCGGAAGGTTCGAGTGCCAGCGGGAGGGATGATGGTCACACAGCGAGGGCTGGAGGTCCTCCGCGCGATCGTGCAGGACTACGTCGCCACGCACGAGCCCGTGGGCAGCAAGTCGATCGTCGAGCGGCACGCGTTCGGCGTGTCGGCGGCGACCATCCGCAACGACATGGCGCAGCTCGAGGACGAAGAGCTCATCACCGCCCCGCACACGTCGTCCGGGCGGGTGCCGACCGACAAGGGCTACCGCGTCTTCGTCAACCACCTCGCCCAGGTGCGCCCCCTATCCGCGCCGCAGCGCACGGCCATCGAGTCGTTCCTCGCCGCTCCCAGCGACCTCGACGACCTGATGGCGCGCACCGTGCGGGTGCTCACCCAGCTCACCGGCCAGGTCGCTCTCGCGCAGTACCCGTCGTTCGCGCGGGCCAGCATCACCCATGTGGAGCTCGTCGCTCTGGCGCCGAATCGCGTGCTCGTGGTGCTGGTGACAGACGCCGGCGGCGTGTCGCAGCGCATCTCACCGCTGCCCATCGACATCGACGACGCGGATGTGGCCGTGCTGCGCGCGCAGCTCTCTGCACTGATCACCGGCCGGGCGGTCGGCGAGGCCGCCGAGCGGATCGCGTCGAGCATCGAACCGCAGACCGGTTCGCCTCTTCCTCGGCTGCACCCCGCCCTTGCGTCGCTCGCAGACGTGATCGCCGAGGAGCTGGCGGAGTTCCGGCAGGAGCGCCTGGTGATGGCGGGCGCGGCGACCCTCGCCCGCCGCGAACAGGACTTCCGCGGCAGCATCCACCCACTCCTCGAGGCCATCGAGGAGCAGGTGACGCTGCTGCGGCTGATGAGCGAGATGGTCACCGACGAGCACGGCCTCGCCACCAGCATCGGGACGGAGAACGCTCCGTTCGGGCTGGGTGAGGCGTCGATCGTCGCAAGCAACTACGCCGCTCCCGGCGGGACGGCCCGGGTCGGCGTGATGGGACCGACGCGCATGGACTACCCGAGCAATCTCGCGGCAGCGCGGGCGGTCGCCCGCTACCTGTCGCGGTTGCTCGAAGAAGACGAGGCCGCCCGCTGACGCGGGGGCCGCACACACGAACGCACACGAAGAAAGGTGACCGTGGCGGATCACTACGAGGTCCTCGGGGTGTCGAAGGACGCCTCTCAGGATGAGATCAAGAAGGCCTACCGCAAGCTCGCACGTCAGCTGCACCCGGACGTGAACCCGGGTGAGGATGCGGCGGAGCGGTTCAAGCTCGTCACGCACGCCTACGACGTGCTCAGCGACGAGGACTCGCGACGTCGCTACGACATGGGCGGCGATCAGAACGGCGGCTTCGGAGGGTTCGGCGGCTTCGGCGACATCTTCGAGACGTTCTTCGGCGCCGCAGGCGGTGCTCGCTCGGCCCGACCCCGCTCCCGTCGCGAGCGAGGCCAGGATGCCCTCGTGCGCATCGACCTCGACCTCGGCGACGTGGTGTTCGGCGTGCACCGCGACATCGAGGTCGACACCGCGGTGCTCTGCGAGACCTGCCAGGGCAGCTGTTGCCAGCCGGGCACCTCTCCCGTCACCTGCGACGTGTGCGGCGGCAGCGGCCACGTGCAGCGTCAGGTGCGCAGCCTGCTCGGCAACGTCGTCACCACGCAGCCCTGTGGCAGCTGCGAGGGCTACGGCACGGTCATCCCCAACCCGTGCGGATCCTGCGCCGGGCAGGGCCGCGTGCGCTCGCGGCGCACCGTCGCCCTCGACATCCCGGCGGGCGTCGAGACCGGACTGCGACTGCAGCTGCCCGGCTCGGGCGAGGTCGGCCGGGCCGGTGGCCCGAACGGCGACCTGTACGTGGAGGTCTCGGTCGCGCCGCATCCGGTGTTCAGCCGCGACGGCGACGACCTGCTGGCGACGCTCGAGGTGTCGATGACGGATGCCATCCTCGGCACCACGACGACGATCGACGGTCTCGACGGATCCGTCGACCTCGAGGTGCGCGCGGGCGTGCAGTCCGGCGATGTGCTCACCATCGGCGGGCGCGGCATCACCCCGCTGCGGGGATCCCAGCGCGGCGACCTGCGCGTCGGGGTGCAGGTCGTCACGCCGACCAGGCTCGACGCCGGTCAGCGCAAGCTCATCGAGGACTTCGCGAAGAAGGCCAAGGCGCCAGCGCCCAGGCTCGCGCAGTTCCAGCAGGGGCTGTTCTCGAAGCTGCGCGACCGCTTCCGCAGCCACTGACACCACCGCACCGCACCGCACCGATCGGAGCCCCATGGCCCTGCACTTCGTCGTACCCGACTGCACGGGCGCCGCTGTCGGCGACGTCGTCCGCCTCACCGGATCCGAGGCGAAGCACGCCTCGGTGGTGCGCCGAGTGCGGGTGGGTGAGAGCGTCACCATCGGCGACGGCCGCGGTGTGTGGCTCGAAGGCGCAGCGGAGGACGTCACGGCATCGCAGGTGAGCGTGCGGATCACGGGCCGCCGCGAACAGGGCCAGCCCGAGACCCGCATCGTTCTCGTTCAGGCGCTGGCGAAGGGCGACCGCGACGAGCTCGCCGTGCAGGCCGCGTGCGAGCTCGGCGTCGATGAGATCGTGCCGTGGCAGGCGTCGCGCAGCGTGTCGCGCTGGGAGGGGCCGAAGGCCGCG
>Ga0170475_112562376_pt1 | contig 12758 bp, 6 predicted proteins | sample Soicark_Litter_5_FD_111474 | JGI IMG/M metagenome (GOLD analysis project Ga0170475, IMG submission 111474) | Avena fatua rhizosphere microbial communities from Hopland, California, USA. Combined Assembly of 48 SPs | reverse complement strand
GACCCCGCCACCGGAAAATTCTTCGTTCATTGTGCGGGAGGCCGACACCGTACGGGCGTAATGGGCGCGGTCTACAGGTTCAACCATGATGGCTGGGATTACGACCAGGTTTACGCGGAAATGAAGAACTTCGACTTCTATACCAGATTCGGTCATGGCGACATGAAGAAATTCGTCGAGGACTACTGGCAGCAGATTCAGTCGAAAAAGTCAGCCCACGTCTCGTAACTGAAAACATCTACGAGTTTGCAAAAAAGAGACCGCAGACAATCTGCGGTCTCTTTCTTATTTCGCCTTTACCAAGGACGACTGCGCTGCATAAACGGCAAATCGATGGCCGCGCCATGTAGCGTTTTGAGCATTTATCTCGCCATAAGCAGTAACTGCATCTCCTGAATCCTGTACTTCAACGCGCCCATAAGGGTATCGACGTCGTCGCCGCTATAATTAGCCGCCTTCAGAGCGTCACGCAATTGGTCGTCACTTAATTGTGCAAGCAGGTCACCGAGCCACTTTGCCTGGTCCGGAGTGATGTCTCCGAACATTCCGGACTCCTTGCCTGCATTGGCGAAGACCAAATGACCGTTGTTAACTTTCGAAATAAACTTCGCTGCTGCAAAGTCCTTCGGGTTGTTACGGCTCCTGGTAAAACGCCACAAGGCGCCGCCACCGGTTTTCCCCAGCGTTGCTCCCAGATCGCTGATCGTATATCGAATCTCATTCGTTTCCGGGCTGTAAATTTTCACATTGTTCGCGTCCTTGATGTCCCAATTATTCAGGAATTGCATCATCGCCTTAAGGCCCTGGAATTCCTGCGTACCCGCGAAAGGGTTGTTCTTCCAATCCCACTCGCCCACTCGTTTTACATTATCCGGCCGCGCCTCGAACCTCACGTTCTGGAAAGTGCCAACCCCTGGAATCGTAACCTGCGGGACCAGATAGTTAATTTCTGAAACATAACCAATGGCCCAGGTCAATCGAACCGACACAGTCTCCGGTTGAGCTTCGTTTCCGACTTTGGCGACCCATACCCGCCCTTTGGCATCCTTAACACGATATTTTGTCGAGTAACCGGACTGTTCTTTTCTGACGAACGTAAGATTCGAAATATCCGGCTGCATTTCTTCTCCGCCGGGACCCCAAAAGAGGTTTTGAGATTTGATGTCAGTGGGTGCTTTCCACAGTACCGGTTTTGCGTCCGGCGGCGGCACAAACCCGCCCGAAGTTGGGGACTTAGGCATTTGCGCAAACGCGCCGAAGCCAAAAAACAAGAGGAGGGACAAAAAAACCACGGGCTTTAAAGCCCAATCGTCGGGTCTAAACATCCAGTTCTCTCCTTTTCGAGTGTGTCAGTTGTTGCGACGGCTAGCGGCCAAAAAAATGGACTTGGCCATTCAACTTCGATTCCCCAAATCCGGCCAACACCGGCTCATATGTTCCATCGGAATTTAATACATGGGCCCTTACGTTGTCCTTCAGATAAACTTCAAGGACTTCGTTTCGAAGATATGATCGCAGACGCGGCGATTTAACCGGCACAACTCCCTCGACCCGCCGGTCGAAGTTTCTTTGCATCCAGTCAGAACTCCCAATAAAGACCTCCTCGTTCCCATCATTGGCGAACGAAAAGATGCGACTATGTTCAAGGAATCTCCCAACGATGCTTCGCACGGTAATATTTTCCGAGAGACCGGGCACGCCGGGTCGAAGCATACAGATGCTGCGCACAATCAAGTCGATCTTCACGCCTGCCTGCGAAGCCTTGTACAGCGCCGATATGATCTGGGGATCGGCGAGTCTGTTTAACTTCGCAACAATCCTGGCAGGCCTGCCGTTCCTCGCGTTTTCGGCCTCGCGCTTGATGAGACCTATCATCTTTTGCCGCATATTCACAGGCGAAACCAGCAGCGCGCTATAGTCCTTCTGTCGCGAGAAACCGGTCAGATAGTTGAAAAGGTCGGTCGCATCTTCTCCGATTTCCTCATCCGCGGTAAACAGGCCGATATCCGTATAAAAGCCAGACGTTACAGGATTGTAATTTCCGGTCGCGATATGAACGTACCGCTTGATTTCGTCACCTTCTGATCTCACGACCAGCATTAACTTGCAATGAGTCTTGAGGCCGACGATGCCGTAGATTACATGGACGCCCGCTTTCTCAAGGCGTTTGGCCCATTCAATATTGTTCTCTTCATCAAAACGCGCTTTTAATTCAACGATAACTGTAACCTGTTTGCCTGATTCAGTGGCCTTGATAAGTGCAGGTGGAATCGGCGAATCTTTACCGGTCCTGTAAAGGCACATCTTTATCGCCAGTACGTTCGGATCGTCGGCCGCGGCATTGATGAAATCTGTTACCGCAGTGTAATCGTCGTATGGATGGTGCAGGAGTATATCCTGCGAGGCAATCGAATCGAAGATCGCCTTTTTGTTCCTGAACATCGTCGGATAGGTCGGCGTAAAGGGCTTATCCTTGAGGTCCGGTCTGTCGATTTTATAGAGGCACATTAATCCGCCCAAATCCAGCGGATCGCTAACCTCATAAACGTCCTCGTGCGAGAGATTCAATTCGGAAAGCAGGTAATTGATCATCTCGTTCGGCATTGATTTCGAGACCTCGAGCCTCACAGGCAAACCAAACCGTCTCTCTTTCAAAGTCAATTGCATTCTTCGAAGCAGGTCCCCAGCTTCTTCGTCCCTGATCTCAACGTCGGCATCACGAGTCACACGAAAAGTATGGCATTTTCCGGGGTGCATGCGCGGGAACAAGGCATCGACATTTCCTGAATGATCTCTTCCAGCAGCACAAAACGTGTCTTTGCGGCATCGACAGGAACGAGACGCGGTAACTTCCGGGGAATTTCGATACGAACAAATCTTGGCTCAGGACTGCCTGTCAATGACTGGGTTATGCCATGCTGGCTGACCGGACCGACCATCACTCCGATGTTGAGCGACAGGGCCGAGATATATGGAAACGGATGGCCCGGATCTACGCCTTGAGGCGTCAAAACAGGAAGAACTCGCTTTTGAAAATAATCGCGCAGTTTTGCCCGTTCTGATTTCGACAATACATCGTACGGACAGAACTCGACATCATTGGCAGCAAGGGCAGGTCTCAATTCTGATCCAAAGTACAGAGCCTGCTCGGTAATCAACGGCGATAGGAAATTTCGAATAACTTTGAGCTGTGAACGAAAATCTTCAGCCTCTGATTCATCAGCCGCATCGTCAACAGATTCCTTCAATCCAGAGACGCGAACCATAAAGAACTCGTCAAGATTATCTGAAAAGATGGAGAGGAACTTTAACCGTTCGAGAAGTGGGTGACTGTGGTCCTTGGCCTGCTCCAGTACCCGCTCGTAAAACCTCAAAAGACTAACCTCGCGGTTAAGCAATTCTCCATCTTCGACGAATTCACTGGTAGGTGCGGGCGTCGCCACGTGAAGATTCGGCCGACGTTCCTTTTCTGCGCTCTTGTCAGACGCCAAAGTTATTTTTGATCCGATAACCACGGGAAAAATCTCCTCCAAAATCCAGGACCTGAAAAATTCTTTAACCGCTCAATTCTAAACGCGGAAACTTGACTGATTTTTAATCGCGCTGAGGCTCGGGCCGAACAGCCTTAAACTGGGAAGAGAGGTAATTATACTCGCAATCAAGCAAGTAAAACATCTTTGCATGCCCAGGTTTCGAACCTGTCACGTTTTTGACCACTTTCGACCCTCGTTCGGGACCGCATCATCAACTAGTCGAACCCAGGCAATAGCGCGGCTTCGGACCCGGGGATAGACCGAGGCGGTACCCGCTCGGAGAGCCATCTTCTTATAACCGCGACCACATAATGAATTTCAGCCAAAGTAAGAGCCCGATGCTTCTCAATTCCATGCCATTTCTTCAAACAACCGCGGCAGCAGGTGGCAGTCGCGTGCTGGGCCAGGAACGCAGGGTGACCACGCATCGGGGTCTGCTTTCCATCATTCGGGGGTTCTGCCATGGCGAGTCGGTCGCGTACGAACTTTTCCGCGTGCTCGACAACGCATTCCATCCCTTTTCGCTGCAAGTAGGCGAGCTCACGGCCGCGAAGCGTAAAACCTGTTCTGAACTCTGACTCTTTTAGCCGGCTGAAAATAATTTCTATATTCTGTTCGCAATCAGGCACTTAGTTTATTGGCTAAATCATACTGGTCCAGCCGGACCTGAACGGGTTACTTCAGCCTCAGTAGGGGCCAGCATTAAAACTGCCAGGCGCCAACGATCAAATCGGTCGCTGGCGCCTGTCTTTAATGCACATGAGACTATCACCGCTATCTTCCGCAATCATCAGCAGTGATATCTTTGATTCAGTCCGAAATTGAAAAGTTGCCTGAAGGCCCGCGGGGAACTAGTCACATTTTGTCTACTTTTTCTTGCCCTGCTGCCTGAGAAAGGCTCCGTAGGCCAAACGTTTTCTCGTCGAGTTGCCGGCCCGGTCCGACTCTAGGGCAGAATACAAATCGCCAAGCGAATTCAGCTCCTCGACGACCTCCGGCGCACTCGCCTCAAGAGCGCACGCTAGCCGAGTTGCTGCAATCCGTTCGTGAAGTACCCGGCGCGCTCCTAATCGGTCGCCATGGTCCATGTGGCGAACCGCCTCCTTTCGGGCTCGCGCGTTCATTAGCATGGCGTTGACCCGATCTACTTCGGCGTTGATCGGAAGACTGAGCACATCAGCTTCTGACCGGAAGGCCACCTCAAGAAAATCCTTGACAACTTCGGTTTGTCCGGATTCCTGCCCGGTAAATCCGAGCTTAAGGTCCAACAGCCTCAGTCTTGAGCCTACAGTCTGCGCCGGCACCTTCAGTTGCACGACGATGTCGAGCGGCGTGCCGGACTGGAGATTCGGCAGTTTATACCGCCCCGTGTCGGTCAGTTCGAAATCATTGAGTAAGTCAACCACACGGACGCCATCGGCCGGGATTAGCCCGAGAGAAACTCGATGGGCGAACTGCGCGATCAGTCCCTGAAGCTCAGTCGCAAAGATACTCTGCAAATCATCGGTCCGCTCAACATGCCATGAGTTCCCTCCTGCGCTTCGGGCCATCGGAATCAACAGGTCTTCATTAAAGTCATCGCCAATTCCGATAGTCGAGGTGCTTACGCCACGCTCGTGCAAACCCGCCGCTTGTGAAACGATTTCGTCTGTATTTGTCAGACCGACATTCGCCAGTCCGTCAGTTACAAGAATGATCCTGTTGATTGCATCGCGGTTCAGATGACCGCTTACTTCCAGGCCGCCCTGTACCCAGGCCGAATGCAGGGCGGTAGAATTTCGGGCGTGAATACGCTCGACGTGCGCCTTAATGAACGATCTGTTTTCGACGAACTGGCTCGGAACGAGCACCTCAATCTCATCATCAAAAATGACCAGACTGACCCGGTCTGCCGCCGTCATTTGATCAATGCAGTAAGCGGCAGCCTCGCGCGCGCGCTGTATTTTCGCGCCTTCCATTGAACCAGAACGATCAAGGACGAGGCTCAGATTCAGGAGCGGCCTCTTGCCGGAGAATGATTCCGCCTCGGGCGGTGTAATTCTGATCAAAACAGTAACGTTTTGATCGCGGTCCGCGACCAGTTCAGGTCTGGACATTAGAAATCGAATTTGTGGCAGTGCTTTTAACATATCATTCTCCTTATTGTTTCTGGTTCAGGATCAACAACCTGAGTGACTTTTCGATCAGGTTACGAATCCTGCTCAGGGAACTTTGGCCAGAATCCAGTACATAATCGCTCCGAATATGCATCTCCAGCCCTGGTTCGACTTCAACACGTTCCCATTTCGCTATGCCTTCCGAAGCAAAAGCGCTCACTTCGGCTTCCCTTGGCGGGCTCATGTATGCCTCCGTAGGCGAGGCGGGTGACCGGGGGCGTGCTGCACTTGTCCGCGATTCACTTACAGAAGGCCTCACGAGAAGCGACTCAAGATAACGCCGGGCATCGTTCCTTTCTCCGGCCTCACCGCCGGTGAACAGCAGTCGTTCCAGTTGTCGTTCGTTCGAACCTCCTACGATCTCGCGAATTTTCCGTATCGGAATATGGTCCGACTGTAGTTTCTTGATGGCCAGTAACTGCAACAGGTGAATGTAATCAAAGACTGATGCCGTGCCCTGCTTCTCGACGGCAGGCGAGATAAGGCCTTCCGACAGGTAATATCTGACCGTTCGTTCATCGGGAAAGTCTGATACCGTGCCCTTTCCCTGCACCGTTCCCTGTTCAGCCAGAACCGTAGTGGCCTGATTGGCAAGCTCGGAAACACCGATATACCTTCTGCCTCGTGCACCTTCAAGACTCGATTTCATTACGCACAGTTTACAGGTTTTTGCGTTTCTGTCAACAGTAATTACTGTTGACAGAAACGCAAAAACCTGTAAACTGTGCGTAATGAAATCGAGTCTTGAAGGTGCACGAGGCAGAAGGTATATCGGTGTTTCCGAGCTTGCCAATCAGGCCACTACGGTTCTGGCTGAACAGGGAACGGTGCAGGGAAAGGGCACGGTATCAGACTTTCCCGATGAACGAACGGTCAGATATTACCTGTCGGAAGGCCTTATCTCGCCTGCCGTCGAGAAGCAGGGCACGGCATCAGTCTTTGATTACATTCACCTGTTGCAGTTACTGGCCATCAAGAAACTACAGTCGGACCATATTCCGATACGGAAAATTCGCGAGATCGTAGGAGGTTCGAACGAACGACAACTGGAACGACTGCTGTTCACCGGCGGTGAGGCCGGAGAAAGGAACGATGCCCGGCGTTATCTTGAGTCGCTTCTCGTGAGGCCTTCTGTAAGTGAATCGCGGACAAGTGCAGCACGCCCCCGGTCACCCGCCTCGCCTACGGAGGCATACATGAGCCCGCCAAGGGAAGCCGAAGTGAGCGCTTTTGCTTCGGAAGGCATAGCGAAATGGGAACGTGTTGAAGTCGAACCAGGGCTGGAGATGCATATTCGGAGCGATTATGTACTGGATTCTGGCCAAAGTTCCCTGAGCAGGATTCGTAACCTGATCGAAAAGTCACTCAGGTTGTTGATCCTGAACCAGAAACAATAAGGAGAATGATATGTTAAAAGCACTGCCACAAATTCGATTTCTAATGTCCAGACCTGAACTGGTCGCGGACCGCGATCAAAACGTTACTGTTTTGATCAGAATTACACCGCCCGAGGCGGAATCATTCTCCGGCAAGAGGCCGCTCCTGAATCTGAGCCTCGTCCTTGATCGTTCTGGTTCAATGGAAGGCGCGAAAATACAGCGCGCGCGCGAGGCTGCCGCTTACTGCATTGATCAAATGACGGCGGCAGACCGGGTCAGTCTGGTCATTTTTGATGATGAGATTGAGGTGCTCGTTCCGAGCCAGTTCGTCGAAAACAGATCGTTCATTAAGGCGCACGTCGAGCGTATTCACGCCCGAAATTCTACCGCCCTGCATTCGGCCTGGGTACAGGGCGGCCTGGAAGTAAGCGGTCATCTGAACCGCGATGCAATCAACAGGATCATTCTTGTAACTGACGGACTGGCGAATGTCGGTCTGACAAATACAGACGAAATCGTTTCACAAGCGGCGGGTTTGCACGAGCGTGGCGTAAGCACCTCGACTATCGGAATTGGCGATGACTTTAATGAAGACCTGTTGATTCCGATGGCCCGAAGCGCAGGAGGGAACTCATGGCATGTTGAGCGGACCGATGATTTGCAGAGTATCTTTGCGACTGAGCTTCAGGGACTGATCGCGCAGTTCGCCCATCGAGTTTCTCTCGGGCTAATCCCGGCCGATGGCGTCCGTGTGGTTGACTTACTCAATGATTTCGAACTGACCGACACGGGGCGGTATAAACTGCCGAATCTCCAGTCCGGCACGCCGCTCGACATCGTCGTGCAACTGAAGGTGCCGGCGCAGACTGTAGGCTCAAGACTGAGGCTGTTGGACCTTAAGCTCGGATTTACCGGGCAGGAATCCGGACAAACCGAAGTTGTCAAGGATTTTCTTGAGGTGGCCTTCCGGTCAGAAGCTGATGTGCTCAGTCTTCCGATCAACGCCGAAGTAGATCGGGTCAACGCCATGCTAATGAACGCGCGAGCCCGAAAGGAGGCGGTTCGCCACATGGACCATGGCGACCGATTAGGAGCGCGCCGGGTACTTCACGAACGGATTGCAGCAACTCGGCTAGCGTGCGCTCTTGAGGCGAGTGCGCCGGAGGTCGTCGAGGAGCTGAATTCGCTTGGCGATTTGTATTCTGCCCTAGAGTCGGACCGGGCCGGCAACTCGACGAGAAAACGTTTGGCCTACGGAGCCTTTCTCAGGCAGCAGGGCAAGAAAAAGTAGACAAAATGTGACTAGTTCCCCGCGGGCCTTCAGGCAACTTTTCAATTTCGGACTGAATCAAAGATATCACTGCTGATGATTGCGGAAGATAGCGGTGATAGTCTCATGTGCATTAAAGACAGGCGCCAGCGACCGATTTGATCGTTGGCGCCTGGCAGTTTTAATGCTGGCCCCTACTGAGGCTGAAGTAACCCGTTCAGGTCCGGCTGGACCAGTATGATTTAGCCAATAAACTAAGTGCCTGATTGCGAACAGAATATAGAAATTATTTTCAGCCGGCTAAAAGAGTCAGAGTTCAGAACAGGTTTTACGCTTCGCGGCCGTGAGCTCGCCTACTTGCAGCGAAAAGGGATGGAATGCGTTGTCGAGCACGCGGAAAAGTTCGTACGCGACCGACTCGCCATGGCAGAACCCCCGAATGATGGAAAGCAGACCCCGATGCGTGGTCACCCTGCGTTCCTGGCCCAGCACGCGACTGCCACCTGCTGCCGCGGTTGTTTGAAGAAATGGCATGGAATTGAGAAGCATCGGGCTCTTACTTTGGCTGAAATTCATTATGTGGTCGCGGTTATAAGAAGATGGCTCTCCGAGCGGGTACCGCCTCGGTCTATCCCCGGGTCCGAAGCCGCGCTATTGCCTGGGTTCGACTAGTTGATGATGCGGTCCCGAACGAGGGTCGAAAGTGGTCAAAAACGTGACAGGTTCGAAACCTGGGCATGCAAAGATGTTTTACTTGCTTGATTGCGAGTATAATTACCTCTCTTCCCAGTTTAAGGCTGTTCGGCCCGAGCCTCAGCGCGATTAAAAATCAGTCAAGTTTCCGCGTTTAGAATTGAGCGGTTAAAGAATTTTTCAGGTCCTGGATTTTGGAGGAGATTTTTCCCGTGGTTATCGGATCAAAAATAACTTTGGCGTCTGACAAGAGCGCAGAAAAGGAACGTCGGCCGAATCTTCACGTGGCGACGCCCGCACCTACCAGTGAATTCGTCGAAGATGGAGAATTGCTTAACCGCGAGGTTAGTCTTTTGAGGTTTTACGAGCGGGTACTGGAGCAGGCCAAGGACCACAGTCACCCACTTCTCGAACGGTTAAAGTTCCTCTCCATCTTTTCAGATAATCTTGACGAGTTCTTTATGGTTCGCGTCTCTGGATTGAAGGAATCTGTTGACGATGCGGCTGATGAATCAGAGGCTGAAGATTTTCGTTCACAGCTCAAAGTTATTCGAAATTTCCTATCGCCGTTGATTACCGAGCAGGCTCTGTACTTTGGATCAGAATTGAGACCTGCCCTTGCTGCCAATGATGTCGAGTTCTGTCCGTACGATGTATTGTCGAAATCAGAACGGGCAAAACTGCGCGATTATTTTCAAAAGCGAGTTCTTCCTGTTTTGACGCCTCAAGGCGTAGATCCGGGCCATCCGTTTCCATATATCTCGGCCCTGTCGCTCAACATCGGAGTGATGGTCGGTCCGGTCAGCCAGCATGGCATAACCCAGTCATTGACAGGCAGTCCTGAGCCAAGATTTGTTCGTATCGAAATTCCCCGGAAGTTACCGCGTCTCGTTCCTGTCGATGCCGCAAAGACACGTTTTGTGCTGCTGGAAGAGATCATTCAGGAAATGTCGATGCCTTGTTCCCGCGCATGCACCCCGGAAAATGCCATACTTTTCGTGTGACTCGTGATGCCGACGTTGAGATCAGGGACGAAGAAGCTGGGGACCTGCTTCGAAGAATGCAATTGACTTTGAAAGAGAGACGGTTTGGTTTGCCTGTGAGGCTCGAGGTCTCGAAATCAATGCCGAACGAGATGATCAATTACCTGCTTTCCGAATTGAATCTCTCGCACGAGGACGTTTATGAGGTTAGCGATCCGCTGGATTTGGGCGGATTAATGTGCCTCTATAAAATCGACAGACCGGACCTCAAGGATAAGCCCTTTACGCCGACCTATCCGACGATGTTCAGGAACAAAAAGGCGATCTTCGATTCGATTGCCTCGCAGGATATACTCCTGCACCATCCATACGACGATTACACTGCGGTAACAGATTTCATCAATGCCGCGGCCGACGATCCGAACGTACTGGCGATAAAGATGTGCCTTTACAGGACCGGTAAAGATTCGCCGATTCCACCTGCACTTATCAAGGCCACTGAATCAGGCAAACAGGTTACAGTTATCGTTGAATTAAAAGCGCGTTTTGATGAAGAGAACAATATTGAATGGGCCAAACGCCTTGAGAAAGCGGGCGTCCATGTAATCTACGGCATCGTCGGCCTCAAGACTCATTGCAAGTTAATGCTGGTCGTGAGATCAGAAGGTGACGAAATCAAGCGGTACGTTCATATCGCGACCGGAAATTACAATCCTGTAACGTCTGGCTTTTATACGGATATCGGCCTGTTTACCGCGGATGAGGAAATCGGAGAAGATGCGACCGACCTTTTCAACTATCTGACCGGTTTCTCGCGACAGAAGGACTATAGCGCGCTGCTGGTTTCGCCTGTGAATATGCGGCAAAAGATGATAGGTCTCATCAAGCGCGAGGCCGAAAACGCGAGGAACGGCAGGCCTGCCAGGATTGTTGCGAAGTTAAACAGACTCGCCGATCCCCAGATCATATCGGCGCTGTACAAGGCTTCGCAGGCAGGCGTGAAGATCGACTTGATTGTGCGCAGCATCTGTATGCTTCGACCCGGCGTGCCCGGTCTCTCGGAAAATATTACCGTGCGAAGCATCGTTGGGAGATTCCTTGAACATAGTCGCATCTTTTCGTTCGCCAATGATGGGAACGAGGAGGTCTTTATTGGGAGTTCTGACTGGATGCAAAGAAACTTCGACCGGCGGGTCGAGGGAGTTGTGCCGGTTAAATCGCCGCGTCTGCGATCATATCTTCGAAACGAAGTCCTTGAAGTTTATCTGAAGGACAACGTAAGGGCCCATGTATTAAATTCCGATGGAACATATGAGCCGGTGTTGGCCGGATTTGGGGAATCGAAGTTGAATGGCCAAGTCCATTTTTTTGGCCGCTAGCCGTCGCAACAACTGACACACTCGAAAAGGAGAGAACTGGATGTTTAGACCCGACGATTGGGCTTTAAAGCCCGTGGTTTTTTTGTCCCTCCTCTTGTTTTTTGGCTTCGGCGCGTTTGCGCAAATGCCTAAGTCCCCAACTTCGGGCGGGTTTGTGCCGCCGCCGGACGCAAAACCGGTACTGTGGAAAGCACCCACTGACATCAAATCTCAAAACCTCTTTTGGGGTCCCGGCGGAGAAGAAATGCAGCCGGATATTTCGAATCTTACGTTCGTCAGAAAAGAACAGTCCGGTTACTCGACAAAATATCGTGTTAAGGATGCCAAAGGGCGGGTATGGGTCGCCAAAGTCGGAAACGAAGCTCAACCGGAGACTGTGTCGGTTCGATTGACCTGGGCCATTGGTTATGTTTCAGAAATTAACTATCTGGTCCCGCAGGTTACGATTCCAGGGGTTGGCACTTTCCAGAACGTGAGGTTCGAGGCGCGGCCGGATAATGTAAAACGAGTGGGCGAGTGGGATTGGAAGAACAACCCTTTCGCGGGTACGCAGGAATTCCAGGGCCTTAAGGCGATGATGCAATTCCTGAATAATTGGGACATCAAGGACGCGAACAATGTGAAAATTTACAGCCCGGAAACGAATGAGATTCGATATACGATCAGCGATCTGGGAGCAACGCTGGGGAAAACCGGTGGCGGCGCCTTGTGGCGTTTTACCAGGAGCCGTAACAACCCGAAGGACTTTGCAGCAGCGAAGTTTATTTCGAAAGTTAACAACGGTCATTTGGTCTTCGCCAATGCAGGCAAGGAGTCCGGAATGTTCGGAGACATCACTCCGGACCAGGCAAAGTGGCTCGGTGACCTGCTTGCACAATTAAGTGACGACCAATTGCGTGACGCTCTGAAGGCGGCTAATTATAGCGGCGACGACGTCGATACCCTTATGGGCGCGTTGAAGTACAGGATTCAGGAGATGCAGTTACTGCTTATGGCGAGATAAATGCTCAAAACGCTACATGGCGCGGCCATCGATTTGCCGTTTATGCAGCGCAGTCGTCCTTGGTAAAGGCGAAATAAGAAAGAGACCGCAGATTGTCTGCGGTCTCTTTTTTGCAAACTCGTAGATGTTTTCAGTTACGAGACGTGGGCTGACTTTTTCGACTGAATCTGCTGCCAGTAGTCCTCGACGAATTTCTTCATGTCGCCATGACCGAATCTGGTATAGAAGTCGAAGTTCTTCATTTCCGCGTAAACCTGGTCGTAATCCCAGCCATCATGGTTGAACCTGTAGACCGCGCCCATTACGCCCGTACGGTGTCGGCCTCCCGCACAATGAACGAAGAATTTTCCGGTGGCGGGGTC
>Ga0170475_104439190_pt1 | contig 12758 bp, 10 predicted proteins | sample Soicark_Litter_5_FD_111474 | JGI IMG/M metagenome (GOLD analysis project Ga0170475, IMG submission 111474) | Avena fatua rhizosphere microbial communities from Hopland, California, USA. Combined Assembly of 48 SPs | reverse complement strand
CCCAGACCCGCGGCCGGCAGCAGAGCAGCTGCGCGTGTACGCCCGCCTGGCAGGTACGCGGGTTGGCATGCTGGCGCCCGCTCGGACTCCCAACACCAGTCAGCCGCTGGTGACACGTTGAAGGTCTGAGCGGGGTGCAACCCCGCTCAGGCCTTCAACGTTTTCACCCGCCGTGCGCGGGCGTTACCTGGGACCGACGCCCGAGAGCGTCAGCTCACCGTCGAGGCCAGCTGCTCCCGTGAGAGCTGGTTCTCGGCAAAGAGGTCCTCGGGTGCCTGGCGCTCGGCGAGGAAGTCCTCCGGACTCACGCGGCTGAACAACTGGATCACCGTCGCAACCAGGGCCGTCCATCCCGTCTGGTGGCTGGCTCCCAGGCCCGCGCCATTATCGCCATGGAAGTACTCGAAGAAGAGTATGTAGTCGCGCCAATGAGGATCAGTCTGGAATTTCTCCGTGCCGCCGTAGACCGGCCGACGGCCCCACTGGTCCCGCAGGAAGATGCTGATGAGGCGCTCCCCGATCTCCCGCGCGACTTCGTACAGGTTCATCTCGCGGCCGGAGCCGGTCGGACATTCGACCTTGAAGTCGTCGCCGTAGTACCGGAAGAGCTCCAGCAGCGCTCGGATCAGGATGACGTTCGTCGGGAACCAGACCGGCCCCCGCCAGTTCGAATTGCTGCCGAACATGCCGCTGTCGGACTCGGCGGGCAGGTACCCGACCCGGTACTCCTCGTTGCCGACCTTCAGGACGTAGGGGTGCTGCTCGTGGTACTTCGAGATCGAGCGAATGCCGTGCGGTGAAAGGAACTCCTGCTCGTCGAGCATCTTGGAAAGGATCCTGCGGAGTCGCTCGGGGGTGACGAGCCCGAGAAGTGCTCGGTCGCCCACCCCGGTGTGCGTAGGACCGACCGGGTGCATGGTGTCCGCCAGCATCGGCATGCGCAGCAGCCGGGCTTCGTGGATGCCCGCCAGCGTTGGCACGCGCTCGCGCTGCCAGCGCTCGAAGACGGACGAGGCACACAGCGGGAGCAACCCCACGAGCGAGCGGACCTTCAGCCGCTAGGCCGTCCCGTCCGGGAGCCGCAGGACGTCGTAATAGAAGCCGTCCTCCTCGTCCCACATGCCGCAATCGCCGTGCTGATTGATGGCGCCGGCGATCCAGACGAAGTGGTCGGCGAACTTCCGGACCCAGAACTGGTAGATCGGGCTGAGCGCGGTGAGCTCGATGGCCAGCGCCATCATGTTCTGACAGAAGAACGCCATCCAGGCGGTCCCGTCCGCCTGTTCGAGGTAGCCGCCCGTCGGGAGCGGCGCGCTGCGGTCGAACACGCCGATGTTGTCAAGGCCGAGAAATCCGCCCTCGAAGACGCTGTTGCCGAAGCGGTCCTTGCGGTTCACCCACCAGGTGAAGTTCAAGACGAGCTTCTGGAAGATCGACTCAAGCGATCTCAGGTCGGTCTGCTCCCCCAAAACCCGCGCATGGCGGTGACGGAACAGCGCCGCCCAGCTATGGACCGGCGGGTTGACGTCGCTGAAGGCCCACTCATAGGCCGGGATCTGCCCGCTCGGATGGAGATACGGCTCCGTCAGCATGAGCTCGATCTGCTCGTTGGCAAAGTCCGGGTCGACCATCCCCAGTGGCACCGTGTGAAACGCGAGATCCCAGGCAGCGTACCAGGGGTACTCCCAGGTGTCAGGCTTCGAGACGACGTCCTGGTTCAGCATGTGGAACCATTCGCGGTTGCGGTACGGATGACTCCCTGGCTCCAGGGGATGGGCGTTGTGGAGGTGCAGCCACTCGGAGAGGTCGTAGTTGAAGAACTGCTTACTCCAGAGCAGCCCGGCGAGCGCCTGGCGCATGACGGCCGCTCGATCGGGATCATCCTTCCCGATCGGCGCGGTCTTGTCCGCGTAGAACTCATCGGCGTCGTCCAGGCGCGCGCGAAAGACCCCGTCGAAGTCACCGAACGGCTCGCGCAGGCTCCCCGGCGGCGTGCTCGTGAGCCGGAGCCGGATCACCGTAGGCTGACCGGGCTCGACGTTCACCTGGTAGCGCGCTGAGACCTTGGTACCCACCCCGGTCGGGTTCACGGCTTCTTCCACGCCGTTGACGACACAGTCGTTGATGCCGTCCTTCACAAACGGCCTGGCGTTCGCCGTGCCCCACAGCCGCGTCGCGTTCGTTTCGTTTTCGGTGAACAGCAGCGACGCATCACCGTCGCAGTACAGGTAGTACTGGTCGGCTATGCCGACGGGCTTCTCGTCGGCATAGCCGGCAGACACGACCGTCTGCCCATCGGCGTCGACGCTGCGCAGCATCGGCCTGGCGCTGCCTTCGGACCAGGACCAGGTGTTCCGGAACCAGAGCGTTGGCAGCACGTCCAGGCGGGCTGGCTCCGGCCCACGATTGTGGATGGTGTACTTGACGAGGATGTCCTCGGGGCCTGACTTGGCATACTCGACGAACACGTCGAAGTAGCGATCGCCCTCGAAGACACCAGTATCGAGGAGCTCGTACTCAAAGTCCTGAAGCCCACGATCACGATTCGTTGCGACGATATCGTCGTACGGATACGCCGCCTGCGGGTACTTGTAGAGCATCTTCATGTACGAGTGGGTGGGCGTGTTGTCCAGGTAGAAGTAGTACTCCTTGACGTCCTCGCCGTGGTTCCCCTCGCTGTTGGTCAACCCGAACAGGCGCTCCTTGAGGATCGGATCGCGCCCATTCCACAGTCCGAGCGCGAAGCAGAGCAGTTGTCGGTCATCGCAGATGCCGCCCAGCCCGTCTTCGCCCCAGCGGTAGACGCGGCTGCGCGCGTGGTCGTGTGGGAACGACTCCCAGGCGGCCCCGCCCGGGGAGAGATCTTCGCGGACGGTCCCCCACTGTCGCTCGCTCAAGTAGGGACCCCACTTCTTCCAGGGGGTCTCGGGTTGACGCGCCTCGACGAGCCGATCAGACTCCGCCGTCATTGTCGTGTCTCCTTCGTTGGACATGTACTTTGGGGCGTTCACTTGGACGCGCACAGGACGCCCACGGCAGGGCGTCCTGTGCGCGTCATCCCGCTTCGGTCCGAGCACGGCTCACCGAGCCGGCTCTGCGGCCCGTTGCTGAACCAGCCACTCTGCTCGGCTTTCACGAATGATCGCGACAGTCTCCTCGACACTGTTGACGCACTGCGGGATGTCGAGATCCTCGGCGTTCGCCAGTTCGAAGTCGGGCCGCGTCAAGGAGTCGCGGGCCCAGCCGATGAGGTCGGCCCACATGGGGCCCACCAGGATCAGTGGTGTACCGTGAAGGTGGTGGACCTGGAGGAGCTGCCAGACCATCGACATCTCGAGCAGCGTGCCGATGCCGCCGGGCACCACGACGAAAGCGTCCGCCTGGATCATGAACTGGTGCAGGCGCGAGAAGAAGTCCTTGTGCTGGTAGACCTGCCCGACGAAGGAGTTAGCCTCCTGTTCGAAGGGCAGATCGACGCGCACGCCGATCGAGCGACCGGGCGTGGCCGCGCTCACCGACATCGCCCCTTCGTTCGCCGCCTGCATCAACCCCGGGCCCCCACCCGTGATGATCTCGCAGTCCAGCGTCGCCAGCTCAGCGGCCAGCCGCTTGACCTCGTCGTAGGGGTAGACGCCCCGTCTCGTGCGCGCGGAGCCGAAGATCGCCACGCGATAGTTCGTTCGATGGGTCCGCCGCAGCCGCGTCAACTGGCTGACGACGGTCCACAGCCCTTCGATCGCGCTCACCAGCAGCGCGGATGCGGCATCCTCGTCGCTCAGCGCCACCACACCAGCTGGTCCCGGCGGAGCAGGCTTCTCGTTCATGCCCCGGGTGTCCAGGCCGCGAACGTCGTCGGCAGCATGGGTCAGGCTCCGACCCGGGCCGCAACGTCTATCGGAGCCGCGGCCTCCATAGGAGCCGCGGCCGCAGCCTCCAGCGGAGCGGCCGGACCATCGACCGTGACCCCCGGAACGTCGTCGCGCGTGAGGAGATCCAGGAGGATCGGGTACACGAAGTCCACGCGCTGCTTCGGGTTATTCGGATCGACCAAGTCATGCTCGAGTCCCTCAGAACGGTCGAGCTCATAGAACGTGACCTGCCGAAGACCCCGGGCCTGCCAGAGCGAGACGAGGTGGCGGGTGAGGTTGTTGTTGACGGCCGGGTCGTTCGCGTTGGTGACGATCAGCAGGTTCTGGACGACCGGACGCTGCTTCATGGCGGCCATGAACGTTGCCAGTCCGAGGCGCAGCACCTCGCCCAACGCCCGGCTGGACCAGCCGACGTACGCGTACGGCATCGCCAGATCGACGCTGGTGAAACGCTGAGTGGCGATGTCCGGCAATGCCAGCCCGATGTTCATGAACAGGAGCTGCACGTTCCCGCCGAACGCGCCAAATCCGAGCGACGGCGCGATCAGGACCGATTTCGTGACCTCCGGACGGTACTGCCCCACCCAGGCCGCCACGATCCCACCGGCCGAGATCCCGGCGATGACGACCTCGTCGCCGAGCCCGGCCGCGATGTCGACGACCCGGTCGCCGAAATCCCGAAGCTCCTCGGCCCGCAGGTTGCCCATGTCGGTGGTCAACCGATCGGCGAGGCCGTGGTGCGGCATCCGTGGTAGGAGCACATTGATGCCGCGCGCATGGAGCAGGTCGGCGAACGGCGCCCACTGTTGCGGACAGTTCGTCAGCCCGTGAATCAGGACCACCGTCCGCCGGGTCTTCTCGCCGTGCAAGAGGCCGCGCGAGAGGCAGACCGGATTCACCGCATCGTCGTCCAGCGCCTTGAGCTGGTCGAGGCGTTCAAGAGCCTCGGCGTACCCCGTCGCCGGATCGGGCCTCGACTCGAGCCCCTTGGCCTTTGAGCGACTCATCCACCTGAGTCCGAAGATGGCAGAGACGCTCGCGACGCCAGCAGCGAGCAATCCGTACCAGACGAACGTACCGAGGTGCCGCGCCCGCTCCGCCGAGATGCCTACTGCCACGATGTCTCCAGAAATCCGCGAGTTATGTCCTGACCGTCAGCGCCGCCGAGTCGGCACCGGCCGACCCCCGCATCACGCCGACGGCCGGGACTGGAGGGCCGTCACGGTTCGGCGCACGGTGCGAGCACAGGGTCGCGCAACGCGCAACACCGGCACCTCAATGTGCGGAGCGTGGCCGCGATCGTCGCCCGACGCGCTGCCACCTCGTAGCTCAGTCTAGGCTCGCTCCGACCGTCCTAGAAATGACGAGTGACATCAGCCATGTGGTGCCATCAGAAACCTACCGACCGGACGTACTCGACGCCTGTTCAGCAGTGGGAAGCGGTGGGAAGGCGGGGCTCGCATCGTTCACGGGCACGGCGGCGACGCCGTCCAGTTCGATCACTGTCTCGGGCAGCGAGGACCTCCGGGACGCCTCGACCTTGCGCATCCAGACGTAGACCGGGACACCCAGCAACAGGGATGCGAAGCCGTAGAGCGCCGTCTGGGCGCCCGAGCCCACGATGGTGAGGAAGGAGAACGCGAACGCCAGCGCCGCGATCAAGCCGGCGGCGCGAAGCCGCTGGCCGCTGAACTGTGGCCGGTCCTGGTAGTAGAGCAGCAGCTCCGCCATCGTGCAGAAGGCGTACGGCACGAGCGTCGTGAACGTCGCGAGCAGGATGATGGTGTTGTAGGCTTCCACCAGCTCGTTCGCCCCGCTCGACAGCCCGGCGTAGTACACCACCAGCACGACCGTGGCCAGCAGGCTGGAGCAGATGTACCCGAACGCCGGCACGCCGGTGCTGGAGACCCGGGCAAACCGAGCCGGGAAGAGTCGGTCCTGGGCCGCCGCCAGCGGCACGTGGCCCTGCAACATGATGAAGCCGTTCAAGGCGCCGACGCCGGCGATCACCACGCCGACGGTCACGATAAACGAAGCCCATGGTCCCCAGATGATCGTGGCGGCATCGGCGTAGGGCGCGGCCGATGCGGCGAGCGCGTCGGGCGGGAGGGCGCCCATCACGCCGACGGTGCTGAGGATGTAGACGATTGCCGTCACCAGCGTCCCGATCACGGTGGCGCGCGGAATCGTCCGGCTCGGGTCATGGACGTTGTCGGCCATGACGGTCGCCGACTCGATGCCGAGGAACGAGTACATGGTCAACGCAGCGGCCGCGGCCACGGCGGAGAAGGTCGACGGGTACGCGGGCGGCACGATCGGGGCGAAGTTGCTCCAGTTGGCCGAGAAGAGGCCCACCGTGCCGATGGCGATGAGCGGGATCAGCTTCAGCGCCGTCGTGACCGTCTGGAAGCGGCCGGCGCCCGAGACTCCACGCAGGTTGAACCAGGTCATCACCCACAGCCCGGCAATGGCGATGGCGCCGGACAGGGCAGCGCTTGCGCCGGCCGCGCGGGCGCCAGCGCCGACGTAGTTCATCAGGCCGACCGCGAGGGCGGCGACGCTCGCCCAGAGGCCGATCCAGTAGCCCCAGGCGATGAGGAACCCCGCGAAATCTCCGTAACCGGCGCGGGTGTAGGCGTACGGCCCGCCCGCCTCGGGGATCAGGCGGGCCAGCCGAGCGAAGACGAGCGCCAGGACGAGTGCACCGGCCGCCGTGAGCAGCCAGCCGACGAGCGCCAGGCCGCCGAACTGCGCCAGTGAGGCCGGCAGCGTGAAGATGCCGACGCCGATCACGTTCCCCACGACGAGCGCGATGCAGGCCCAGAGGCCCAACGGCGCCTTGCTGTCCGCCGCTTCGGGTGCCACATTCGTCGCTGCCATCTGTCGCTCGCCTTCCGCACGCGATGCGACCTGACTACCTCGCGGAGAGGTAGTCAGGCCGCGTCAGGCTCCACGATCGTGCCGGCCTCGCCGGCCACGATCCGCTCGATGTCGGCCAGCGCGCCGATCGCGGCCCGTCCGCCACTGGCCGTGACGAACTCGCAGGCGGCCTCGACCTTCGGCCCCATGCTGCCGGCCGCGAACGGTTGCCGTGCCATCTCGCTCGGCGTTGTCCGCCGCACCAGCCGCTGGGTTGGCTGGCCCCAGTCGAGGTAGACGCCGTCGACGTCGGTCGCCATGACGAACAGGTCGGCCGAGAGCTGGCGCGCCAGGAGGGCGCTGGCGCGGTCCTTGTCGACGACCACCTCCGCGCCGACCAGCGTCCGCGCGCCGTTCGGCGTGTACATCGTCGGGATGCCGCCGCCGCCGGCGCAGATCACGATCGTCCCTTGCTCCAGCAGCCACTGGATCGGCCGGATCTCGAAGATGCGCCGCGGCCGGGGCGACGGCACCACCCGGCGCCACTTCGCGCCATCCAGCTTGAAGTCCCACCCCTTCTCGGCGGCGAGCCGGTCCGCCTCGGGCCGCTCGTAGACCGGACCGATGAACTTGCTCGGGTCCTTGAACGCCGGGTCGGCCGGATCGACCTCGACCATCGTCAGGATGGTGGCGAACGGCACCTCGAAGGGCAGCAGGTTCCCGAGCTCCTGCTCGATCATGTAGCCGACCATGCCCTCGGTCTCGGCTCCCAGCACGTCGAGCGGATAGGTCTCGACGGCGGTGTAGGCGGCCGACTGTAGCGCGAGCAGCCCGACCTGCGGCCCGTTGCCATGCGACAGCACCAGCCGGTGCTGCTGCGCGACCGGCGCGAGTGCCTCCGCCGCGACGCGGACATTTCGCCGCTGGACCTCGGCGGTCATCGGCTCGCCCCGCTTCAGCAGGGCGTTGCCGCCGAGCGCCACTACGACGAGCATGGCTTCCTCCTTTGCCTCGCACGACTCCTGGCGAGCGGACGCCGGCGCCGGGCATACGCCTCGGCGCCGGGCGCTGGCCGGGACCCGTGCCTCAGGTCAGCGTCGCCACGAGGATCGCCTTGATGGTGTGCATCCGGTTCTCGGCCTGGTCGAACACGATCGACGCCTTCGACTCGAAAACGTCGTCGGTCACCTCCATGGCCGAGATGCCGAACTTCTCGTACACCTGCTCGCCCACCTCGGTCTCGCGGCTGTGGAAGGCCGGCAGGCAGTGCATGAACTTCACGGCCCGGTTGCCGCTCAGCTCCAGCAGTTCGCGGTTCACCTGGTACGGCATCAGTTGATCGATGCGCTCGGCCCAGACCGAGTCCGGCTCGCCCATCGACACCCAGACGTCGGTGTGCACGAAGTCGACGCGGTCAACTGCCGCAGCTTTGTCGTCGGTCAGCGTGAGGCGCGCGCCGGTGTCGGCGGCGATCCCACGGGCCCGCTCGACCAGCGCGGGGTCCGGCCAGAGTGACTTCGGCGCACATAGGCGGACGTCCATGCCCAACTGGCAGCCGCCGATCATCAGCGTATCGGCCGTGTTGAACCGGCAGTCGCCGATGTAGCAGTAGGAGATCTGGCTCATCGGCTTGTCCGCGTGCTCGAGCATGGTCAGTGAGTCGGCCAGGAACTGGGTCGGGTGGAACTCGTTGGTCAACCCGTTGTAGATCGGGACGTCGGCGAACTTGACGAGCTCGTCGACGATCGACTGGCCGGCGCCACGGTACTCGATCGCGTCGTAGAAGCGGGTCAACACCCGAGCCGTGTCCCGCATCGACTCCTTGTGGCCGATCTGCGACTCGTGCGGGCCGAGGTACGTGACGTGGGCGCCCTGATCGTGGGCGGCGATCTCGAAGGCGCAGCGGGTGCGCGTCGAGGTCTTCTCGAAGATGATGGCGATGTTCTTGCCGGAGAGCTGCGGGCGCTCGTAGCCGCCGTACTTCGCGGCCTTCAAGTCGCGGGCAAGCTGGAGCAGATGCTTGATCTCCAGCGGCGTGAAGTCGAGCAGGTTCGCGAAGTCGCGATGGTGCAGGTTGAGGGGCACGATGTGCGCTCCTTTCTTGGCGCCGGTCGGTGCCGGCCAGGGTCCGGGAGCCAGCGCGTGGTGGCCGGGCGGTATCGCTACGCGGCCACGACGCCGCCCGTCAGGAGTCCACAGGGTCGCGCTGGATCGGGCAGGTCATGCAGTGGCCGCCACCCCGCCCCCGCCCGAGCTCCGAGCCGGCGATGGTGATGACCTCGATCCCTTCCTTACGCAGCGCCGTGTTGGTGCGCACGTTGCGGTTGTAGGAGACCACCACGCCCGGCTCCAGCGCCACGACGTTGTTGCCGTCGTCCCACTGCTCGCGCTCCTGCTCGAAGGGGTCGCCGCCGGTGGTGACGACGCGCAGCTTCGTGAGCCCGAGCGCCTCCCGGACGACCTCCAGGAAGGACTGCTCCTCCATCCGGATGTCCAGCGTGCCGGGCTTCTCGCCGGGCCGGAGGCTGAACGGACGGATCTGCTCGACGCCCTCGGCGTAACAGTTTGCGAGGTCGCGGTCGCACAAGGTGAAGACGGTGTCCAGGTGCATCGCCGCGCGCGTCTTGGGGAACACGCAGCCGATGACGCGCTCCGCCGCCTCCTTCGCGAACAGCGACCGAGCGATCTGGCACACGGCCTGGACCGATGTCCGCTCGCCCATGCCGACGAGCACCACGCCGTTGCCGATGGGCATCACATCGCCGCCCTCGACGGTCGCCGCCCCGTGGTCCACGTCGACGTCGCCGAACCAGACGTCGAACTCGGCGTCCTTGAACGCGGGGTGATACGAGTAGATCGCCGTCGTCAGCAGCGTCTCCTGCCGACGAGCCGGCCAGTACATCGGGTTGAGGCTCACGCCGCCGTAGATCCAGCAGGAGGTGTCGCGGGTGAACAGGGTGTTCGGCAGCGGCGGCACGACGAAGCGGATCGGGTCGAGGTGCTGGCGGAGCGTCGTGTACGGTGCGACGGGAATCTCGCTCTGGGCGATGCCGCCGATCAGGCGCTCGGCGAGATCGGCCGCCGGCATCTCGTCAAGCCAGGCGCGCAACTCGTCCAGGCCGATCAGCGCCACCGTATTCGGGTTGATCTTGTGATCGAGCACCCAGGCCCGGGCCGCCGGGTCCTCCAACGTCGTCGCCAGTAGCTCGTGCATCTCCAGCACGTCGATGCCCCGCTCGCGCATCATCTGGCAGAAGCTGTAGTGCTCGGCCTGGGCCTCGTGGACCCAGATGACGTCGTCGAAGAGGAGCTCGTGGCAGTTATCGGGCGTGAGCCGCAAATGGGCTAGCCCCGGCCGGCAGACCATGACCTTGCGTAGCCGTCCGACCTCCGAGTAGACACCGTAGCGCTCCGTCGCCACCGCCATGGTTGTTCCTCCGTTGCTCCGCTCGTCCACCGTGCGTCACGGCGACCCTCAGCGGCGACCGCTGCTTTGTCGTGTTCGGCACCGCCCACCACCGGGCGGCACGGGCGTCATCGGCCGATGGCCGCGCCGATGGAGAGGACGACGATGGACAGGGCGGCGAGCATCAACAGCAGGGGCAGGACGAACCGCCACCAGACGTTGAACTTCACCCGACCGATGGCCAGGCCGCCCGCCACCACCGCGAACGTGGGCGTGAACAGGTTGACCAGCCCGTTGGCCGACTGGTAGGCCGTGACCACGAGGTGCTTGGGGACGCCGGCGAAGTCGGCCAGCGGCGCCATCACCGGCATGGACACCGTCGCCAGCCCGGACGACGACGGGATCAGGAACGAGAGCGGCAGGTAGATCAGCCAGACCGTGATGATGAACGGCACCGGCGGCAGTCCGGCGACCAGGTGCGAGGCCCAGTCCAGGACCGTATCCGTGATCAGCCCGTTGTTCATGATCACCGAGATCCCGCGCGCCAGTCCGACCACCAGTGCGACGCCCAGCAGATCGCGCGCGCCGTCGACGAAGCCGCCGGTCAGCTCTTGCTCGCCCATGCGGCCGGCGAGGCCGATCACGATGGCGAACAGCAAGAACAGCGCGGTCAGCTCGCGGAACCACCAGCCGAGCGTCGGGAAGGGAATGCCGAGGTCCTTCCAGGGGATGACGCTGTAGATCATCACCACGAAGGCCAGGCCAAAGAGCACCAGGATGACCTTGCGCCGGCCGGTCAGCTCCGGCGTCTCCTGCGCCCCGCCGCCGGCCGTGAAGAACTGCTCGTTCTCGGCCTTCTGCTGGAAGACGAGCGACTTCGTGGCATCTTGCTGGACGCGTCGCGCGTAGCGCATCACGAAGAAGATGCCGAGCGCGAGCCCGAGGACCAGGATGACGAGGCGGTAGACGATGCCCTCGGTCAGCGGGATACCGGCGAAGCCGGAGGCGATCCCGGTGGCGAATGGGTTTACAGTCGAGCCGATCACGCCGATGCCGGCGCCCAGCATGATGACTGCGACGCCGGTCAAGGCATCGAAGCGCAGCGAGATGATCGCCGCGATGACCAGCATGTAGAAGGCGAGGGACTCTTCGGCCATCCCGTACGAGGTGCCGCCGAGCGCGAACACCACCATCAGAATCGGAATCAGCCAGGAGCCGCGCGTGCCGAGCTTCTTCACGGCCGCGCCGATCCCGGCGTCGATCGCGCCGGTCTTCATCGTCAGTCCGAGGAACCCGCCGATGACGATGACGAACAGCGCCACGTTGATGGCACCGTAGAGCGAGCCGGAGTTGTTCGCACTGACGTTGCCGGTGCTGTCCTTGAGGCCGTACATCCCGTCGATCGGCCCGAGGAACGCGCCCTGGACGAGTCGCTGGGGGTTCTGGGGCACGGTGTGGTAGGTCCCGGGAATCGGCGATCCGTCAGGCGAATAGTCGTACTGGCCGGCCGGGATGATCCAGGTCAGGACGGTGACCACGATGAGCAGCAAGAACAGGATGGTATAGGCCGACGGAAACGTGAATGAGCGACCGGCCTTATCGCCGGCCGCCTGCTCGGGCGGCTCAGTGGCGCCAGCCGCCACGGGCGCGTCGATCACCGCGGGCGCGTCGGTCACTACGGGCGCGTCGGACGGAGCCTTCACCGCATCTGCCATCCCGGGTGCCTCCTCGCACCGTCTGGAGAACTCTGCGCTGCTCTCCGGCGGGTCTCAGCCATCTCCGCAGAGCGCTGTGGCTTCAGCGTAAAGCTGGAACGCCGCGCGTCCCGATGTCACCTGGCACTCTCGTGACAGTGCTATCGGACACCGCGAACGTCGCGAATGGCCCTCGGCAAGCGGACCACCACGTCGCCGCGCGGTGTTACACACGCCAACTGGCGGCGCGTCGGCTTAATGCCGGTGGCCCGGATGAAGCAGAAGTAGCAGGCCGGTCCGGCCGCCCGCAGCTCGGGTCGGAGTCGGGGCGGCACCGAGTACACGCGGGGTGCCATGAAACTGCAGCAGCGGCACTCAACGGGCATGGACGCGCCCGGACCGGTGCGGGAGGCACACCGCGTTGGCGGATGCCGGTCTGGGGGTCCTGGTGATCCGGTCCAGGGCGGCGCAGAGCCGATCGATGTCGAACGGCTTCTGCATCACGACGTCTGGCGCGAGACCGTCCGCAAACTCCGGTACCGGCCGCCCCGTCAGCACCAGCATCGGCAGGCGAGACAACCGGTCGCTCTGGCGGCACGCCTGCACGAGCGAGAGCCCGCTCGTCCCGGGTAGGCAGATGTCTAACAGGATGACAGCGGGCAGCGGCTCGGCCTGGAAATAGTCCAGCGCGTCCTCGACATTGGCGACTCCGTCCGCCCCGTAGCCCACATCGTCAAGAATCAGGGTGATCAGCTCGGCGAGCGCCTCGTCAGCTTCGACCACGAGGACGCGTTTCGATTCCCCCACGAGATCCACGGTGAGCGTTCTCCCACAACTCGAGATAGCGGTAGCGAACGGGGCTTCGAGCTCGCCGGTTGCGTCGGCCGTGGCCCTCCCTGAACCCCGAAGGGAGTCTCATTTCTGACGATG
>Ga0170475_104008582_pt1 | contig 12765 bp, 23 predicted proteins | sample Soicark_Litter_5_FD_111474 | JGI IMG/M metagenome (GOLD analysis project Ga0170475, IMG submission 111474) | Avena fatua rhizosphere microbial communities from Hopland, California, USA. Combined Assembly of 48 SPs | reverse complement strand
TGATAGTTGGTTTTATCAATTCCCCCGTTAGGCCCTGGAGAGAACGTATTTCGTACGCAGCTCTTCACTCGTTTTTTGGGGAATCTATCCGAAGTAAGTAAATCAGTAAAATCAGTAGATGAAGACCTACACCGTAAAAAATGGTGTGTAACTAGTTTAGGGACAAGAATTATGACACATAAGCTGATTGGAAGAAAGCGTGGGATGGCTCATGTATTCGATAAGAAGGGCAATCTCATTCCATGCACTGTAATCGAGTTAGAAAAAAATGTCGTGACGCAGATCAAAACCTTAGAGTCCGATGGCTACACAGCCGTTCAAATCGGTGGGGAAAAGGTCAAAGGAAAAAAACCTGAGACGAGAGAGGCGCGGACAACTAAGCCGCTGCGCGGTCATTTTGCCAAGCACGGCATCGAACCCCGCAAATTTTTGTGCGAGTGTCGTACGGAAGATGTCACTACTCTTAATGTAGGGCAAGAATTCGGCGTTGAAATTTTTCAAGATGTCGAGTTTGTAGATGTCACCGGTACCTCGAAAGGAAAAGGTTTCCAAGGGGTTATGAAGCTGTTTAATTACGCTGGAGGACCTGCTTCTCACGGCTCAAGCTTCCACCGTGGATCCGGATCGCGCGGTATGCGCACCACTCCCGGACGCTGTTTTCCAGGAGGCAAACGCGCCTCGCAAATGGGAAACAAGCGCGTGACTACGCAGAGCCTGAAAGTAATTCGCGTCGTCGAAGAAGATAATTTACTGGTTGTTTGCGGTGCGGTTCCAGGTCCTAGTGATGGACTAGTCTACGTATCGCCAGCGGTGAAGAAAAAAGCGAAAGCTAAGCAGTCATAACTTTATAAGATTTTTTGGAGAAAAACAGTGGCAACACTCAAAAAATATAACCTAGATGGTGCAGAAGTCGGCGAGGTAGAAATCAATGACCTCTTCGTTTCTGCGGAAGCCAATAGCCAAGCAGTTAAAGATTACATTGTCGCTCTTCGTGAAAACAAAAGACAATGGTCTGCAAGCACAAAAGGACGCTCGGAAGTAAAGCATACGACCAAGAAGCCCCACCCGCAAAAAGGCACCGGACGCGCCCGTCAAGGCTCCTTCGTAGCTCCACAATTTCGCGGCGGCGGAATCGTCTTCGGTCCGAAACCAAAATTCGACCAGCACGTGCGCATTAATAAAAAAGAACGACAAGCAGCCATTCGATTCCTCATCGGCGAAAAGATCCGTCAAGGTAAATTGCGCATTCTAGAGACGACCGCAATGGATGCCCCAAAAACCAAAAGAGTCGTTGAACTTCTAAAAAAATGCGAGCTCAGCAAAAGAGTTCTTTTCCTTGGCGAATCCACTCTTATCAAGATGGAAACCGAAGGTAGAACAGCCATAGCCACCGTGAAAAACAGCAAGCATGATAACTTTAAAAAGAGCTTAAGCAATTTGCAGAAGATAGAATTTAGCCTTGCGCAAAATGTAAACGGGTACGATCTAATGGTCGCTAAAGACCTGTTTGTCACCGAAGAGGCTGTTAAAGAACTAGAGCGCTGGCTTTGCGGCAGTGCTTGCTGCAGTGCAATTAACGAAGCGTAAGCGAAAAGATCAAGGGTTAAAGAATGGCAAAAAGAAATCCATATAGCATTATTAAGCACCAGCACGTTACAGAAAAAACGCGTATCTTGCAAGAGCTAAAAAATAGCGATAGCAACAAATGCACCGCAAAGTGCAGCGCACCAAAGTATGTGTTTGTAGTGGACAAAGAGGCTAATAAACGTGAAATTGCCGATGCGATTGAAGAAATTTACAGCGATCGCGAAATCAAAGTCGTTTCAGTCAATACGATCACGTTGAAAGGTAAACCGAGAAGAGTACGTGGCCAAAAAGGACGTACCGCTTCCATGAAAAAAGCTATCGTTACTCTAGCGAAAGACGATAGTCTCGATGAACTTTAATTGTTAGAAAGGCATGGTATAAAAATGCTACGGAAATATCGTCCAAATACTCCAGGTACAAGACAGCTTGTCCTTCCGATACACGAAAAGCTCACGCGCAGGGATCCTGAAAGTCGTGCGAAAGTAAAGCCAACGAAATCCCTGCTGCAGCCCAAAAGAAGAACAAACGGGCGCAATAACCATGGGCACATCACTTGCCGTCACAAAGGCGGAGGACACAAGCGCCGCTACCGCATTGTTGACTTCATCAGAGATAAAATAGATATCCCAGCTAAAGTGGCCACTCTTGAATACGATCCCAACAGGTCGGCTTATATCGCTCTGCTCCACTACGTCGATGGCGAAAAACGTTACATCATCGCCCCCAATGGACTAAAAGTCGGCGATACTGTGCAGACCAGCGATAAGCCCCCTTACAAAGTGGGCTGCTGCATGAAGCTTGTCGATATGCCACTCGGTTCGATTATCCACAATATCGAATTGCAGCAAGGTAAAGGTGGAAAACTGGTACGTTCAGCTGGGCTTTCGGCGCAGCTCATGGCACGTAGTGGCGGATACGCAACCCTGCGCATGCCTTCAGGAGAGATGCGTCTCATCCATGAGCAGTGCAGAGCCACCTTCGGACAGGTCTCTAATCCGGAAAATAACCTCCGTGTGGAAGGTAAAGCAGGCAGAAGCCGCTGGAAAGGAATTAGACCTACCGTCCGCGGCGTTGTCATGAACCCGGTCGACCACCCACACGGGGGAGGCGAAGGCAAGAGCAAGGGAAATATCCCGCAAACGCCATGGGCCCAGTTTACGCGTGGTTTCAGAACGAGATCACTCAAAAAGTCCAACAAATACATTGTTAAAGATCGAAGGAAGAAATAATCATGAGTAGATCTCTAAAAAAAGGTCCATTTGTTGATCACCATCTTATCGACAAAGTACGACGACAAAACAAAGTAAATGATAAAAAGTCCATCAAAACGTGGTCGCGACGATCGATGATCATTCCCGAAATGATCGGACATACATTTGACGTACACAACGGACGCAAATTTATCGCTGTCTTTGTTACCGATAATATGGTAGGCCACCGCTTGGGTGAGTTTTCTCCAACAAGACTATTTAAGTCTCACCCAGTTAAGAAATAAGGGAAAAGCTATGAATCGAGCTAAAGCCATCACAAAATATGTAAAAATCAGCCCAAGAAAAGCAAGGCTGGCAGCTGCGCTGATCCGTAGGCAACCCGTCGCTGAAGCGGTATCACAGCTGCTCTTCTGCAACATGAAAGCCGGACGTCTTCTTAAAAAGACTCTCGACAGCGCAGTTGCAAACGCTGAAACACAACTCGACCTGCGTCGAGAAAATCTTAAAGTAGTAGAAGTGCGCATCGATGCGGGTCCGACGATGAAGAGAGCCAACCCCAAAAACCGCGGGGGCCGTCATCCAATACTTAAAAGAAGCAGTCACTTCACTATTGTCGTTGGGACAGAATAAGGAGCGTTATCAATGGGACAGAAAGTTAATCCAATAGGGCTGCGTCTAATTCGTAATCAAAAATGGCGCTCGCGTTGGTTTGCAAATAAACAAGAGTTTGGCGATCTGCTTATTGAAGATCGTAAAATCCGCAACTATTTGCGCGATAAGCCAGCTTGCGTAGGTGCTTCGCAAATTAAAATTCGCCGCATGAGCGAAAAAGTCGAAGTCACCATCTGTACAGCACGCCCCGGCTTAGTTATCGGTAAAAAAGGTGCCGAAATTGAAAACCTGAAAAAAGACCTTTTAAAATTGACCAAGAAAGATGTGTGGATTGAAGTCGAAGAAATTAAAAGACCCGATCTAGACTCTAAACTGGTCGCCGATGCCATCGCTAAACAGCTGGAAAGACGTATTCCCTTTCGGCGCGCAATGAAAAAAGCCATCCAGCAAACCATGGATGCCGGAGCCCTCGGAATTAAAGTCCAAGTCTCCGGACGTTTAGGCGGTGCCGAAATTGCGCGTACAGAGTGGTATATTCAAGGCAGCATTCCTCTCCACACACTGCGCGCCGATATCGACTATGCGATGGGCAGAGCAGAGACAACATACGGCAGCCTAGGTGTTAAAGTATGGATCAACCGAGGCGAGGATGACCGCGTCAAGAAGGAGGTTGCATAGCCATGGCTCTCATGCCCAAAAAGACAAAGTTTCGTAAGAAGCAGAAGGGACAGTTCCGCGGTTTAAGCAAAGGCGCAAATTTTGTGCACTTCGGCGATTTTGGAATCCAAGTCCTCGACAGAGGATGGGTCTCTAACCAACAGATCGAAGCCTGCCGCGTGGCGATTAATCGCTATTTTCAACGCCGCGGGAAAGTGTGGATTAGAATATTCCCCGACAAACCGATCACCAAAAAGCCTGCAGAGGTCCGGATGGGGAAAGGTAAAGGTGGTGTCAGCGAGTGGGTAGCCGTCGTTAGGCCCGGTAGAATATTATTTGAAGTCGCCAATGTACCCAAAGAAACTGCCCAGCAAGCCTTAAGGCGTGCGGCTGCAAAACTTGGTTTACGCACGCGATTTGTGGAACGAGTAGAGCAGGTATAGGAGGCGAGCAATGCTGAAAGCTAAAGAATTGCAAGATAAATCGGTCGACGAGTTAAACAGCCTCCTCCTGGAGACACGCCAGCATCTCTTCAAACTGAAGAATGAAATGGAACTCTCCAAAGAGACTAAAAATCGCGATGGAATACGTATAAAGAGAAAAGAGATCGCTAGGTTGCTGACCGTCATCAACCAAAAAGATGTATTAAGTAACTAGAGGAGACAGAGGTTACCGATGGAACCTGTGAATAGACACAAAAGAAAAATTAAAAAGGGAATCGTAGTTTCCAATAAAATGGAAAAGACCGTTGTCGTCTCTGTAGAAAGAGTCGTGCGACACCCTAAATATGGCAAGGTCGTCAAGCGATCCAAAAGATACTACGCACATCACGAAGGCGAGCCCTTGGCAGTGGGACAAGAGGTAACGATCAGCGAAACGAGACCTCTCTCCAAAACAAAATGCTGGAGAACCATTGCCTCACAACCTGCTGAAAGTGCTGTAAACTAATCTTGTAAGAATAACCCAATTGTTGGAGTGAATGAGACATGATTCAACAAGAATCAGAACTAGAAGTAGCCGATAATACCGGAGCAAAACGAGTATGCTGTTTTAAAGTGCTTGGCGGTTCCAAACGTCGTTATGCAAATGTCGGAGATATCATCGTTTGCTCAGTAAAAGCCGCATCTCCCGATGGTTCTGTAAAAAAAGGCGACGTCGTAAAATGCGTGATTGTTCGGACTACGAATTATATCAAACGAAAAGATGGATCAAAGCTCCGTTTCGACACAAATAGTTGTGTTCTGATTGACGAGAAGCTTAATCCACGCGGAACACGTATCTTTGGGCCTGTAGCCCGAGAAGTACGCGACCGAGGATTCCTTAAAATTGCTTCGCTAGCGCCGGAGGTCATTTAATGAAAACAAAAATCACAACGAAACGCGCGGCGGAGAGACAAGTCGCCCGCAAAATAAAAAAAGGTGATTCCGTGATGGCAATCGCCGGCAACTACAAAGGTCAGACAGGAACTGTACTATCGCTTCGCGGTGATAGAGCTATTGTTCAAGGACTTAACGTCCGCAAAAAACATGCGCGCCGTTCCCAGTCTATGCCCCAAGGAGCAGTTCTGGAGTTGGAAGGACCGATTCATATCTCCAATTTAATGCTATGTTTAGACGGCGGACAACCCGTTAAAGTCAAAGTGAAAATAGATGAATCGGGCGAACGTTCTCTCTACTATAAGCAAGGCGATGTTGAAGTGACTTACCGTTCACTTAAAAAACAGAACACCTAAACCAAGCGAAAGAGTAAAATGTCACGACTAAAAGAAAGATTTAACAAAGAAGTCAAAAAACAACTCCGCGAGAAGTTCGCGTATGAAAACGTACATCGTACCCCCAGCGTCGAAAAAATAATCATCAACATGGGGATCGCGGAAGTTATTAAAGATAAAAATGCCATTCAAGACTGTGTGAATGAATTGGCGTTGATCTGCGGGCAGAAACCAATTTTGACCAAAGCACGCATGTCGATCTCCAACTTTAAACTACGTCAAGGGCAAACAATTGGCGTCAAAGCCACACTACGCGGCGCCAGAATGTACGACTTTATGGATCGTTTTTTTAATATTGTCTCTCCGCGCATTCGCGACTTTAGGGGATTCAATAGTAAATGCGATGGCAGAGGCAACTATACGCTAGGTATCGATGATCATCAGGTATTTCCTGAGCTAATTCTCGACGAAGTCAAGCGAACGCAAGGCATGAATATCACATTTGTGACGAGCGCAGCAACCGACGAGGAATGTATCGAGCTGTTAAGATTGCTCGGGTTACCCTTTAAAAATTTACCCATTGTGGTAGCAGCTTAATCATAGGAGAAGAGATCATGGCAACAAGTGATCCATTAGCCGACTTCCTCACGAGAATACGCAATGCTGGTAGAGCTGAAAAACGCTTTGTCGATATCCCCTGGAGCAAAATGAAAGAAAGCATTGCCTCCATTCTTAAGGAGCAAGGCTTTGTAGAAGACATTTTAATTAAAAAAGATGAACAACATCGCGGTACGCTCAGAGTCTTTTTAAAATATAGCCAGACTCGTAAGCCTGTCATTCAGCAACTAAAGCGCATTTCCAAGCCAGGACTTCGCCGGTATGTGAAACACAGCGATATTCCCGTATTTTACGGAGGTCTTGGACTCTCTATCGTTTCGACGTCGAGAGGAGTGATGGCAGGAAAGAAAGCAAAAGAACAGGGCGTCGGCGGCGAACTGCTTTGCATGGTATGGTAATTTGAGGAGTTTTTAATGTCTCGTAAAGGTAATCAAGCAATTCCCTTACCCAAAGGGGTAGAGGTCCAAGCGGCCAACGGCAATGTGACTGTTAAAGGACCAAAAGGAGCTCTTTCGCAGAGCGTTCCTCAGTCTATTGGTCTAGATATGACCGCTGACCAAATACATATAACGATCGATCAAACGGTCGACAACGCGAGCGCTTTGCATGGTCTCTACCGATCGCTGATTCACAACATGGTAGTAGGCACAACGCAAGGTTTTCAGAAAAATTTAGAGATGATCGGCGTCGGGTATCGCGCTGCGGTAAAGGGGAATAATCTCGATGTACAAGTCGGCTATTCCCATCCGACCCTGCTGGCGATTCCTGAAGGCCTAGCCGTCACAGTCGAAAAGAACACTATGATCTCTATTACTGGTACCGACAAAAGACGTGTCGGGCAGTTTGCGGCTGATATCAGAAGCTTGAGACCTCCAGAACCCTACCAAGGGAAAGGCATCAGGTATAAAGGCGAGTACGTCAGGAAAAAAGCCGGCAAATCTGCTTCTAAATAAATAAACAATCACAGCTTGTGAGATAAGATGCTATGAATAAACGACATTTAAAGTCTAGAAATCAAAAAATCAATCGGACCATGCGAGTGCGTCGCAAACTCCGCGGTTCCAGTATTAAACCGAGACTGTGCGTTGTAAAGACTAATTGCCATATCCACGCACAACTTATTGACGATGACGAAGGGGTAACCATCGGATCGACTTCAACTCTTGCTAAAGAATTTACTAACACTGAATTTAATAGAAAGAACAAAATCTCTGCTGCAAAGCTTGGCGTACGCATCGCTGAAATCGCTAATGAGAAGAATATCCGCGAGGTCATTTTCGATCGCGGAGCCCATAAATACCATGGCATCCTCGCCGCTCTAGCAGATGCGGCAAGAGAAAATGGCCTACAGTTCTAAAAAGGGATGGATGAATGGCAAAGCAACACGAACAACAAAAAGATAAAGTACAGAGTGATATCAACGAGAAGGTCCTTTACATCAACAGATGTGCAAAGGTCGTCAAAGGTGGTAGGAAGTTTTCCTTCTCTGCGCTTATCCTTACTGGGGATGGGAAAGGGCGCGTAGGCTATGGGTTTGCCAAAGCTAACGAATTGACCGACGCCATCCGCAAGGGGGGTGAAAATGCGCGTAAGAATATGCAACAATTTTCCATGGAAGGAACGACGATTCCTCACGAAATTCAAGTGGATTGGGATGGTGCGACAGTTTTGCTCTGCCCAGTACCTCGCGGTGGTGGATTGATTGCAGGTTCAAAGATCCGCGATGTGCTCGAAATGGCAGGCATCAAGGATGTTATGGCCAAGAGTTTAAGGGGAAATAACCCCATTAATTTGGTAAAAGCGACTTTTAAAGCGTTAGCGCAGTTGCGCAGCCGCGAGGCGATACGCCAATCACGAGGGCAATAATTATGATTTCACTCTCTAATTTAAGCAATAGCTCTAGAGAGAGCAAGAGTGTCAGACGTGTAGGTCGCGGCACTTCCTCTGGTGCAGGCAGAACATGCGGCAGAGGACAAAAAGGAGCTGGGGCTAGATCTGGATATAAGCGCAGGCATGGATATGAAGGCGGACAATTCCGTCTCTATATGAAGTTGCCAATTCGCGGCTTCAGCAATGCTAGATTCCGCAAAAGCTTTGATACGATCAATTTGGATCTGATCAATACTTTGTACGAGGATGGCGAGGTGGTTAGCTTAGAAACATTGAGCGAACGCGGTTATGTGAAAGGCACCTCTTACGGAATTAAAATTCTGGGTGGAGGCGAGCTCACTAAGAAGGTTTCGATCAAGGCTGAAGCGATATCTGATGGCGCAAAGAAAAAATTGCAACAAGCAAACATCGATTACACTATTGAATAGTGCTTACAAGCAAGGGTAATAATCATGCTGCAGGGTTTACTACGAGTCTTACAAGTTTCTGAGCTACGCTCCAAAATATTTTTTACGTTCATGATGTTGTGTGTATGCCGGATCGGGGGATTTATCCCCGTGCCCGGTATCAATGGAGATATTGCACTGAGCTACTTCCGCCAAGCAATGGGAGGTAGTCAAAATATCTTTCAGCTGGTGAACATGTTTTCGGGTGGAGCGTTTTCGAATATGACTGTTGTTGCCCTCGGCGTTGTTCCCTACATCTCAGCGTCAATTATTGCGCAACTTCTGGTGGCTACTATTCCTTCATTGCAGAGGGAAATGCGCGAAAACCCTGAGCAAGGCAAAAGAAAGCTCAATAAAATCATTCGCTTAATGACTTTGGCACTCTCTTTTGTGCAAGCCGCCACATTTGCGCGCTATGCTCTACAGATGAACTTAAGCAGACCGGGTATTATTACCGGCGAATTGCTCGATTTTCAGCTGTTTGGAGTGCCCTATCTCTTTTATCTGCTGGTCATCAGTACGATGACCACCGGCACCATCTTTTTAATGTGGGTAGGAGAGCAGATCACTGAGCGCGGGATTGGAAATGGAATGAGCTTGATTATCACAATTGGCATCTTATCCCAACTTCCCTCTTCCGTAGGGATGATCTTGCAGCAGCTCAATCTAGATTCGCAGCAACCCGGACAGATGACTTTTGCTAGCATCGCCGTATTGCTGGCTGTCTTCGTCTCCGTTACGGTAGCGACGATTTTGATCATTCAAGGGCATAGGCGCATACCTTTACAGCATGCACGGCGTGTGGTGGGGCGAAGAGAAACCCAGGCGGGCAGTTCCTATATTCCTCTAAAAGTCAATTACGCCGGCGTGATTCCGGTCATCTTTGCCTCTTCTTTGCTCATGTTTCCAGCGACGCTTGGTGCATTTGTGGGCACTGGAAATTGGTTAGGCACTGTAGCAGGCTGGCTCTCGCCTGGATCGTCTGCTCATATGGTGCTCTTTGTGCTGTTGATTATAGGTTTTACTTACTTTTGGACAGCCACCCAATTTCACCCCGATCAGATCGCTTCAGATATGAAAAAAAATGGAGCCTTTATACCCGGCATTAGACAAGGAAAGCCTACACAGGAATACCTCGAGGCAACCATGAATCGCATTACCCTACTGGGAGCACTATTTCTTGCCCTGATAGCCATATTGCCGACCATTGTGAGCCAATTCCTTAGTGTCCCTCCTACGATCAGTTACTTTTTTGGGGGCACCGCCCTGTTGATCCTGGTAGGGGTAGTCTTGGATACTATGAAACAGATAGAATCGCATATGTTGATGAAAAAATATGACGGTTTTATGAAAAAAGGAAAAATTCGAGGACGGTAGATATTAGATATGTCCTACCTCTTGAAGAGAAATTCGTATTATGTTAAATTACACAAGTTATTTTGAGAAATTTATAGGAGCAATCAATGCCTAGAGTCATTGGTATAGATATACCCGATAGGAAACGCCTAATCGTCGCCCTTACTTATATATATGGTATCGGCCCTAATATTTCTGCTGAAATTATCGATAAGCTGGGATTAAGTCCCGATATGAAGGCAGCAGAACTTACTCAAGACGATATTGCCCGCATCAACCATCTCCTGCAGTCCTCATATATTGTTGAGGGGGATCTTAGAAGGCAAGTACAAAACAATATCAAACGTCTGATCAGTATTCACTCTTACCGCGGTTTAAGACACCGTCTCGGCTTGCCCGTCAGAGGACAGCGCACGCAAACAAATGCACGCACCCGCAAAGGGAAAGCCAAAACGGTTGCCAATAAGAAAAAATAGGATATAGGAGTTAAGTACTGTGGCAAAACAACAACAACAACAACAAAATAAAAAAAGTGTTAAACCAAAAAGAAAATCTAATGTCAATATTCCGGTTGGTGTCGCACACGTTAAAGCAACTTTTAACAACACGATTGTGACGATCACAGATTTGACGGGAAAGGTTATTTCTTGGTCTTCCGGAGGAAAAACGAATTTTTCGGGCTCGCGAAAATCTTCTGCTTTTGCCGGAACCCTGGTCGCCCAGGATGCTGGAAAGCGTGCAATGGAATATGGGATGAAAGAAGTCGAAGTTAACTTAATCGGCCCAGGCGCAGGACGCGAATCGGCTGTTAGAGGTCTTCAAAGCGCAGGGTTGAATATTCTGACCATTAAAGATAAAACCCCCGTTCCGCATAACGGCTGTAGAGCACGCAAGAGAAGACGTGTATAATAATAGGGTTAGCGGTAACTATCAATCACCATTAGGAGAAAGCACATGTCCGTAAAATATGGCAAATTTGAGTTGCCTAATAGAATTAAATTGGATGAAAAAGACGCATCAAAATCTTTTGGTCGTTTCGTAGCAGAGCCTTTTGAACGTGGGTTTGGGCATACCATTGGCAATTCCATGAGAAGAATGATGCTTTCTTCGCTCGAGGCACCAGCTATTATTTCACTCAGCATCGAAGGCGTTCCTCACGAGTACACTGCCATCGATGGTATTATCGAAGATATGACGAATATCATCCTAAATTTTAAGGGCGCTCTGCTTAGAAAACTTCCTTCGCTCGAAGAGTACAATTCCAGACAGCATAGAATTTTGACTTCTATCGTAGAGGTTACTCAGGAGCAGCTGGATGCAAATGGCGGACAAGTTGTCGTTACGCTTGGCGATATCGTCAAAGATGGCAATTTTGAAGTGATTAATGCCGATTTGCCTATTTTCACGGTAACGAAGCCAACCAAACGCCAGATTGATCTGCGGGTGGGATTCGGAAGGGGGTATGTCCCTTCAGAGCGCCATGTCGTGCCCGACAAATCTTGTGAAGAAATTCTTGTCGATACTGCCTTTTCGCCAGTGTTGATTGTTAGCTACTACGTTGAAAATACGCGCGTGGGACAAGATACAGACTTTGATCGTCTGATCCTCGAAGTGCGCACCGATGGGCGCGTAACGCCTGCCGAAGCTGTTAATTTTGCATCGCAGATTGCGATCAAACATTTTCACGTTTTTGATCAGTTAAAAGAACACGATTTAAATTACGATGAAGATGGCGGCGATGGCGATAGCGATACCGATGAATTAATGGAGAAACTCTCTTTGCGCATTGAAGAGATCGAATTGTCCGTGCGTTCGACGAATTGCCTGAGCGGGGCAAATATCGAAACGATTGCAGAGCTCGTCATTATTCCAGAAAGAAAGATGCTGGATTTCAGAAATTTCGGTAAGAAATCGCTCAATGAGATCAAAGCAAAGTTACACGAGATGGGCCTCTATTTGGGTATGGATCTCACCAAATTCGGCATTACTATGGACAATGTCAAGGAGCGCGTAAAAGAGCTTCAAGAACGCGTTCAAGAACTGAAAAATAAGCAAGAAATCACATCCATGTAGTGAATCCCTACATAGTAGAAGATATAGGAAGTTATCATCATGAGACATAGAAAGAATACAGTCAAATTGGGAAGAACCACCTCGCACAAACGCTGTATGATTGCAAACATGTTGAAATCGTTAATCACTAACGAACGTATTGTTACTACCGTCGAAAAAGCGAAACTGCTGCGGCGCCATGCCGACAGAATGGTTACCTTAGCAAAGCGAGCCGATCTCAGCGCTAGACGCCGAGCCATTGCTGCTTTAATGGTCAGGTATAATCCTTTGACCTCTAAAGAGGCTCGCATTACACGCGAAGGGAATGATAAGCGACTCAATGACGACAGAAAAGTCATCGAAAAATTGTTTGCTCAGTTAGGCACACGCTTTAGCGCAAGGCAAGGCGGTTATACACGCATCATCAAGAGCTCTCATAGAGTGGGCGATAATGCACAGCAATGTGTAGTCGAATACCTTCCTGAATAAAAAGTACCAGGGACGGCAGAGGACTTAAGAACCTGTTTAAAAGCTTCGATCGGAATTTTAAACAGGTTCTAAGGACAATGGACTATGAAGTCCTTAAAGGGTAATCCCCTGTCCTTGCTATCCCTGCTGCCTCTGC
>Ga0170475_114278385_pt1 | contig 12766 bp, 5 predicted proteins | sample Soicark_Litter_5_FD_111474 | JGI IMG/M metagenome (GOLD analysis project Ga0170475, IMG submission 111474) | Avena fatua rhizosphere microbial communities from Hopland, California, USA. Combined Assembly of 48 SPs | reverse complement strand
CCAGAGGGTAGCTCAATCCTGTAAACCCTTGGTCTTTTAGTCGAGGACCCTATTCCTGATTTCCTTCTCCAGTGTTTTCACCTTCTCAATTTGAGCTTCCTCATCCTTCTGCATGTTGACCAGCATGGTGATGAGCTTGTTGATTTCGATGAGTTTGCCCATTCGACTCAGAGCGCTTTTCAGGCGGCTGATCAGCTCTTCCGACTTCTGGTGGGCATCGTCATAGGCCTTTTCTGCCTGGGTAAAATCAAATTCGGAGTTCTTCTTGGGCTCCAGCTTTTCATGCAAGGTCTCCAGGGCCTTCTTGGCAACCTGGAAATCCACGTCAAAGGCCGCTTCCAGATCCTTGTTGATCTCTTCCACGGTCTTGATCATGTCATCGCGGATACGATTGGTCCGCTCTTCCTTGAGGATCCGTTTGTAATCTTCCCGGACTTCCCCAATGAGCCCGCGATTGGAGTCGACCACCTTCTCCAGTTCTTCCGCTCGGCCGCTCAAGCCCAGGATGATATCGGCCTGCTTTTCCTTGACAGTGCTTTTCTTGACGGTGTCCAGGGCCTCCTTGGCCGTTTCGGTCTTGGTCAATTTCTCCTGGAGCTTATCCACCACTTCCTGGGCCTTTTCCGACAAGGCCTCTTCCTCCTTGCCAATCTCTGAAAGCAACTCTTCCTCCGAAACAACGACGAAGGGCAAGCGCTCCTTGACCTGGCTATGATGAGGGCCTGTTTCAATGTCGTTGTCAATGGCCTCGATCCACAGCTGCATGCGGAAGCGCACCTGGAAATCGCTGGTGGCCGTCTTGAAATCGTTCGCAACCTTCTTCAAATCGAAACCGCACTCATTACCCCGCGCCGAGTCCGGGTCATCGGCCTTGAGTGCGAAATCACGGTACAACCCGGTCGTATTCAAGGGCTTGTCCTTCAAGGCTTCGAGAACCTCGTTCATTTCAAAGAACTTGCGCTGGTCTCTGGTTTCCATTTCCTTGGTAAAGCCAGTCATGGTCAGGCGCTTGATGTCCGCTTCCGCCGCCTCGGTGGCTTTGTCTTTCGACAGTTTGGTCGCACTGGATATGGCCATGGCCGTGATGCATTCCTGCCCCAGGCCTGGTGGCATTAGGACCGCCCCAAGAAGGCGCAAGGCTTTCTCAGCCTGTTCTGCCTGCCTGTCGACCTTGGAAACGGTGTAGGCGAACTCAACCTTGTCCAGCCCAATATCGTCCCGAATGGTGCCGACGAAGGGAATGAGGGCGATCGGAGTGACCATGAATCCCTGGGGTCCACGCCGGATGGCATCCACCTGAAGATCGATCACTTCCGGCGGCTTGTCCGGAACATAGACGATTTCCAGGCGGCGTTGACTGGACACGCCATCGGTATCCGTGAAATCAATCGTCATCTTCAAAGAACCACGCACCAGGAACTGGGCCTGGTCTTTGAATAGCACCTGTACCTGGAACCGGTGTGGATCACCCTCCACCGGATGCAGGACCTGCCCCGTAAACTCATGGGAATCGATGTGAATAACCGGGGCACTAGCCAGTTCCTTGTCGGCCCGCGCGTTGAGAGTAACGTCCGTCCCAAAGGGCACCTGCAAGGTTGATTGATCCCCTCCCTGAACCGAGATACCATGGCCCCGTTCAATCTGCTTCTGACCCTTCAGTTCTTTCTGATTGTGCCTCAGCCGATAATAAAGGTAGGCAGGTCGGTCCTCGTCGGCGGTCATTTCATCCAGGCTAGGCGGCGGAACCACGCGGATGCTCTGGATGGGCGTCACATAATCCTTTCCTCGAGCCCAGTAGCGGACGGTTTCCTTGAGTCCAGAAAACTGCCCGCCAAACTCATTGTCACCTTGACGAACCAGCGTCATCTCGTTTCGACTGGATGGGCCTCGGTAGGTCACCACAACGGACTCAGGTACTTCCAGCATGCGCAACTTGCGCCGCATGCCGGGTTCCTTGGTCTTGTTCTCGAGCCGATCGAGGAAGTCCCGAAGCTGGTTTTTGGCCTCGCTGGACAGGCCCTTGTGGGTGTCCGGGTCGTCTAACCGCAGCTCGATTTCGTCGATGGTCAGACCTTCTTCCGGGTCACGGGGTTTCCAATCGGCGGGCAGCACCCCATCCGCAACTGCACTGCCTAAAAACTTCTGCTGATCGGCCCAGCGCATACCGCGCCAACCTTCGGGGGCATTCGCATCGGCAACCACCCACTTGTAGGCACGGACACGGATTCCTGGGTCTCCCTGGTTGCGGCCAATGGTCAGGTCGCGGTGGGGATACAAAACGGTCAGGTGGGCCTGCCTGGGCCAGATAATATTCTGCAGAAACAGGTTACGCTCAACCCAAAGAGTGGAGACTTCCGTCAAGGTGCCAAAGCCGCCACCATTGGCAGAAAGCTTGCCATTCTTGAATTGCACGTAAAAGGCCAGTCCCACCAGGAAAAACAAGCCCACGGTAAGAAGGACCACCGTCATGGCGGATCGTTTCAGCCGATTCCAATCAAAAACCTCGTTGATGGGAACCTGCTCGACCTTGACGGCGGCTTCCTGAACCGTCTGGTGGAGCATGACCCTGGAAAAACCGAGCCGCGCCGCCTCTTCCGAATTGGACAGTTCCACGGCAGTGATCAACCGGTCGCCCAGGATGCCAGGAAAGCGGCGTTCCAGGACGAGGGCTAGAGCCGCATCGCGGAAATCACGGCTTAACCGCAAGGCGATCTTGAAGGTCAGCAAGGCGATCATTCCCGTGATCAGCGCTGCCAGTACCGCTCCCCGAAACCAAACCGGAAGCTCTTGCACCCAATCAATGGTGAAGAGCTTGAAGAATCCATAGTCCAGGAGGAGGCCGATCCAGAACCACAGGGCCAGGTAGATGGCCACAAGGATCAGGCCTTCAAAAATGACATACTTCCGGATGCTTCCACGGAGTTTGTGCAGGGGACTGCGTACCTGCACGTCCGCCACAGACAGTTCTACCTTACGATCAACAGGTGTTGCGATTGCCATGGTATCCACACGGGTAGAGTGGGCTCGGCCCACCGGGTTATCAGAAGTTCAACCAAGCTTCCTCGGTGTATCCAGCCGTTCTTGGCGAAGAATGAGCAGCCAAGAAGGGGGAAGGAGAGGGGGCCGACCACCGGCCCCCCTGCTTTCGGTTACGCCAACCTCAGTAGTTTCCGAGTGAGCCACTCGATGGAAAGTAAACCAACCACTGCCAGCAGAACCCACGACATGCGGAAAGGAGTTTCCCAGCTACTGGTCCCTGGCACAACGAATCCCTTGTCCCACAGGTCCGTGACGGGTCCGTTGATCCGTTGCGTCTTGGACTGGGCCACCATGCACTGGGGAATAATGTCGGCGGTTCGCAGGTCAAAGAGGAGCTTCAGTTTCTCCTTGCTGGCTCCCTCCGCCTCCGCACTCTCATCGCCACCGCGAACCCGGGCAAGGCGTTTCCGCAGTTCTTTCTTCAACCCTTCGTTACTCATGCGATTCAATACTTCGTCGGCATTGCTCGCCAGCTTGTACATGTCCTCGAAGTTGGGTCGAGTATTGTCGAGTTCGGGATTCGCTTCCTTGACGATGAACTTACCCTGCTCCACATCTCCCGTTTCCGGAACCGACAGGGTTACTTTGTATTCCCCGGCGAATTCCACCGGGAAGTTGATAATAAACCAGCCTTCACTGGAGGCCTTCGGAGTCAGTTCATATTCGCCCTTGTTAGGCAGATCCTTGGACTGGACGCCCGAAGGCGGGGTGAGCTTGATCGTGGGCTTGGAATTCTTGAGCGGGGACATGTCACGGCCGAAGATCTGGGCTTCAATGGTCGCAAACGTGTGCGCCGGGAACGTAGGATTGGAGACTATGGTCACCCTTCGATTCTGCCGAGAAATGCTCCCCGATCCGGCATAGCGGGACAGCTTGGTCCAGAAACGTTCGTGATAACCATCATTTACCTCCCGAAGCCGCCACATTTCACCAGAACCCAGCCACACCATCTTTCCACCGCCGTAAGGCATGGTCACCAGGTACGGTTGATCGCGATTATCCTTCAACCGTGCCTTGGGGTCCGAGAAGGTTGCGACGACCGTGGCCGTCGGCTTGGGATCCTCTACGGGATAGAAATTATAGAAGCCGCGAGTGGAGGGTCCCTTGGGATCCGTGCTTGGTTCGTCACCGGCAAAGAATTTCTCCCAGGCATCTGAAAACTGAGCCGTGCTGGTCTTGTCCACGGGCTTGTCTTCCAGCCAGAGAAACTCCATGTCCGGAGTAGCACCCGGGAAGCTGAGACGCCAGGGCTCCTTGGTTTCGCGGTCCAGCTCCTGCAAGCGCACGTCCCGGAGAATGACGGGATAAATATCCAGGATCGGCTTGAGCTTTTGACTACCCCCCTTGTTAGCGGGCCGGGCCAGCTCCACCGTATTCACCGGGCCAGCGACGATGATGATACCACCACCCTGGTCAACCCATTTCTTGAGATTGGTCATCTGCGCGGGGGACAATTCCGTCCAATCCGGGTCAAAGCCAATGATGAGATCGTAATTGCTCAGGTTGTAATTCTTCTCAGAAATGTCCTTTTCATCGTAATCTCTGGGGAACTCGGTCAGCAGGTTGTCAGGCGGAACGTCCTGAACAATACCCGTGCGCCGGGACGTGCCGGGTGCAGCCTGCAGGTAAATGCACAGCTCGACGCGTTGTTTTTCAATTTCGCGCACCAAGATGTTGCGGACGAACTGATATTCTCGGGTGGCCGCGCTGGCAACCACGAGAATCCGCAGTTTCCGGCGAACGACCATGACCTCGGAGACATCACTTACATGCTCCGCCTTGGCAAAGGACTCCTGCTTATTGCGCGGTACCCGTGCGACGAATTTCCATTTCCCTTCTGCCAGTTCCGACTTGGTTTCCCCTTTCTTGTCGTCATCGCTGACCCCTTCGCCATACTCGGCGGGGGTGATGTCATAATCCACTTCGATGTGCGGAGGCGAGCCGGGGCGGAATCGTTCCGTCTTTTCAATCGTTCGATAAGGCTTATCTTTCTTCGGATCCTGATTGGGCTTGTAGACATCGAGGAGAATTTTCGCCTCACGATCCGGAAGCCCCTCCCCTCGTATACCCACCTTGACCTTGAACAGGTCATCCGGCCGGGCCTGGTTTGGCACGCGCACATCGGCAATATCGATCCGAATGACGGGGCGGTCTTCCCCCACCGCCACCACAAAGATAGGAATACGCTCTTTGCGCGCTCGGTCGGCAAGATCTTGATAGGCCTGGGCCGAGCCTTCGTTACTGCGTCCATCCGTGAACACCACGATTCCTTGAACCATATTGTTGCCTTCGCGGTTCAGAACGGCCAGGATCGACCCACCCACGTTGGTCGCTTGACAGAGCCGTCGCAGCTGTTCTTGGGCCTTTCGCTTCTCGTCCGCAGCTCCCTCTGGCAATTCCTCTTTCCAATTCGGCTTGAGAAACGTGTTCCACAGCTTGCCTTCCAGGGGCTTCCAGTCCCCCTCGCTGGCGTTTTCATCCTGGCCAATTTCCCTTTCACGAAACTGGTTATCCTTGTTGATTTCCAAGTAGTTGCCATCGAGAAAATGACCGAAGCGATAGGCATCAATGGGATTGGTTTCACAAATGCGGCGGATGAAGCCAGTCTTTTCGTCATCCAGCATCTGGATGATCTTGTCTTGCCGCGTGAGCGATTTTTCTGGACTGGCACTCGCACTCGGAGGATCATCCTGGACTTCCACGACGCTAGAGGATATGTCACTGGCCAGGACCACCTTCGATTGGCTGTGGCGGACATCGTACGTTTGCTTGGCGGGCAAGAGGAAGACCACTGCCAGAATGGCGTAGACCGTAATCCGAAGGATGGCCAGGAAGCTGCCCCAGAACCAGCCGATGGACTTCCCATCGCGGATATACATCCAGATGATGTAAAAAACGCCCGCAAGGAGCACCAAGGCGAGGATGGGAAGCCAGACCTTGGTGCCGTCCAATTCCGTCCCGAAGACCTTTACGGTTTCCTCCAGGCGGCGCCAGACATACTTCGTTTCCTGAATGACATTGTTATCGTTCATGCGATCGCCTTGTGTGCTGTGACCTTGGATGCTCTTGGGATGCGCCCAGGCGTGTTTTCGTGGAGGGTTGGGCTACCGGTCTTAAAGCGAGATGACGGACTCACCCAATTCACGAGATCCTGGTTTTAGCTCCTTGATTTTGTGTTATCCCCGACGGCTTCATCGGCCGTCCCATGGCGTAGGACGGATGGCTTATCCGTCCTACGCAGCGATTTCCGTTTGCGTCGTCAGGCCGCTGCCGTCGTGGTCTGGGAGGCTGCCTGGGGCGCCAGCGCAGGTTGCTGTCCGCCGCCTTTGAGGTGGAAGCTCAGGTGAACCGCGAGGGCCTGTTCGACCACCAAAAGCACCAGAAATAACAGGTAAATCCAGGGCGACTCCGACATGTCTGCCTGGCGTTGACGGAACATATCGAGGTTGGAATCGCTGGCCACCAGGAAAACCTTGCCATGATTGGGGTTATCGGCGCCCGGCTCCTTTTCGAGATGATCACGGGAGGCACGTCGCAGATTACTTTCAGCAGCAGAATCGACGTTGTAAACAAAGGCAAGTTCTTCGGGAACGGGAGGCTGGTCTCCACTCCCCGCTCGGGGAAATAGCTTGAGGCGGTACATTCCGGGCTTTCGAGCGTCGGCAAAAGAAAAGACCAACTCTTTTCCCGAAATAGTCGCTTGTTGCTCCCCTTCATCTTCATCTCGGGCCGGCGCTCCTTGGCCTCCCTCCTTAGGCGGGGTCTTGGCCTTGCCAGGCCGGCTTGCGCCCGGAAGTCCCGGAGAATAATAGCGGTGGAGCTTCGCATCGTAACGCGTTAGATCCCGCCGGACTTCCAGGGAATCGCCGATCATATGACTTTGGTCGTCGGTCAAAGAGCGAGGAGCCCGAGCCGGCTGGTCAGAGGTTCCTTCCGAAGCAGGAAGGGTCTCGGAGACATCGTCCCCGGTTGCAGTCAGATACTTTTGCAGGTCGCCGACGACCATGGGATAGGTGAACTGAGCCATGGAACCACCGGACCAATCGTTCCAGCTCCGACCGGCACTGGTAAGAAACAACACGACGCGACCATTGCCAAAGCGTTTGGTAAGCACCAGAGGATCGCCATATTGTATGGCATCACGGAACTGTTCCACATCCGTTCGGAGCTGCCGAATTTCCGGCTCGGCCAGGTTCCAGAAGTCCACCAGATTCGGCCGATCAGCCGCATTCTTGCTATCTCCGGTATCGGTAAGCAGAGTGTTGAAAGCGTTCGCCAGCTGATAAAGCTGGTTACCGGGTAGGCAAGCCGACTGGATGGCCTGCCGATGCTTTTTCAGACCGGGGATGTATTTTCGGTATTTAAAATCGGCCGCTTCATCCGTGGGCAGGCGCTTGGCCAGGTCCTGAGCGGAGCGGGCAAAATCGGCCAGCTGACCTCGGCTGGGCAGCGTGGCCAGTTCGCGAATGACCCCTTCTCCAGGCTTGTTCACCCACTTCGAACGCGGCAAGGCCCGGAAGTATTGGTCAATGAGCAAGAACCGCAGAGCATCCTGACAGCCGTTGAGGCCTGCGAATACCTGATGGTTGTAATCGCGAACAAACAGCAAGAACTGGTCGCCCTTGAGCCGATCCATCCTCTCGTTATCGCTGAGCTTGGGAGTTGGCTTGGATTCGATGGGTACAGGCAACAGTCCCTTACCGTCATTGTAGAGGCTCTTGTTGTAAAAATTTGGCTCGACCTTGTCGCCCATGAAGATGGCCACGCGGCCCCCCTTGGCAACATAGTCTTCCAGGTTCTTGAGTCCCTTTTCGGACTTGAATCGGGGCACGTTCAGAAGGTAAATACTGGGGTATTCATCGAGGTTCGGCGTCTCCAGGCGGTCCGGACCGAACTTATCGACCACGTAGCCCTTGCTGGAATTGAGCGCCGTTTCCAGGGGAACGGTGTCTCCACTCGGCTTCATGTGGTCGGGATAATTCCCATCGATGACGAGCACCTTGATGTTCTTCACCACATGAACCATGGTGTGCCGAACATTATCCTCCTCAATCCCGGTTTGCTCGTCTGCGATCAGTTTGGACGTAACTTGGGCATAGCCCTCCTGCTGGAAGCCAAGCAAGAATTTGTGCGTCAGCCCTTCGGGGGGGATGCTACTAATGGGCTGTGACGCCTCGAAGCGCAGCTGGCCATCGACATAAACTTCCAGGAAGACGTTTTTCTTCTCACTGGGACCGTAATTGGCAATGGTGGCCGAAAACTCAATGGGCTGGCCTTCACTGGAGACCACCCGGGTTTCGGGCCGGAGATCCAGGATGGCGAGGTTGTCGTGGTGCGGAGGAGCACCGCCCTGGATGTCACGGCGAAACGGGTGTGCCGTGTCTACCAGGTAAACATTGACTTTCTTGGCCATCAAGTCATCCAACTCTTGGTCGAGAGCCTTGTCCGTTCCATTCCAATCGGTCTCGCGCAGGTCGCTGACATAGACGATGGCCTTGCGGCCTTCGAGACTCTTGGCCAGCATCTCACGCGCCGTCTTGATGGCCTGGGTGGGCTTGAGGTGGCGGAGGGTAGCCTGTTCTTGATCCTTCAGCCGTGCCTTGAGCTGCGAAAGCGACTGGTCGTTGAGACGGTCGTTGAACAAGGGGGTGGACATATCGGAAAGGCGGAACACCTGAAACTTGGGGGCGGGGGTAGCCTGGGAAGCTTTTAGTGCGATCTCTTGAACGCGCTGCTTACCCACGTCAAAGGAATTGGTGCTTTCTCCGGCTTCCTTCCAGCGGTCATGCATGCTCATTTTATCATCGAGGATGACCACATATTCGGTGCCCACGTTGCCACCTAGGTTTTCCAGGCCCATGACGTTGCCCACAAAGCGGGCTACGAGGAAGCCGGCCAGGAGGACGAGGAAACACCGCAAGGCAAGCAGGATCAATTGCTCAATAATGAGCCGGCGCCGATTGCGTTTTTGCGCTTTGAGCAAAAACTCCATCGCCGCCCAGCGGACGCGCTTGTAGCGCATCCGGTTGATCAGGTGGATAATGATTGGCGCCAGGACCAGCACGCCGCCAGCCGCCATGAACCAGGGGTTGAGAAACAGGGTGGATAAGCTAGACACGGTTGGCGGCCCTCGTAGAAGAACGCGAAGCCATACGGTGACGGAGGAACTTGGATAGCACGGCATCGAGATAGTCGCCCGTGCGCGTCAGGTGGTAGTCGATACCCATATGGGTGCAACCACGGCGCACTTCGATCAGATACTCTTCGAGTGCCTCGATGTAGCCGTCGCGTAACGAACGCGGATCGCACAGCAGGTGGGGCAATTGTTCCATCCCCTCAAAGCGCGTGCTGCCGACGAAGGGGAAGGTAAGTTCATCATCATCCATAACATGAAAAACGAGCAAATCGTGGCGACGATGGCATAACATTTCAAGACCGCGGAACATGGGCTCCCGGTCCGCCAGCAGGTCGGAAAACAGGACGACTAGGCCCCGACCGGAGACGGATTCCGTGACCCGGCGCAGGATCATCTCGATATCCGTTTTTTCTCGCGGGCGGCTGATATCAAGAACCTTGACGATGGCGTCGATATGGTTTTGCTGGCTGCGGGCCGGGACGACATTGCGAACCGTCGAATCAAACGTAATGCAGCCAACGGCATCTTGCTGTTTGATCAGCAGGTAAGCCAAACAGGCCGCCGCCGTGCAGGCATAGTTGTACTTGTTCAGAGCACCGGTCCCATAGTGCATCGACTCGCTGACGTCGACGACCAGGGTACAACGCAAGTTGGTTTCTTCCTCAAATTGCTTGATGAAGAACCGGTCCGTCTTCGACCACACCTTCCAGTCGAGGTGACGGATATCATCGCCTGGCACATATTCGCGGTGTTGCACGAATTCGACGCTATGGCCGAAAAACGGACTCCGGTGCATCCCAGAGATGTAACCCTCGACCACTTGGCGGGCCCGGAAATCCAGTCGCGAAATCCGGGCGATGGTTTTTGGATGCAAAAACCGCCGCGGATCTTCTTCTTTTTCTTTTTTGGTGGCTGCCACGAAAGGGTCTCACAAAAAGAGATATCAACGGTCGAAGGACAGAAGCAAGCAGGAGTGCACACTCCTATCCGGCTTCCATCCTTCGACCCTGGTATTGTCGACTTCCTTACGGTTGACGATTGTAAGCACAGATTACGACGCGAAAATCTTCTTGAAACGTTCGTCGCGCGTCAGTTCGCCTTCCTTACTGGGAGTCTCCTCGAGGAGCTTCTTGATGACGGTGTCGGTCGTAACTCCTTCCGAGGCAGCGGTAAAGTTCGTCAGGATACGATGGCGAAGGACCGGGTAGGCCAGCGCCTGGATATCCTCGCATTGAACATGAGAGCGGCCATTGAGAAGGGCACGGGCTTTGCCACCCAGAATAAGGTACTGAACCGCCCGAGGACCAGCTCCCCACGACAGCCAATCCTTGACAAACTTGGGCACGCCCGCCTCGCCAATGCGAGTCTGGCGAACGAGAGCCAGCGTATAACGAATGACGTGATCGGTTACAGGAACGCGACGGACGAGGCGCTGCAATTCCAAAATCTGGTCGCCACCCAGCACGGGGGTGATATCGTCGCTAAGCAAGGCCGTGGTCCGGCGAGCAATGTCGAATTCTTCGTTGAAGTTCGGATACTTCACGAAGACCTTGAACATGAACCGGTCCTGTTGAGCTTCGGGCAGCGGATAGGTACCTTCTTGCTCGATGGGGTTCTGCGTGGCGAGCACGAAGAAGGGATCATCAAGCTTGTGGCGAACACGGCCGACCGTCACCTGCCGCTCCTGCATGGCTTCCAGGAGGGCCGCCTGGGTCTTGGGTGGGGTACGGTTGATTTCGTCGGCGAGGATCACATTCGCGAACAACGGTCCAGCGATAAACTTGAATTCACGCTGGCCGGTGGACCGGTTTTCCTCGATGACTTCTGTCCCGGTGATGTCCGAAGGCATCAAGTCGGGAGTAAACTGGATACGGCTGAAATTCAATGACAAGCAGCGCGATAGCGTGCTGATCATCAACGTTTTGGCTAGACCGGGAACACCTTCGAGGATGCAGTGGCCCCGGCCGAACAGGGCGATGAGGAGTTCCTCAATAACCTGGTCCTGGCCAACGATGACGCGTGCCAATTGCTGTTTGATATTGGCAAACGCATCGCGCAGCCGACGGATGGCTTCCAGGTCGTCCTGGGCTAGGTCAGCGGTGTTGGACTGGGAAGAAATAGCCTTGTCACTCATGCGGGTCTCGTCTTACGAATGGGGTGATGGTACAGGGAAACAAAGAAAGGGCCAGCTCGTAAGCTAACCCATGTCACTCAACGTTGGTCTATGGGGAGGGAAAGCACTCCAACGGGAAGGAATCCAGGTGGACAGCCTGACCGCCTTCCATGCCAAGGCAAAAACCTCCCCCGCTGCCGTCAGGATCCGGCGCTGCCTGCCAACGGTTAAGCCTGGCTTACCAAATGTGCGCCCGATCAACCGTCCGCTCTCCTTAAGGATTTGAAAACAGCCACTACCAGTTCGATGGGTTGATTCGCAAGCCTTCAAGGACTGGATCCAACCAGGAGCATGTCCCGCCCAGGAATCGGCCCCAAGCATGGCCTTCGTTAGTCCTATCGAGAGGGCCAAACAGTCCCCCCGATGTCCAATTACTTTCCTACCTCAATGGGTTAGCGTTGATAAATGGGCAGGGCGGCATTATCTAACTGCAAGATACAAAGATAAATCGGAGTGGCGAAGGCGGGTCCAACCTGGCTGCCAGCCCAGCTTCCATCAGCATTCTGGCTAGCTTTGATGTTGGCGAAAGAAGCCTTCCGATATTTCGACCAGGTCAAGCGATCCGATTCCTTGGACGTGGGAAACAGCTTGGCGTAACCATTCTCACCCAGCATATACATTGCCTGCGACCAGTAGTAGAACGTGTACTCGTCGTGGCCAATCCGGGCCATGCCGGCGGTTACCGAAGATCCCAGGGTGGGCTGGCAAAACTTGATCCATTCCTTGACCAAGGGCGAATTGTAATCGCCAGCGCTGAATCCACAGGCAATTGCTGCGGCAGTCAGGGCATGACTTCCCGAGCCACCGCCGCCGCCGGCCAGAGTGTAAATAACCCCACCATTGACCGTACTATCCTTGAGATACTTGACCCCCTTGTCGATGGTCTCTTTCTGCACGACGATTCCGGCATTACGGGCAGCACGCAGGGCCTGCATCTGAGTGACGGTCACGGAACCTTCATCGAAATCGGAATTGTCCCGGGCCGAGACATAGCCCCAGCCGCCCCGATGGGTTTGCGCCAGGCCAATGAACTTCACCGCCTTGGTGAGAATCTCTTCCAGCTTCCGCCGTCGATCACCGTCCTCTTCTTCTCCATAGACGCAGGAAAGGAACAGGACGCCAAAGCCATGGCCATACATGTAGCGGCCCGCTTCTCCTGGAATCTGGGGATTGCCGATTTGCCCGGTCGAGGGAACATAGCGGGAAATCAGCCAGTCGGTGGCGCGCTTGATCCGGTCGGCATATTTCCCTTCGCGGATGGTGCTGCCTTCCATCAAGAAGGCCATACCGGACATGGAGGTCATGGTAACCGGATAGCTGCCATGGGCATCCCAATGACCATCCCGGTTTTGCGTATCACAAAGATACTTAAGTCCTTTATTGATAACTGCTTTGTATTCCTTGGGAATCTCATCGCT
>Ga0170475_122932235_pt1 | contig 12772 bp, 7 predicted proteins | sample Soicark_Litter_5_FD_111474 | JGI IMG/M metagenome (GOLD analysis project Ga0170475, IMG submission 111474) | Avena fatua rhizosphere microbial communities from Hopland, California, USA. Combined Assembly of 48 SPs | reverse complement strand
GAGCATTGCGCCCCGCGCGGCGTTGCCGAGCTTCAACGATTTCGATGGGCTGCGTAGCTTGTCCCAGCGCCCGCCGCCCGCGATGCCGTCTGCGGATCAGAGCGCGCGCTTCAGCTCGCCGTCCCTTTTCGCCGACCGAACACGGCTGGACGCAGACGAAGGTACCGATGCCCCGGTTACGCGCACCCGTGGTTCGGTCTTGCCTGAACTTTCCTCGCTGCCTCGGAAACAGCGCTTGATCGTGCTGTCCGTGGGCGGCGCATTGATTGCGGTGCTAGGGTTTTTGGTGATCGCGAGTCTACGCAATCCTCCCCCAGCGTCGGTCGCGGCGACACGACCTTCTGCCACCCCGTCCATCGTGGTGACACCCGCCCAATCGATCAAGATGCAACCTCCACCGATCATCCTCGATCCGTCATCGCTTCCGCTCGAAGAGGAGAAGAAGAAGAAGCCGGGAGGCGGGCCTGCTCCCGCGCCGCCCCCGGCGCGCCCCGCCGGCGGCCCACGCGATTACGGTATTTGAGTGAGGTTCGATGACACGCAGGTTTTCGTTTTGGTCGGGCCTTGGCGTAGGTTTGCTTTGGGTGGGAACGAGCTTTGCCGATCCGAGCGCGTCGGATCGCGCTACCGCGCGCTCGCTGGCGGGGGAGGGCTACCAGGCCCTGCAAGCCAAGGACTATGCGGCCGCTGCGGATCGCTTCAGCCGTGCCGACGCACTCGTCCACGCGCCGACTTTGTCGATCGACTGGGCGCGCGCGCTCGTCGGGCTCGGCAAATTGGTAGAGGCGCAGGAGCGCTACGAACAAATCATTCGTGAAGGGGTCGATGCCAAGGCACCCAAATCGTGGCAGCGCGCGCTGAGCGACGCGGGCGTGGAGCTTTCGCAGCTCAAACCACGCCTAGCTTGGATTACCATTTCGGTCAGCGGTGCAGCGGAAGCACACGTCACCATCGACGGCGTCGCAGTGCCGCCCGCGGCTATCGGCGTTCGTCGCGCGGTCAACCCGGGCTCTCTCGAAGTGCGCGTCGAGGCTCAGGGGTTTCTCGGCCAGAAAAAGGCGATCGAGCTGGCCGAGGGCGCAGAAGACTCGGTCGCGTTCAATTTGGAACCGGATCCAGATCAGCAAAAGGCACCCCCGCCGGAAGCAACGAAGCCCGAGCCAGCCCCGGTCAAGCCGCGAGATCCCACCGCGATGTATGTCGCCTTTGGTGTGTCCGCAGCGGGGTTGGCGGTCGGTGCGATCACCGGTGGGCTATTCCTCAGCAAACGCTCGGACTTGACTGGCGTTTGCAACGCCAACCGAGAATGCGTCTCGGACCATGAAGACGATGTGAAGCAATACAATCGGCTCGGCACGATTTCGGCAATCGGTTGGGGCGTGGGCATTGCCGGTGCCGGGGTCGGGCTCTCGTTGTGGGTGGCGAATCGCGGCACGAGGAGCGCACCGACCAAAGCCGCCGTGCTTCATCCGTATCTCGGGCTCGGCAGCGTAGGCGCGGTGGGGAGCTTTTGATGAATGGCTTCGCGAGGCAGCTACGAGCGTTGTCGCTCTTGTTCGTGCTGCTGTCTTTGGTCAGCTGCCAAAAGATCTTCGGTGAGTTCACCATCAACGATGGCGCTTTCGACCCGCCGGGGCAGAGCGGGCCAATTCGCTTGGGGTCGACCAAAGGCCTGTTCACGACGGAGTGGGGTGGCCAGGCCCGGTTCAGCATCGTTCTAGATCGTCAGCCCACGGCCACCGTCAGTGTCGCGCTCTTTAGCAGCAACACCAACGAAGGCACCGTCGCCCCGGCCAGTGTGACCTTCACCAGAGAAGATTGGCGGGCTCCGCAAGTCATCACCGTCACTGGCGTCGACGACACGCTACGCGACGGGAAGCAGACCTATAGAATCATCACCGATCCGGCCGTGAGCGATGACCCCTCGTTCAACGGTAAAAATCCGATCGACGTCACGCTGGACAACATCGACAACGACACCGCGGGTATCACCGTCGTGCCGACCGCTGACCTCGTGACGAGCGAAGCTGGAGCGCAGGATACCTTCACCATCGTACTCAACTCCAAGCCCGAAAAAGACGTCACCGTCAAGCTGGTCAGCGACACCCCAACCGAAGGCGTCGTCAGCCCGCAGAGCTTGGTTTTCACGCCGGCGAACTGGATGGCCCCGCAGCTGGCGACCGTCACCGGTGTCGATGACGAGGCCAAGGACGGCCCAAAAGAGTACAAGATCAACGTCTCCAGCGCGAGCGACGATCCGAACTACGCCCACGTGCCGCCCACCAGTGTTCATGTGCGGAACGACGACAACGACACGCCGGGAGTGACCTTTGCTTTGGTCACCGGGGTCGACCCGCTCGATTCGACCAAGCTCCGGACCAGCGAGAGCGGGGATTTTGCAAGCTTCACCGTCGTGCTGAACACAGCCCCGACCAACGACGTGACGATCCCCGTGGCGAGCGATACCGTGACCGAAGGCACGGTCAGCCCGGAGTCGATCACGTTCACTCCGTCGAACTGGAACGCGCCACAAGCCATCACCGTGGCGGGCGTTGAAGACGAAGGCATGGCCGACGGCGACCAGCCGTACTTGATCGTGTTGGGCGCACCCAGCAGCATGGATCCGGATTACGCCGCGTTGCCGGAGAGCGCGGTCCCCGCGGTGAACGTGGACAACGACAAGCCAGGCTTTACGGTGATGTTCGTCACCGGGGTCGATCCGCAGGACCCGAGCAAGTTGCTCACCAGCGAAGCTGGTACGACCGCCACCTTCACGCTCGCCCTCAACTCGAAACCTTCGAAGTCGGTGAAGATCGACCTGTACAGCTCCTTGGCCGGCGAGGCGTCCGTTTCACCGAGCTCGCTGACCTTCACGGAGCTGAACTGGCAGTCGCCGCAAACCGTCAGCGTGACCGGGCTCGACGACGACTTCGAAGATGGGAGCCCGGTCTTCTTCGTGCGCACGAGTGCCGCGATCAGCGAAGACCCCGGCTACGACACGCTCGATCCGCCGGACGTCCAGGTCGTCAACCAAGACAACGACAGCGCGGGTGTGCGCGTGGTCTTGGCCAAGGGCGTCGACCCGACCAATCCGAACCGGCTAATCACGGACGAGTTCGGCAGCACGGCGACATTCACCGTTGCGCTGACGTCCGAACCCAAGGATGACGTTTCCATTTCGCTCGTCAGCAGCAAAACCGCGGAAGGCACGGTCTCCCCCGCCACGCTGATTTTTACGAGCGTCAATTATCTCGCCCCGCAAACCGTCACCATCACCGGTCGGAACGACGACGCGGTGGACGGCAATCAGCCATTCACGATTAGCGTCAGCGCCGCCAGCAGCAAGGACCTGAACTTCGATGGCAAGTTCGCGTCGCAAGTGCAGCTGACGAATCGGGACGACGACTCCGCCGGCGTGATCGTGACGCCCACTTCGGGCCTGGTGACCTCCGAGGGCGGCAAGACGGATTCGTTCACCATTCGCTTACAATCCAAGCCCAGCGACAAGGTGACGATCAACGTCAAGAGCAGCGCTGTAGGCGAGGGCAAGCCGAACGTCGGCAGCGTGGTTTTCACGCCCGACAATTGGAACGCCAATCAAACGGTCGTGGTGACCGGGGTGGAAGACGACGGGACCGCCGACGGTAGCCCCACATACAAGATCGTGCTCGACCCTGCTCAAAGCAGCGACGCGAATTACAACGGCAAGCCCGACCCGCCGGACGTGACGGTGACGAATCTGGATAACGACACGGCGGGTGTCATCGTGAGTCCGACCTCCGGCTTGACCACCGGGGAGAACGGGCTCAAGGCAAGCTTCACGATCAAGCTTGCCTCGAAGCCGGTTGGCAGCAACGTGAACGTGAAGATCCAGTTGAGCAGCAGTCGCCCGGCTGAGGGCACCGTGAGTCCGACGAGCGTGACCTTCGATGCCGTGAATTGGAACTCACCGCAGACCGTGACCGTAACGGGTCAAAATGACGACGTGGCAGACGGCAATCAGCCGTACATGATCGTCACGTCGCCCGCTTCCAGCATCGACCCCAACTATTTCAATTTCAATGCGAGCGACGTCTCGCTCACCAACATCGACGACGACAGCGCAGGCTTGCTCATCACACCGATCCCCAGCGCGACGCCCGCGGCGACGAGCGAAAAAGGCCAGCCGGCGACGTTTACCGTCGCTCTCACCTCGTTGCCGACGGCTGATGTTACTTACACCATCACCTGTCTGGATACGTCCGAAGGCAAGGTTTCGCCGGCAACGCTCAAATTCACCAGCACGAATGGCAAGACGCCGCAGACTGTGACCGTCACCGGCATCAATGACGATTCTGCCGATGGCGACCAGCAATACACAGTGCGGCTGAGCAATGGCAGCAGTTCGGATCCCGGTTACAACGGCAAGTTTGGCCTCGATTTGCCGTTCATCAATCTCGACGACGATCACCCCGGAATCGACGTGGTCGCTGCTGCGGACCTCCAAACCACCGAGAAGGGCGCGGGCACCGCGACGTTTACGGTGGCGCTCAAGTCCCAGCCCACGGCCAACGTGAGCATCGGGGTGAGCAGCAGCAATACTGCCGAGGGCACCGTCGCTCCGCCAACGCTGCAGTTCACGCCGGCGAACTGGTCCACGCCGCAAACCGTGACCGTCACGGGCGTACAAGACTCGGTCGCCGATGGCACGCAGACTTATCAGGTGAAGCTCGCCAACGCGAGCAGCCCTGGCGCCAATGGCGACCCCGCCTACAACGGCAAATTCGCTACCCAGCTGGACGTTCAAAACGTCGACGACGACAAGCCGGGCTACGCCCTCAGCACCCCTTCGTCGAACCAGACTACCGAGGCGGGTGGGCCCGTGACGTTCAACGTCGTGCTCACTTCGAAGCCGGCAGGCACGAGCACGGTGACACTGGGCCTGACCAGCAGCAACGTGAAAGAAGGCACCGTCTCAGCGAGCTCATTGCTGTTTACGGGCAGCGATTGGGATCAGCCGCACCCGGTGACGGTCACGGGCGTCGACGACAAGAAGGTGGACGGGAACGTCACGTATCAGATCGTTTTCGCGGCGGACGCGGACTACGGCGGGGCCGAACCGACTGCACTTTCACTGACGAACGTCGATGACGACGTCCTCGGTGTGTTGGTCGCTTCGACCGCGTGCGCCACGACGCCCACCACGACAGCGACCTTCACCATCCGCCTGAACTCACAGCCTAGCGCAAACGTCACCATTGCCCTGAGCAGCGATACCCCGACCGAGGGCACCGTCGCGCCGGACTCCGTGACTTTCACGCCTTCCGGTACGGGCGCCTGGGACACCCCGCAAACGGTGACGATCACCGGTCAGAGCGGTACGGCAGGCATGATGACCGTCTACAACATCATCACCGCTGACGCTTCCGCACCCGGGGAGACTACCGGGTACAACGGCTACACGATGGTGCCCGACGTGTCGTGCACCAACACGGCTCCCTGACGAAAGACGAGACCGCTCAGCGCGAGTGGTCCTGAAAATCCACTCCGGACACGCCGGCCCGGTGCACGCGCACGAAAGGCGAGGCGGACGCGCTGCCCGCAGCTGTCGAGGAGGAGCACGCGGCGGCTGTCCGTGGGAAACGCTGCGCAAAATGGCTCAGCAATTCCGCCGTCGCATCGCCCTCGTAGACGCTGAACTGATCGTAATCTGGATACCTGCCGCCCCGCTCGGTATCTCGACCGACGAGCAGCCAAAACATGGCGGCGTTTCCGCCGTGCGAGAGCAGACGCTCGTTCCATGCTTGGTAGCTGCTCAGTCGTCGTGGCAGGCCGTCGCTGATCCGACCGAGAGCGTCTCGCGTTACTTTCAAGCCGTACTCTTCGAGCACGGTGGGCTTGCCGAGAGTTCGAGCCACGTTCAAGTGATCGTCGATCCAGCGCTCGCTCCAGCCGAAACCGCTGCCCCAGGCTTCAGGGTACATATGGAAAGTGCCGTAGTCGATGTGCGGCAGTGCCGTGAGCAGGCGATGATCGACGCCATTGTCGGCGTGATACGTCCAATGCTCGCCCTCTCCCTGTAGAAATCCTTCGTCACCAACCGCGACCAAGTGGTTAGGATCGATCGATTTGAGATAGCCGGACATCTCGTCCGCCCACTCGGTCAGCACGCTGCTCGACGTGCCGACGCTCCCGCGCGGCTCGTTGGCGAGCTCCCAGGCGAAGATGGTTGGGTCATCACGATAGCGCAGGTTCGTGATGCCGTTCACCCGGGAGCTCAGGTGCAGGAGCCAGGCTTTGTAAGCCTCGCGAACCCGGCGATCGCGATAGAAGTCGGAATGCGCCGGTAGGCCGTACCACGCAAGATACTGGTCCATGCCCCCAAATTCATGCCAATTGTTGGTCAATACCAGCAAGCTTGAGTCCCAAGCGCCCCGCCTTGGCGAGCGCGTAATCCAGACCCTGAAGACCATTCGGCCCATCGTTGAAGATGGGGTGCTGAAGCGACGGGTCCCAAGCCTGGAAATAGAACCCGCGCTTCGTGCCGTCGCCGTCGATACTGCGGACCTGGCCGTCCAGCGAACCGCGGTCGATGAAGCCCCAGGTGCGCACGACTTGGACGCCCATCGCGCGTGCGCTCTCGAGTACGTCATCGACCATCGGCTGGGGCGCGTAGGCCAGGTAGTAGTTGTTGGCCCCCGCGAAGCAAAATGGCTCGCCTGCGAGCTCGAAATTCGCGGCATTTGCGCCGACCTGAAAGCCCGATTGCAGCTGCGGGCCGGCGCAATTCGCGCTGAAGCAGCAAGTGAAAATCAGCAGGCATCCATGCCGAAGCCGAAATGGAGCATTCGCCGTACAGCGCTTCGCTATCGCGCGGCCGGACGTTTGTTCGGCAATCTCCGACATGCTCGCTCACCCGCTCGCGTCAGTGCGTGCCGCGTTGCGGAGGCGGCTCGCGACGGTGGAGGCCACAGCCGAACAGAAACAACGCGCATGCCGCGAGCGCAAACATGCGATGGCCCGAAAACGCCGGAAAGGGCGCGGTCACCGACGAAATATCCACGGGTAAAACCGGCTCCCCGAAGCATTGGCCGAGCCTGAACCCCGAATTGGCGTGATCACCCAACAATCTCGCAACGCCGCCACCCGCGTCGCACACCAAGCCGGTAGTGGCCGACACCAAGGCCGTGAGCACCGCGCACAGCATGGCCAGTACGCCGTCGCGGGCGGGGCCGGCGTCGAACGGGTAACCGAGTGCAACACCGAGCAGGAGCAAGCAGGCGATTCGGGTCCGCGACAGGCACGTCGCCTCTGTCACGTGCTGCCAGAAATGAGCGACGGGCCGGGGCAGGTTTTTTTTCAGATCGCGAAGCTCAACGACGAATGTCATGGGGGTTCGGCTCCGCCTTGTCGAACGCAAGGCCACAAAAGCGAAACGCCCTACCGGGGACCGGAAGGGCGTTCGCCAAACGATGCGATGTGACCCTTCCCGATTACACGACGACCTTGACCGTCGGCCAGCTGACGGCGCAAAGCGAGCGCTTGAGCTCGACGTGCAAGGTTCGGGATAACATCGCGGGTAGCGATGCTACGTCCCGGTGAGCGCAGTTGTCAACGCATCTCGACGCGTCGGAACCGCCTCAGACGAAGCACAGGAAACCTGCTACGAAACCGGTGATACGAGTCGGAAACACGATTGAAAGCGTCGCGATCCCCGGGGCGGCGTTAGTTCGTGCACAGTTCTGGGATTGGTTCTGGGTACCACGGTCCTGCCCGTTCGAAGGCCGGCCGCTTACGGAAAGCTCATGAAGTTCGACGCTTACGACCCTCAAAACGGCCCGTTCTACGACGAAACGTTTGCGGCCACGGGCGTGCCCCGCCCCGGCTTCGAGCCGCTCGTCAGTGGTATCAATGCGCTCGAAAGCGGTTCGCTGTTGATGCGCCAGGCGGCGGCAGAGCGGGCACTGCTCAGCATGGGCATTACCTTCACCCTGTACGGTGACGGTGGAAGCTCCGAACGCATCTTCCCCTTCGACGTCATCCCCCGCGTCGTCGGTGCCAAAGAGTGGGAGCGCATCGATCGCGGCCTACGTCAGCGGATCGAAGCCCTGAACCTGTTCCTGTGCGACGTCTACGGCGAACAGAAGATTTTGAAGGACAAGGTTGTACCGGAGGAGCTGATCAAGACTTGCCCCGACTTTCGTCCGCAATGCATCGGCGTGAAGCCGCCTCGGGGTATCTGGTGCCACATCGTCGGCACCGATCTGGTGCGTGACAAGAACGGCGAGTTCTACGTTCTGGAAGACAACCTGCGTTGCCCGTCCGGCGTCAGCTACGTGCTCGAGAATCGGCAGATCTTGAAGCGCACTTTCCCACGCGTTCTGGAGCAAATGTCGATTCGTCCCGTCGACGATTACCCGCTTCGGTTGCTCGAGACGCTGCGTTTTCTGGCCTCCGATCGGCGTGACGATCCGCAGGTCGTCGTGCTCACGCCGGGCCGCTACAACAGCGCGTACTACGAGCACGCATTCCTTGCGCAACAGATGGGGGTGGAGCTGGTCGAGCCTCAAGACCTGGTGGTGCGTGAAGGCTACGTGCAGATGCGAACGACCGAGGGCTTCAAACGTGTCGACGTGATCTACCGCCGCGTAGGCGATGATTTCTTGGACCCCCTCGTGTTCCGTCCCGAGTCGCTGCTCGGTATCCCCGGGGTAATGGAGGTCTTTTTGAATGGCCGAGTGGCCTTGGCCAATGCGCCCGGCACCGGCGTTGCGGACGACAAGGCGATCTACCGATACGTCGAGCGCATCATCAAGTATTACCTCGACGAAGACGCGATCATTCCGAACGTGCCGACTTATGTATGTAGCGACGAGAAAGACCGCAGCTACGTGCTCCAGCATTTGTCGGAACTCGTGGTCAAGGCCACGGATGGCGCGGGCGGTTACGGCATGTTGATTGGTCCGCATTCTACGCCCGAGGAACAGCTAGACTTCGCGGGGCGCATCAACAAGAATCCGCGCGGTTACATTGCCCAGCCGACGCTGTCTCTCTCGCGCGTGCCGACGATCATCGGTGATCACTTCGAGAGTCGCCACGTCGACCTGCGCCCGTACGTTTTGTACGGCGAAGACATCTACGTACAACCCGGCGGCCTGACGCGTGTCGCGCTCAAAAAAGGTTCCTTGGTCGTGAATTCGTCCCAAGGTGGTGGCAGCAAAGACACCTGGGTTCTGTCCGACGAAACCGGCTTCCAGTCTCAATCACAGTCTCAGTCTTGAGTTTTCGTGACTACGAAAGCTCCACTCTTTGATGCCACTTTTGCCCTCCCGATCTCGAACTAAACAAGACAAAAGATGCTGAGCCGAGTCGCCGAAGCCATCTACTGGTCGAGTCGCTATGTCGAGCGCGCCGAGAACGTCGCGCGTTTCATCGACGTGAACATGAACCTCTTGCTGGATTCACCGATTGAGCAAAAGAGCGGCTGGGACAGCCTAGTCATGATCACCGGCGACCACGATCTGTTCGCCAAACGGTTCGGCAAGGCCACGCCGCAATCCGTCACACAATTTCTCACCTTCGACCGAGAGTACCCGAACTCGATTGCCTCCAGCGTAGCGGCCGCCCGCGAGAACGCGCGCACCGTGCGCGACATCATCTCTCGAGAAATGTGGCAGGAGCTGAACGAGTTTTATCTGATGGTCAACCAAGCGGCGCGACCCGACGTCAACCCGGAGGACCTGAACGACTTTTACGGCCGAGTGAAGCGCGCAGGCATCTACTTCGAGGGCGTGACGGACGCGACGCTATCGCGAGGCGAGGCCTGGCACTTCGCTCGCCTCGGGCGATTGCTGGAGCGCGCGGACAAGACCTCGCGCATTTTGGACGTGAAGTATTTCCTGCTTTTGCCAGCCGGCAACGGCGTGGGCACCACGGTCGATCAGCTCGGCTGGACTGCCCTGCTCAATTCGGCAAGCGCCCTTCAGATGTATCGGCAGCTGTTTCACGTGACCTCGCCGGCCAACGTGACAAGCTTCTTGCTGTTGAATCAGAACTTCCCGCGCGCAATCTCGTATTGCGTTCGCCAAGCGCAGGAAAGCCTGCACGCCGTCATGCGCTCCCCGATTGGCACCTACCAGTGCGAGGCGGAGCGCTTGCTGGGACAACTGAGGGCGCGCTTGGATTACGCAACGATCGAGGACGTGATGGCGGGAGGGCTCCACGAATATGTCGACGTCTTGCAGGGGGCGATCAATGACATTGGCACTGCGATCCACAAGCAATTTTTCGAGGTCTGAGTAGCCGTGGCCATCCGAATCGCACTTCATCACAAGACCAGCTACGACTACGAGCGGCCGGTAACGCTCGGACCGCAAGTCATTCGCTTGCGGCCTGCGCCCCACAACCGCACGCCCATCCACAGCTACTCGCTGGACATCCAGCCGCCCGACCACTTCGTCAACTGGCAGCAGGACCCCCAGGGCAACTACCTGGCGCGCGTGGTCTTCCCGGAGAAGACCAAGCACTTCAGCGTCACGGTCGATCTGGTCGCGGATCTCGAGTCGTACAATCCGTTCGATTTCTTCTTGGAGCCGAGCGCCGAGCAATCGCCTTTCTCTTACGACAAGGTGCTCGAGCACGAGCTGCAGCCGTATTTCGCCAAGGTCGATGCGGGGCCGCATTTCGAAGAGTTGATGAAGGGCATCGACCGCACCGAGCGGCGCACGGTCGACTTTTTGATCGACGTGAATCGCGCCGTTTACGAGGCGGTCAAGTACATCGTTCGCCTCGAACCCGGTGTCCAAACACCCGAAGAAACGCTGGAGCTCGGCAAGGGCTCTTGTCGCGATTCGAGCTGGCTCTTGGTGCGAGTGCTGCGCGAGCTCGGGATCGCCGCGCGTTTCGTTTCCGGTTACCTGGTTCAGCTCGTCGCCGACGAAAAGCCGGTGGTCGGCCCGACCGGCCCGAGCGCGGATTTCACGGACCTCCACGCTTGGTGTGAAGCGTACGTGCCTGGCGCCGGCTGGATCGGCCTCGACCCCACCTCCGGGCTGTTGACGGCCGAAGGGCACATTCCGTTGGCGGTGAGTCCCGATCCGCTGTCTGCCGCACCGATCGAAGGCGGCGTCGAGAAAGCCGAGACGGATTTCGATTTCGAGATGTCGGTCGAGCGAGTGATCGACGTGCCTCGCGTCACCAAGCCCTATAGCGAAGAGCAGTGGCAGGCGATCCTCGATCTCGGGGACGAGGTCGACTTGCAGTTGGAAGCGCAAGACGTCCGCCTGACGATGGGCGGAGAGCCGACGTTCGTCAGCGCACTGGAACCCGACGCGCCGGAGTGGAACGTGGCTGCGCTCGGAGGTCAGAAGCTACCGACGGCCGACCGGCTCCTGCGTCGGCTGCAAGCGTTGTGGCAGCCCGGATCGATGCTGCATCATGGCCAAGGCAAGTGGTATCCGGGCGAACAGCTGCCGCGCTGGGCACTGAGCTGCTTCTTCCGCAAGGACGGCGTCGCCGTTTGGCAAGACCCGAAGCTTTTCGCTCAGGAGTCGAGCCCCCCGGGGCACCGCATCGAGCACGCCGAGATCTTCGTGAAGCGCCTGATTGAGGTGCTCGGGCTGAAGCAGAACGGCCTGATGCCGGCGTATGAAGATGCCTTCTACTATTTGTGGCGCGAGCGCCGCTTGCCCGCAAACGTCGATCCCCACAAGAGTAACCTCGCGGATCCGATCGAACGCGCGCGGATTGCGCGAGTCTTCCGTCAGGAGTTGGGCAGCGCGGTTGGCTACACCCTGCCGCTTGCGTATCTGGGCGGCTGGGTTTCGGGTAATTGGTTCTTGCGCGAGGAGCACCTATTCTTGCTCCCGGGCGACTCGGCGATGGGGCTTCGCTTGCCGCTCGACTCCATCCCGTGGATGGCGCGCGGGGACTCGGACGCAGAACCCGAACGCGATCCGTTTGCCGAACGCGGGCCCTTGCCCACGGCCTACCGCTTCCCACCATCTCCACCGAGCGCGCGTCCGACCGTGCGCCGTCCGCAGCGTCCCGGTTTCCCGAACGAGCCGTTCACGAACGCCGACCCGCACTTGAAACCGCTGCCTTTGGAGTCGGCGACAGGTATCACGCGCACTGCGCTGTGCGTGGAACCACGCGATGGCATCCTGCACGTGTTCATGCCGCCGATCCCGCTGCTCGAGAACTACCTCGAGCTCATCGCGGCGCTGGAGCAGACGGCCAAGGATCTGAAGTTTCCGATTCAAATCGAAGGCTACGAGCCACCAAACGATCCGCGCCTCGGAGTCTTCCGTCTGACGCCCGATCCCGGTGTGATCGAAGTCAACGTCTCGCCGGTCAAGAACTGGCCGGAGCTGGTCGCCCAAACGGAGAGCTTGTATGGCGCGGCACGTGAAGAGCACCTGACTGCCGAAAAGTTCGAGCTGGATGGCGCTCACATTGGTTCGGGTGGGGGCAACCACATGGTCATGGGCGGCGCGACGGCCGCCGATAGCCCGTTCTTGCGCCGCCCCGATTTGCTCGCGAGCTTGGTTGCATACTGGAACAACCATCCCTCACTCTCGTACCTGTTCTCGGGGCGCTTCATTGGTCCCACCTCGCAGGCCCCGCGCGTCGACGAGGCCCGCAATGATTCGGTGTACGAGCTCGAGGTCGCCTTTCGTGAGCTACCCGAGGTAGGCGGTCATACGCCGCCCTGGCTAGTCGATCGCATTTTTCGCCATCTGCTGACCGACGTCACCGGTAACACCCACCGCTCCGAGTTTTGCATCGACAAGAT
>Ga0170475_101893393_pt1 | contig 12774 bp, 12 predicted proteins | sample Soicark_Litter_5_FD_111474 | JGI IMG/M metagenome (GOLD analysis project Ga0170475, IMG submission 111474) | Avena fatua rhizosphere microbial communities from Hopland, California, USA. Combined Assembly of 48 SPs | reverse complement strand
TTCAACTAAAAGTCAGTCATTTTTTGAAAAATTTTATATTTTTATTTTTGAATTAATTTATCAGCAAGTCGGATTTTTAGGACAACAATTTATACCTTTATTTTTTACACTATTTTCTTTTATTATTGTGGCTAATGTTATTGGTCTAGTTCCTTATAGTTTTACACTTACGAGTCATATTATGTTAACATTTACCTTGAGTTTTTCAGTTTTTATTGGACTAACTATTTTAGCAATAATATATCAACCAAATTTTTTTGCATTATTCATACCACGGGGGGTTCCTGCTGCTTTAGTTCCGTTTTTGTTTGTTATAGAAATAATATCATATGTTTCAAGAACTTTCAGTTTAGCAATTCGTCTATTTGCTAATATGATGTCAGGTCACGTTTTGCTTCACATCTTAACTGGATTTTGTGCATATTTATTTAATAATATTTATGGCGTAGTTGGAAAAATGTTGTATTTAATTCCATTTACTTTAATTGTTGCAATTATAGGTTTAGAGATTGGTATAGCATTTTTACAAGCTTACGTTTTTTTGCGTCTTAGTCAGTATTTATTTATCAGACGTTTATTCACTTGGTCACTAATAAAAAGTTTAGAAGTGGACTCGAACCACTATTAAAGGCTTTGCAGGCCCCTGTACTGCCAATTGTACGATCTAAGAATTAATTTTTTTTATACACATTACTGGGCTTGAACCAGTACTCTCTTTTTACGAGAAGTAGATTTTGAGTCTACCGCGTCTACCATTCCGCCAAATGTGTTTGTAGTTTAAACTACAAACACATTTTTATTTACTGATTAATTTTTAATTGATTAATTCGTTTATTATTTAAATGATACGTTTTTTTCGAAGGGGGGCTTTGACTTCAAAACCATATTCGTTTATTGCTAGGCCTTGGGAATTTAAAACAATTGAAAGTATTGACTTTTTTGATTCAACTTTAAGTTCTATTCGTCTTGATTTGCGTGGGGATAAAATACTGCGTGTTTTACCACGAATTAATGAGAATATTAATGAAGAGTGGATTTCTGATAGAGTTCGATTTTCCGTTGATGGTTTTAGATCACAGCGTGTTGACCGTCCTTTTATAACTATTGGAGACGCTACTCATGTGTTATCGTGGTCAATATTTATTGGTCTTATTCATAAATTGTTTATTAGTATCTTTGATGATGAATCTAAACACCATTCTTTAAAGGGGTTGAAAGTTATATCTAAAATATATGATAGAGTTCCGAGTATCAAACATTTTTTACCGCCGTTTCGCGTTGTTAATTCAGGTGTATTTACAGATTTTGAGTCGTCAATTTGGCTAAATTTTTTTAAGAGTACTTTCCTTATAAGGAAATTATTTTTTAAATCAAAAATTTCTAATTTAAATTCTAGAAATTATTTTTTTCTGCCGGTATCGTTTAAAGATTTTTTTAAAATCAAAAATTTGTTATTAATTGCCGTTAACCCACGTTTTGAGTCGCCTATATTAAATATTCGGTTAAGACAATCTGTTATTAGATTTGGCAATACCGTTTCTTCTTTAGGTCAAAATTTTACACCTAATTTTTCTCTTTTATTACACTCCGGTATTTTATCATTAATTTCCTTCTTAAGAGGTAATCATTGGTTGTGTTCCTTTTTTTCTTTAAATAAACAGTCTTTGGTTCTAATTAATTCTAGTTTTGACAATTATCTTAATAGTTTTAATTTTCTTAAAAATGTTAAAATTGGTATGTTTAATTGTTACTCATCAAAAATAAATTTGAAAGAAGCTGGTTTGGAGTTAATTAAAGGCTCAAATACTGTATTCGACAAATTTCCGACATTTGAACTATTTTTTGGTTCTACTGAGACCTCGCGTAAAAAAAAAAATTGTTTTGGCAGCATAAGATCAGCTGCAGTTAGTCATGGTGGACCAAATTTATTAGGCTTTGATTTAATCTTACCGATTTCTGCTCCATTTGAGCGTAACTCAAATTACATAAATTTAGAAGGAAATCCTAAGTTATCTAGATTTGTGCTTCCCTCTCCAAATAATGTTTTAGATTTTAAAGATTCAATTATAATTTTATTAACTCACTTTTCTTCTAATGATTCTATTGTGTTTTATAAAACTATTACTTTGTTTTTGTCTTCTGGTATCTATGTGCGTTTGTTTTCAAATAATAAGCGATTAGTTTGGTCAATTATTTATAAGTTATTAAGTTCTTTTTTTGTTTCAAAAAGTTTATTTATAAAAGAATTTTTTCCGCTTGTGCTAGAGTATATTGAAGAAATTCCATTTTCTTTAGATTCTTGTTTTGGCGAATATTATTCGCCAAAACAAGAATCATCTTTATTACTAAGTAATAAAAATTCAGGGTCGTTTTTTGAAACTACTGAAAATTTTTATATACAAGATGATATATCTCGATCATCCTTTTCTATGTTAGCTGCCAACGACAGATTAATAACTAATCAAAATTATATATAAATTTTATTGTAATAAAAAAAAATGGAATTAATTTTTTCGTTATCTTTGGTAATTATAGTTTATAAAATAGTGTCTGTTGATAGTTCAGTAAATGCAGCGTTATTTTTAATCCTTTTAGCTATTGTGTTTTCTATGTTTTTGTTCTATTTTAACGTAAACTTTTTAGCAATTTTATATTTAGCAGTTTATATTGGTGCTGTTGCTGTGTTTTTTTTATTTGTAGTCATGATGACTGACTTAAATTCAGATGAATTTAAAGAAAAGCCCGTTTCTTTAAATTTATTTATTTTATCTATTTTTTTAGGATTGTTGTTTTCGTCGTTAATAGTTTTTCTAATTTTTAATTTTTTTAATGTAAATAACTTAAACATTGACATATTTAGTTCTAATATTGAAATTATAGGGGCATCTTTGTTTGGCGAACACTCCGGTCCTTTTATTTTAGTAAGTTTAATTATTTTGGTAGCATTGATCGGATCAATTTTTATAACCTTTAATAGTGATAATATTGGTGGGGGTTTAAATTTTAATAACCGTTCTCAAGATATGGAGGTTCAATTGTCTAGAAGCGTTTTAACTTCGGTTAATTTCTAGTTTCTAAGATTTTTTCTTCTAGTAGCTTAATGGTGAAGCATGCGCCTGTTAAGCGCACGATTGTAGGTTCAATCCCTACCTAGTCCGATTAATAAAATAACCATCGCATATACACGTATTTAACTTTTTTTTAAAAAAATGCTTCATTTTTTTGATTTTAGTTTTATTTTAAAATTATCTTTATCAGTGATTTGGATGTTTTGGTTAACGTCCGTATTTATTTTACTTTCCACGGCCCTTTTAACGCTATTAGAGCGAAAAATTATGGCTTCTGTCCAACGCCGACGTGGCCCTAATGTTGTGGGTATTTTTGGATTGTTGCAACCATTTGCCGATGGGTTAAAATTAGCTTTAAAGGAAACAAATGTGCCCTTTAAAGCTAATAAATTTTTATTTATTTTAGGCCCACTGATTGCTTTTTTATTAGCAGTGTTCGGTTGGGCGTTTATGCCATTCCCTTCTTTATTTTATATAACTAAACCGACCTTTGGTTCATCTTTTACATTTCCTGGAACCTCGGCATTAGATTTTGATTTAGGTTTACTTTTTATATTTGTAATAACTTCTTTACATGTGTATGGGGTTTTAATTGGTGGTTGGGCTAGTAATTCCCGCTATGCTTTATTGGGAGCTCTTAGGTCTACGGCTCAAAGTATATCCTATGAATTAACTATGGGATTTATAATTTTGATTTTTGGTGTTATGGCAGAGTCTTTTCACCTTTCTTCCATAGTTAATCTTCAGAACTCTATCTGGAATTTTATTAGTTTGTTTCCTGCTTTTCTTATATTTGGAATTTGCTCTCTTGCAGAATTAAATAGAACTCCGTTTGATTTAGTTGAGGCTGAGGGCGAGTTAGTTGCTGGCTATAATGTTGAATATTCGGCGATGATGTTTGCTCTTTATTTTTTAGGAGAATATATAAGTATTATCTTTTCGTCTTTTGTTATTGTTATCTTGTTTTTTGGGGGTTGGCTGTTACCAACCCTTTTTAATTTTTTACTACAACCATTGCCGTTTTTTTTATTGTTTTTAATTTTTATACTAATTTTTATATTAAAAATAATTTTTATATTGCTGTTGTCTTTGTTAATTCGATTTGTATTACCCCGTTATCGTTATGACCAACTAATGTATATAGGCTGGACAGCTTTTTTACCGGTCTGTTTAGCTTTGTTTATTTTTTATTGCGTAGGGTTTTTATATTTTTAACTGATTATTTTTTTTGATTTTTAAAATCTTATATTTATATAAATGTCATTATCTAGAAATTATCACCCATTTCATTTGGTTGACCCAAGTATTTGGCCCTTTTTTACGTCTGTTTGGGTAGGCTATTTAGCTTATGGTACTGTTCAATATATGCACCATTCTGTTGGTATTATTGCGGTTATATCATTTATTCATTTATTATTTGCTTTAACTGGTTGGTGGAGAGATGTTATAAAAGAATCTTTTGTCTATCATACTAAAGCCGTTCAAAGAGGGCTTAGATTTGGTTTTATTTTATTTATCGTTTCTGAAGTTATGTTTTTTTTTGGATTTTTTTGGGCCTTTTTACACTCTAGTGTAGCTCCTAGTGTTTTTATAGGTTGCCAATGGCCACCAAAAGGAATCGTTGCTTTTGACCCTTGGACCGTTCCATTGGCAAACACGTTAATATTATTACTTTCTGGGGCCAGTATAACTTGGGCCCATCATGCAATTTTAGAGGGTAAAAAAAAATTAGCCCATTATGGTTTAGTTTTTACAGTTATTTTAGCCATTTTATTTACATTATTGCAGTATATTGAATATAAAGAGGCTAGTTTTAGCATTTCAGATAGCGTGTATGGTTCTTCTTTTTTTATGATGACGGGGTTCCACGGATTTCACGTTATAATTGGCACTATTTTTATAATAGTTTGTACCTTTAGAAACCTTTTTAATCATTTTACACCAAACCATCATTTAGGATTTGAAGCAGCAGCTTGGTATTGGCATTTTGTAGATGTAGTTTGGTTATTTTTGTTTATATTGGTGTACTGGTGGGGTGGTTTGCAACTTACTGACGATTCTTCGTTTTTATCTACTTTATCAGTTTAGATTAAAAATTATTTTTTTATATGATTTTTTCTTCTTCTGATTATTTTATAAAATTTTGTTTAAATCAGGAGTTAGTCTTGCTTAATAGTAATGACAATTTTAATTCAGCGCTCAATATTAATAATGTTAGTAATATTGGTGAAATTATAACTTTACCCAAATTATCAAATTTGGGACTAAATATTGTTATTTTATCAGACGGGTCTTCTGTTTATTATCCTTTTTTTGTTTCATCGTGTTCGTTAGGCGATTCCAAATTGAATATTAATGATGGTAAATGCGTCAGATTTATGTTGAGTAAATCTGACGCATTTTCTAAATTTTAGGTTTGTCGAACTTTATCCATTATTATTTTTATATTTTTGAAAAAGTAATCTATTGTAAAAATTATTATGACAATTTCAAGAGACACAAAAACTTTTTATTCTTCAGCTACTGCTGTCCCCTGTCAAGAAAACAATTTACCAAAAGTAAAAAATTTTGCTATGAATTTTGGCCCCCAACATCCAGCGGCTCATGGGGTGTTGAGATTAATTTTAGAATTAGATGGTGAAGTTATACAAAGAGCCGATCCACATATTGGTCTTTTACATCGTGGAACTGAAAAGCTTATTGAATATAAAACATATATTCAAGCTTTACCTTATTTTGATCGTTTGGATTACGTTTCTATGATGGCGCAGGAACATGCTTATTCGTTGGCTATAGAATCACTATTTGGTTGTGTTATTCCAAAGCGTGCAAAGTACATTAGAGTTATTTTTGATGAAATAACTCGTATTTTGAATCATCTTTTAGCTCTAACAACCCATGCGTTGGATGTTGGCGCCCTGACTCCTTTTCTTTGGGGATTTGAAGAAAGAGAGCGATTAATGGAATTTTATGAAAGGGTTTCAGGAGCCAGGATGCACGCGGCCTATATTAGGCCGGGGGGAGTTTCTCAAGACTTACCAATTGGATTTTGTAATGATTTGTACTTATTTTGTAAACAATTTTCATCTAGAATTGATGAAATAGAAGACTTGTTAACTGAAAATAGAATTTGGAAAAATCGGTTGGTTGATGTTGGAGTAGTTTCATCGGAAGATGCTCTTTCTTTTGGATTCAGTGGTGTTATGCTAAGGGGATCTGGGGTTTGTTGGGATCTTCGTGCAGCTACTCCTTATGACAACTACGAAGACTTTAAATTTAATATTCCAACTAGTGAAATAGGAGACTGTTATTCACGTTATTTATTACGTGTTAGGGAAATGCGCGAAAGCTTAGCAATTATTATTCAAGCTTTAAATACTTTACCCAATGGGGGGCCCGTTAAAGTTGATGATTTTAAAATAACTCCGCCGTCTAGAGCGAATATGAAATTTTTTATGGAATCTCTAATTCATCAATTTAAATTGTTTACTGAAGGCATTATTGTTCCATGTGGTCAAACTTATGTTGCTGTTGAAGCCCCTAAAGGCGAATTTGGGGTTTTTTTAGTTTCCGATGGTGGCAATAAGCCTTACCGATGCCGAATTAGGGCTCCAGGATTTTTTCATTTACAGGCTTTAGACTTTATGTCCAGAGGCCATATGATAGCTGATGTGGTCACAATTATAGGAACCCAAGACATTGTATTTGGTGAAATAGATCGTTAATAATTTTTTACTGATTAGTTTTTATTCGTCTTTTTTTTATTTCATATATGGGTAAGAGGTTTATTAAGAGGTTCAGAATTATTAACACCTTATACAAAGAAAGTATTTCTTACCTATCGCCTATAAATTTAAGCGGCTGGTGGAATTTTGGTTCCTTAGCTCTATTTTGTTTAGTTATTCAGATTGTGACTGGCATTTTTTTAGCTATGCATTACATTCCATCTGAGCTTCTTGCGTTTAATAGTGTAGAACATATTATGCGAGAAGTAAAATATGGCTGGTTTTTAAGATATGTTCATGCTAATGGTGCTTCGTTTTTTTTTATGGTTGTATACGTTCATCTTTTTAGAGGTTTATACTACGGATCATACATTTTACCAAGACGTTCTGTTTGGAACGTTGGTGTAATTATACTTTTGATTATGATATTAACTGCTTTTTTAGGTTATGTCTTGCCTTGGGGACAGATGTCATTTTGGGCGGCGACAGTTATTACTAGCTTATTGTCAACTATACCTATTATTGGGGGTGAGTTAGTTCACTGGTTATGGGGTGGTTTTTCTGTTACTACTTTTACACTTAATCGTTTTTTTAGTTTACATTACTTACTTCCGTTTATATTAGCACTTTTGGTGTTTATTCATTTAGCTTTGTTGCATGAAGCTGGTTCGGGGAACCCTTTAGGCATTGAGGCTAAAAATATAGATGGTAACTATATTGACGGTCAACGTTTTCATCCGCACTACACAATTAAAGATCTTCACGGCATTGTATTGTATCTAATAGTTTATTTGTTTTTTGTATTTTTTGCTCCAAACCTTTTTGGTCATCCGGATAACTATATCCCGGCTAATCCTGATCAAACCCCGGCTCATATTGTACCAGAATGGTATTTTTTGCCGTTTTATGCAATCTTAAGATCAGTTCCTAACAAATTATTAGGAGTTATTTTGTTAGTTGCAGCGATTGTTGTTATGTTATTATTTCCGTTTTTCATAAAAAATTCAGCTCTTCGTTCAACTACGTTTAGGCCGGTTTTTAAATTTTTCTTTTGGTTTTTTTTTGGTGAATTGCTTTGTATTAGGTTGGATAGGTGGCAAACCAATTGAGTATCCTTATTATTCAATAGGAGTGTTTGCAACTTTATTTTACTTTTTTTATTTTATTGTTTTGGTTCCGTTTATTCATGTTTTGGATAAAATAATGTTTTCTTCTAAATAATACTGTTATTACTAACTGATTACTTTAAATAAAAAAAATAATTAATAAAAAAATGTTTTCTTCTTTTTGGAATAATGTTAGTGTTTTTTCTTCTAGGCTGAGTCCTTGGGCGGTTAGATGGCTTTTATCTACCAACCATAAAGACATAGGTACTTTATATTTTATTTTTGGTGCTGTTGCTGGTGTTATAGGTACCATGTTTTCCGTTTTTATTAGGCTTCAATTAATGCTTCCGGGTGGAGATTTTTTAGATGGTGATTTTCAATTATATAACGTAATTGTTACAGCACATGCATTTGTTATGATTTTTTTCTTTGTTATGCCTTCTATGATAGGCGGTTTTGGTAACTGGTTAGTTCCGTTGATGCTTGGGGCGCCGGACATGGCGTTTCCTAGACTTAATAATATAAGTTTTTGGTTACTTCCTCCATCATTATCACTTTTAATTGCTTCTTCTCTATTTGAAGGTGGTGCCGGTACTGGTTGGACGGTTTACCCCCCGCTTTCAAGTATCCAAGGTCATCCTGGGCCGGCTGTAGATTTTGCAATTTTTAGTTTACATTTAGCAGGTGCTTCTTCTATACTAGGTGCCATTAATTTTATTACAACAATTGTTAATATGAGATCGCCTAATATGTTCTGGCATAGGGTACCACTTTTTGTTTGGTCGGTACTTATTACTGCGATTTTATTACTATTATCTCTTCCTGTCCTTGCGGCCGGTATTACAATGTTGCTTACTGACCGTAATTTTAATACAACCTTTTTTGATTATGTAGGCGGCGGAGACCCAATACTTTATCAACATCTATTTTGGTTTTTTGGACACCCGGAAGTTTATATATTAATATTACCGGCGTTTGGACTAATAAGTCATGTTGTAATGACTTTTTCATCAAAACCTGTGTTTGGTTACACAGGTATGGTTTACGCGATGGCCTCAATTGGATTATTAGGGTTTCTAGTATGGGCTCATCATATGTTTACGGTCGGGCTTGATATTGACACCAGAGCATATTTTACTGCGGCTACTATGATTATAGCAATACCCACAGGTATTAAAATTTTTAGTTGGATTGCTACTATGTGGGGCGGAATTATAAGAATGCATGTAGCAATGTTGTTTGCTATAGGTTTTATTTTTTTATTTACTGTCGGCGGATTAACTGGCGTGGCATTAGCGAATGCAGGCCTAGACGTAGCTTTACACGATACTTATTATGTTGTTGCTCATTTTCATTATGTTTTATCTATGGGTGCTGTTTTTGCATTTTTTTCTGGCTTTTATTTTTGGTTTAGAAAAGTTACAGGTTATAAAATTAGCTCTCGGTTTGGAATAGTTCATTTTTTTGTTATTTTTTAGGGGTTAATATTACGTTTTTTCCGATGCATTTTTTGGGATTAGCCGGTATGCCTAGAAGAATTCCTGATTATCCGACGGCTTATGCTTATTTTAATTATATCGCTTCATTTGGTTCATTACTTTCTGCTTATGGTATAATTTTATTTCACTTTATAATTTGGTTGGCTCTTTATTGTAATAATAAAATACCAGGTAATACCCTTACTTTTACATTAACACATATTGATAATTGGGTCAATAACTTTTATCGAATATTAAGATTAGGTCTTTATAAACCAAATCTTGCTAGAGAGCGATTAAAAAAAATTAGTTCTCAATTGGCTTCTTCTTTGTATCACGGAAACGGAATAACTTTTTTAGGAAGATTACAAGACATTATAGTAATTAGCGGTCGTTTTTTAAAGAAATTTAAAATTAGTGAGCGTTTGAAAAGACGCAGAAATAATAAAATTAAGGGCCTTGGTGCACGCTTTTTCTTTAAAGATAATAATAAAGAAAAAAAGTAAGTTTTTCAATTGATTATAAAAATTTATATAAAAATTATAATTACTAAAGAAAATGATTAACACTAATTCGTTTGTACTTGGTCTTTCAAAACCAGCCCAGTTAGGATTTCAGCCAGCCTATAGCCCGATTATGGAGGGTATTATAGATTTACATAATTATATATGTTTTTTTCTTGTAGCTATACTTATTTTTGTTTGTTGGATGTTATTTTATACTGTTGCGGAATATAGATACCAAAAAGGTACGATTATTTCGGAGGAACAAATCTTAAAAAATTTTAATAAACATCATCCTAAAATTTATACTTTAGGAAGGATACTTAGGTCGCTTTATGCTACTTATCGATATGTGGTCGTATTTATTAAAAGCTCATCATCATCTTTTTTAGGTCACGTGGATTACAAGTATACCCGTAACCTTACACATTGGACTAATTTAGAGATAGCTTGGACCATTTTGCCAAGTTTTATTTTACTTGCAATTGCTATTCCTAGCTTTATTCTTCTTTATTCAATGGATGAATTAACAGATGATGTTGCTATAACTATTAAAGTTATGGGGCACCAATGGTATTGGAGCTATCAGTTTAGTAATCCTACTTTTATTAATTTTATTGAAAAAAACGATCCTAACACTTTCTGCTATGATAGTTATATGGTTCCTTGGGAGTCAATAAGTAATTCGAATATTTCTGATCTTACAAATACTGCATCTCTTCGTTTACTTCAGGTTGATAAACCACTTTGGTTACCAATTAAAACCCATATTCGTTTCATGATTACATCGGCTGATGTAATACATAGTTGGGCTGTTCCAGCTCTTGGTATTAAAGTAGATGCAGTTCCTGGTCGATTAAACCAAACATTTTTATACATAAACGAATCGGGTAGATTTTTTGGTCAGTGTAGTGAAATTTGTGGAGCAAACCATGGGTTTATGCCAATCGAGATAATCGCTGTTTCTTGGGCAGATTGGTCTAAATTTTTTGAGCACGGATTTAGTAATTAGTAAGTTTTCAGTAAGAAATTTTTACTCAAAAACTTCGATGCTTTTATCAAATTTTTCATTTTTGTTTAGTTTACTTGGTCCGTTTGTAGGATTGTCGTTAGCGTTTTTTGGTATGTCGAACGTTAAAAATCCGATTCGCATTCTAATGTGTATAGAAGTCATGTTTTTATGTTTGTCATTTAGTTTAATATTATTATCGTTTGTATTAATCTCCTCGTCTACTCTTCAAATTTTTGCTTTGTTTCTTTTAGGAATTGCTGCCTGCGAAACCGCATTAGTTTTATCACTAATTATTTTATTTTTTCGAAGCAGAGGATTATCAAATTTTGATAATTTATGTAGTTTAAAGGGCTAATTATAAAAAACATTCAAAGCAGCAAAGCGGGGTCGCATTTTTGGGGAGGTGGCTGAGTGGTTTAAAGCGTGACGTTGCTAACGTTTTGATTTCGCTTAAAATGAAATCCGTGGGTTCGAATCCCACTCTCCCCGTGCGGTTTTTTAAGTACTGATTGAATTGCTTTTTTAGCATTTTTTTGGCTTAGAGTGATAATTGTTTTTACATCGCTAATAGGTTCTATCTGTTTAGCGTTAACAATTAATAATAAAAATAATGGTCATTTTGGTTATAAATTTAAATTGTTATTTATTTTATTTTTGGTCGGAGTTCCTCCTTTATTTTTGATTAATCTAGGAAGTATTTACTCTGACTTAATCTCTGATATTTTTGTTTTAATGTCTCATATAGTAGCTATTATGACAATTGTGTTCACCTCCCTTTATTTTGAATCATCGTTCTTTTTGGATAGATCACTTTTATTAAAATTTAAATTAACATTAGTTGCTGTGTTAATTATGGCCCTTATGATGGATATCTTATTTTTAACTGATAATTTATTAATTATTTTCTTTTTTGCAGAACTTTCATTGTTGCCACTAGGGTTTTTAATGATGAAAGATTCCACTATATTTTGGAGGTCCTTTTCCGAATCTTTATACGAAAATAAAAGGCCACTTTCTCTTTATTATTTAATTTTTTTTACTATAGCAAGCGGCGGCATTGGATTGATGGGTATAGTCTTAACCTATTTTTCATTTGGAACTCTCAGCATATCTAATTTAATTGCTTTTGATTATGGCCCATTTTCTGGTGATCAACTTTATTTAATTTCATTTACCCTTTTAACTTTGTTAGTTTGGGTTTCAATAAAAGTACCATTGGCTCCTGTTCACATTTGGTTACCAAAAGCACATGTTGAAGGATCGACCGAATCCTCTATGTTGTTAGCGGGGATTATTTTAAAAATTACTACTTATGTTCTTATTCGTTTGTCACAAATACCGACTTTTTTAACTTTATTTAATGATTACCGGCCATTTTTTTTAAGTATTGCGGCTACTACAGCTATACTAGGCGCTTTTGGTAGTTTACTTACAACTGACATGAAAAGAATAACGGCTTACAGTTCAGTTAGTCATATGGGAATAATTTTGTCTGCTGGATTCTTTCTTACATCTAGTTCATTAGCTTTGCCCCCTTACATAATTTTATTGATGACGCATACTATTGTGTCTACGGCTATGTTTATGATGATAGGTTGCATTTATAAATCTCGGTTGTCTTTTTTTGTTTCTAGAAATAGATTAACGTACGGGGGTTTATGTAACGTATTACCGGCGTTTTTTTCTTTTTGGCGCTATTATATTTTCTAATTTAAATATTCCATTAACAATTGGGTTTGTTGGTGAGCTCGGAACCTTAATTGTTATATTAAAATCGGGATTAACTTTAGGTCTCATTCTTTGTTTAGCTTCTTTTATACTTTTATTTCCTATGTTATCGATGTTAGGACAAGTAATTATGGGACCTATAAAATTAGTTGAC
>Ga0170475_103277390_pt1 | contig 12776 bp, 14 predicted proteins | sample Soicark_Litter_5_FD_111474 | JGI IMG/M metagenome (GOLD analysis project Ga0170475, IMG submission 111474) | Avena fatua rhizosphere microbial communities from Hopland, California, USA. Combined Assembly of 48 SPs | reverse complement strand
GGACGCCGAGGCGAAGGCGGCGTCGCTGCAGGGCTGGGCTGCCGAACTGGGTGTCGCACCGCACGCGACGATCGCGATCGGCGACGGCGCCAACGACCTCACGATGATGGCCGTCGCCGGCCTGGGGATCGCCTTCAACGCCAAGCCCGCCGTGCGCGCGGCGGCGTCGGTGGTGGTCGGACCGCAGGATCTGTCCGAGATCATCCCGCTGCTGCCCTGACGAGTGATGCTCAGTGTCGGCCGACAGTGTCGGCCGACACTGGACGATGTCGGTGCCTGCGCGTAGCGTCTGCGCATGGACATCATCCTCGTTCCCGGTCTCTGGCTCGACGCCTCCTCGTGGGATCCGGTGGTGCACGCGCTCCGCGCGGCCGGCCATCGACCCATCGCACTGACGATGCCGGGTGTCGGCGAGCCGGCGTCGGTATCGTCCGACATCGGGATGGCGGACTGGATCGACGCGGTCGTGCGCGAGATCGACGCGGCCGAGCAGCCGGTGGTGCTCGTCGGCCACTCCGGCGGCGGCAACGTCGTGTGGGGTGCCGCGGATGCCCGCCCGGAGCGAGTGCGACGGGTCGTGTTCGTCGACACGATCCCGCCGGCCCCCGGCCGGGAGATCAGCGACCTGCCGATCGTCGACGGCGTCGTGCCGTTCCCCGGCTGGGACTTCTTCCCCGATGAGGATGTGTACGACATCGATGACGAGACGCGAGGCCGCGCCCTCGCGCAGACGCACAGCGTGCCCGCGCGTGTACCGAGGGACCCCATCACCCTGACGCACGAGAGTCGGCACGGTGTGCCGGTGACGATGCTGATGGGCTCGTACGATCAGGCGCGGGTCGATGCCGAGTCCGGCGAGCGGGGTGCCTACGGCGAGGAGTACCGGGCCATCGCCGACGCGGAGGTCGTGCGGATCGGCTCCGGCCACTGGCCGCAGTTCACCGTGCCCGATCGCCTGGGCGAGCTGGTCGTCGCGGCCGTCGACCGGTGACGTCGGAGCGGGACCGCAGCCGCCTCAGTGCCCCATCCCGAGCCCGCCGTCGACGGGGATGACGGCTCCGGAGATGTACGCCGCGTCGTCGCCCGCCAACCAGGTCACCGCGGCGGCGACCTCGTCGGGGCTGGCGAAGCGGCCGGCGGGAATGCTCGCCTTGTACTGCTTCTGCGTCTCCTCGGGCAGCTGAGCGGTCATGTCGGTCTCGATGAACCCGGGGGCGACCACATTGGCGGTGATACCGCGCCCGCCCAGATCGCGGGTGAGCGAGCGCGCGAAGCCGACCAGGGCGCTCTTCGACGCCGAGTAGTTGACCTGCCCGGCGGAGCCGTACAGGCCGACGACGCTGGAGATGAGGATGACGCGGCCGAACCGAGCACGCAGCATGCCCTTCGAGGCACGCTTGACGACACGGAACGTGCCTCCGAGGTTCGTCGCGACGACGCTGTCGAAGTCATCCTCGCTCATGCGCATGAGCAGCGTGTCCTTGGTGATCCCGGCGTTCGCGACCACGATCTCGACCGGACCGAGCTTCTGCTCCACCTCGGTGAACGCCGCGTCGACCGCGGCGGCGTCGGTGACATCCGCACGCACGGTCAGCGTGCCCTCGGGGCCCTCGCCGCTGCGCGCGGTGACCGCGACGCGGTATCCCTCGCGAACGAAGCGTTCGGCGATCGCGCGGCCGATGCCGCGGTTTCCGCCGGTGACGAGGACGACGCGCTCAGCGCTCATGTGGGGCTCCTGACTGCGGGAACGGACGGTGGCCATCCTACCGAGCGCGGGGCGCGTGAAACGGCGTCTCGCACGCCGGCAGCGGCGTAGGCTTGAAGCACCGTGAAAGAGACGCGACACGCCCCCTCCGTCACCTCCCTGCCGCAGTCGCCGCAGGACGAGGCTGACCACCGCGTGCGCCGCTACGCCCTGACGATGGGCATCCGCACGGTCTGCTTCCTGCTCATGGCGCTCGTCCAGCCGCTGGGATGGTGGACCTGGGCGTTCGCCGCCGCCGCGATCTTCCTTCCCTACATCGCCGTCGTCTACGCGAACGCGGGCAGCGACAGCACCCCCAGCGCCGTCGAGTCGCCGCAGATCCAGCTCGAGGCGCCCCGGGCATCCGCCGCCGAGCCCGCCCCGGCTGAGCCGGACGTGATCACGATCACCGAGAAGCGCGACGAGCGCGGAGAAGACAGATGACGACCGCCGCGCTCGAATGCGCACTGGCGGAATGCCGCGAGCCCGCCACGCATCACATCGTCTGGCGCAACCCGCGCATCCATCCCGAAGACCGGCGCAAGATCTGGCTGGCGTGCGACGCGCATGTGCAGTTCCTCAGCGAATACCTGCGCGCGCGGGATTTCCCTGTCGTCGTGCACGAAGGGCTGCCCGAGTGAGCCGTCTGATGCGCTGGGGCGTGTACGTCCTCGTCGCGATCGGCTTCGCGGTCGCGTGCGTCTTCCTCTCGCAATGGCAGTTCGATCGCAACGAGTCGCGGGCCGACAGATCGCGCTCGTCGAGCGCAACTACGACGCGGAGCCCGTTCCGATCGCCGACCTGCTCGGTGAGGACGGAGCGCTCGAGCCGGGCGACGAATGGCGTCCGGTCCTGCTGCGCGGGGAGTACCTCGCCGACGAGCAGCTGCTTGTGCGCAACCGCCCGCACGGGGGAACCAGTGCCTTCGAGGTGCTCGTGCCGTTCCGCGACGTCAGCGGCATCGTGATGCTGGTGGATCGCGGCTGGATCTCCCCCGGCGAGGACGCGGTGCCGAAGTCGGTGCCGGCGCCGCCGTCCGGCGACAGCACCGTGATCGTGCGCCTGCGTCCGGGCGAGCGCCTCCCGGCGTCCGGTCGCAGCGCCCCGGAGGGGCAGGTGCCGACCATCCACCTGCCCACGGTCGCCGAACGGGTGGACCCGGCGCTCAACACCGGCGCCTACGGTCAGCTCGTCTCCGAGCAGCCGACAGCCGACGCCGCTCTGGGCGGTTTCCCATCGCCCACCGACGACCCCGGACCGCATCTGTCGTATGCGATCCAGTGGATCCTCTTCGCCGTCATGGGCTTCGCCTTCATCGGCTATGTCATCCGCATCGAGATGGTGAAGGCGAAGGAGGACGCCGGCGAGCTTCCGAAGCGTCAGCCGCGTCGACGCGACCGTGACGCCGATGACGAGGACGCGCTGCTCGACGCCGCGACGCGCTGAGCCTGACCGGCTGCCGCACCGAGGCTCAGGCGAGCTCGATGAGGTCCTGGTACTCCTTGCTCCAGATGTCCTCGACCCCGTCGGGGAGGATCAGCACGCGCTCGGGGTTGAGCGATGCGACCGCACCCGGGTCGTGCGAGACGAGCACGACCGCACCCTCGTAGTGCGCGAGAGCACCGAGGATCTCCTCGCGGGAGGCCGGATCGAGGTTGTTGGTCGGCTCGTCCAGCAGGAGCATGTTCGCCGACGAGACCACCAGGGTGGCCAGCGACAGGCGCGTCTTCTCACCGCCCGAGAGCACCCCGGCCGGCTTGTGCACGTCATCGCCGGTGAACAGGAACGAGCCGAGCACCTTGCGCGCCTCGGTCTCGTTCAGGTCGGGCGCGGCCGAGATCATGTTCTCGAGCACCGAGCGCTTCACGTCGAGGTTCTCGTGCTCCTGCGCGTAGTAGCCCACCTTGAGGCCGTGACCGGGCTCGAGCTGACCGGTGTCGGGCTGGTCGACACCGGCGAGCAGTCGCAGCAGGGTGGTCTTGCCCGCACCGTTCAGCCCCAGCACGACGACCTTGGATCCGCGGTCGATGGCCAGGTCGACATCGGTGAAGATCTCGAGCGAGCCGTACGACTTCGACAGACCGGATGCCATCAGCGGGGTCTTCCCGCACGGTGCGGGCTTGGGGAATCGCAGCTTCGCGACCCGGTCGACCTGGCGCACCTCGTCGAGGCCGGAGAGCAGCTTCTCGGCGCGCGCGACCATCTGGTGCGCGGCGGCCGCCTTGGACGCCTTGGCGCCGAATCGCGCAGCCTGCAGCTGCAGCTGGGTGGCCTTCTTCTCGGCGTTGGCCCGCTCCTTCTTGCGTCGCTCCTCGTCGGCCACGCGCTGGCGCAGATAGTTCTTCCAGTTCATGTTGTAGATGTCGATGACCTGGCGGTTCGCGTCGAGGTAGAACACGCGGTTGACCGTCTCGCCGACCAGCTCGACATCGTGGCTGATGACGATCAGTCCGCCCTTGTAGTTCTTCAGGAACTCGCGCAGCCACACCACGCTGTCGGCGTCGAGGTGGTTGGTGGGCTCGTCGAGGATCATCGTGTCGGCGTCGGAGAACAGGATGCGCGCCAACTCGATCCGGCGGCGCTGTCCGCCGGAGAGGGTGCTCAACGGCTGGTCGAGGATGCGGTCGGGCAGCGACAGGTTGTGGGCGATGGATGCCGCCTCGGCCTCGGCCGCGTAGCCGCCGAGCGCCTCGAAGCGCTCGGTGAGATTGGCGAACTTGCGCATCGCTCGCTCGGCGATCTTCGGGTCGTCGGATGCCATGTCGTGCGACGCGGTGGAGATCCCGAGCTGGATCGATCCGAGACCGCGTGCATCGAGGATGCGGGTGCGTGCGAGCATCTCGGGATCGCCGGTGCGAGGATCCTGCGGCAGGTAGCCGATCTCGCCCGACCGGGTGACCCTGCCCTCGGAGGCGAGCACGTCGCCGGCGAGAACCTTCGTGAGCGTGGTCTTGCCGGCGCCGTTGCGGCCGACGAGACCGATCTTGTCGCCCGCGGCGACCCGGAACGAGACGTCCGACATGAGCACGCGTGCTCCGACGCGGATCTCGAGGTCATGCACGGCGAGCACAGCGGTATCCGTTCGTTCGGGGGGAGGCGGCCGAGTGGCCAGCCTCCCAGTATAGTTCGCCGGCTGCCGTCAGCGGCCGAGCCCACGGGCGGACAGCGCGTCGCCGACGTCATCCGCATGCTTCATCGCGAGCACGAGCAGCGGCACAGCGCTTCGCACACCGAGTCGCACTCCCCTGGCCCGCTGCGCGTCACGCACCTGCTCGAGAAGGCCTGCCAGCACCGGGACCATCGTGATGGTGAGCGAGACGGCGAGAGCCGGGGTCTCGGGATCGACGCCGAATGCGCGCAGCGGCCGGAAGAGCCGGCGCAGCACGTCGAGCATGTCGCTCGTCCTCGTGGTGCGGGTCACGGCCTCCGCGAGCAGCAGCAGGGTCACGACCCGACCGGTGCTCTGCACGGCGGCGGAGGCGCTCACGAAGACGACGAGCGCACCGCCCAGGACGACGACGACCCAGCGCAGACGCCACCAGGCGACGGCCACCCCCCGCGCCCCGGCGCCTGCCCCGAGCGCCACCACCAGCGAGGCGACGCCGAGCAGGAGCAGCGTCCATCCCGTCCCGGGACGCGCGATCGAGATGATCAGGGCGCTGACGGCCAGGCCCAGCAGCTTCCACCCCGCAGGGGCTCGATGCAGGATGCTGTCGCCGGTTCGGTACAGCGAGATCACGCGCTGATCCGGCGGTACATGTCGATCACGCCCTGTGGCTCCCCCGCGGCGGCGAGCCGTCCGCCGTCGAAGAGCATCACCTCATCGCAGCGGGCTGCCAGCTCGAGGTCGTGCGTGACGATGACGACGGGCACCTCGAGCCCCAGAAGCAGGTCTGCGATTCGCCGTGCGTTGCGCAGATCGAGCAGCGTGGTCGGCTCGTCGGCCACCACGAGCCGCGGATCGGTGCACAGCACCGCGGCCAGCGCCAGAAGCTGCCGTTGACCGCCCGACAGCTCGGACACGGGCTGATCACCCCGACCCGCCAGCCCGTACTGCTCGAGGAGCCGCTCGACCCGTGCCGCACGCGTCGCGCGCGGCACGGAGCCGAGCGAGAGCGTCAGGTCCTCGGCGGGCGTGGGCATGAGGATCTGCGCCTCGGGATTGGTGAACACGAATCCGACGCGCGAGCGCACCCGCGTCGCATCGGCGCTCGGATCGAGTCCGAGTACGCGCACCGCACCCGAGGTCGGCCGGCGCAGCCCGTTCATCATGCGGGCGAACGTCGACTTCCCCGATCCGTTCGCGCCGATCACCGCCGTGCGCGGTGCCGTCAGCCGCGTCGTCACGCCGGTCAGGATCCGACTGTCGCCGACCGTGTACGACACGTCGTCGAACGCGACGTGCGAGGTCGTCACTGCGCGGCGACGGCGCCGACGGCACGGACCGGAGCGCCCGCGCTCGCCGGGAAGGCGCGCGGATACGCCCGGTGGAGCGCGACGGCGAGGACGGTCGCCAGCGCGGCCTTGATGAGGTCGCCCGGCAGGAAGACGACGGTCGAGACAGCGGTGAGATCGAGCGGCACGCCGGTGACCGCCGCCTGCACCGGAATGCCGAACAGGTAGACGACGAGGATGCCGCCGATCAGCGCACCGCCGGCCGCGCGCCACCAGGTGAAGCGCCCGCTGTGCGCGATCAGGCCGATCACGAACGCGCCCGCGACCCACCCCGCCATGTACCCCGCAGTCGGTCCGACGAAGGCGCCCAGGCCGCCGCGCCCGCCGGCGAGCACCGGCAGCCCGATCGCCGCGAGTGCCAGCACGAGCAGGATCGACAGCGGAGCGCGACGTGCGCCGAGCACGAGTCCGGCGAGCATGACACCGAGCGTCTGGCCCGTGATCGGCACCCCGCTCGGCAGCGGCACCATGACTGTGCCGAGGACGATCACGAGAGCTGCGAAGACGGCGATGCGCGCGAGGTCAGCGCTGAGTGGACGGCGGTCGGAAATCATCGGTCCTCCGGAGGTCGTGGGTTACGTGCACCGAAACGGCTTTCACGTTGTCGAATCCCACAGTATTGAAGGCAGCGACGGGGCCGGACGCCGACACCTACAGCGTGCGCGGCCGGATCTTGTCGACCGCGACACAGCGACCGTCAGCGCGCCGGATCGCCCATCCGCAGGCCCGGCAGCAGCGCGAGCACCGTGAGAGCCGCGGCGAACGCGTAGACGGCGGCGAAGCCGCTGCCCAGCAGCGGCAGGCCGATGAAGGCGAGACCTGCGACCGCCACGGCGAGGGCGGAGCCGGTGGCATCCGATATCGACAGCGCCGAGGAGTTGAACCCCTCGTCGCGGGTCGTCGAGTGGGCGAGGGTCAGCACGGTCAGTCGGGGGTACAGCAGGCCCATTCCCACGCCGGCGATCCCCCATCCGATCACGACGACCCAGGGCAGGGACCTCAGCAGGACGACGGCGAGAATGGCGAGCAGCGCCGTCATCAGCAGAACGAAGGCGATCAGCATGATCCGGCGACTGCCGAGCCGGTCGCCGTAGCGCCCCTGCACCGCGGAAGCGCTCGACCAGCCGAGCGCGGCCAGGGTGAGCGCCAGCCCTGCGATCGACGGGGAGAAGTCGTGCTCGTCCATCAGGAGCTTCGGGATGTAGGCCTCGGCGGCGAAGAACGCGCCGGCGATGATCCCGCGGGTCAGCACGACGCTCGGCAGACCGCGTGCGGCACGCAGCGTGCGCCGCGGCAGCAGCGGCAGGAGCGCGACCCCGATCACGACGATGCCGGTCGCCGCCAGCGGTCCCCCGAACCCCGGCGGCAGCTCGACGGTGAAGCCCACCCCGACAGCGCAGACCGCGACGACGACGGCGAGCAGCATCCGCGTCCCGAACGATCCCGTCGCGGATGCCGGCGGCGGGGCCTCTGCGAGCCCGGAATCGGACCCGGCGTCCGCCGCATCCACCATGAGCGGGACGGCGCGCAGACGCTGCGCGACGAGCACGAATGCGCCGGCCGTCAGCACGGCGACGCCGAGGAACGCCCAGCGCCAGTGCAGCAGCTCGGTGACGAGCCCCGCCAGGAACGGGCCGACCATCGACGGCACCACCCAGGCAGCGGCGTAGGCGGCGAAGATGCGCCCGTGCATGTGCGGGGGGTACACCCGCGCGACCACGACGTACAGCGCCACCGTCTGCCCGCCCGCTCCGAGCCCCTGGATGAGCCGCCCGGCGAGGAATGTGTACATGTCGAGGGCGCAACCCGACACGACCAGTCCGGCGAGGAACAGCACGACCGACGTGTACAGCGGCGCGCGGGGACCGGCGGCATCGCTCCAGCTGCCCGCCCCGACCATCCCGATGACGCTCGTGGCGAGCGTGCCGGAGAAGGCGACGGCGTACAGCGCCTCGCCGTGCAGGTCGGCGCTGACCACGGGCATCACCGTGGTCACGGCGAGAGCCTCCAGCGCGGCGAGGAAGATCAGGATGACCGAGCCGATGGTGATGCCGAGACGGGTGCGGTCCCAGATCGTCGCGGCTCGGGTGCTCGTGCTCACTCCGCGGCCTCGGCCGCGCGGGACGTCTGGTCGAGACGGCCGCGCAACGCGGCGATCGGGTGACGGCCTCGGTGATGATCTCAGGGCTCGTGCCGAAGTTGAGGCGCACATGACCCGCGCCCTCGGCGCCGAACGCAGGGCCGTAGTGCAGGGCCACCTCGGCCTCGCGCAGGATGCGACGCGCCGGGTTCGGTCCCCAGCCGAGATCCGTCAGATCGATCCAGGCGAGATATCCGGCGTCGGGCATCCGATACCTCGCCTCGGGCAGGTGCTCGGCGAGCAGCGAGCCCACCAGGCGGCGATTCTCGTCGAGCGTGCGCAGCAGAGCGTCGAGCCACTCATCGGTCTCGCGCGCGAACGCGGCGACGGCGGCGATCAGCCCGAACTGCCCGGTGCGCCACTCGACCTCGACCGGCAGCTCGCGCAGCACCCGCTGCGTCCCGGGGCTCGCGCCGACCATCAGAGCGCACTTCAGCCCCGCGAGATTGAACGCCTTGCTGGCGCTCACGACCGCGAACCCGACCCGTGCGGCAGCATCGCCCGTGGCGAGGAACGGCGTGTAGCCGGCGTCCGGCTGGGCGAGAGGCGCGTGGATCTCATCGGAGATAACCACCGCGCCGTACCGCTCCGCGAGCTCGGCGAGTGCCCGCAGGGACGCGGCGGAATGCACCGTGCCGGTGGGGTTGTGCGGGTTGCACAGCAGCACCGCCCGCGCTCCGGATGCCAGTGCCGCCGCGATCCCGTCGAGGTCGAGCTGCCACCCGCCGCCGGTGTCGCGCAGGGGCACGCGCTCGACGACGCCGCCGGCCTCTTCGACGAGCTCGAAGAACGGCGGGTACACGGGCGGGTTGACGACCACCCGCTCCCCCGGGGCGATCACACGGCGCAGGATCTCGACGATGCCCATGCTGACATCGGCTGTGCTGCGCATGCCGGCCGGGTCGGGCGCCCACGCGAACCGACGCTCCGCGAACGCCGCGTAGGCGGCGGCGAGCGGCGTGCGAGAGGCGACGTAGCCGGTGTCACCCGCCCGCACCGCGCGCTCCAGCGCCGTCGTGATCGCCGGCGCGAGCGGGAAGTCGGTCTCGGCGACGAAGAGCGGGAGCACCCTCTCCGGGTACTCCCGCCACTTCTCGCTGGTGCGCTGCCGCAGCTCCGCCAGGGGAAGAGCCGCGACGTGTGCAGTCATGTCAGATCGCGAACCCGAGGGCGCGCATCATGTCGCGACCGTCGTCGGTGATCCGCTCCGGACCCCACGGCGGCATCCACACCCAGTTGATGCGGAACTGGTCGACCACCGAGTCCAGCGCCTGCGCGGTCTGCTCCTCGAGCACATCGGTGAGCGGGCATCCGGCGCTGGTCAGCGTCATGTGGATGACCAGCGCGTCGTTCTCGTCGTCCCAGGAGAGGTCGTAGATCAGGCCGAGGTCGACGACGTTGATCCCGAGCTCCGGGTCCATGACGTCTTTCAGAGCCTCGGTGACCTCGTCGTACTTCTCGGGGGTGAGAGTCGCGGTCATGCTCCCAGCCTACGCTTCGATGGGCTCTGCGGGGTCGAGGAAGCGGTCGTAGCCCTCGTCCTCGAGCCGGTCGGCGAGCTCGGGGCCGCCCTCCTCCACGATCCGGCCCTTGACGACGACGTGGACGTAGTCGGGGCGGATGTAGCGCAGGATGCGGGTGTAGTGCGTGATCAGCAGCACGCCGAGGTTCGTCGCCTCCTTGGCGCGGTTGACGCCCTCCGAGACGATCTTCAGCGCGTCGACGTCGAGGCCGGAGTCGGTCTCGTCGAGCACGGCCAGCTTCGGCTTGAGAACCTCGAGCTGCATGATCTCGTGGCGCTTCTTCTCGCCGCCGGAGAAGCCCTCGTTGACGTTGCGCTGCGCGAACTTCGCGTCCATGCGCAGGTTCGACATGGCCTCCTTGACGTCCTTGGTCCACTGGCGGATCGAGGGAGCCTCGCCGTCGATAGCGGTCTTCGCGGTGCGCAGGAAGTTGGTCACGGTGACGCCGGGGATCTCGACGGGGTACTGCATCGCGTGGAACAGGCCGGCGCGGGCGCGCTCGTCGACGCTCATCTCGAGGACGTCCTCGCCGTCGAAGGTGATGGTGCCCTGGGTGACGGTGTACTTGGGGTGACCGGCGATCGTGTAGGCCAGGGTCGACTTGCCGGAGCCGTTGGGGCCCATGATGGCGTGGGTCTCACCGGTCTTGATGGTGAGGTCGATCCCGTTGAGGATCGGGGTCTCGCCCTGTTCGGTCTCGACCGTTACGTGCAGGTCGCGGATCTCGAGAACAGACATTCAGACTTCCTTAGTGACAGTGGGATCGATGAGCACGTCGTCGCCGTCGATCTCGACGACGAACACCGGGACGGGCTCGTAAGCGGGAAGGTTGAGGGGGCGGCCGGTCTCGAGCGAGAACGCCGAGCCGTGGGCCCAGCACTCCAGCGTCTTGCCTTCCACGAACCCCTCGGACAGCGAGATGTCGCCGTGCGTGCAGCGGTCGCCGATGGCGTGGATCTGGTCGTCGCCGTCCTTGACGATCGAGATCGCGATGCCGTCGAGCTCGACGCGCAGGGGCGTGTCCTGCTCGAGCTCGCTGACGCTGCAGGCGCGCTGTGCGCTCACTTGGTCACCGCCTCGAGCTCGGCCTCGAGAGCGGCGGTCAGCTCCTCCTGCAGCGAGGGGATGCCGATGCGCTGCACGATCTCGGTGAGGAATCCGAAGACGACCAGGCGACGCGCCTCCTCCTCCGAGATGCCGCGAGCCTGCAGGTAGAACAGCTGCTCGTCGTCGAAGCGACCCGTCGCACTCGCGTGTCCGGCGCCGGCGATGTCGCCGGTCTGGATCTCGAGGTTCGGGATCGAGTCAGCGCGTGCACCCTCGGTGAGGACGAGGTTGCGGTTCGCCTCGTACGAGTCGGTCCCGGTGGCATCCGGTCCGATCAGCACGTCGCCGATCCACACGCTGTGGGCACTCTCGCCGTGCAGCGCGCCCTTGTACAGCACGTCGCCGGTGGTGTGCGCGCCCTTGTGGTGCAGGTAGACCTGGCTCTCGAGGTGCTGGCCGGAGTCGGCGAACGACAGACCGTACAGGTAGCCGTGCGAGCCGCTGCCTGCGAGCTCGACGTTCGGGTTCACGCGCACGACGCCGCCGCCGAGGCTGACGACGATGTGGGTGAGCTCGGCGTCGCGGTCGACGCGCGCCTGGTGGGCCGCCGCGTGCACCGCGTCGTCCTCCCAGCGCTGCACGGTGACGAGCTTGAGCTTCGCGCCGTCGCGCACGATGATCTCGACGTTCTGCGCATACTCGGCGACGCCGCTGTGGCGCAGCACCACGGTCGCGACGCTGTGGCGACCGGCCTCGATGACGAGGTAGGCGTCGGCTCGACCGCCGGTTCCGTCGATCGTGACGACGATCGGCTCGGCGACCTCCTCATCGGCGGGGATGCTGAGGTGCAGAGCCTCGGCCGCGCCCTGCCAGGCCACGGCCGAGACGATGTCCTCCGGCACGAAGAACTCGCCGCGCGGCGTCGAGCCGTGCGCGAGCGGGGTGCTGAGGTACTGCTCGTGGCTGAACGTGTAGCTGACGCCGTCGTTCGCCTCTGCCGGGCGGAGCAGCGACTTCAGCTGCGCGATGGGCGTGTGCTTCCAGTTCACCTCGCGGCCGGTGGGGGCGCCGAAGTCGTCGGGGTCGAACGACCGGGGGCGCTCCGAGCGGGTCTGCACCGGCACGAAGCCGGCGTCCGCCAGCTGAGCGGCCGGGTCGATGTGCGCGTTCGTCTGCGGCGCCAGCTCGGGCGCCTGTGTGGGGGCCGTCATCAGCCGACCGATCCTTCCATGCCCATCTCGATGAGCTTGTTCAGTTCCATCGCGTACTCCATGGGCAGCTCGCGCGCGATGGGCTCGATGAACCCGCGCACGATCATGGCCATGGCCTCGGTCTCCTCGATGCCGCGGGACTGCAGGTAGAACAGCTGCTCCTCGCTGACCTTCGAGACGGTGGCCTCATGACCGAGCTGCACGTCGTCGACGCGGATGTCGATCGCCGGGTAGGTGTCGGAGCGCGACTGCGTGTCGACGAGCAGCGCGTCGCACACGACGGAGTTCGCCGAGTGGTGCGCGGCCGCGTCGACGCGGACCTCGCCGCGGTACCCGGCGCGCCCTCCGCCGCGGGCGATCGACTTCGAGACGATCGACGACTGCGTGTACGGCGCCATGTGCACCATCTTCGCGCCGGCGTCCTGGTGCTGGCCGGGGCCGGCGAAGGCGACCGAGAGGGTCTCGCCCTTGGCGTGCTCGCCCATCAGGTAGATCGAGGGGTACTTCATCGTCACCTTGGAGCCGATGTTGCCGTCGACCCACTCCATGGTGGCGCCCTCGTGGGCGACCGCGCGCTTGGTGACGAGGTTGTAGACGTTGCTCGACCAGTTCTGGATCGTCGTGTAGCGCACGCGCGCGTTCTTCTTCACGATGAT
>Ga0170475_101802817_pt1 | contig 12780 bp, 2 predicted proteins | sample Soicark_Litter_5_FD_111474 | JGI IMG/M metagenome (GOLD analysis project Ga0170475, IMG submission 111474) | Avena fatua rhizosphere microbial communities from Hopland, California, USA. Combined Assembly of 48 SPs | reverse complement strand
GTAATACAGAGTAACACAAATGAAATCTTTTGGCCCTCGTGTAGAGATAACTACACGTATAAAAGAAATTCTATCTGAATATCCTGATGACACGACAATATTAAAGGAACTCATTCAAAACGCCGATGATGTAGGTTAAATTTTAATTTGAAATTCTTATTTCATTAGGCAGGTGCCAGGGTATGCAAAATATGTTTAGACAAACGTACCCATCCAAGTAAGACAATATGGAAAGAAAACTTGAATTCCTTTCAAGGACCAGCTTTATTGGCATACAATGATGCGGTTTTTGATGAGGATGATTTTGCAAGTATTCAGAGTATTGGGATGAGTAAAAAGAAAGATTGCCTTTTCAAGACGGGAAAGTTTGGTGTTGGTTTTAATTCGGTTTACCACATAACAGATCTGCCAGGATTTGTTTCAGGATCTTCCTTAGTGATATTTGATCCTCATTGTGAATATGTACCGAGTGCAACTTATGCTTGTCCAGGAGTAATGTTGGATTTTATTGAAAATAAAAGTGAAATAGATAAATATCCAGATCAATTTTTACCCTTCCGAGTGTTTGATAATGATTTTTCAAAACCTTACAATGCTACCTTTTTTCGATTTCCCCTAAGAACCCCCGAACAGGTTATTAAGAGTAAGCTGCTTCCATCAAAAACAGAATTCAATATTGACTATGCTTTGAGATTATTTGATTTATTTGAGAAAGAGGCTAGGCTAATTTTACTTTTTTTAAAGAACTTGGAGGTAATTGAACTTTCGATATGGGAACCTTCGAATAACTCTCCAACTGTTAGATTCTCCACTAAATTGATTAATACAGAAACATTCCGTCTTCAACGTTCGAGGATCATTAACGAATTAAAAGAAAAGAAATCAAATGATATTAAGGAAATCTATCCGCTACAGTTACAAGTAACAAATAATGTCCAAAGTAAATCAGAAACTATTGGATTCTTAGTTTGCCAGCGGTTAGTATACACAGCAAATAGTATACAACGAGTTACTGCAAATATCAAAAAACGAGATGCTAGTATCAAAATCGTTCCCTGGGGTGGTGTAGCTATTCCAGTATCTCCTAGCAATCTTTCTGCAGGTCAGACATTTTGTTTTCTCCCTCTACCTCCTAAAATAAACATACCCGCACATATCAATGGGTATTTCGAACTAGCACAAAACAGGAGAGAAATTTGGTATGGTGCTGATATACAGGGAGAAACTAGCGCTATTCGTGTACATTGGAATATTTCATTAATAAGAGATGTAATAGCACCTGCTTATGCGGATATAGTAGAACATGTAGCCAGAAAGGGATTTAATCAACAACTATTTCATATGTTCCCGACTGAATTCCCTCCGGAGCCATGGTCTCTTCTCGTAGATGCATTTTATAGTGAAATATCACAACGACCTATATTCTATACTGAACCCAAATCTGGAGGAAACTGGCTTAAACTTAAGGATGTTTATTTTATCAATCCGAATACCTGTAATGTCCCTGATCAATTGGCTGAAATATTATTAGAGGAAAATTTATCTATAGTTAAGTTTCCCAATAATATTATAGAAATGTTTGGCAAAAATAAGATTAACATTCAATATATCTCAACACAGGTTATTAGGAACAGATTACAGCAATCTGGAAATCACCCCGCTTTAGAATCTTTTAATAATATTGGAGTAATACTTGATTTTCTATTAGCAAATACATCAGATGACAATTTTGATCTTATAATCAATTTGCCGTTAATACCGTTGTGCAATGGTTCTGTGGGAATTTTCGATAGTTATAAATCTGAGAATATTTATTATATTGTGGTTGAAGAAGAGAAATATCTTTTAAGAAAAATTCATCATCAATGTGTTGAAGTATCATTTGGAACGAAATTCTTACAAAAACCAAAATTAACTCAAAAATTAAATGTTAAAGAATTCTCAATGGAGGATATGATTAGAATACTCCCAACACTTCTGCCGAAAAGCGAACAAACTGTTAATATTATGGACAGTACCTTTCCTTCAGTTGATTGGATAAAATTATTTTGGAAATATTTCTTTTCTAAAAAAATGGATATAAACAGAATATCTTCTTATCCACTATTACCTGCTGTCCCTTTCCTAACAAAGGATAATGATAAAGAACAGTCATTTTTATGCAAGTTGGATTCAGGTGTAGTATTGACTAGTGATGCTCTGAAACTTCCTGGGAACGTAAGGTCAATACTTAGTAAAGTGGGTATATTTATGATAGATCATAAAATAATAGATCAAAAAAAAATATCAAAATATATTCTATCACCCGATCCAGAAGGACTCATTGTTGCTCTGAAATCTAGTCAAAAGGGGAGAGATATATTTACGATATTCGAAAAAGTAACTACTTCGGAACGTAGAGAGCTACGATCATTTTTTTCTCAAGGCTTCAGGGGTACCCTTAGCCAACAAGAAGAATTTAAGAAATTGTTAATGTCCCTGCCGATTTTCGATGTGTACGGTGTTAGTCACTGTGTTCCAATCTCTGAAAAACACCTCATTCCACCTGATCATGTAACTTCTGAAATATTATCTAGTAATTTTGTGATTTCAAAGAATAATACTGATGGGATTCTATTCAGGCAGCTGGGATTACAAACAATTTCATATTATGATTTTTATCAATCATATTTTATATCTAAAGTAAATGAATTTCCACCAGAAGTAAGAGATGATGCTGTACTTACTATGCTTACAAAACAGATAGCACTTGACCCTAGACTTAAGGAACTTATACCTCATGCTGAAATAATTCCTACTGCTTCTGGAAAACTGTTAGCTCCTAAAAAAATATATGACCCTCGTATAAAGGAATTTCATCAAATATTCGATAGCGAAACATCATTCCCAGCCAGTAATTTTCGCACTGATGCGACCTTAAATATTCTGCAATCATTAGGCATGAAATCAGAGCTAAGACTAGCAACTTTATTACAGAGTGCAAGTTCAATAGCCACACTTAGTACTGAAAAATTAAAAATGGAGCGTTCTTTCGCACTTTTAGCTTTTCTGGATGCTAATTTACAGAAAATAATTGATAAAATACGATCTCCATTTCCCTCATCGCAGATTTACTCCCTACAAATAAGAAAAAAATTGATGAGGTCGCAAATTTTTCAACTGAAATTATTCGAATACCATGGTTATATGTAGATACAAATAGCCCGTATCAATTATTGCCTTGGCACCCATCCAAAGACTGTCTAGCAAGTCCTCTCGCAACGAGACCAGAGCAGGATCAGTGGTTTGTTTCTTTTAGTCGCAGAATTATTCAGAAAAATGTAACTTCAAAAACCCTTAAGAAATATCTTGGTTGGGATGATGCACTAGTACCGCAAGAACTAGCTAACCAATTAGTATTACTTGCTGATAATTATATGAATTACACATCCCCTGAAACGAAGGAAGTAGTGCAAGAACAAAGTAAAATATCCACTGTAGTCCCATTGATCTATGAAAAATTAGAAATATTCATTAGTCAACCTGAATTTAAAAGAATAGAATCTATATTAGAAGGAAAAACTTTTATTTGGATTGGAAGAGGATTTGCTCCTACTGGTTATGTAGTTCTTAATTGTCCCTTTAAACTAAAACCTTACTTGTATGAAATACCTGAAGATATAAAACGTTATCATCGATTATTTAAAGCTTTAAATATAAAAGAGAATTTTTCTGTTCAAGATTATGTGTCCGTCATAGAAAGGATACAAAATTTAAAAAAACAGAACAACCTTTCTAGTGAGGAGTTAGATTTCGTTGTATTCTTATTACAAAAAATAGCAGAGAGTAATATACAAATCAACTCAATTTTTGCACCAAATGAATCATGTGTCCTCTTTACCGCTCATTCGTTATTATACAATGATGCAACTTGGTTAGAAACTGCAAATTTTCATCAGAAGAAGGAAAAATTATCTTTTGTGCACGGCAAAATCTCAAATCAGGTAGCAGATCGCTTGGGGGTAAAATCTCTACGTAGTTTTCTTCTATCTGAACAGATTGGTGTTAATACACTTGAACTGAATTTAGATGGTGTACAAACAGTAGGACAACATGTGTCATTGCTTTCTCGCTTACATCATATATTAAATGATTACCCTTATGGTCCTGGAATTTTTTATGAACTTTTACAGAATTCTGATGATGCTGGTGCTACTGACGTAGCAATGGTTTGGGATAAACGACGATTTCATACATCTTCTTTGTTAAAAACAGAAATGGAAGTTTGGCAAGGAGAAGCTATTTATTGGTACAATAATGGAATTTTTCAAGAAAAGGATTTTTCCAGTATTATTAGTATAGGGAAGGGTGCAAAGTTAGATAATGTTAACACTACTGGAAGATTTGGTCTTGGTTTTAATAGTGTTTATCACTGGACAGATTTACCAAGTTTTATTAGCGGAGATTATTTGATGATGTTTGATCCCCATACTCTTTTTCTACCCAATATTAATGAAAGCAATCCTGGACTTAAGATCAAGCACACTTCAGGAAATATCGTAGACCTTTTTCCAGATCAATTTGCACCTTACTGTCATTTTGGTTGTAATCCAAAAGAATATTTTAATGGTACTCTATTCAGGTTTCCGTTAAGAGACGAGCAGACTGCACAGAAAAGTAAAATCTCTGATGCCATGTTCAAACCCAAAGATATTAATTCTTTATTACGGAATTTCGAACAACAAGCTTCTCAGCTTGTACTATTTCTTAAAAATATCAACAAAATTTCTGTACTAATTGTTGATGATGATAAATCAGAATTATTATTTTCTGTGGAAAGGAATATATTCGATAAAACTGTATGGAATGAAATACCCAAATTTTTATCAAAAGGCGAGAAAAGTAAAGAATTGTTTTATAAACAGCTGAGGAACGCAGAGCCACTCTTTACATGTACTAAAGTATGTATTACCACACAAACTGGATCTCAAGTTGTATCAGAAGACTGGATAATTACGAACGGCATTTTAACTGTACCATCCAAAATGGAGGTATTTTTCTCAGAAAATAATCTCAAAAAGAATAAGTTTGTTCCTTGTGGGGGTATTGCTGCGAAATTATCTGGGGAAATGATATCAAATGGTCGTGTCTTCTGTTTCCTCCCTATACCAGTTTGTACAACAGATCTTCCAGTGCATATTCATGGATATTTTGAACTTTCCTCTGATCGCAGGGATATCTTACGTAATACGTATGAGGAAGGAGGAGATATCCGTGCATTGTGGAATCAAGTATTATTGGAAGATATATTGGGAAGAATTTATGCTGAATTTATCTTACAATCGAGAGATTATTTTACATATTCAGAGCAATATTTAAAACTATTTCCTTTAAAATTAGGGCCAAAACCCTTTGATAAATTAGTCACTTCTTTGTACAGGCATCTTACAAAATTGCCGATTATATACTGTAATGAAAAGTGGTTATCTGTTACTGACGTATTGTTTATACCTCAGAATCTTATTGGAGCTGGAAAACTCATTAATGTTCTCTCGGCTGAAGGGTTTCCAGTGATGACTTTATCAAATGATATTTTAAAAATGTTTCGCGATTCTGGAGCAGTCATATCTTTTATATCACCACTCTCTGTTCGTAATTTTCTACTTAAAAAAGCGAAAAATTTTCAATATGAAAAAATAATAGAAAATGCAATGGTATTACTAGAATTCTTCTTAGAGACCGTCAAATCAGATGAGTTATCTCTATTATATGGTCTAAAACTATTACCTCTTGCAAATGGTTCTTTTGGTCGATTTGAGTCCTCTACTGATTCAAATACCATATTTATTGTTTCCCAGAAACAAATGGGGCTTTTTCAAAAGATTCCTGATAAAATTGTAGATGTAGCACATCTCGATAATACTCTATTAACAAAACTCTCTTATAAGTATATTGGTCACCACACCAATGTAAAGGTTTTTCAATCTACAATCTTTATTAATGTGCTCCCTTATATTTTACCAAAAAATTGGAAAAATCAGAAGGAAGTAAAATGGAATTATCGCTCTCCTGATAATAACACTCCATCTAGAGAAGAAATTATTATCTTATGGCAAACAATATGCGAATTAGATGTAGACTTAAGTCAACTGAATTGGGCACTAATCCCTACTAATGAGGGGTTTATGATGAATATTACACAAGCTTCATCAGTAATCAGAGACAGAAAAAATTTATCGGAAATACTTTGTACGCTCATTGGAAAAATATCTATTAGGACTATTTGTGATGATGTACCCATCAATTATGCATCATTAATTCAACTCCTTCAACCACCAACTCCTATAGGAGTTTTAACAGCTATACAAAATCACTTGCAAACGGAGAATACATCAACCGAAAATTTATTTAAAATTGTTTCAGCAGAAGAACGACGTGCACTAAGAAGATTTTTGTCACAATATGATTGGCAAAAAAACACAAAAATTTTAAATCTACTGAAGTCTTTACCAATTTACGAAGTATACAGTAATCCGGATTTTGTCAGCATACAAAAAGAACATGTATTATCCCCACCTGGTTTTAATACTTCATTTCTTAACTCTCTATTTTTATGTAACTCGCAAGAGAGTGACATGATACTTTTTCTGGCACTCGATATAAATATGCTTGGAGCGGCTCAGATATTCTTAAAACACGTTATTCCAAATATCATAAAGAAAAAACCAGGAAAATTCGAAGAAGAAGTATTTTCTACTGTATTAAGACACTTTACCGAGTATTGTTCAGAATACTCTTACTTCAAAAGAGATATTTCTCAACTTCCATTTGTAATTACCGAAAGTGGAATCTTTGTACTGGTATCAGATGTATATGACCCAACAAAAACAGAGTTCTCGGATTTGTTACCAAACCAATATTTCCCACTGAAGAGAATTTGTAATAGCCAAAATTTGGCACACTTAAGAAGTATAGGCCTACAGACAGAATTTAGTGTAAAAACAGCAGTATTGGTAGCTAAAAATATTAGAGATACTAACCATGCTCAAAAACTTTTACATACACTGGATGAAAAGTGTAAAGAGATTTTTCCAAAAGCACGCGATAGCCATATTCAAGATTTACTATCAAATCCATGGGTACCTGTATTACAAAAATTACCACTATCAATCCTGCCATATTTACCTCCAAAAGAATTTGTTCCTCCTGGAGAAGTGTGTCTCGAAGAAGATATGTGGTTATTATCCTCTTCTAAATATGTTTTAAATGCTTCAAAACCCTCTGCTGAATTGATAGAATACTTTCGGTGGAAGTTAACACCAACGGCTACTGAATTGTTTGAGCAACTTCTTTTCCTAGGTAAAACATACAATATACAACCTCAAACTATACCCGAAGACCAAAGAGATGGAATAAGACTCCAAATTTATAATATTTATAGTAAACTTACTCCACCGTTCCTTTCACTGAGAGATAGACTTATTGAGTCCATACGTAAGGAACCTATTATATTTGTAAACGATAAATTCGTAGAGAGAAAAGATGTAGTATTTAATCATTCATTTAATATGGCACCATATATATATGCGTTGAATGATCATCTAAAAGTATTTCCAGATCTTTTTCGGTTTATAGGAATAAAAGAAAAGTTAATTGATAAAGATTATATATATGTAATGGAGCGTATAAGAACGGATTTCGATAATACTTTTCTTCCTACTACAGAACTAGATATTATTGTAGGAATTGCTAAGGAGCTTTGTGCTTTAGGTGTAGTTAATTGTACTGTTTTTGTTCCAGATACAAATAAGATGCTTATACCGTGCAATGAATGCGTATATAATGATGCTCCTTGGCTGACAGCTTCTGAATTAGATGTCCGAGTTGTACATCAGTTAGTACCTATTGAAGTATCAGAAAAACTAGGAGCTCGATCTTTACGAGAACATTTAACTAGAGGAAGTACCACAGGATCTGAAAACATTCGTTGTCCAGGGAGTAATCTCATAAATTCAACCTTAGATCTTAGCCACCAGTTTTTGATTTTTTCAGACGTTATTGAAATTGCGGAACTCTCTGGAGCACAATCTATTTCATTCTTACTTGATGAAAGACCTCATCCGATAAGTTCTCTTATCCTACCATCTTTGGGATTCTTTCAAGGAGCAGCCTTGTGTATCTATTTTGATAGCATTTTGAATACCGATGATTTGTCTAAATTACAGTTTCTCAATGAAGGTTATTTATTTAGACAACATTCCATCAGGGGTAGAGGTCTTCGTAGTCTATATGCCATTGGAGATTTTTTGTCTGTCATATCTGGAAATTTACTATGCTTTTTCGATCCATCAGGAACTCATCTAGAAGAAGAATCTAGTAAAAAGAATAATGGAATTGGTAAATCGTTTGAATTTATAAAATCATCACTAGCTTCCAAATTTCAAGATCAATTCCGTCCTTTTGAATTATTCGGGTTTGATACGAAAAACAAGTTTACAGGAACGATTATTCGAGTTCCGTTGCGAACAGTTATATATCCAAATTTAAATCATGTCATTAAGGTTGCTACATCAGTCCCTCAAATACTCCAGAAGTTCAATGATTGGAAACAAGAAGCTAGCTCTTGTTTGGTATTTCTCTCATCGATTGAATCCATTTCTTGTGATAATTATCCGGTCGGAGCTAAGAAAACCACACCTCTTTTTAATGCATCTATTGTTGGTGCTAATATGAAAACAGAGAGAAACAGATTATCAGAAGATAAAGGATGGACTGGCTTTCACCCGCTATTTAAACCTATCACTTTGTTGTTTAATCTTAATACATCATTAAAGACTGGGTCAGAAGATATCAAGTATAGTTGGATTGTCTCAACTTGTATGGGAGCAGGAAATTCAAGGCAATTGGCTATTAATGGCCCATTAAGAACGTTACGACTATATCCCATAGGAATATGTGCTGCTCTCTTGGGCACTAATCGAGATATTAAAGTACCAGGAAAACTATTTCGCCGCTTTAGTACCGGTATAGAGACAGGACTACCAGTACATATCTCCAGTAGTTTTTTTATCCAAGATGGAACAGTTTTACTATCAAGCAATGATTATTTATCGGAGATATTAGTAAACTGGAACTTAGCTCTTTTTGAAAACATTTTTGAAGCTTATGCTAATCTAATGTTGAAAATCAAGGATATCTACAGTAGATCCCCTGAAGATCTATACAAGTTTTGGCCCAGTATTAAATACTTTCAACTAGAAACATTAAAAAAAACCTTTGTCCCCAATTTATATAGAAAATTTTCACAATTAGAACTGTTCTTTACATCGAAAAGCCAAGGATTTCCTATAAAACTAACTGATAAGAAGAGTATTGGATATTTTCCTTCGGAAGATTTTACACCATTAGTTCTGAAATTTATATCAAGATATTTCCCTATTTATCTTTTGCCTACTTCGGCCTTTGAAGACCTCACTGAAAGTAATATACGAGTAACAAGGTTTACATTCGATATGTTCTTTAATTTTTTAATGGATAATATATCTGGTTCTCCTCCAAAGATTGTACTCAATAATATAGATCTAGTTATTGAAATTCTTGAAGTACTGCTTAAGTATATTTCGTACAATTACGGAAGACTCAAGGATTTAAATCTTCTTCCACTATATGATTCAAGTATTGTACCTTTAGGAAATAAGATACAATACATTGTAGCAACAAAAGAAGAACAGACTCTATTACCTCATTTGCGATATTTTGTACATTGGAAATGTCTTACACAATTGAAGAATTATTTTCTCGATAATTCTTCATTTCTTTTGGAATTAAATTTAACCAAGACATCATTGGAGTTAGTAAGTCAGCAAATTTCTGGAACTTTACCTAGTAAATGGAAGAAACAACAAATTGTAAGATATTATTTTCCACATGGTAATAGATCAGAACAAATGCATTATAGCCATCTATTTAAACTAACGCCGGACTTAATATTAAAAATTTTTTGGTACTTAGACTATCCTGATCTAAGAAATTTTTTCAGCACTTGCAAGATTTTTAAGCAGGCATTTGAAGAAACTCCAGCAGTGTTTTCTGAATCTTCAAATAACTTATCAGTGATAGACTCTTTAACTTATGTCACAAGAACTTTGTGGTTTAAAAGATTTTGGAAATTCATTTTTTCATCTACAAGAAATTATGAATCTGCTGTACACCAATTTGCAATGTGGCCATTGATACCTTTAGTTAATAATAGCCTTTGTTCCTGTGGAATGATCGATTACGTATTTATATTACCCATATCTAAAATCGATAGTGTATTAGCAGATATATTTAGATATTTAGATATTCCAATCTTATGCCAGCAATTTTGTGAATATTTCGAAATTACGTATTCTACAAAGGACCAATGGCGATATGTACTAAAACAATTAATTTTTGCACGAGAAGTTTGGGGGATATCACTTGAAGACAAATTAACTAACAGAGAATATCTACTTGAATATTTTTCACAAGTTGTGGATTTAACTAAGGATGATATTAAAAAATTGAGATCTCTCCCTATTTTCCAAAACATCGATGAAAAATGGATTTCCATAGGGACTAATGAGTATTATATTTTACAACAACAGAATCAATTTTTTCAACCTAATGCACAAAAATTTCTGGCCCCGAACGATTATCTTCCCCTCTTAAGTGCTCTGGGAGTAATAGAGTTATCAGAATCGGATATATTCGTTAAGTTTTTAATTCCAGAATATAACAATCTCTCCGAAGATGAAAAGGCTAAGAGATGCGAATATATTCGCCTGAATTTCGACAAACTGTCTCAAAATCCACTATTTGTAGAAGCAATGAAATATTTACCTTTTGTACCTCTATCTGATGGAAGAATTGTGCGCCCTGCTGAAGCATATGGAGAGAGTAAAATCCTTTCTGAAATATTTGATCAGAAAGGAAGTTATCCTGTGGGTGTTTATACTTCTGATGCTTGGTATTCTATTTTAGTTAGACTAGGTTTAAAAACAGATCTAACTGCAAAAAAATTCATCGAATGTGCAGTTCATATACAGAATGAGTATATATCTAATGATAATTTAGATCGATTCCAATTAAAAAGTAAACTTTTATTGAGCTATATGAAAGAAAATTATTCTAAACTCGCGATCAGTGAACACTTCGAGGAGAATATTTCGAAAATTAAATTTATTTGTGCTAGGGATTTAGTAAGCAGGAGAAAAGTGTCTGCATGTTTAACAGAATGTATATTAGAAAAAGATTGGTTCCTGGGATGGACGAAAGCACCAATCATATCACCGTCAGATCTCCCTATTCAACACAATCTTAATATATGTTCTCCTCCAAATCCTAAATTAATACTGGCGCATTTGAGTGACTTTGATGATAAACTATTAGAAAATTGGAGCTTACCGGAGGGAGAAGAATATACTATTAAATCTGCTTTTAAAAACATTTTATTATATCTTAATAACTCACTTGATTTATTGGATAGTACTACGATTATAATCTTACGTAATGTCAAATTGATACCTGTGGAAGAGCGAAGATTAGTTAAGCCTTGTCGTATTTATTTTGGAATAAAAGAAGGTCTTATTCCATTTCTCAATCTACTTTCACCTGAATACCTTGAATATGTTCAACTTCTAAAAATTCTTGGTGCAAAGAAAGTACCCACTATTGAAGATCTCGTTCAATTATTCCAAGATATCCAAAAAGAATACAACCAAGTTTTACTAGATCCAAATGAACTTAATGCATACATTAAACTGCTGAAAATGTCGGCTAATATATTAACAGAAAATATACCTGATATCCCTGTACCGAATGAACTTGGTATTTTAGTTCCTAAGAGTACATGTTATTTCAACGATGTGCCTTGGTTTAGTTCTAGGATATCTTATGATCATTTAAATATATTGAATATCCAAATACCAAAAGAGCTATGTACATCACTGCAGATTTATAATTTAAGCAGTGTCTTAAAGGAATCTCTTGATATGAAGATTAATTCAGCCCAGATAAATTTAGACCTTTCAAATCACATAACTTCTGAACTTTTCTCGCAAGGACTATTTCAATTTATTAAATATTACTATCGAAATAATAATAATGAATATATCAGAAGTTTAACACCTACAGTTATTAAGGCATTGTTGAATTCTTACAAAATAATGTTTGTTGATCAATTACATACTACTATTATATATTGTTTGGGTAATACAGAAAAGAATATCACCAGAAATACTCAAGGAAGTATTTCATTCCTAGATAAACAGAATCGTATCATTTTGTACACTAATTTACCACCTTCTATCACTCTGGCAAATATACTTGAAAGAAATATATCAAATATTCTTCAGCTAGATATTACATTACCTTTATCACCTATTCTACATTGTCCAATTTCAGAAATACTTACGATTGTTGAATTATTGCAAATGACCGATTGGTGTAGTATAGATATGCATAGAGGAACACCTGGACAATTATTGATTCCAAAAGATCGAGAATTATTAACTAGCAATCCATCGCAGAAATTTCTCTCAAATGAAATAGTTGCTTTTAGAGACGGTGAAGGGCACTTAAGGTATGCTGAATTTTCAATGATGGATAGAGATAAACCAGATTGTGTTCAAATAGTGATTGGTAAAAATCAAGTAGTACTTTTACCATCAACTAATGTTTACACTTTTAAGAGTGGCAGTGTTCAGCAAACTAATTCTATCACTGTTGCGAAGGATAGTACTATAGAACATATTCACAGATCAATTGAAAAAGACGAAT
>Ga0170475_127967455_pt1 | contig 12782 bp, 12 predicted proteins | sample Soicark_Litter_5_FD_111474 | JGI IMG/M metagenome (GOLD analysis project Ga0170475, IMG submission 111474) | Avena fatua rhizosphere microbial communities from Hopland, California, USA. Combined Assembly of 48 SPs | reverse complement strand
TCGTACCGTCCCAGGCTTTCCACTGCCAGGATCGGTGTCTCCTGGCTGCAGCGCCGAATGGGAGGGAACATGGCTACGGTTTTCGATGCACTGGAATGGCCGGAATTGGCGTTTGACCCGAAGGGCCAAGGGAATGTGGCGCGGTGTCCTGATCCCGTTGCTGGAAGAGCGTTACAAGCCGTGGCCCTTTTGGGCTGTGGGTGAACCGATTCGAGGCGCCGGATGTCTCGTGTTGACTGCCGCCTATCGTTGAACAGGTGATGCGGCATCTGTAAGTGCTCATCAGTGCGATGCGAGTGGCAGCGCGTGATGCAGAGGGACAGCAGAAGTGTCCTGGAACGCCTTTTCAAGCCGGCCGCCGACGGTAGTATTGTGTCGGCATCCGCACCGGTGCTTGGAGCGGGCACCGATAGTATACTCACCAAACGATTCGGGTTATCCACCGAGGAAATTGACTATTTTCGAATCGCGGGAGCATTTGAGTCAATTGTTGTTTACCAAAGTCCAGGCCAATTGCTCTGACTGGTACGGCCCCGGCCCTGAGGACATCGTCGGGACGAAAACATCTGCGTTGCCCACAAAAACGAAGGGTCAGCGTCGATGAGACGCGGCGGATTGGAGCAGATCCCGCTCACATCTGGATACGCGCACGGGTGAAAATGCTCGTGAAAACAAAAGGCTAGAGCCATTGCCGTCTGCAGACGCGAACGGCAGCAGCTCTAAGGTGGCGAGCGTGTTGTCGAGCCTCCCCGGTGGAGCAACGTTGGTATCTTGAAACGCCTTTCGATGCACAGTAGGTTGGCCAACAAGCGATATTCGACGAACCGGTTTTCATAGGGCTTACTCTCAAATGTTGGACGCTACTCGACAGTTTGTCTGGGCAGGTGCGAAAGGCACTCCGCGTCCAGTTGCTGTCGACGTGGAAGCCCGCGCCCTTGATGCCGCGCAAGTTTATAGTTTCGTTGGAACAAATATCTTCAGACGAGAAAAATATCATCACCCTCGATATCTGTCCGACCATTTATCCGGCGTTGCGTGGCGCGGCCGTGCGATGGATGCGGACAGTCGATCATATTCCAAACTGACATGCCTGGACGCCAGTACAGGCATGTCAGGCGTCAAAGACCTCTTCCCGGACGGACAACCATGCCCAGACTGATGATCATCCAGGCCGCCTCCTACCGTGGTTACGGTGATCGGCGTCCGCTCAAGATTCGCAAACGCCGGCTGGTTGGCGCCGTCATGCCCTATCTGGCCGCCCTGGCCCCGCGGGAATGGGACGTAACGCTTGTCGATGATGCCATCGAAGACGTGGATTTCGACGCGCCTGTCGACGTGGTTGCCATCACCGCCCGCATGGTGACATCGCTACGGGCTTATGAGCTCGCGGACCGGTTCAGGGAACGGGGCGTCACCGTCCTGATGGGGGGGCCTCACGCGACGTTCTACAGTGATGAGATGGCTCAACACGCCGATGGCGTCTGCATCGGCGAAGCGGAAGAGATTTTTCCCCAGATGCTGCAGGATGCCGCGGCGGGGCGGCTGAAGCAGTTCTACCAGCGTGAGACTGTCGCAAGCCTGAAGGGCATGCCGACGCCGCGCTGGGAGTTGCTCAATCCAAAGCACTACGTCTTCTATCGCCCGGTCGTTATCCAGCAGTCCCGTGGCTGTCCCTATACTTGTGATTTCTGTGCGGAACGCCGCCTGAACGGCGATCACGGGTACCGCGATCGTCCGGCCGAGGAGATTGTGGAGGAAATCAGGAAAAGCGGCAGCCGCCATATCTTCTTTGCCGCCAGCCAGTTCGTTGGGCACAAGAAGCGCACAATGGAACTGCTGGAAGCGCTCATTCCGCTGAAAATCCGTTGGTCGGCCTTGTTCTCGCCGCGCTTCGGCCTTGATGGGGAATTTCTTGAGCTGGCGCAGAGATCCGGGCTCCTGCACGTGAACATGGGGATCGAGAGCATTTCCCAAGATTACGCTGAAGTCGATGCACAAGGAGTTCAATAAATCGAACAGCTATCAGGAAATGATTGACAACCTTAACAAGAGAAATATCAGCTTTTCCTTTAACTTCGTATTTGGCACAGATACTGACGACGCAAGTATCTTTCCTGAGACCCTGAAGTTCTTGCAGGAACACAAGGTTCCCGCAGCCTACTTCAACGTCCTCGTCCCGTTACGCGGCACGCCATTGTATGACCGGATGAAGGCCGAAGATCGTATCCTCGATGAAGCCAACATGGAACGCTGGCCGGGCGTATATTGTCACTTCGAGCCAAAGCAGATGTCGGGCAACCAACTTGTCGCTCACGTTCAGAAACTTCAGCGCGACTACTACTCTCTGCCCCTGATCACCCAGCGCCTGCGGATGCCACGGACCCAGGCAGATTTTGCGTCTTGGAACGTGAACCTGACCCAGAGGAAAGTGGCACTCAATTCAGACCACATGTGCGAGTTCAGCGAATTCTGAAGCAGATTTCCTAACACTTCGGATTTCGATTTCATCGAGCACCGGCTATGGCGCGGCAGACCACTCCTGCGCTACTCCGAGGCTCGATCAATCTGGCCATCATCGGCGGACATTGCAGGCGGAAAGGACCATCTTGGGTCTTTCATTCCCATAGCGATATTTCCTTCGGTTGATCAGGACAAACCGTCCTGATCACATGTCAAGGAGCCTCTTGCTGTGGTAATTCAGAGCAGCTTCCGTTCGTGTCTGAACACGCCAACGGAAACGGCTCTGGCCCGGCTCCTGTCTCCCGGAGAGGTCAGGCCGTGAGGCGATTTATGGCTATGCTGGCTTCGCTTGCAGACTGCAACGCTGGCTGAGCTGAGGCCCGCGATCGGGCACCGATGCCGGACTGCGCGCCGAGATCGATCAGGCGCAGCACGATCTGGCGGCCAGGCAGACCGGCTTGCGGTGGCGGCGTGACTGCCGCTATGCCTTGCGGCGAGGAGACAGTCAGAAGAATGAACAGCATGGACACGATCCGGCTCGGCTGCGGCGCGGGTTTTTCGGCCGATCGGCTGGGGCCGGCCGTCGATCTCGCGCAACGCGGTGCGCTGGACTACCTGGTATTCGAGTGCCTTGGTGAGCGCACCATGGCGTTTGGCCATCGGGATCGGATGCTCAATCCTGCGCGCGGCTATAATCCGCAACTTGCGGCACGGATGCGTGCCGTGCTGCCGCATTGCCATGCCAACGGCACCCGTATCATCACCAATATGGGCGTGGCCAATCCGCGTGCCGCTGCGCTGCTCATTGTCGAAATCGCGCGCGAGCTTGGACTGCCCGGCCTGAAAATTGCTTGCGTGGAGGGCGATGACGTCGGCCATCTGATCGACGACGATACGGCATTCATGGATCATCCCGGCACGGTCAAGGATGTCGGTCTGCGGATGGTCGGCGCCAACGTCTATCTGGGTGTCGATGCGCTGCTGCCGGCGTTGAAGGCCGGAGCCGACGTGGTGATCGCCGGCCGAGTTGCCGATCCTTCCCTGTTTCTGGCACCGCTGGTGCACCGCTTCGGCTGGGCACTGGACGATTGGACGACGCTGGGTCGCGGTACGTTGACCGGCCATCTGATGGAATGCGGCATGCAGATCACCGGCGGATATTTTGCCGATCCGGGCTACAAGGATGTGCCTCGGCTGGCGGATTGCGGCTTCCCGATTGCCGAAGTGCAGCCTGATGGCAGCTTTATCGTCACCAAGTTGCCGGATACCGGCGGCTGCGTAACGCCCGCAACCGTGAAGGAACAGCTTCTGTATGAGGTGCATGATCCATCGGCTTACGTGACGCCCGATGTAGTTGCCTCCTTCCGGAATGTTTTAATTGCGGAAGTGGGTGTCGACCGGGTCCGGGTTAGCGGGGCGGGAGGCTTATCGCGTCCGGACAAGCTGAAAGTCACGATTGGCTTCGATGGCGGCTTCCTGGGGGAAGGCGGCGTAAGTTACGCCGGTCCGAATGCACGCCCCCGTGCCGAGCTTGCGGCCGAGGTGGTGAAGCAGCGTATGAACCGCATCAATCAACGCAGCGGTGGTCTGAGGATCGACCTGATAGGCATCAACTCGCTGTACCAGACTGCGGAAATTCCTGCTGGCGACAGTACGGACGTGCGGCTGCACGTGGCGCTGCGTTCGACCAATAGGGATGACATCGATACGATGCTGTGGGAGGCCGAGTCGTTGCTCTGTTGCGGCCCTGCCGGTGGCGGTGGTTACCGCGGCCAGATTACACCCTGCGTTGTCACCCATTCCGCTCTGCTCGGGCGCGATCAGGTGCAGCCCACATTCGAAATGTTCGCCGCATGAGCCAGCCTCGCCGGATTCACGACATTGCCCATGCGCGCGCCGGCGACAAGGGCAATATATCCAATATCTCGGTCTGGGCCTATGATCCGAAGGATTATCCACTACTGAAACGACAATTGACGGCCGAGCGGATCAAGCAGGCATTTCCGAAGCTGTTTACAGGAACGGTAACTCGTTACGAATTGGATGACCTGCATGGATTGAACTTCGTGCTGCTGGATGCGCTGGAAGGCGGCGTTAACACGTCGCTCAATCTGGATTCGCATGGAAAGTCGTTCAGTTACCTGGTTCTGGGTCTTCCAATCGAGGAATGACCGCCGGGGCCCTGGATATTGACCAGCGGGCCGGTGAAGCAGAACAAAAACCTAAAATGCGATAATCAATTCATAATTTCGTACTGGGTGTCGCACCGGAACGTGCCACCATCAATGTAGCGAAACCCTCGGCCTTCAGTTCGTTTCTGTCCTGCGCCGACGCCGCGGCGGAGTTTGCCGAGGCGGCTGTGATTACGTATCCGGGAGAAATAGAAGTTCGCACACTAAATGAGATTGTCTCAGCTTTGTCGGACAACACCCTGCTGAAGATCGATACCCAGGGCTATGAAAAGCAGGTGCTTGAAGGCGGCCGGCAGACGCTGTCCAGCTTGAAAGGTGTCCTGATGGAGCTGCCAATCGTCCATCTTTATGAAGGAACCTGGCAGTTTCACGAGGCGATTGCCTATATGGCGGCGAATGATTTTGTTCCCGCACAAATTCATCCGGTGAATTTTCATCGGAAGGATGAGGTGTCCCTGGTCGAGGTTGATTGCCTGTTCCGTCCCCGCGACCGGCACATGGATCAGGGATACGGATTTTGGCCTGGAGCCGGTGTCAGGCATGATGCAGCAGGATGAAACGGAGGTTGCGGCAATGCCTCACACCACTCTGCGTCGTATTCTCTCGACTGGCGGATTGCCTGTTGAGCGCGCCGGCAGCGTGACGTTTACCGGCGGCACCGACCCGGTCCTGCCCACACCTTTCCGTATTGGCACGGCCGGTGCGGCCACGCTGGCCGCGACCGGGATCGCGGCGGTGGATCTGTGGGAAATCCGTACGGGCCGGCGGCAGGATGTAGCGGTCGATGTGCGCCAGGCCACGGCGTCGTTGCGCAGCGGCCACTACCTGAAGGTCACAAACGCCGAGATTTCGGCCGAGCGCAACCCGATCATGGGCGTTTATCCGGCGAAAGACGGCCGCTGGAGCTACATTCATACCAATTTCCCCAACCATCGCGCTGCCGCACTTCAGGTGCTGAATGTCGAGGACGACCGCAACGCCGTGGCGCGGGCAATTGCTCGGTGGGACGCGGCCGAACTGGAGGAAGCGATCATTGCCGCCAAAGGCGCGGGCGGCATGGTGCGGACGCAGGCAGAATGGGCCACCCATCCCCAGGCCGCGGCAATCGCAGCGCTGCCGTTGATGGAGATCGTTCGCATCGGCGACAGCGCGCCAGAACCCCTGCCGGCAGGCAACCGCCCGCTATCGGGCGTCCGTGTGCTCGACCTGACCCGCGTACTGGCGGGTCCGACCGGTGCGCGCACATTGGCCGAGCATGGGGCGGACGTGCTGAAGATCACGGCCGCCCATCTGCCGAACCTCGGCTATCAGGAGTATGACACCGGCCACGGCAAGCTCTCGGCCGAACTCGACCTGCGGGAGCAGCGGGACGTCGATACGCTGCGCGGATTGGTTGGGCAGTCCGACGTCGTTTCCCAGGGATACCGCCCCGGCACGCTAAGCGCCCGTGGCCTGTCGCCCGAAGCCCTGGCGGCGATTCGGCCCGGATTGGTGTACGTGTCGCTGAGTGCGTTCGGCCATACCGGGCCCTGGGCAATGCGGCGGGGATTTGACACCGTGGTCCAGACCGTCAGCGGGATCACGGTACGGCAGGCGGATGTCATCCCCGGAAAGACGCCAGGCCCGCAATTCTATCCCGTGTCTGCGATCGACTACTGCACCGGATACCTGATGGCGTTCGGGGCAATGGTCGCCCTCGGTCGCCGCGCACGAGAAGGCGGAAGCTGGCTGGTGCGCATTTCCCTGGCACAGGTCGGGAAGTGGCTTGTCGATTTAGGCGAGGTCCCAGCGACTGCTTTGCAGGGTGTACCGGCAGAGTTCACCCCGCAGGAACTGGATCGCTGGTCCATGGTCAGCGAAACGCCGGCCGGCGCGCTGCGTCACCTGAAGCCGGTCGTGCAGATGTCGGAAACGCCGCCATACTGGGCGCGGCCATCCGTTCCCCTGGGCTATCATCAGCCGATGTGGCCGGAGCGCTGACCGCCCTTGATCCAAAGACAGATCAACGGACCCGCATCTTCTGCCTGTCCACCACGCGGCCGGATCGAGCGGCTTACGGTGTGCGGCTTTGCGCACCCCAGTTCTGTTCAAGATTGCGGATCAGCGCCTCGCTGAAATGGCATGCTGCCTGCTCTCGGGCATAAACAGCGCAGTAGCGGCGAAACAGATCCAGCGGTTCGGTGGCAACGCGGAAGGCGCGGCGGTTGCCGATGGCACCGACCGAGCCGGCATTGGTGAGCATCGCCACGGTGCGATCGATTGCGGCATCCATATCTGAAGGCGGAACAATCTCATCGCAGATCAGCCGCCCTTCCAGGCTGTCGCAATCAAGACGCCGTTCCGCCTGGATCAACTGCCGCGCAAGGCGGTCGCCAATGAACCGAGGTAGACGGAGATTGGCCGCCCCGGGAATGATGCCCTCCTTCCGGGCCGGCAACGTCATGAACGCGTCGGATGCCGCGAGCACGTAATCCATCGTCAGCAGCATTTGGCAGTGGCCGCCGATAGCCCATCCCTCAACGGCTGCGATCCAAGGTTTCTCAATCCCCACGCCGTTCACGTCGTCAGGGAGTGCCCGTTGGGTGGCAACGCCGCGCAGGAACTTGTGCACGAAGCCTAGCTCGCGCTGCAGATACCACAGGAAAGGGATCGAGCCGTGATACAGGTACGTCAGGTTGATGCCGCTGCCGAAAATCCTGCGGCCGGCGTATTTGGCGTTCTGCACGGGCTGTCCGCGGAACACGGCTATGTCGGTATCCGGGTCAAGCGTGGCGACATCGACGCCGGTTTCCATGGCCGCAATGGTGCCCTGGTCTTCCGCGTTCAGATAACGCGCATTGCTCACCAGCAGGTGCGCGGCTCGTCCACGGCGTTCCACCCGAACGGCGCCAAGGTCAACGAAGCCATCAGCGGCTAAACGCTTGACAGCGTCGATGGCCTCCAGCCGTGGCAGCAGCATGGCGTGGCAGAGATGGGTGCCGCAGGCTGGATGCGCCAGGATACGGGAAACCAGGATGCTCTGGTCGATCTCCAGGCCTTCCTTGTCCCGCAGAGGTTGCTCCGCCTCGGCCGCAAGTTGAGCACGACCGGGCACCAGGCCAGGAACGGCCTCGGCCGCCGCCAGCACCAGATCCTCGACCCGAAGGAAGCGGGAGAAGCCGTTGGTCAGACTGGCGTAGACCTTTTCCACATGCTGAGCCAGGAACTGCCCGCGCGCTTCCCGCGCTTCACGATGGACCGCCATGGCAGTATCCATTTCGGCCGGGTTGCGTAGCGAGCGTGGCGGCAGTGCGGCGACACGCTGTTGGCAATGGCGCCAGAACTGGCTGAAGCTGGCGCTGTCGGTCGCATAGTCGGCGGTTATTGCAGGCATGTGCACTACTCCGGACAGGCGAATCGGCGGTCGGCCGCCTGGCACATCTTTGCTCAGTAATGCCGAAATATCGATGGCGGGCGACCGCTAATAGGTCTCACTTCGTCTGGTGCCGGCTTACTGCCGAATCATTGTTTTCTGAGCGCTATTCGCTCACATGGCCCGGCGATCGCCCACTTGAAACTTGAAAGAAGCAGTACCTGCTCTTGGCGCAAGCTTCTTGCGGCACAGCGGTTTCAAGAATGGCTCGCTGGCTGCAGGCATTTTGCGTCAAATGCTCTTTTTTCCTGACGTAACAGTCCTGTTCAGGCTTCACGCACCGTTTCCTTCAATGAAGCAGATAATCGTTCGTCCGGACCAGCAGGCCACACCTTCGCCCGTTGGATTGTCGTGGCGATGAAGGACGCTCTCTTCGGGAACATCAACCCAGGCAAACGGCGGATTTTGCCATCGCGCGAACTCACCGCCGATGAAGGCCTGAAAATGTCCATCGACAATACGGTACTGCACCGTGCGGCAATCGGAGCGGTCGCAGCAGGACTGATTCGTCTTCGGTTGGTGCAGGCTTCGAAACCAGGGTGCAAGCGCTGGATCAGCATACGGCGGAGGAGCCGCACGCAGCGGCGCAGGACAGCAGTATATGAGACATACCGCGGCAAGGGCATGGATCACCCGTTGGGGCATCCGGTTTATCCTCCTGGCAGTGTCGCTTGCCACAAGATGCAGGCGCGCGAGTACCGCGCCAACCTTTTCCACAACCTCGGTTCGCGAAATTGAAGTCATGAACGGTTTCCTGGAAATTCCGCCGATAAGGTCTCGCGTAAAACCGGGTGGCAAGGCGAGCAGGTCTCCTCCGCCGGAGTAAGGCGGCATGGCGGTCTGCGCGTACTGACCGGTACCCGTCTTCTGTGATGACCGCAATACAGGTGGCCCGGCCTCGGCATCGACCTCGACCATTGTCGAGCCGCACCCATGTCGTCACGCAGCCATTTGCCGCTCCTCATGCAGTCTGCCTGCGGACAGGGTTGCCTTCGGCCGGCAGCACGTCAGGCAGACCTTGCCGTTTCGCTCCGCCGTCCTATCTACCATCCGTGTGGATGGTATAGAGACGGTGTTATCCAACGACAGAGGACCAGGACCGCGCCAACGCGTGGTCGATAGCGAGAAGATCACGATCAACCTCGGCTATGTCGATCTTGGTCATATCGATTTGATGGTGCGGGATGGTTTCTACGCCAACCGGACGGATTTCATTCGCACGGCGATTCGTAGTCAGATTGATCGCCACGCCGATGCTGTTCGCCATTCCGTCACGCGCAACGTGCTCGACCTGGGGCTGAGGCACTACAGCCGCGCCGATCTGGAAGCGGTCCGCGATTCCGGTGAGAAACTGGACATCAAGGTGCTGGGACTGGCGACCATAGCCGGTGACGTGACCGCGGACCTGGCCCGCGCATCCATTGCCTCCGTCACCGTACTCGGTGCGCTGCACGCCACCCCGGAGGTACGAGCCGCCCTCGCCGATCGGCTGCGCTGATGATTACGGCCGCGCAGTTTGTTCTGTTTTAGAAAGTCCTTCGATGAAAAAACTTCCAAGCGAGATGTTTGAGGCTGCCCGCCTGGCCAAAGCCGGCCAACTGACGGAGGCGACCGCCGTTCTCCAGCGGCTGCTCGGGCGGCAGGGTCTACCGGGATCCGGCAGCCCCGAGGGATCGCATGGTATCCTCTCGCACCTTGGCGACTGGCTGCAGGGAGCCCGGTTTCATGATCCGCAGTTCCCGGGAGCATCTGCTCCGCCGCCGGAGCAGAGCGGCCCGAATTCTGCTCGGTTCCTGAACCGGACTTTCAGCAATCATATCGGCAGCCGGCCCTATAAGCTCTATGTGCCGGGCGGGTATCACGGACAGCCTGTACCGCTGGTCGTCATGCTGCACGGATGCACCCAGTCCCCCGACGACTTCGCCGCCGGCACCCGCATGAATGTGGCTGCCGAGGGCCAGACCTGTCTCGTTGCTTACCCGGGGCAGACCAGCGCGGCGAACGGACAGAAGTGCTGGAACTGGTTCAAGAGCACAGAGCAGCGGCGGGACGCGGGCGAACCGTCGCTGATCTCAGGAATTACGCGGGAAATCATGCATGAGTATGCGGTGGATCCACGGCGCATCTATATTGCCGGGCTTTCAGCCGGCGGTGCGGCGGCAGCGGTCATGGGCCATGCCTATCCCGATCTTTTTGCCGCGATCGGTGTGCATTCCGGCCTCGCCTGTGGGGCTGCGCGTGACATGCAATCCGGCTTCATGGCGATGCAACACGGCAGCGCCGGCGTGGTTGCCGAAACTGAGCATGCGATGCGGCGGCGTCCAGTGCCGGTGATCGTATTCCATGGCGATCGCGACAAAACGGTCAATCCCCGAAATGGCGATGCCGTCATTGCCCAGGCGGCTTCTGGTCTGGCATTGGCGACGCATACCAGGAGGGGCCAGGTTCCGGGCGGCCACGCCTACAGCCTTCATGTCCAGACCACGATGACCGGCCAGACGGTGAGTGAGCAATGGATTGTGCACGGTGCCGGCCATGCCTGGGCCGGCGGCAGCCCGGCCGGCTCCTTTACCGACCCGAAAGGGCCGGATGCAACCAAAGAAATACTGCGATTTTTTCTGGAGCATCCCCTGGCGATCTGACCTTGCCTTTGTCCCACGCTGTCTTGACTCATCAAACTGAACAAGAACAGGCAGCATCATTGGCGGTGTACAATACGATGGAGACGGGGTATGCGAGATGATGATCTCAGGCCTTCGGGCAACATCGACGACCGCCGGGGTCAGGGCGGCGGTGGCATCAACCTGGGCCGCGGCGGGCTTGGCATCGGCACGATCATCATACTGGGGCTGATCAGTTGGGCGCTGGGCATCAATCCGGCCATCCTGATCAACGGGGCGCAGATGATCGCAGGCGGCGATACTTCATCGGTCAGCCAGCCCAGCAACAGGCCGACCGCAGCGCCGGATGACAGAATGGGGATTTTTGTGGCGAAGATCCTTGGCGAGACAGAGGATGTCTGGTCTCAGGTCCTGCCGGCGCAGGCAAACCGCAGCTATCAGAAGCCGGTATTGGTCCTGTTCTCCGGCGCGACCGGTTCAGCCTGCGGCGCCGCCCGTTCGGCCATGGGACCGTTTTATTGTCCCGACGATCGCAAGGTTTATCTCGACACCTCATTCTTCCAGGACATGCAGCGCCGCATGGGCGGAGGCGGCGACTTCGCCTATGCCTACGTGATCGCGCATGAGATCGGCCACCATGTCCAGCATCTTTTGGGCGTCCTGTCCCAGGTGCAGGGGGTGGAGCGCGATCGCGCCTCGGCCAACGCGATTTCGGTGCGAACGGAACTGATGGCGGACTGTTTTGCCGGCGTATGGGCCAACTGGATGAACCAGCGGCATGGCAATATTGACGACTCCGACGTACGTCAGGCGATCAATACCGCTGCCGCCATTGGCGATGACCGGCTGCAAAGGCAGTCGCGGGGGGTCGCCATCCCTGACAGCTTCACCCACGGATCCTCGGCCCAGCGTGTAAGATGGCTTACCATCGGCCTGCGCAGCGGCAACATACGGTCGTGCGATACATTTGGCGCTGGAGAACCATGATCGTCTGTCGCAGGGGTGACACTGGCCTCGTGATACTGGCCTCGTGACACTGGCCTCGCCTGGACCTGTGCTGACAGACAGCAATGCGTACCAGGTCTGACTTTGCCACAATGATGCCCCGGCATCTCCTCGCATCGGCCATAGCGCAAAATTAGCTTCCAACTGTGCTCCACGGCACAGACCGGTCACCTCGCCTCCGGGCATGGTCGTGACATGGAAATGGAGGCTTACCATGCTCGCTTATTTCAAGGCTGTCCTGCTGATCGCCATGTTGCTGGGAACCTACCTCGCGCTACTCCCTTTGGTTGCATGAGGATATGATTGCCGTGGAAAAAGCAGCGCGGCCATCGAGTCCGCGCTGCTTTGGATCGATCGTCGTCTAGCCGTGGCTTCGCAGGCTGTCCGGCACTTTGCCGCCATTTTCGGCCAGCTTCTGCATCACGCCGGCATGCAGCGCTATGTTCTGTTCGGCAGTTCCATCTGCACCTGCGTGGATATTCAACTCATTGGCGAGTTCTTTGCGAGCATTCAGGCTCGAATCCAGATCGAGCAGCTTCAGGAGATCGACGATGGAGGTTTGCCAGTTTCCGCCGCCCCCCTTCCGCGATGCCATCTGCGTCAGTACCTGGCCAACATCAACCGAGCCGGGCGGTGGCGAGGTCGGAGCGTTGCTGACCGCTGAGCCCGTTGGTGCACTGCTGCCCCCGCTAGCTTGTGTGCCGGCTACGGCCGGATGGAAGATCTTTTCCATGATTGAGCCGAAAATGCTCATTTTATGTCTCCGTCTAACGACATTCTCATAGAGCCGTGCGGTAGAGGTAGGTTCCCAAAGGTCGAATACGCCGAGAATGTTAACTGCTGAAGATGATTAAAACCCACAAACGCGTTAAACCGCGTCTACTTTGAGAACCGTGGTTATGTCGGCCCGCAACCAGGAAAGGCGCCCACACAAGGCGCCTCAGGCCCGAACTGCCAGACTACGGTTTCCAAACTGGACGCGGTTTAAAAGTGCTGCGACGGGGAACAAAGCACGACCGGCTGCGTTGGGCCGGTATGAACACAGATTCCAAAACCAACGCAGCGTCATCTGTTCCCTCCAATGCGGAGAAG
>Ga0170475_103923267_pt1 | contig 12782 bp, 1 predicted proteins | sample Soicark_Litter_5_FD_111474 | JGI IMG/M metagenome (GOLD analysis project Ga0170475, IMG submission 111474) | Avena fatua rhizosphere microbial communities from Hopland, California, USA. Combined Assembly of 48 SPs | reverse complement strand
CGCTCGCCAGATCCAAGTTGAAGCCCATGACAAAATCGCCCCCCGGATTGCCATCACCGGACGGGAAGGTTCCCGAGAATTCGCCGTCCAGGGCATTGCCGCCGATATCCGTGAAGTTGCTGCCGCCGCTGAAGCCGGCGATGAGCGTCAGCGTGTAGCTGTCGTCTGGCAGGGTCGGATAGTTCAGGGTCAGGACGGTGCCGGATGGATCGAACACGAAACTGGTGGGCAAATAGCTCAGTCCGCGCTCGTTGCCAAACAGCTCGAAATCGCCGGATGTGAAAATGTTGCCGACTTGGACCGGCTTATCGAATGCTACGGCGATGCTCACGGATCCCGGCGCGAGGGTGCCGCCGGGCGTAAGCGAAGTGGAGAGGACCTGTGGGCCCGTGCGGTCGATCGTATAGCTTGCTGTATAGGCCTCCACAGCCGTGTTTTGGAGGTCGCTGATTGCGCCCGCGGCGATTGCGACGCTGTGAAGTCCGCCGCCGTCCACACCGGCCGGCACGAAGAAACTCGCGGAAGTTGCGCTGGTCTGGTTCACCGCGATCGCGGGAACGCCGTCAATCGTCAGGTCGGAGGCGTTGAGCGAGCTTGATAGGATGCTGTCGTTGAAATTCACCAGGATCGCAATCGGCGCCGAGAACTGGATCGCCCCGTCGGCGGGCGTCGTCGATGTGACCTGGAATGCCGGCAGTTGGTACTTCGCGCCCGTCAGGCTCAAAACGTACTCTCCCATTGTCGGCGCAGCGCGGGACGATGATAACTCGACCAGGTATGTTCCCGTGGTAGTAACCGCGAATGACAGATGGGCGTTGCGGCCATCGGCAGCCGAGTCGTCGTCCGCGGCTAACTCGACCGCCGCCGAATCGAGCAGGCGTAAGCGCGGGTTGAGCGTATTGACGAACTGGCCGTTGCCGTCGGCTGGCGTAGAAGTTTGCGCGGTAAAGAGAGTTCCGGCCGTCAAGGTCACTCGATACAGGTCGGTTCCGGCGATTCCGTCCTCGACATAGCCCAGCAGCCGCTGCTGGCCCGCCACTTGGCGGCTCAGCACGTCCTGGGCGTTCAGGGGCGAGTCGTTCGGCTCGGTGTCGAATTCTGCGTTCCGCGTCGCGAGCAGGGTATAGGTTTGGCCGCCCGCCCCGCTGACCATCGCATAATAGGTGCCGGCAGCCGGTGCGGTGAAATCGGTAATGACGCTGGAAACGTTGGTTGCGTCAACGGCGCCCAGAGCCAGCGTCGCTCCCGACGCGTTCTGCAGCGTGAGGGTCGGCGCTCCGAGCGGCAAGGTTAACGCCAGGCTGACGGTGTCGCCGCCGGCGAGTGTGAAAGAATAAAAATCGGCTGTGGACGGGCTGTCGGTGATTCCGACGACTGCACCGCGCGTGGCTGCGCCGCCCAACGATAGAAAACTCGGGTCCAGGTTTTGGGCCGTTGCCCGCGTATTGTTCGACAAACCGCCATTGCCTTCCGACTCCAGGGCGGCGTTCAGCGTGATGTGCACCGAGTAAGACCCGGTGGTACCGCCCGCCCCCCGACGACAATCGTGTACGTTCCGCCGCTGGTGGTTGGAATTGTCTGAAGCAACGCCTTTTGATTCAAACCGGCTGCCGTCGTGCTACCGGTGAGCGCGTTGGCCGGGTCGAGCAAGCCGATTGTCGGCTGCAGGGTTGCCGAGATTGGCGTGACCAGCACGGTGATCGTCTGGCCCGGATCAACGGACAAGGTAAAGCTATCGGTATCTCCGGCGGGGGTGATAATGCCGGTCGCCGAAGGATCGTAAACCAGGCTTCCCAGCGGCAGCTCAGCCGAGGGATCGGGATAGGCGACGGCCGCGATATCGAGGGTGAACCCGGTGACGAAATTGCCCCCCGCGAATCCGTTGCCAGATGGGAAACTGCCGTTGAATTCGCCGTCGAGCGCAAAGCCGGCGACGTCCGTGAAATTCGTTCCGCCGGAAATGCCGCTCAAAAGCGTGAGCGTGTAGCTGTCTTCTGGCAAGCCCGTGAAGTTGAGCGTCAGGACGGTGCCGGTGAGATCAAAGAAAAAGCTGCTCGGCAGATAGCTAGAGCCCAGAGGCTGCGAGTTGCCGTGCAGCGAGAAATCGTCCGCCGTCAAATTGTTGACGTCCATTGGCTCGCTGAAAGTCACCTGGTAGCTCAGCGCGCCAGGCCCCGCGGTTCCGCCGCCGGGCAGCGAGGTCGCTGTCACGCGCGGGGGCAGCGTATCGATCGAGAAGCTGGACGAAAAAGCCGACAGCGGATTATCTTGCAAGCCTTCGATCGCCCCGGCGGCGATCGCGACCGTGTGAAGGCCGTCATCCAGCGTGGGCAGCGTAAAGCTAAGCGTGTTTCCGTCCAGGAGCGTCACCGCGCTCGGGATCGTCGCGCCGTCTACGACCAGATCGGACGCTTGGACAGTGCTCGCTAGATAGCTGGCGTTGAAAGCGACCGTATAGGTTTGCGGAGGGTCTGTCAGCAGCAGTCCATCCGCCGGATCTGTGCTGACCACATTCAGCGGCGCGGCGGCGCCCGTGGCGCCCTGGACGGATAGGAAGTATTCACCAACCGTGTCGTCCTCGGCTAATACGCGGACGCGATACGAGCCGGCCGCCGGCGCGTGATAACTGATCTGTTCATTGCGTCCGTCGGCGAGCGCGGCGCCGCTGGCCACCAGGACGCCTGAGGGATTGTATAGCTCGATTTTGGGATTGAAAGCATTTTCGAATTCACCGCCGCCGTCAGCGGGAGTGCGGCTCTGTAAGAGCAAGTCATCACCGGCGCCGGTCGATACGGTGTACCAGTCTTCCTTGGGGGAGGAAATGGTCTGCGCGGAGTCCACAAAAATCGTCGGGCCGAACCCGCGGAACGCAATTCCGCCGGAAGAAATGGAATTATCGAGGGCGGTAACGGTGTTGAGCAGCGTGGTTCCGTCGCTGTCGAACAGGCGCCCTGTGATATGGCCTCCTACCCCCCAGGCGACCTCGAGACGGTACCAGTGATTGGCAAGCCACACTTGGGGGCTGGCGCCAATCGTCGAAAAACTATAGCCGGCATTGTCTTGAAGTTGCAGTTCGCCCGAATTCGTGGCCATGACGAGTGACAGCGTGCCTCCGGAACTCGCGCCAAAACCCAGATAAGCGCGGCCTGGGGTGCTCCCCACGGTCTGGGCCCAATACGAGATCGTGTCGCCTTGTTGCACCTGTGCAGTCGGGTCATTGCGATACATCCATTCCGTCGTCGGTCCCGTCGTCAACTGCAGGCCGAATGGCCCATCGTGGGCGGCCAGAGGGATGACGCTGGCATTGTTCGGGCCCAAGAATGTGTATTCGCTCAGGTTCCCGTCGTCGAAGGAGTCGAGCACGCCTGAGCTGCCAGTTGTCGGCGAGCCGGTGAAACCGAGCGCGCCGTGCGCGCCATTCAGGTTCTGGGCCGTGTCGAAGGACTCGTTGTCTTCGGTATCGAAATCGGCGTTGCGCGTGACGACGAGGCTGTAATTCGCTCCTGCTGCGCCGGTGACGACGACGTAGTAAGTGCCGGAGGCCGGCGCGGTGAAGTTGTTGATCGACTCGTCGAGGTTGGTCGCGCCGCCGCTGCCGACGGCCAGCGTGCTGGAGTCGTCGCTCGCGGCGACCGCCCCGCCGGGCATGACCGTCACGTCGATGGAGTTCGCGTTATAGGTGACTTGAACGGCGAAATTGTTGGGATTGTTGATGACCGCAATCTGGCCAAATACCGGAGTATTTCCCGCCCGGTCGCCAAACAGCACGACGCCTGTGGCCGTTCCCGTCGCTCCCAAACCGGCCAGATCGAGGGTCAAAGTCGAGCTGCCCCCCAACGTCAGCGTGCCCGCGACGTTTAATTGATCGTAGTTCACGCCGGCTGCGCCGTACCCGGTTATCTGCAGGATCAGATTGCCTCCGGGGCCGACGTTGGCGCTGGAAACCTGCTGGATGCCGATGTCCGCGCCTGGATTGTCATTTCCGGTGGCATCCCCAGGATTCGTGCCTGCGGCGATGTCGCCCACCGGTCCGCTGCCCGACAATGTGCCGAGAACGATCCCCAGCGGACTCACCGTGTTGGAGGCGGTGACGCGCAGCGTTCCGCCCCCGCCGTTGACGGTGGTGGCGCCTGTATAGTTGTTGCTGCTGGAGAGCACGAGCGTCGTGGTGCCCGCTTTTGTCAGCGCGCCGGAGCCGCTCATCACGCCGGCAAACGTGGTCGTACCCGTGTTGGTGGTGCTGACGGTTGTGATTCCGAGCAGATTGATTGGCCCCGTAAAGGTGATGTCTTGCGCGCCGGCCATCGTGACGGTCGCCCCGCCGCCCAGCGTAATCGAATTGGGAATGATGACCCCTCCCACCGCCGTGGTCTGAAAGCTGCCGCCGGCGAACGTCACTCCTCCGCTGCCGAGCGGGCTATTGGTTGTCGTCAGGCTGATGAACCCCGACTGCAGCACCGTGCCGCCGGCATAATCACTCGCCACGCTCGGTGCCAGGTTCAGCGGATTAATGCCCAACTTTTCGAAGCCGCCAGGCCCGGTGATCTTGCCCGAGAAGCTCGTGAAGTTTGCGGTGTTCAGAACAGTAAGTGCGTTGGTCCCGGTCAGGGTAATCGTGCCGCTGAGCGTGAGGGCGGCGGTGCCACCAATCGTCGTATTCGCGTTGGCGAGCGTGACTGCATTCGTCAGCGTGGAAGTCGTGCTGGCCGTCAATGTGCCGCCCACCATGGACAGAGCGCCGCTTCCCAGAGCGCCGGACACGACCGTCAGCGTTCCAGAGTTGAGGATTGTCCCGCCGCTGTAGGTCTTGGAATTAGGCAGGGCAATCGTCCCACTTCCCGATGCAATGAGCTGATTGGTCGATCCCAGTGCGCTGGACAGGGTCAGCGTATTGGCGCCCACGAGAACGATCCCTTCGCCCGTCGTAAGGGACGTGCCTGCGAGGCTCAGCGTGGCGCCGCTGATACTGCTGGCTTGGGCGGCGCTGCTCTTGGCCAAAGTTCGCGCAGTCAGTGTTCCCGTCGTAATGCCAACCAATTGAGCCGGAGCTAGCGGCGCCAACATCAGGCCGGTCACCGTCTTACTGCTGGGTACCGTCTCGCTACCGGTTAGCTTGACAATTCCGGTGCCCGCGGCTGGGGCCGCGGCGATGGTGCCAAAGTATTCAGCCGCCGGAAGTGCACGGATGGTGTTGTTCGTTACGCTATCGTAGTTGGCAAAATCGTCGAGATTGACCGTGGCGTAGGGCAAAATGCCGTCCGTCGTCGTGACTGCGCCGTTACCAATTTCCGCCGGAACGAGGGTGATGGCGATGCGGTTGCTCGCCGTGCCGAGGCTGACGCCGCTGAAGTTGACGGTGGCGCCCGCAACGCGTGCCAGCGAAGTGGCCGTGAGCGCGGCTGTTTGACCAGTTCCAGCCGCGGAGCTGATCGTGGAATGACCACCGGCGAGCGTAATCACGCCAAGAGTTTCCGTCGAAGTGGCCGCATTGTTGCCAAGGAATGCCAGCGTGCCGCCGCGCAGCGAAATCGGCGCGGCGTCGCTCAGGCGATTGAGATTGTTGGCGCCGACCGCGTTGTCTAGTCGCAAACTCGCGCCTTGATCGACGGCAAAACTGCTCGAAGCGGCCGTGCCGGCGGCGCTGAACGTTAATGTCCCGGCGTGGACGGTTGTGCTGCCGCTATAAGTGTTGGCGGCGGTAAAGTTGACCGTACCTGCCGTCAAATTGCCGTTCACGACGACGCTGCCCCCCGGGCCGACGTTGGCCAGCGCGCCGCTGAAGGTGGCGGTCCCAGCGCTGTTGACCGTCAACAGATGACCGGCCAACGTAACTCCGCCGCTGAGCGTCAACGTCAGGCCGGAAGACGTACCGATGCTGGCGTCGCTGCCGAGCGTAATCGGGCCCGACCAGGTGGCGGTTGACGTATTCGTCAGCGCACCGGATCCGACGAGCGGGTTGTTATTCACGCCGCCGCCGTTCAAGGTGACTGGTTCGGCGAAGGTTACCGCACTGCTGGCCTGCAGCGTGGCCCCGCTGTTGACGATTGTGCCGGCCGCCGTCGAGCCCAGCCCCGAGGCATTCGTGACGATGAGCACGCCCGTGTTGACGGTTGTCAGTCCCGTGTAAGTGTTCGCGCCGCCGAGCGTCGCTGTTCCGGGCCCGGTCTTAACAATCGCGCCGCCGGCGCCGCTGATCACGCCGCTGAGCGTCATGTTTCCGGTCCCATTGATCGTCAACGTCTGGCCGCCCATGCTGATCAGCCCGCTGAGCGTGAGCGACGTCGTGGCATAGGTCGAGGTGAACGTTTCGCTCGTCGGCAAGGTCAACGGAATGGAAAAAGTGTTGGTGCCCACGGCATTCGTGGTTGTGATGCCGGACTGCAGCGTCAACGCCGCGACAGTGCCGGTGACGCTATAACCATTGCCGGCAAACGTAATCGAATTAACCGCGGTCAGGAAATCGTTGCTAGACGCCAGTCGGGTGGCGCCGGCCGGAAAGACAAGATCATCGCCAGGCAGCGGCGCAACGCCGCTAGCCCAGTTGGCGCCCGTGCTCCAGTTGCCGTTGGAGATAGACAGCCCCGTCCAATAGTCGATCGTGCCGGTCGAGGCGGTCGGGGCAATCGTGCCGCCGGCCACCACCGAAACATCGATCGAATTGGCGTTGTAGGTCAGCTCCACGCTGAAGTTGTTCGGGTTGTTGATGACCGCCACCTGGTCGAACAGCGGAAGATTGCCAGTCCGGCTGCCGAACTGAACGACTCCGACGGCCGTTCCCGTCGTCGAGACGCCGGCCAAGTCCACCGTGAGCGTGGACGTGCCGCCGAGCGTCAGCGCGCCGCTCAGGTTAAGCCGGTCATAGTCCACGCCAGCCGTGCCATAGCCGGCAACCTGAACGGTGAGGTTTCCGCCGGCGCCGAAGTTGGCGCTCGTTGCCTGCTGAATGCCGATGTTGGCGCCAGGATTGTCCGTGCCGCTGCCATCGCCGACGCTGGCCCCGGCCGAGATTGCCCCCAACGGCCCCGTGCCGGTCAACGTGCCCAGGATTATGCCCACCGGGCTACTCGTATTCGTTCCGGTGATACGGAGTGTGCCGCCAGAGGTTCCCGGGGTGCCCACCGTCGTAGCGCCGGTGTGGCTGTTGCTGCCGGATAGCACCATCGTACCGGCGCTGATCTTATCTAACGCGCCGGAGCCGCTGATAGTCCCGGCGAAGGTGGTTGTGCCCGTGTTCGTGGCACTTACTGTGGTCATTCCCAGCACGCTGATTGGACCGGTGAAAGTAAGATTCTGGCTGCCAGAAAAAGTGGCCGTGGCCCCATTGAGGATCAGAGGATTCGGCACCACGACTCCGCCGACGATTGGCGTCTGAATGAAACCGCCTGCAAGGGTCAGAGATCCGCTTCCCAGGGCGTTACCGCTCGTTGAATTGATGGCCAGCACGCCGGCCTGCACGACGGTGCCGCCCGAATAGTCATTCGGCGTGGCAGACAACAGCGCCAGGCTATTCGCACCGAGTTTTTGGAATCCACCCGAGCCGGTCACTTTTCCGCTGATGTTGATGCCGTTGGACGTATTGGTGACCGTCAGTGCGTTCATGCCAGTCAAGGTGACGGTGCCGCTGAACGTCGATCCCGCGCTTCCGCTGATCGTCGTGATGGCATTATTGAGAATGAAAGCATTGCTCAAATTGCTCACCAAGGAAAACGATAGCGTTCCGCCGACCAACGTGATGGCCCCACTACCCAGCAGGTTGGCCGCGGTTGCGTTCAGCGTCAGCGTACCGGAATTGAGTGTCGTTCCGCCGCTGTAGGTCTTGGCGTTTGGCAGGACGAGAGTCCCCGCGCCGGAAACGGTGAGTTGACTGGTTGCCGCGGCAGGAAAGGGACTTGTCAACGTGAGCGTATTGGCCCCGGTGGCCCCGGCGACGACGATCCCCGTCGGAGTGGGTGTCCCGTCCGTCAGATTGAGTGTTCCGCCTGTGATATTGGTCGTCTGAGTGCCGCCTTTGGCTAGCAGCCCTGTGGTCAGAGTAATACCCCCATTGATCGTAATCGTTTGAGCGGCCAGCGTCGGTGTCAGGATTAGCCCAGCGAGTGCCTTGCTTACGGTGACGATTTCGGAACTCGCCGACTGCTTGACGATTCCCGTGACTGCTGTAGCCGACGAAATGCTGGTGAAATATTCGCCGATGGGAAAGGCTCGAATCGTGTTATTGGAGCTACCGTCGTAGTTCGCAAAGTCGTCCGTGTTGACCGTGGCATACGGCAGAATGCCTTCGCCTGTCGTTATAGCGCCCTTGCCCGACTCATCGGGGGGGGTCGTGAACGTAATTTTGTTGGTCGCCGTGCCAAGGTTGGTGCCGACAAAGTTCACGGTCGCGCTCGAACTGGGGCGTGCCAAACTGCTGGAGATGATTGCCGCCGAACCTCCCGCGCCCGCGGTGCTGCTGATCGTGGAATGACCGCGCGCCAGCGTAATGATTCCGACTGTTTCCGTCGAAGCGGATCCGGCAATGCCCTGGTAGCTCAGCGTGCCGCCGTTCAATAAGATGCCCGCACTGTCCGAAATGCGGTTGGCATTCGCACTCGTGTTGTCCAGTCGGAGCGTAGCGCCTTGATCGACGCTAAAGCCGCTGCTCGCCAAGGCCGTTCCCGCGCCGCTCAAAGTGAGTGTGCCCGCGTGGATGCTGGTGCTGCCGCTGTAATTGCTGGCGGCCGTAAGATTGACCGTGCCGGTTGTCAGATTTTTGTTGATAAGCAGGCTGCCGGTATCGCCCAGCGCGCCCACGGAGTTGGTGAACGTGGTGACGGACGTGCCGGGATTGTTCAACGTCAACTGGTGGCCGGCGAGATTCACCGCTCCGGTGATCGTCAGCGTCAAGCCTGTGAAGGCCACGCCGATCGCAGCGTCGCTGCCGAGCGTGATGGGGCCGGACCACGTCGCGAGCGTGAAAGCCGTGGTCGGTGTCCCTTGAACCAACGCGCCCGCGCCAACCAGCGGATTGTCGTTCAGGCCGCTGCCATTAATCGTCAACGGCTCGGCAATGGCAGCACTCGAGAACAGTTGCAGCGTCGCGCCGGCATTGACGATTGTGCCCGCGGCGGTCGATCCCAAGGCCGAAGCGGTCGTGACCTCCAAGAATCCGGCGTTGACCGTGGTCAGCCCCGTATAACTGTTCGAAGTATTCTGAAGAGTCATCTGCCCCGGGCCGTTCTTGATCAGTGCGCCGGCGCCGCTGACCGTCCCAAGGAGAAAGGTGGTTCCTGTTCCGTCTACAGTGAGCGTTTTGCCGTTGGTGTTTATCGCCCCGGAAACGGTAAGTGCCGTTGTGGCATAGGTGGAGACGATCGATTCGTCCGCGCCCAAAATTAGCGGCACGGAAATCGAATTGCTTCCGACGGTATTCGTCGTCGTGATGCCGGCATTCAGCGTTAAGCTGCCGCCGGTGGCAAAGCCCAGCGAATAGCCGCTGCCGCTGAACAAGATCGAGTGGAAATTGGTTGCCGCCGGGTAGTTATCAATGCTTGTCAGTCGGGCGGAGCCGGCCGGGAACACCAGGTCGTCGCCCGGCAGCGGAATCTCGTCGCCAACCCAGTTGGCGGCTGTCATCCAGTTGCTATCGATGGGGCTGCCGCCGTCCCAAATTCGCGTGACCGGCGCAGTTGCTATGCCGTTCAGCAGCCGCAGATCGACGTTGCCTCCCGTGAGCGATCGCAGGGCGAGCGAGGCGGTGTCGCCCGCATTCAGATCGAAGCTGTACAAGTCGCGCAGGTCGCCAGTCCCGATGGCGCCGATTACCGCGCCGCGATCGCTCGCGCCGCCGAGGCTCACGAAGCTGCCGCCGAGGTCTTGCGCCAAGCGGAGATTGTCGGTCCCGTCAACGCTTTCCACTTCGAGGGCAGCGTTGAGCAGTACCTGAACGGTGTAGCTGCCGGTCGTTCCGGCGTTGCTGCCCACGCGGATCGTATAAACTCCGCCCGCGGAGACCGGAACCGTCTGAAGGAAGGCATTTTGGCCCGGCCCACCTGTGGTACTGCTTACGATCGCGTTCGACGGATCGAGGAGCGCCACCGTTGGCGCAAGGCCCGCACCCGTGGGCGAGACGAGCACGCTGATCGTTTGTAGCGGATCGACTGCGAGCGTGAAGCTGTCGGTATCGCCGGCAAACGCGATCAAGCCGCCAATCGATGGATCGTAAATCAAGCTACCCAGCGGCTGCTCGGCCAGCAGCGGCGTGGGGTATGCGACCGTGTTGATATCCATCGCATAGCTGGCCGCGAACGCCGCGTTGGGATTGCCAAAGACATCGGTCAATGCCCCGGCAGCCATATTGACCGTCAAAAAAGCGTCGCTATGCAGACCGGCGAGCGTATAGCGAACCGTATCGGCGTCCAGCACGGTGAATCCGGTGACCATCCCTTCGCTCAGACTCAAGTCGTCGGTGCCGACCTTCGCTGGGTCGAAGGGCTCGTTGAAATTGACGTCCAGACTGGTCAGCGGCAGTGAAACAACCGAACTGGCTGCCGGCGAGGTCGATGTGACTGCCAGAACCAGGGAGTCGAGCCGGTAACTGGCCGTGAAATCCGCAACGGTGATGGTCGGATCGCCCAGCTTGGCGATCGAGCCGGCGGCAATATGCATCGTATGCAGACCCTGCCCGGCCGCGGGATTGACCGTGAAGGTAAACGTGGCCGTCGTGCCCGTCCCCTCGAGCGAAACGCCTTGGGCTGGCTGACCGTCGACCGTAAAATCGCCAGCGTCCAACGTTGCTGGATCGACGGCCACGCTGAAATTCACCGCATAATTCACCGGCGATGCGCTAACGATCGAACCGGTGGCCGGTGTACTGCTCGTCACGAACAGATTGTCCATTTTCCAGTGCTGGATCCATGTACGCCAGTTCGGGCTGGCACTCGGCGAGCTGGCATATTCGTTGACGCCCCAGAACGTTCCGTCCAGCGGATCGACGGACGTAAAGCTGTAGTCTCCGACCCGGTCGTTGGGATTAAGATTTGCCGTGCCGGCCATCGCGAGGACCGGCGTCTCCATTGTGCCGGGCGGGTTGGAACCAATATGGCCGGTCACATACATCGACATGAACTCGGTCGCAGACGACTCGGCATACTGCATCCCAAGCGTGCCGTCGGGAGCAATCTCCAACTCAGGAAAGAACGTATCGACATTGCCCCCGGGGTTGACCTGACCCTGCTGAATCAGGCTCGGAGTGCCGCTGGAAACATCGATGTCGTACCAGCGGACCCGGCTGAACCCGCTGCCGTCGCCAACGGTGTGGGCCGCGACCAGGTGCGTCTGGCCGCCCACCGTGCGCAGCGCGGAGAAATACATCCGCGTGCCGAGATTCGAGTTGCCGACGAGTTGCCCGCCCGGCTGATGCGGCGATCCGGTGGGGCTATAAGGAGCAACGAGCACGCTCGAAAAGTTGAAAGTCGGCGTGGCGCTGTAGGGATTGTCCATCCGCACTACTTCGACACTGCTGCTTGTCCCGTTGCCGGGAGTATCGACGAACCACATCGGCCCGCCGGGGACGGCCGTATGCATCGTGGCCGGCGTGACGGTGAAGCGCGTCAGTCCGCCGGGCACCGCGACGATTCCCGGACTGGTCCCATCGTTCCGGATCGGCAGCACCGCCGAATGGTTGAAGCTGCCCTGAAATTCATTGATGCTGACGACGAACCCGTCGGCGTTGTATCCGATTTTGGGATAGTCGCCTCCGTCGGACCCCGGCGTGGCGTCATCGACGTTGTAAGAAAAGAAATTCCAATCCGCCTGGGCGAGCGTGGGGTGTGACGTCTTCGAGATGGCAAAGCAGAACTTGTTGGCGGTGAAGTCTTCGGCTCCCACGCCAAATCGGCCCGTGAACTCGTTGTAGATCACGGCCGGATCGTTGGGCACACCGACCGGGAAGAGGGACGCGAAAAACGTCGTGGTGTTCGTAATTCCGCCGCCGGGAATGATCGCCCCGGTCGTCTTGTCATAGATGGCCAAAGCCGAGTTGATCTCTTCCAGGAAGCTAACCGGTCCCACGGCGCCATCGCTGTCTGGCGGACGAAAATTGCCGGCCTGAGAGGCAAACATTCCATCAAAGCCGTTGACGGTCGTTATTCCCGCGCTGCCGCTCACCGGACCCGACGATCCCGCCGGAGCGTTATCCGTCACTCCATCTCCGTTCGATTCTTCTTCATCATCATGTTCATCTTGCGGTGAAATTGGAAACCACGTCTGCCGCGTGCTGGGATCGGCCTCTTCGTCGAAGGGCTCCGCATAGACGAAACCCACAACCGACTGCAATTCGAACAAGGCAAGTTGTGAATCAACATCGGGGTTGACTTCGACCACCACCACGTCGGGCACGCCGACGTTATCGACAACTTGAATATCACTGTCGTTGATTCCAGCCGCCTGGAATCGCTCACTGGCAGCTTGCATTTGCTCGTCCCGCGTTTCGCCGCCCAGGTTTTCCAATCGGACCAACCATTCCCCGGTGCTCAGCACCCACCGCTCTTCCAGCCGCTCGAATAGCAGCGGAATTCCGTACTGCTGAACGAGCCGACGCCGGGCGCGCCCGTCGGCCGATCGCAATCTCTTTCTAAGCAAGAGGGAACTAAACAGATTGCGACGGATGACTTGAGACCGCACATTCTGGGCGCGCATGAGAACACCTCGTTAGAAAAAGTTGGCGTGGACGCCCCGTCCTCGCCTTGGCGCTGTCGCGGTTGCGAAAAAAACTGGCTCGCGAGAACAATCCGAGAAAATTGCTT
>Ga0170475_102684329_pt1 | contig 12789 bp, 4 predicted proteins | sample Soicark_Litter_5_FD_111474 | JGI IMG/M metagenome (GOLD analysis project Ga0170475, IMG submission 111474) | Avena fatua rhizosphere microbial communities from Hopland, California, USA. Combined Assembly of 48 SPs | reverse complement strand
CCCTCAAATGCTTGAAAAAAGCAAAAGTTTTGTAAGAAACAATTTAACCATCAAACAGGCTGCCGTTGAAGAGTTTATTGCCGCCAATTCAAACCAGAAATGGGATCTAATTTTTAGCAATGCTGCTTTACAGTGGTCAGATAATCATCAAACCTTATTTCCTCAGTTAATTTCTCTTTTGAGCGACAAAGGACAGTTTGCTGTACAAATGCCAATACAAAATGATAATATCCTCAATAAATTATTATTGGAACTTGTGCAGGAAAAGCCTTATGCCGACTATCTGCAAGGTTATAAAAGAGAATCGCCAGTATTAACTATCGATCAATACACGCAAATACTTTTTGAGAACGGCCTGAAGAATCTCCAGATTCTCCAAAAAGTTTACCCTATTATCGGCGATAATGCTCAAACATTATTTGATTTCATCTCCGGTTCCGCATTGATCCCTTACCTGGAACGTCTGGATGCAAATCAACAGAAAAAATTTACCGCTGAATTCAAGGCTCGAATTCAGAATGAATTTAAAACCTTCCCTGCCATCTATGCGTTCAAACGTCTGCTCTTATACGGCAATAAATAAAGGGGGAAATAGCTAAAAGCCTCACAGATTGTTTCATTCTGCATTTACCAGCAAGGCTGCCTCCAGTCTTTGAGCAGCTATTTTTGGAAACCGATGATCATTCTCGAAAACAAATTCATCATCTGGAGAAGGATTCAATCTATTTTTAAGATCATCCCATTTGGCGGACCATATAGTATAATGCTCAATTATTTCCCTAACCTCCTTCTGAAATTCTTCGGGAATTGAATCGATATTATCCGAAAGCATATTTTTTACAGCAGAATTATGTTCTTTCAGAATTTCTGCATAACGAAATTTTTTACCATTTCCCATGTAATCCGTATAGGCTTTTGCAGAATGCTTCCAGTGTAGAACTACTAAATGAAGCAGCGATTTAAAATGATTCGTTTCATTCATATATAGTATTCAAAGATACAAAACCAGGCGTTCGATGTGTTCTGCATGCTGACAGGTAGAGTATTAAAACAATTCGAAAACCAATTAACGGAGAGGAAGCTGAATTCGCTGATTAAAGAATAAAGATGGGAAGGGTATAAAAAGAAAAAGCCCCGAGGGACACCACGGGAACTTATTCAATAATAAAACCAAAGTTCTTTTTATGCTGTGACTTCATGTGACTACCGCCTATTTCACTTCAATACCTCAACTTTAAGTAACTCCGATACATTGAAGATACGATCATGAAGCACCCAATTCCAAATTTTCAGCGATCTTTTTTATAAATAATTTTTCCACTTTTTACAATGGATGCAAGGAATGAAAGTGGTGCCAGGAGCGCGTTTGAGACTTCGTCCTGTGAATATATCAGCACATCCGTTGACATACTTAATTCCCTTGCAAAACTTTGAATTTGCTTTGCAAATAACTGCTTATGATAACTGTCCTTAACAATTATCAGCAGATCAATATCACTGTACACAGTATGTTTTCCTTCAGCAACAGAACCAAATAATACTATGGATTCAGGCTCTGTTACATTTTGTGCATAAGCAACAATTTTTTCAATGGTCTCATTCATTCTTTTATTTAGCTGTTCAATTGAACAAGCATATACAAATCGGAAATCTTGTCAGCAGAAAGAGATTTGAAATCTACCCCGGTACTCAGCTTAATCTTCATACGTATCTCCCCTAATGCATTTGGTGATGTACCCGTCAGGTCTTTCATCAAATGATGGGCAAAATTGAATGATCCATCCCGGGACATTGGAAGACTGTTCAGATACGCCGTATTCGTAATTTTTATGTTGGTAGTAAAATCACCGGCCTCTGTGCTATCAGCAAACAGATCTACCTGCTTTAGTTTAAGCGTATTCAATTTGCCACGTATGAAGAAAGGAAAATGCTCCGGCCTCAATTGGATTACCAGTTCCTGATCAGCGCCACCATCCGGGTTCAGGAATTTGTACCACTCAGTGGCAAATTCATGTTTCAGACTAAACAATCTGGCCGTTGCCCCAGGCAATAAGGATTGCAAACTGGCTGTAGCAAAATTTGCAAGTTGACCGCCTCCGCTCCTCGAGGTATAACTGATATGCAACACCACATCGGAGATCGAATTGAAATCAAAATAGTTATTCTCCTTCGGCATGCTGATCTGCCATTCACTGATGGCCCCTGAACCTTCAAATGGCAGGTATCGTTCATCATTAAAGTTTAATTCAAACAAGCCGCTGTCATTTTGGGCATTGCTGGTAGCAATGGATGAAATGGCACCGAACTGAACTTTAAACCGTGTATCATCTTCCCCTTTGTATGGATAATCATTTGCGTTAGCTGGTGGAGTAGCCTCCATCCGGATCCTGTTATTGACCAGTGACAGGGTACAGTTAATACTCGTGAAAGGCCCTGCAATACAGGGAATGGAAACAGATACGTTCTTTATACGACGCATGTAATGACCTGGATAATCCATATCAAACAGCCATTCCGGCAACCCAATAGTGCAATTCCCTGTTTCTTTCAATGTGATCAGACTTAAAGGTGAAAGCTGGGCCAGTGAAACATGTTTGGTGATCTCAAACTCCCGTTTATTCTTTTCCATATATGCCTCTTCCAGTTTCCGCAGATCCGTCATCAGTTTATCTCCTGCCAGTAATCCTTTCTTCAAACTGTCCCAGTATCCAAACTGAATAATATTAGAAGTGGGTATGCCCAATTCAAATTGATAACATTTCTCTGCCCTCTTTGCCATATCAAAGGCAAGCTGGTAAGCCTGAAAATAAACGGTAGAAACCTGTGTGATCATCCAGTTGAAGAGTTGAATGTTTGTATACTTGTTCCTCATATAATCATTCATCGTCTTGGCATTCTCTATCTGCAATTCCTGGTTGTCGAAGTCCTTCTCGGCTATAGCCTGCCGTATTTCAGCTGAATTGAGCTGGAACTGAACCTGATCTTTTTCAATGGTAGCAATGCTGGCCTGGAAATCCCATTCATCCTTTCTCCGCTGGTATCCACCCATTGTATTAATAATGGATGCAATCTGGGAAAGCATGGCGCCCAATTGACTTAATGCAGTCATTTGTGTTGTTGCACACGAAGCAATATTGCTTCCTCCGATTGACATTGAAACGTTTGGTGAACCACCAAATCCGGCGATACCAATGCTGAAACTGGGGATCAGATGGAAGAAGCTAGCGAGCAGATTGCCAACCGCCGAAACCCCGGTGATAGCGGCCGATCCTCCAGAAAGCAATACAGCAGCCGTTTCCAGCGTACTTATAAATTCCCGGCCTTCATAATAGTTCTTTTTGGTATCGGCTATCTCCATTGCCTTGTTCAGGCTCCCAATAGTTTCTACAACCTCATCGATCTGTTTCTTTTTGATTTCTTTTACAGCTTCCAGCATCTGAATCTCCTGCTGTGACCGGAGAAGTGATAAGCCTTCGGCGTCTCTCCTTTCTAACACACCAAGCATTTTATCGCCCAATGCCTTTACTTCATTACAGAATTCAATAGCCTTTTGTACAACAATTCTGAACCGGACATGTGGTGTACTCGCGCTGATATCATCCAGCACACTGCTCAGGTCAATACCTGCAGCAGCAGCTTTTACCAGCAGGGCGGGATCAATCGGCGGCTCAAATAATGGAAGCTGGCGAACAATACCTTCAATATTCATGCAATTCCGAATCTTGAACAGCCGGTCCTCCACCGTATCCCAGTATTTAAAAAGGTAATCATTATTGGGAATACCGAAGTAAAAGGTCTCCAGCTTTGGCATTGGTTCACTGCCATCAGTAGATGGCACTACTTCTATCGGCAATAAAGTATCTTCAATGATCACATCTACCCGCGCATTTCCAAAACTATCAAGTTTGGTTTCGAGTTCATTAAATGTCAGGTCTTCATGTTCCACATTAGGAACTTTTTCCGGCCTTCTTCCCAGAATTTCATAAGCCAGCATGTATAACAACGATGCCTCATTGATTGACTCAATGGTATCTCTTCTGAATAATTGGTCACCCCATGCAATAAGGTTATCAATATATTTCATTACAACATTACGCTGGTAGGCAACTGGTCGGGTTCGGGCAATCAAATGTGGTTTAAATGGATTATTTCGCCACGCCTTCAACTGCTCCTGGTACTCGGGAAGATTTATATTGGATAATATATTTTGAATCCGTTGCTTCCGGTAATCATCTGAATTGTATTCAAAGAAAGGTTTTGTAACCCAATAACGCTGCGGTGTTGGCAGATCTTCAATATCCGTTGGATTGAATATGTAATGGAACCAGCTCATCGCTTCTTCAAACCGCTGGTTCTGACTCAGCCGGCACGCTATCATCAATGGCGCATGGAAGAACAACTCCCAGTTATAAATGGAATATGCACCACCATTGGAGAAATCAACAATATCTTTTACCACAGTAGCATCGGCAATCGCAACTGAGCTGGGAACATAATTGCTGAAGTTAAAATTACTGGCAGGTGGAAATGTTTCAGGTTTCAGCTGGATCTTCCGGTTCAGCAACCCTTCAATGCCCTTACGGTTTAACTCACGAATAAACACAGTACTGTAAGGATGAGTAAAAGGCAAAAACCTGTACTTTCTTATATTATTCAATACACGGCCATAGTTATCCAGCCTGGCCTCCCATTCAGGTTTAATGAAGAAGGCTCGTTTATTATCCTGGTAAAACATGGGATGATCAACCAGCGTATTTAACTGAATATCCTGTTGCGTAGCTACCAGCTCGAACGGTGAAATAGCACCGCTAACGAGTGTAGCAGTGGAATTATTTTCCAATACTCGAAACTGGCTGGTATTGATCGAATGATTCAGATTATTGGTGAGTTGATTATTATTATAATGCATGCCATTGGGCAAACGCAAACGTGGGCCGTATTCTATCGTCTGCAATTCGTTGATCCTGCTGCCATCAATACCAAAACTTGTGTGAACATAATAGTAAGAATCATAAGGTAGCCAGGTATCCATGTGGATCCCAAACAGGTCAATGTGAAAATGACCACCGAGACCTTTCAGTTTAACTTCTTTTACTTTACCATAAAAGACAAATGAAGATGAATGCCACGGCAAATATGTTTCATTAAACCGGTTGGCCGTTACAAAAGTCTTTTTATCCTGGAACGGATCATAGAACTGCGTATCGTTAAATTCTTTTGTTGTTGAAAGATAGATATCGAGATAAAGCTCATTGAATTTGGCATTGTAATAGGGTTTCAGGTTGTATGCATACTCGGGTCTTTCCCATGGATGGATCAATTTTTGTTTTGCCACTTTGCGGGAAAGCCATCCACCCTGCTTTTGTACAGTCCAGGCGAGCTGCACTTCAAGCATTTTGGGTGGCGCAGGTGAATCAGTTGGACCGCTAGTGGGCTTGGCCGGCGGTACTTTATGTGCTTCCAGCGGTTTATCAGTAAAGATCAGCCAGAATAAGTGCAATTTTCTGTTATATACCACAGGCACTACATGGTCACCAGAAATGTCCACATCAATTTTTTCCCAGGCACTCCACACAGAGTAATTCATATCGTACTTCCGGTAATAATATATTGAAGGGACAGATTTGGTTCTGCCTACCACATGCACAATATTCCGCTCATATCCCAGTTCTTCAGGAGTAAGATCCTCCATTTCATGATAAAGCCCACATACATCAAGGTTGGCCACCTCATCCAGTTTATATAGATAATTCAGGAAGGCTGTCTCTACATTATCATTTGTAACTTCGGACTGCATGATTTCATCTTCCAGTTCTTTAAAAAAGGGAGATTTATCGTCCCGGAGTTCTGGCTCCAGCCAATTCTCCGGATAGAAAAATACTTTACGGTTAGCTTCCCAGATGCGATAATTTTTCATCCATTTCCATTGGGACCATGCATTGAGAGAAGTAACATCTTCCTTTTCATCCTGGCTCACTTTAACAAATCTGTTTTCCAGGTTCAGAAAACATCTTTGTACAAAGAATTGAACGGAGCTGATCGCCTGCTTTATTCTCGACGTAAGCTGGCAGGCACTCATTTCTACATCAATCAGAAAATACTTAAATAGTGCATTTGAATCAACCCAATAAAGCGGATTAGGCATTGTATTGGTATTAAATACAATAGTTGGAGTCTGATTGCGAAGTGAATCTTCAATCAAATATTCAACAAGGGCAAATCGTTTCTTTTCCCTGATGGTATCATGTAGGGAAACAACTTTTTGCAGCCAGTCTTCCGGTTCATATTTTGATTTTACAGCCTGCCGTATTTGCTGGGCATTATCCTTATCCGTAGTGAGGTTATCGTTCACGTCAGCCCAGATAAACATTGTTGCAGCATCAGACCCGGTCAGTTTTATTTGTGCAAAACATTTTTCAAGACGTATATAGGTCTCTGCACTTGTATAGTCCAGTTGGCCTGCCTGGTGCTTCAAATGCAGGCTTGAATCCAGCGATCCCAAATTATCTCTGTTCCATTGTGTAAGCTTCACAATCTCATCCAGGATTGTTGCCTTTGTTGTTGCGGTGTTCTTTGCCAGCTCCAATATGCTGCGCAGTGATGCATTTTCCGGTTCAGGATAACGAGATTTAAAGCTGAGGAATTTATACAGATTCGTCCACCCCGTGTAATCATTCGGTGTCATAACAGCTTCAACAGGAAATGCAGAAAAATCAGGTATTGTTAAAGCCGCCTGGTTAGTGATAAGATAATCCAGGTCCCTGGTCTCAATGCTCATCTGCTGTACCAGCAGACCAAGCTTATGCAATAATGAAAAGGCCTTAAAATGCAGAGGATAATTGGCACGATTGATTTCCCTGTAACTGCCGTCAGGATTCTTATCCAGCAGGGTCAGATCCTGCAAAACATTTCTTAATATAACTGGACCTGGCTGTATTGAGATCTTGCCAAGTAATATATTGGCCTGTTCGTTATTTATACTAAAGGCTATTGCTACCTGTGATGTTATCTGATTGGCATTTTGATCCAGCAAGGCCTGCAGGTTTAACTGAAATTGTTTAATCTGGATAATGAGATTTTTCCTGCTGGCTACTGTAATGGGATCTGTGAACTGTAAAATATAATTGGATTCGTTGACAGAGAAATTGGCTTTCTTCAGCGCTTCGGTTATACTCGCAAGGATCGTTTTCAATGGAGCTATTGCCGTAATTATTTGGGAATCTGTCATAGGCACCAGACTATCGGCATTGAAGGAAAGAAGCGTAGCTAAATCTGGTTTGCTTAAACTCAGCTTATCGAGATTGTCTTTATTATCCGCCAGTGTTTGCCTTAATACGTCCAGTAACTGGCTGATGGATTCTTCCCGCAAGCCGACCGGTGAATCAGGTGTGAAATTCAGAATATAGTCCAGGGTCTTCAGTGAAAGGCCAGAGGCCCTTATCAATTCAAAGTTTTTCGTACAGGTAACTGTCGCCTCTGGAGAACTGAAAGGATCTGCTGTATTGGTGACGGTCAAAAACAGGATCAGGTCTTTTATTCCGATCCGGAAGCTTTTAGCCAGATAGGCATACCGAAGCAGGGTTGACAAAGACGCAACAGACAGTAAGCTATTCGTTTTTGACAGTACCAGCTCAAGATCATCCTGACTAATTGCCAATGCGGATAATACTACTGGCACTGGTGTATATCCGGCATTCAAACCCAGTGGTAATGTCTCATTCACCAATATCGAGGTGGCAATATCAATCTTTACGGGATCTGTTTCAGTGATCTTAAAATGATCATCCAGTGGTTTGCTGATTGAAATATTACGGAACAATTTATCAAACAATGGCTGTATCAGCACGGACTGGTTGTTTGGGTTGATCCGGTATTCTGTATTGATATTCCCGTAAAAAGAAAGTAATATTTCAAAAGGAATTCCCAGCTGCTCCTGTAATTGTTTAAACTGTTTTAGATTGATCAGTGCGGTATCATTGATTGCGTTTGCACCAATTTTGGCATTACGCAACAGGAGATCCAATTCCCACATTTTCCACCCCGTTTTTCTCCACAGGCGGATAAACCGATGCAGGCGGTCAAACTTTTGTACAGTTAATCGCACAATCAACTGCTGGCCAGTATCACAGCTACCAACCGACCGCTGAACCTCAATGCGGTTCGGTGGCAATGCACTATCAATATATTTTACCATCAGTAGCTCCAGCAATTCATAATAGGTGAGTTTGCTGCGTTTCAAAAAATCTGCTACCGGCATCGTTGTTTTAGTGGTATCTGTGTTCCAGTATTTGTCCTGATCCGGATTATTGTCTTTTTGTTGCGTAATTAATTTCTTTTCGTAAGAAGAAATACCAAAATATTCAGATGCGATCATGATATCAGCAGGGATCCTGGCCGCCGGGTTGGAGATATCCTGGAAAGTTTCCATCAATTGATAACGTGGCGCGCGTAAATAAGCCAGGTAAGTACGTGCCTCTTCCTGCCATAAATTGAAGGAAGAATTCATTGGGTAGTCTGCAGTCGCCAGCTTTTCATAAGCTTTTGGAACAATGTATTGTGGTGTTGCGCGTAATTCTTTTGCAGATAGCGTAGTCTGGTGCTCAAACCCATTGGCAACAGGATCAAATGTATTCTCCAAAATCTCGCAAACAAGATCTATATAGGGCAATGGTGTATTGGTATTCTCACAATTCAATTTAATATTGCCGAGGTCAGGACGGCGGTCCATCAATACCTGTTTCACTGTCAGGGTCTTTCCGCTTTTAATAACCAGTGAATCATGTTCCTTCAAAAACCGTAGCATATCTGTGAAGTAGGCTGCTGGCCCATAAAGTGATTTACAGTGTTCGCACTCACAATAATCAAGTGATCCAAACAATGACTCCAGATCAGGAATATCGCCTAGGGCTTTTTTAATTTCTTCCTTTGTATAGGTTTGGGGAATGATAGCCTGCGGCGTACCGTTATTGACGGCAGGACTAAAATCCAGGAGCCTGTTAAGTATTTGCGTGTATTGAAACTTTGCATTATCATACACCTTGGCAGCATACTTTTCCGTGGCACCTCTTTTGGTAAGCATTTGCACAACCCGGTCTCTGCCTGCATTATATATCTGTGCTGAACTATGCAAACCTTCTTCGGCCAGACCCTTACCTGTAGCAGAATCCTTAGTCAGCCTGTGAATACGTTGCACTATTTTTACTTCTTCCTTTACTTTTGGCTGTAGCTGGATATTTTTTTCCGCCAGATATTTATCGATGTTTTGTTCCCTGAACTTCAAATCTGGCTGTGAATCAATAAAACTTTCAACATCGTTTAATTTTGTCAGTGGTTGATCATTACTGCGCTTTAGACTGGCAATAAGGGAAACGGCTGGGAATAGATTTTCAGCACGTGCCTTTAATACATTGGCATAAGTGGCTACTTTTTCATCTGTTGTGTTACCGGGAATATTATCGGGCGTCTTATTTCCATTTTCTTTGATCAGGTTTATCAATGTCGCCTCATCCAGTTTTGCAATATCACTGGCCTGTTTGAATTGTAATCCTGTCCCTGTTTTTTGCTTCAGGAAGCTAGCCGTAGGAATATGATTTTTGGAAATATTACCTATTTCCACTGCAGTAGCAAAATCTTTAACTGCATCAGCGCCGATTACATTCGCTTTCTTGTCCAACTCGCTCCAGAAATCTTCATTTACACCCCTGGTTTCAACAAATGTGGTGGCTACAGTATTAAAATGCTGACCATCGATTTTGGATATATCCAGCAGTGATTTTAAATTTCCATTGCCAATCAGAATGGGTTTTTGTAAAGTGAAACTGGTTCGTACTTTCTTTAGTTCCGTCAGTATTGCATCCTTATTCTTTTTGACCAACTGGGAAACCAGGTTTTGGGAAACTGCATTTTCAAGTGTTTGCTGCTGCAGGGCATCATCCAGGAAAACTACGCCCGTAGTTGCAATCTCGGTCAATTGATTGATGGTTTCCCAATTACTGGAACCCAGTAATAGGTCTCCAGGCAAACCAGCCGGAAGATTTTGCCTGATAAAGGCATAAAACATTTCAGGAGTGGCGATACCTGGAGCAGGCATATTTTTCGATGCTTTATGCGATAGAATTAACCGCATAATATCATCCGTACTTAAACCGCTTTGCAGGCTTAATTGTGTGACCTGCTTATTGGCAGCTGTTTCTTTAATGTCTTCAACTTTTGTAGCGCCAGCTACTTTTTGGAGAGTATTCAAAATAACAATAAAGTCGGAATCACCCTTGTAGGTTTCACCACCCTGCGTAAAATTGACCCAGTGTATCCGATTCACGTTATAATGTATTTGTGAATCTACCAGCACATCATTGGCCGGGTTAGTATCAACAGGCTCGAATAGCTTAACAGTCAAATGAAAGTTTTCCTTCGTTTTACCGGTATTCGTATCAATTGGTGCATCATATACAATGTCAAAGAAGCCGTTATTATGATTTTTCTTGGTCACAAGGGGCTGGGCAGATTCGCCGTCAAGTGTTTTTTCAAATACACGTATCACCATATTCGGTTTTCGCTGCCAAAGGTCATCTCTTACTGACCCACGAATCCTGTATTTCAGTTCCGCAGTTTGCGCCTGTGGGTTTACTTTAACGATCTCTTTATTTAATGCCTTTACCGTAGCCGCTTCCATGTGCCCGGTTATTGGCAGCCCTTTGCTTTTTTGAAAGGCTACAACTGCTTCCCGGGTGGTCTTGCCAAAGAAACTGGTTTTAAATTCCTTTTCATCAATATTATAACCCAGGCCGGCTAATGCTTTTTGCAACACAGGAACTTTTGCAGATGTTTTATTTAATCTCAGACTGGTCGTAATTACAGACAACTGACTGGCATCCCCGGATCTTAAGGACTTGGCTTTATACCCACGACTTGCGGAAGCACTTTCAATCCGGTCAATAGTAATCCTGTCCAGTACACCCGTAGCTGGCAGCTTATATTTCGTTTGAAGGGATTTAATGGCATTGGTTGTAGTAGGACCAATTACCTTATTCTTTATTTCATCATCAGCTATATTCAGTTCCAATTTGGCAATTTTGCCTACACGAAGTAGAGTAGTCTGCAAACTGGACACCTGTGTTTTTGCGCTGAATTTCTTTTTAATTACTTCTTCATGAAGTCTATCAACAAACTCCTCTGTGACCTTCCCATCTACCGGCAGGTTATTTTTCCTTTGAAATTCTTCCACCGCTTTACGGGTACTGTCGCCAGCGATCCTTGCCTTCTTCTCATCAGTGTTTACAGGTATATCCAGCTTTTGCAAAAGGCCCTGCAGCTTTTCCGTTCTCGTTTTATTGAAAACAAAATGTGCATCATGCAATTCTGTATTTAGAACAGCAATCGTCCTCTCATTCAGCGCCCCGTCTGGGGTAATATTATTTTTTACCTGCAGCTCTTTAATAGCTTTTGTGGTAGTTTCACCAACCGTCTTATTGGTTAACTCAACCGGATTGACCGGAATTTTCATTTTCACTAAGGCAATTTGCAGACTGGCAATATCATCTTTGGATATTTTACCGGGCACAATACGAAGCTTATCCATAAACAAGGTTTAAGTGGTGGAATATATTATTTAGCGGAAGGCCACGAGCAACAGTGGTTCTTCCTGTTTATTCGATATTTCATAATCCATTCCTTTAGGAATTGTTACCAAAGCACCCTTTGCCAGTGCAATGCGGGTAGCAGTTTCATCCTGAAGGATTAAAAATGATTTTCCTTCAATGCAATAAAGTGTTGATGCGGCATTCATTCCTGCCACTGACCATTTATCATTAACCGGTATGGTTATTAACTCGGCATCATCATTGGCACCTGGAAGTAAATGATCTATCAATTGGGTATGTTGTGGCGGAATTCGTATGGCTGCTATTTTTGGTAATGGATCTTCTCTCTCCAGAATTCTTTCAGACAAAACTGGCTTGTCCAGTGAGTTAGCAGTTATAATCATTTCATAAGCTTTCTCCGTTGATTTATATCGTAAATCGCCATAACGATACAGGCTTAACAAGGACAGCAGGAAACAAAATGATCCAGGAATGAATTGTAATGTTGCAAAAAGAAAAATACTCATACAGAGAAAGGCAACAGCCAGGCTGCGGAAGAATTTGGAATCAGGTCCAGCTTTTTTATCTCTCCAATTGTATCCGGGTGTTTAAGCTGAAGGAAGTATTGGGACCATTTGAAAGTGTTGATAATCTCTATGGATTCAGCTGTAGGAATATACCCTCTGCGGATGAGTGTTGCCGTTTTATAGGAGAGATCGTTATTTCGTTCAAAAAACAGCTTTCTGATCCTTTTATATACCAGCAGATCAAGCCATGAAGCGATTACAAAAACAAGATTGCCTATTATATAAGAAGCCAGCAGGAAGGCAATCCAGTTCTGTGAAACAGTGGTTAATGCCGGAAACAGTTTGCCAGCCCCGAAAATAGCCTCTTCAAAATGGCCAGCAAGAAAAAAAGTAATCAATGCTCCGGGTAAAATCACCGAAAAGAAATCGATTACACCAATGAATATGTCAGATGGTTTAAATGACATTTTGCTTTTTTTACAAGTTCGCCGAAGACCAGTGTGGTCCGAAGAGGACGCCACCTTCTGATTCAAATACAGTAATGATCGTCTTAAATCCTTTTGCATCGAACGCCTCATATTGAACCGCCTGAAATTCTGCGGGGTCATATCCCAATGCACGCAGATCAGCTTCAACACCTGGGTTTTTAACTGGACCAATTGGTCCTATTCTATCGCCCATCT
>Ga0170475_115904986_pt1 | contig 12790 bp, 8 predicted proteins | sample Soicark_Litter_5_FD_111474 | JGI IMG/M metagenome (GOLD analysis project Ga0170475, IMG submission 111474) | Avena fatua rhizosphere microbial communities from Hopland, California, USA. Combined Assembly of 48 SPs | reverse complement strand
CCAGTGAGTATCGTGGTGATACCAAGACCTAGGATGATGGAAACTAATACGATGACATACTCGAAAGGACTCATGCTGTTTAAAATGATTCTAAATTAAAGAGAAATTAATCACATTACTTTTCAGGTGTTATTTTCGCACTCTGCTGGACAAATGTAAGCGCTCACAAAATAATCACAATTTGTTGCGAGGAAGTGCAAATAAATTTGAAAAAATGAGTTGGGATAGTAGATTTGTGCCACTTGTCGAAATAACGGACACCTGAACATAACATGATAAAAAATCATACCGCTTCCGCAGCCAAGTTCTTCTCTTTAGTATTCCTAATTACGTTTGCCAGTTTTACAGTTAATGCACAGATCTCTACAGATGCTGCCGTCATTAGTCAAGGTAAGGCATTGTTTGAGACGAACTGTAAGTCTTGTCATAGAGTAGACAAGAAACTTGTTGGTCCTGCACTTGCCGGTGTCTATGATCGCGTACCCTCCCTTGATTGGATCAAAGCTTTCGTTCATAACTCATCTAAGGTTATTGCCAGTGGCGATGACTATGCTGTTAAATTATATAATGAGAACAACAAGACGCAGATGACTGCCTTCACCGGATTGAAGGATGAAGAGATCATGGCTGTTATGGCGTATGTGAAAGATCAAACTGATCATCCACCAACTCCTCCGAATCCTGCTCCAACACCAGGTGTTCAAAACGCTGGGCAAGGTGTTCCTTCAACTTACCTGAATGTTATTCTTGTAGGAATGCTTATCATTCTGGTTCTCCTCTTAACCGTGTTAGGCTTCCTCGTTTCAGCAATGAAACGTTTCCTCGATACCAGGAATTTAACTGAAGAGCAAAAAGAGTTAGTTCATTCGCCAATTACATTTGGCTCATTCTTAAGCAGCCGTGGTTTCATCTTCGCAGTAACATTTGTTGTAGCTGCGTTAGGATTCAAAGCGGTTATCAATGGTCTTTACTCAATTGGTGTTCAACAAGGTTATGCACCAAAACAACCAATAGCTTTCTCACACAGAATACATGCCGGTCAATATGAGATCGACTGTAAATATTGCCACACAGGTGTAATGAAAGGCAAGAACGCTAACATTCCATCGCCAAACATTTGTATGAACTGCCATAACCAAATCAAGAGTGGCACTAATACAGCTGAAGGCGAGATCGGGAAGATTGTTGCTGCTTATCAAAACAACAAGCCTATCGAGTGGGTGCGTATTCACAACTTACCAGACCTTGCTTATTTTAATCACTCACAGCACGTTAACGTGGCTGGTGTAGAATGTCAGACTTGCCATGGTCCTATTCAGGAGATGGATGTAGTTCGTCAACACACTTTGTTAACAATGGGCTGGTGTATCGACTGTCACAGAAAGACAGATCTCAATACAAAAGGCAATGCTTATTATGACAAACTTGTAGAGCTTCACAACAAATCCAGCAACGTACCAATGAAAGTTGAAGACAATGGTGGATTAGAATGCGCTAAGTGTCACTATTAATATAGAATACTCTTTATAATACAAACGAATAAGATTAACGGATAACGGTTCATTATAAAATGGAAGAATCTACAAAGACATACTGGAAAGGCCTCGAGCAACTGACCAACAGTCCTGAGTTTGTGAAACATGCAAACCAGGAATTTGCGCAGCCAGGTCCGGAAGAAGATTTCGGTCATAGCAGAAGAGATTTCCTAAAGATGATGGGCTTTGGCGTATCAGCAGTTGCATTAGCAGCTTGCGAGGCTCCAATTCGCAAAGCCATTCCTTATGTAAATAAACCTGTTGATGTTGATCCAAGCGTAGCTAACTACTATGCATCAACCTACACCAACGGTGGTGACTATTGCAGCATCGTAGTGAAGACCCGTGAAGGTCGTCCTATTAAAATAGATGGTAATGCATTATCAAACGTAACGAAGGGCGGTACCTCTGCACAAGTAGAAGCTTCTGTACTTTCATTATATGATAACGCAAGATTAAAAGGTCCACAAGCTGGCACAAGCAAGATCAGTTGGCAAGATCTTGATAGCAAAGTAATTTCCAAACTTGGCGAGATCGCTGGCAAGAGTGGCAACATCAGAATTGTAAGCAATACTATTCTGAGCCCAAGCACTAAAGCGGTTATCGAAAAGTTCAAAGCAAAGTATCCAACAACACAACATGTTGTTTACGATCAGAACTCAGCTTACGGAACACTGAAGGCTAACGAAGAATCATTCGGTTCTGCTTTCATTCCCTCTTATGATTTCAGCAAAGCAAGGGTAATTGTTTCTATTGCTGCGGACTTCTTAGGTTCATGGGGTTCAGGTATTGAGAATACAAAACAATATGCGCTGACGCGCGAGGTAGGAGAGGAGAAGAAAGAAATGTCTCGTCACTTCCAGTTTGAATCAAATCTTTCAATCACAGGTGCTAATGCAGATTACAGATCGCAGATAAAACCTTCAGAAGAAGGCGCAGTAGTGATTGCACTTTATAATTTCATTGCAGGTAAAGCTGGCAAAGGAACACTTTCAGGAGCGGCCGATGTTAGCAAGATCCAACATTTTGAAAAAGCTGCTAATGAACTTTGGGCAAGCCGCGGTAAAGCGTTGGTAGTTGCTGGTTCAAATGATAAAGCTGTTCAGTTACTAGTGAATGGCATCAACGATATGCTTGGAAGTTATGGTGTAACTATTCTTCCTGGTAATTCAACAAACTTCCGTCAAGGCAACGATGAGGCAATGGCCAACTTCGTAACAGAACTTGAAGGTGGAAAAGTTGATGCAGTTATCTTCTACAACTGTAATCCGGTTTACGATTATCCACAAGGAGATAAAATTGCTGCTGCATTAAAGTCAGTAGCGCTTTCAATCTCTACATCTTATAAAGGAGAAGAGACAGGAGAACTTGCCGCTTACATGGCACCTGATCATCATTTCCTGGAAGCATGGAATGATGCAGAACCTAAGAAAGGTTCTTTCAGCTTGGCTCAACCTGCCATCACGCCAATTTACAAATCACGTGCTGCACAAGAGAGTCTTCTTACCTGGGCAGGCGAATCTAATGTTGATTATTTCGAAATATTAAAAAATAACTGGAAGAGCTGGTTCTACACAGGTCTAGACTTCCAATCTTTCTGGGATCAGTGCTTATATGATGGTGTTTTCGAACAAGCATCTGCGGGCGCTGGCACTGTAACTTTCAATGGCGATGTAAACGCAGCAGCTTCGGCAATAGCAAGCAACTACAAAGCTGCAACCGCTGGTCAGTTCGAAGTTGTAATTTTTGAAAATGGAACAGTAGGCAATGGCTCACAGGCCAACAACCCGTTGTTGCAAGAACTTCCAGATCCTATCACAAAAGCAGTATGGGATCATTATGTTACCATCTCTCAAAAAGACGCGCGGATTTTCGGCATCACAAATCCTGAAAGTAAAACAAAATATGCCAGTCTTACAGTTAATGGAAAAACCATTAAGTTACCTGTATTGATTCAACCAGGTCAGACCCAAGGCACATTAGGCGTAGCGCTCGGTTACGGTCGTACGAAGGCTGGAAAAGTAGCAGACAACATTGGTCAAAATGTTTATCCGTGGGTGAGCATGATCAATGGTTCACTGGTATATAATGTTAGTGGTGTAGTTTTCGCGTTAACAGACGAAGCATTTCAAATTGCACAGACGCAAACACATCAAACATACATGGGTCGCCAAACGGTGATCAAAGAATTCCCATTGTCAAAATTCCAATCTGACCCTGAAAATCTTCAGGCTGGTTTCTCAACAAAGATCAAGACATGGTCTGATCAGGTTGACAAAGAAAAAGGCGCTGAAGCTGTGGATGCAGAGAAGATGACGATGTACAAAAACCATGAGTACAAGAATCATCATTGGGGTATGTCTATTGACCTCAATACCTGTACAGGTTGTGCAGCTTGTGTAGTGGCTTGTAATGTTGAGAACAACGTGGCAATGGTAGGTCGTGAAGAAGTGATCAATCGCAGAGAAATGCATTGGTTACGCATCGACCGTTACTATAGCAGTGATGCACCGGTAACAGATTGGAAAGCACTTGAAGAAGCATCTGATAATCCTGAAGTTGTATTCCAGCCAATGTTATGTCAACACTGTAACAACGCGCCATGTGAAACTGTGTGCCCTGTTGTAGCTACAACTCACAGCACAGAAGGTCTCAATCAAATGACTTATAACCGTTGTATCGGTACAACATATTGTGCTAACAACTGCCCATATAAAGTAAGACGTTTCAACTGGTTCAAGTATCACGATAACAAACAGTTCGAAGATGTTAATCCTGCGATGAACACCGAACTTGGTAAGATGGTATTGAATCCAGATGTAACTGTACGCTCTCGCGGTGTAATGGAGAAGTGTTCATTCTGCGTACAACGTATCCAGCAAGGCAAGCTTACTGCTAAGAAAGAAAGAAGAACATTGAAAGATGGCGAATTTACAACAGCATGTGCTTCTGCATGTTCAACTGGCGCTATTGTATTTGGCGACATGAACAATCCTGAAAGCAAGATCTCTAAGCTGTTGAAGATCCGTCCGCTATACAAAGATCGTCCTTATGTTAACGACAAGGATTCTGATAATCCACGCGCTTACACCGTGTTGGAAGAGATCGATGTAAGACCGAATATTTTCTATCTCAGCAAGATCAGAAATAAAGATTCGGAGAAAGCGAAAGTATAATTGAAGAATTAAGATTGACTAAGAACAACAATAACGAATAACAAATGCAGGTAACTTCACAAGTTCGCGATCCCCTGGTAACCGGTGGTAAAACCGTTCATGACGTGTCGCACGACATCAGTCGTCAGGTAGAAGGCAAACCAACTAAACTTTGGTGGGCAGCCATGGCGATATCGCTTGCTGTGCTAGCTTATGGATTCTACTGTATATGTGTTCTCTTATGGAATGGTATAGGTGTATGGGGTTTGAATAAAACAGTAGGTTGGGCCTGGGATATTACCAACTTCGTTTGGTGGGTAGGTATTGGTCACGCAGGAACGTTGATTTCTGCTATTCTTTTATTATTCCGTCAACGCTGGAGAATGTCTATCAATCGTGCAGCAGAAGCAATGACGATCTTTGCCGTTATTTGTGCGGCTACATTCCCTATGATGCACATGGGCCGCGTGTGGTTAGGATTTTATTGGGCGCTTCCACTTCCAAATGCTTTTGGATCACTTTGGGTAAACTTCAATTCACCACTTCTCTGGGACGTATTTGCGATCTCAACATACTTCACAGTGTCACTTGTATTCTGGTACATGGGCTTGATTCCTGACTTCGCAGTAATTCGCGACAGAGCAGTAGTTCAAGGCAACAAGATCAGAGCTAATATATATAACGCTATGAGTTTTGGATGGCAAGGTGGTGCCAAGACATGGATGCGCTATGAATCAGTAGCGTTGATCCTGGCAGGTCTTTCAACCCCGCTTGTGTTGTCTGTTCATACAATCGTATCAATGGACTTTGCAACATCGGTAGTTCCGGGATGGCATACAACAATCTTCCCTCCATACTTCGTTGCCGGTGCGATCTTCTCAGGCTTCGCGATGGTGTTAACACTTTTGCTGATCACGCGCAAAGTTTTCAAACTTGAAGATTATATCACCATCTATCACATTGAGTTGATGAACATCATTATCATCGTAACTGGTTCAATAGTGGGCATTGCTTACATCACTGAATTATTTATATCATGGTACTCTGGTGTGGAGTACGAAGGCTACGCTTTCTATAATCGTGTTTCGGGTCCTTATGCATGGGCATACTGGTCAATGATGACCTGTAATGTGATCTCGCCACAATTGTTCTGGATTAAGAAGATCAGAACAAGCCTTGTTGCCACATTCGTACTTTCTATTGTTGTAAATATTGGTATGTGGTTCGAGCGTTTTGTGATCATTGTTACTTCACTTCATCGTGATTACATTCCATCAAGCTGGACGATGTTCCACCCTACGATGTATGATATTGGTGAGTATTTATTCACCTTCGGATTCTTCTTCGCAGCCTTTCTGTTGTTTGCCAAATTTTTCCCGGTGATCAACATGGCCGAAGTAAAGAGTATTGTTAAAGCAACTTCTGAAAAAGTACCGCATGCTTCTGAAGAGGAAGTGCATGCTTAACCGATAAAGATTAAAAGAAATGGACGCAGACAAACATTTTGTAACGGGTGTTTTTGATGATGAAGACGTGCTGTTAAAGGCCGTAGCAACCATCAGAGGCAGTGGCGTTAAAATTCATGAAGTGTATTCACCTTTTCCGGTTCACGGATTAGATGAAGTATTAGGATATAAACGTACCCGTCTTCCTATTGCGGCATTTATATTTGGTATAACTGGAACATCGTTAGCGCTGCTCATGCAGATCTGGATGTTGGGTTATGATTGGCCCATGATCATTGGTGGTAAAAACTTTGCCTCATTGCCGCCATTCATCCCTGTAACTTTTGAGATGACAGTTTTGCTTTCTGCGCTTGGTATGGTAGCAACATTTCTTATCGTTAGCGATATGAAACCATACAGATGGCCACGTCAATTTGATCTCCGAAGCACAGACGATAAACACATCATGGCAATTGACCTAGCATTAAATGGAGGTAAGAGCAAAGAAGAGCTTACACGCATTTTGAAAGGTGCTGGTGCAAGCGAAGTAAATGAAAAGAATTTTTAAGTAACAACTAATACCGGAATATGCGCTTATTAAAAAGCTTGTTCATAGGATTTTCAGCAGCCGTGTTACTCACAGCGTGCGGAGCAGGTGGTGATGATCAGGGAAGAGAATATGCTCCTAACATGTATCACTCTGTTGCATACGACCCATTGACGCAGATCGTGGATGAAGATGCCGGAAGATGGCTTACCTCTATTGAGTACAAAGACGGTCACGCTGAGTTCTACAACAGCAACAAATTAAATCCTAACCATATGAACATGCGCGTGCCGCCTGCCAATACGGTGAAGAGAAATCCACAAGGATGGTTGCCATACAGAATTACAAAAGACAGTCTTGCTTATGCAGCAAGAATATTGAAAAATCCACTGGACTCTACTGCAGAGATCATTGCTCAGGGGAAAATTTTATATGAAACATATTGCGATCATTGCCACGGTCCAAAAGGTGGAGGTGATGGAAAAGTTGGAACAGGTATAAAAGTAATTGAACCTGGAAAAACTGAAGAAGTAGAAAAAAGCGCTTATGCAGGTGTTGCAAATCTTACCGGTCCTGCATTGAAGGATATCACAGAAGGTCACATCTTCCACGTAATAACGCATGGTAAAGGTTTGATGTGGGCGCATGGTTCACAAGTAAGCCCTGAAGACCGTTGGAAGATTGCAAAGTATGTAAAGACTTTACAGAAATAATTTTAAGAGTAACGAATAACGCCTAACGATAAAACAATGGCTCATCAAACAGTTGCAGACGAACAATATGTATTTAAGCCTAGCGCGAAGAAGTGGCTCTACATCCTTTTGGTTGTAGGCATTGCTCTTTTTGGATTAGGACTTCTACTTGCCATGAACGAAGGCGAAGGACATGGTGGAGAACATCATGGTTCACTTTCAGTTGAGAAACAAATGGTGGCAAGCATCGATCAACACGAAGAACACGGCACAGCAACAGATGAGCACCAGGAAGCAAAAGAAGAAGGACATCACGCTGAAGCTGCGGGCGAAGCTCACGGTGGTGGACATCATGGCAGCCCAACTTGGTTGAAGCGTTTATATACTACACTTTGGATGAACAATATTTATTTCATCGGTTTAGGTTTAATAGGTCTTTTCTTCGTGGCCATTCAATATGCTGCACAGGCAGGTTGGTCGGCAGGTGTGTTGCGTATTCCAGTGGCTATGGGAAGTTGGATTCCTGTGGCTGGTATTTTGACGTTAGTATTATGGTTTGTTGTAAAGGGAGATGTATTCCATTGGACGCACGGAGATTTGTATGTTGAGGGGGGAGAAGGATTTGATAAGATCATTGCTAAGAAAGCACCTTTCTTTTTCTTTCCGTTAGCAGGTGGCGCAGCATTCCCGGCATTCTACCTTTTCAGAATGGTATTATTCTTTGCTGTGTGGTATATGTTCTTTGTTTGGATAAGAAAAAACATGGTTTCCGAAGACCTTGATGGTGATGTAAAGCACTGGTATAAAAATCAAATTAATGCTACGGTATTCCTGATCTTCTTCGGTGTGAGTTCTTCCGTTGCAGCGTGGGATTGGGTGATGAGTATTGATACACACTGGTTCAGCACAATGTTCGGCTGGTATGTTTTTGCAAGCTGGTGGGTAACTGGTTTAACAATGATTGCTTTGATTGTTGTTCATCTTAAATCTGCAGGTTACTTGAAAGTTGTGAACAGCAACCACATCCATGACTTAGGTAAATTCATATTTGCATTCTCAATTTTCTGGACGTACATCTGGTTTGGTCAGTTCTTGCTGATCTACTACGCGAATATTCCGGAAGAGACAGTTTATTTTATTGAGCGCATGCGCACAAGCCCTTATAGCTGGATATTCTATACTAATCTTATCCTGAATTTTGTATTACCATTCTTGTTACTCATGACAAGAGATGCTAAGCGTCAGGTCTCCATGTTGAAAGTAGTTTGTCCAATTGTTATCCTTGGTCACTGGTTTGACTTTTATAACATGGTTACACCAGGTGTAATGAAGCTAGAAGGCGGTATTGGCTTCTTGGAAATTGGTGTAGCACTCATATTCTTCGCTGTGTACTTCCTGGTTGTATTGAACAGTCTCACGAAGATTCCATTGATTGGAAAGAATCATCCAATGTTGCAAGAAAGTCTCCATCACCACATTTAATAAGATAAAGTATTATGATGAGTTTGATTATTGGTCTCGGTGTAATTCTAATCCTCTTCATAGTGTACCTGATCATCAGGATCAGTACGCTGGTAGGAATTGCCAAAGGAAAAGACCCGGATAAAGTAGGAAACAGCAATAGCATAAACGCTACCCTGTTCATGGTCTTCATGGTAACGAGTCTTGTTGGATTCTTCTGGTACTCATTCAAACATATTGCGAGCTACGAATTGCCGTTGGCTTCTGTACATGGAAAAGAAACAGATAAATTGTTCTGGGTGACTATGGCAATCACTGTTGTCGCTTTCGTGATCATCAGTATTATTATGTTTGTATTCTTGTACAAATACAGATATCAGGAAAATCGCAGAGCAACATTTTATCCTGACAATCACTACCTCGAATTGGCTTGGACAATTATACCAGCAATTGTGTTAGCATTGTTGATCTTCACAGGTTTAAGAACATGGAATGATATTACGGGCCCTGCTTCTAAGGATGCTGAAGTTATCGAAATGATCGGTCAGCAATTTGCATGGACTGTTCGTTATCCTGGTAAGGATGGTGAACTTGGAAAAGTTAACTTCAAGCTTATCGATAATGTAGGTAATGAGTTTGGTTTGGATCTGAGCGATAAAAATTCGTTTGATGACTTTAAATCACTTGAGCTTCACCTTCCAAAAGACAAAGAAATTTTATTAAAAATTCGTGCGAAAGATGTGTTGCATAGTGTATTCCTTCCACACTTCCGTGTGAAGATGGATGCCGTTCCTGGCATGCCGACACAATTCAAGTTTATAGCTACATTAACTACACAAGAGATGCGTGAGAAATTGGGTAACCCTAATTTCAATTACGAATTAGCTTGTACTGAGATATGCGGTAAAGGTCATTTTTCTATGAAGATGCCAGTAGTAGTAGATGATGAAGAAACGTACGCAAAATGGAAAGCTTCTCAAGAAGCTTGGTTGAAGCAAAATCCTGATTACCTCGAAAAGGTACCGGCAGCGTTGAAAGAGGCTGCTAAAGTAATGGCAGGCCTGGCTACTGAAGCACAACCAGTGGCTGCGAAGGAAAGTGAGCAAACAGTAGCAGGAACTAACTAAGATTTTCAAGAACATGGCAACTACAGATATAAACATTCAACACGATGTTCACCATCACGATGATCATGCACATGATCATGAACATCACGAAGGAAATTTTTGGACAAACTATATTTTCTGTCAGGATCATAAAGTAATTGCAAAGCAATTTTTGATCACGGGTATTTTCTGGGCTTTGATAGGCGGTATCCTGTCAGTGATCTTTAGATTGCAATTAGGTTTCCCTGATATGCAATTAGAGTGGTTGAGACCAATCCTTGGTGGATGGATCACTCCTGAAGGTAAACTTGATCCGGAGTTTTATCTGGCGCTCGTTACCATGCACGGAACCATCATGGTGTTCTTTGTATTGACAGCAGGCTTGAGCGGTACTTTCTCAAACTTCTTGATTCCATTGCAGGTAGGTGCACGCGATATGGCATCTGGCTTCATGAATATGTTATCATACTGGTTCTTTTTTCTTTCAAGCGTTGTAATGTTCATTTCATTCTTCCTTGAAACAGGACCAGCCGGTGGCGGTTGGACGGTCTATCCACCATTGAGTGCGCTTCCACAAGCCATCAAAGGTTCAGGAACAGGTATGACGATGTGGTTAGTAGCCATGGCATTCTTTATTGTGAGTTCATTGCTTGGTGGTATCAACTATATCACTACTGTAATTAACATGCGTACAAAAGGTATGTCATTCACAAGAATGCCGCTCACTATTTGGGCGTTCTTCTTCACGGCTATTATCGGTGTACTTTCATTCCCAGTACTATTTGCAGCTGCATTGTTGTTGATCTTCGATCGTAGCTTCGGTACCAGTTTCTATTTATCAGATATTTATATTGGTGGCGAAGCATTGCCACACGTTGGTGGCAGCCCGGTTTTGTTCCAGCACTTGTTCTGGTTCCTGGGTCACCCTGAAGTGTACATTGTACTCTTACCTGCATTGGGTATTTCTTCAGAAATCATTGCTACGAATTCCCGTAAACCTATCTTCGGTTACAAGGCCATGATTGGTTCCATGTTGTTCATTGCAATTCTTTCATTTATTGTATGGGCGCATCACATGTTCGTAACAGGTATGAATCCATTCCTTGGTTCTATTTTCATGCTCTTGACATTGATCATTGCTGTTCCATCAGCTGTGAAAATATTCAATTATGTAACAACACTCTGGAGAGGTAATCTTCGATTCACGCCTGGTATGTTGTTCTCTATTGGTCTTGTATCATTCTTCTTAACAGGTGGTATTACAGGTATCTTCCTTGGTAACTCTGCAATTGACATTCAACTACACGATACTTACTTCGTTGTGGCTCACTTCCATTTGGTAATGGGTAGTGCATCATTCTTCGGTATGTTGGCTGGAGTTTATCATTGGTTCCCTAAGATGTTCGGTCGTATGATGAACGACAAACTTGGATACATTCACTTCTGGATCACCTTCGTTGGTGTTTACATGGTGTTCTTCCCAATGCATTACATTGGTATTGCTGGTTTCCCAAGAAGATATTATTCATGGACAAACTTTGAAACCTTCAGTGGCTTCGCAGACTTGAATACAATGGTAAGTGTTGCTGCGATCTTAACACTCTCTGCACAGTTTATCTTCTTGTTCAACTTCTTCTATAGCATTTTCCGCGGTCGTGTTGCTCCGGCTAACCCATGGAATTCTACTACACTTGAGTGGACAACACCACGTCATCCTGGTCACGGTAATTGGATCGGAGAAATTCCTTCTGTGTATCGCTGGCCATATGATTACAGCAAGCCAGGTGCGAAAGAAGATTTCATTCCGCAAACTATTCCGTTCTCTGAAACACCAGAATCAAATTTCCCTCACGAGAATGAATTGATTAAACTGGAATCGGAAGATAAACAAGGTGGTATTGTAATAGGTGGTAACAAACCACATCATTAGATTTTATATAGCAGTTCGATTCTTTTGACGAAGTGCGTTGGAAAAGAAAAGAAAATCGTTTTATAGACTAGTCATTTCAACTTTAGTTGCAGTCTATCTTTTAATACTGGTTGGAGGCATCGTGCGAAGCACAGGTTCAGGAATGGGTTGTCCAGACTGGCCGAAGTGTTTTGGAACATGGGTGCCTCCAACTTCTGTTTCTGAGCTACCCGAAAATTACAAGGAGATTTACGCTAAGTATCGGGAGAAGAAAAACATTCGTTTCGCCAAATACCTGAACGCATTTGGAATGGAAAACACAGCTGAACAAATTCTTCAGGATAAATCGATTTTACTGGAAGCAGATTTCAATCCGGTAAAGACATTGATAGAATACCTTAACAGAGTATTAGGTGTTATCATTGGCTTTTTAATTTTTGCAGTATTCTTATTTTCGCTTCGCTTTCGAAAGACAGAACCCAGGCTGACAATTATTGCATTTGCTGCTTTAATACTAGTCGGGTTTCAGGGGTGGATCGGATCTTTTGTCGTATCAACTAATCTTACTCCGTGGACTATAACGGTTCATATGTTTCTGGCTTTACTCATTGTAGCACTTCTAATTTATTTGGTGATGAAAAGTAATGAAGAATCTATTACACTTGATTCTCCTTTTGCTTTCTGGTGGTTGGCTTCTTGTATTGCGGTACTGTTGGTTCAAATATTATTGGGTACACAAGTGAGGGAAGCTATTGATCAGGTGGCCACTATTTTACCTCGGGAAGGTTGGATTGCCAACATCGAAGCAGATTTTATCATTCATCGATCTTTCTCCTGGATAATACTGCTATTGCATGTTGGCTTGATTGTGAAATTGCGTAAAACTCAAGGGTCAAAAGCTTTCCCTCTTATCTTAATCCTGCTAATTTTGGGGACAATT
>Ga0170475_121516239_pt1 | contig 12793 bp, 10 predicted proteins | sample Soicark_Litter_5_FD_111474 | JGI IMG/M metagenome (GOLD analysis project Ga0170475, IMG submission 111474) | Avena fatua rhizosphere microbial communities from Hopland, California, USA. Combined Assembly of 48 SPs | reverse complement strand
CTCGACGACCGCGGCCGGGCTGGCCCGCCGGTTCAGCCACGGGCAGTGGCGGGCGGTGGAGACCGGGCTGGGGAACATCGCCGCCGCCGCGCTGGACATCCTCACCGCTGTGGCGCCGCAGCGGGCCGCGCTGCTGAGCGAGACGGTGACGATCGACCTGGACACCACCGACGTCGAGGTCTATGGACGCCACAAGCGCGGGGTAGCGTTCAACTACCAGGGACAACGCGTCGGGCGCCCACACGTGGCCACCTGGGCCGAGACCGCCACCGTGCTGGCCGCGGACCTGATGAGCGGACGCGACGATCCCCGCCCACACGCCCCGGAGCTGCTGCGCCGCGCGCTGGCCGCGCTGCCCGCACCGGCCCGGGCCGGGAAGATCCGGCTGCGCGCCGACGCCGGCTACTTCGCCGGCGAACTCGCCCGCGCCGCGCTGTTCGCCGAGGTCGAGTTCGCCATCGGCGCCAGACGCATCGCGCCGCTGTGGCGGATCCTCGACGGTCTCGCCGGCTCGATTCGGTAGCCGGATTCGGGAGTCATCGAAGCACGTGCTCCCCGGCGCCAGGTCGCACTTTAACGACCGCTCTCCTACAGAAGTGTACAGTGTGCCACCCTTCGCAGTCAGTGTAGCTCGATCGAGTCACCGTTGGACGTCCGCCCCCGACCCCCGTATCAACGCCTCCACCTCGGCGAGGCATGCCATGGAGTTGTCGCCGGGTGTGGTCATGGCCAGTGCTCCGTGCGCGGCGCCATACTCGACTCCGGCGGCCAGGTCAGCCTTCTCCAGCAGCCCGTAGACGAGCCCCGCGGCGAAACCGTCCCCACCCCCGACCCGGTCGAGGATGTGCAGTCCGGGTCGTTCGATCGAACCGACTAGCTTCCCGTCGGTCCAGGCGACGGCGCTCCAGTCGTTCACCGACGCGCTGACCACCCGGCGCAGCGTCGTCGCGATGACGCGCAGGTTCTTGAACTCCTCGGACGCCTCGGCCGCCACGGTGGCGAAGGCCTCGATCTCCGGGGAGGGCAGGCCGGAATCCCGCGCCGGCGCCTCGAAGCCCAGCGCCGCCGGGCTACCGATGAGAACGTCCACATTGCGCATCAGTCGCCGGTTGACGTCCTGCGCGCGCCCGCTGCCGCCCCCGCTGCGCCAGAGGCTCGGGCGGTAGTTGGGGTCGTAGGACACGACCGTTCCGTGCCCGCGCGCCGCGAGCATCGCCTCTTCGATGACGTCGGGTGTGCTCGCCGACAGCCCGGCGAAGACGCCGCCGGTGTGGAACCACCGGGCGCCCAAGGTGCCGAACACGTGTTCCCAGTCGACGTCGCCGGCCCGCATCTGGCTGGCTGCGGTATGTCCCCGGTCGGAGACGCCGAGAGCACCCCGGACTCCGAAGCCGCGTTCGGTGAAATTTAGGCCGTTGCGCACGCTACGGCCGACCCCGTCGTACGGCACCCAGCGAACCTGGTCGATGTCCACTCCACCCTGGAGCATCAGGTCCTCGACCAAGCGGCCGATGTCGTTGTCCGCGAGTGCGGTCACTATTGCTGTGCGCAACCCGAAGCACCGCCGCAACCCGCGGGCGACGTTGTACTCGCCACCGCCCTCCCACACCTGGAAGGCTCGGGCGGTGCGGATGCGGACGTCTCCGGGATCGAGCCGGAGCATAACCTCGCCGAGGGCGACGAGGTCGTAGCGGCACTCCTCGCGCGGACGCAGGTCCAGGGCGGTCATCACCGCACCAGCAGCTGTCGCGTCGCTCGAGCAGGAACTCCGACCGATGTCCTGGTCGGACGTGTCATTTGCCGGAGCGGCCATGTCACGCTCCGCCCCCCGCCAGGTCCGGGCCGGCCGGCCCGGCATGCAGGCACCCGTACCCACCACGAGTACGCGCGTGCCCCACCGAGCCGACCGGACACACCGGCCTCTGACACGTCCGTCATGCCGCCACCGCGAAGCGCTCGTACGCGTCCGGGGCGAGCTCGACCCCCAGCCCCGGCGCCTCTGATGCCTCGACGTATCCCTCCTTCGCCACGAGTGGGTCGACCAGCATGCCGTCCCAGCCGGGGCCACCGTAGGCGTCCACCTCGATGAGTGGAGTATTGCTGCAGGCGAGAATCAGGTGCAGCCCGGCAGCCAGCGCGATGCCGGTCCCCGAGGAGCATGCGATGTGCGGGACGCACTCGATGTTCCACGTGCTCGCCATGTCGGCGACCCGCTTCGCCTCGGAGATACCGCCCACGCTCGTGCAGTCGGGCTGCAGGATGTCGAAGGTCCGCCGGGTCAACAGGTCAATGTACTCGAACCGGGTGAGGAGCGACTCACCACCGGAGAGCTTGAGCGATACGCGGTCGGAAAGCCACGTGTGGTCGTCGGTGTACTGCGTCAGGCTCCGCGACAGTATCGGCTCCTCGAGCCATAAAACGTCGAGCCGCTCGAGCTCCCGCGCGAGCGCCAGCGCGCCGCGCCGGTCGTACGACATGTTGGCGTCCACCGCGATGTCCACGCCGTCGCCGACGGCGGCACGCACGCGGGCAACCAGGTCCACCGTCGTGGCCAGGTCGGGCGTCCCCCGCAGCTTCATGGCGGTGTAACTGTCGGCGACAGCCCGCTCGCACTCCTCCACGACCTCGTCGGTTGGCTTAAGGGATGGTGCGAAGTAGGCGCGCACTCGCGACTTGGCCGCACCCAACAACCGGTAGACGGGTTGGTTCGAGATCTTGCCGAGGAGGTCCCAGAGCGCGATGTCGACGCCGCTGAGGGCGTAAGTCTCGATCCCGCGCCGGCCCCACATGTGGGTCGCCTCGAGCATCTGCTGCCACAGCCCGGCGATGTTTCGCGGATCCTGCCCGACCAGCATGGGCGCCAGTTGGTTGTTGATGATCGGTCCCACGGTCGAGAAGTATTCGGCCGAGAAGCCCGCCTCGCCTATACCGAAGAGGCCTTCGTCGGTTTCGACCCGGACGACGATGCCGCCCTTCACACCGACGACCATCGCCCCCCAGCGGAGCTTCTCCTCGAGCGGGCTGGCAAGTGGTGTGGCCTGAACATCCGTGATCTTCATCGATTTCCCCTTGTGGCAGCCGGTGGCTGCCTCCGCGGCTGGCATGAGGCAGGCACCGGGCGGTAGCGACGTCCCTCAGGTTGTCGGCGGGCCTTCCGGCGGCTCCGTGAGGTGCGGAATCAGGTCCTTCCAGTCGTAGTCCTCCTGGAAGTACGGCAACGACGTGTAGGTGCCGTCCATCGTGTCCTTCAGGGACTTCGGCCCTGGGAAGCCGATGGTCTTCCAGCCGACCTGGTCCTTGTTCCCGCCATAGACCGGGTCGCAGTAGAAGCCCTGCACGGTGTGCAGGCAGAGCGCCTTGAAGAACGGCATTCCCTGGTCGAACGTTCCCTGGAGGAACGTGCTCGCCGCTTCGGAGCTCCCCAGGGTGACCGGCGGGGGTTTGGGTGCACCCGAGAACAGCTCCAATGCCTGGTCCTGGACCGCGTCGTCGAGCTCGACGAACGGCTTGTCGAAGTTCTGCTGACATACCGCGTCCAGGTCGCGGATGCCTTTCCGGTACGTCTTCTGCATCTCCACCTGGCGGCCCCGCCACGCGTCGGCGAACTTGCCGCTGATCTTGAGGAACCCGCTGCCGTCGGCGGCGGCGTAGATGTAGTCGATCCCGGACAGGTAGCGGTCGATAAAGACCACCGCCCGGGCCTCACGGGCGCCGGGGTCGTGGTCGGTCGGGATGATGCGCGCGGTGGCCGCCTCGATGGTGTCCCACTCGTGGTCGGTGAAGAACAGCCGCTCGTCGGTGTCGGGGTCGATCGGCGCGCCGACCACCTGCCAGTCGGACTTGAGGGTCACTACGTGTCCTCCTTCTCGCACTTGGTAAGCGCTCAGCGCGCCGGGGAGAGGTGCTCGGCGCGCCCCTTGGCGTAGTTCTCGGTGAGGTACTCCGCGCAGCGCCACGTGTGCGCCATCATGGTGAGCGTCGGGTTGACTCCGGTCGCCGTCGGGAAGCCGGAGCCGTCGAGCACGAAGACGTTGTCGACGTCGTGCGTCTGACCCCACTCGTTCAGGACCGATGTCGCCGGGTCGAAGCCCATCCGGGCGGTGCCGTGCTGGTGGCAGGTGTTTCCCGTCATCTCCTCCAGGTAGACCGGGATGATCTTGCGTGCCCCGGCGGTCTCGAGAATCTCGGCGTTCTTGTCGACCTGCCACTTGCCCATCGCAACGTCGTTGGGGTGCGGCTTGTGCGTAATCCGGGCGACCGGCAGCCCCCAGGCATCCTTGTGGGTGGGGTCCAGGTCGACGCGGTTCTTCTCGACCGGCAGGTCATGCAGGATCAGGCCGATCTTCATCGCCCAGTTGAAGAAGGTGCGGTCGGCGTCCTTGAGCGCGCTTCCCCACGCCGGCCGGCCTGGGAAGACCCAGTTGATCGGGTGACAGGTCTGCGACGCGGCGATGATGCACCCGCCGATGTGTCCCCGATCCTCCTCGGTGTCGTAGAACTGCAGCGAGCCGCCGCTGATATAGTTGCCCGTCCAGCCGTAGAGGGGGTCGTCGATGTCCTTGTCGAACAGGCCCCCCGCGAAGAGGTACTCGTGGAAGGTTGCGTTCTTGCCGACCAGCCCGCTGCTGTTGGCCAGGCCCTGCGGGTGCTGGGCCGACGTCGAGAGGAGCAGGAGCCGGGCCGACTCGATCGCGCCGAGGGTCAGGATGACCGCCTCTGCGTCCTGCTCGACCTCGTCGCCGTTGGGGTCGACGTAGACCACCCCGGTGGCTCGTCCGGTTTTGTCGACCTTGACCTCGCGGACGAAGCACTCCGCGCGCAGGTCGAGGTTGCCGGTCGCCATCGCCTCCGGGATGAACGTCGTGAGCGTGTTCGACCGGGCGGTGCTCGGGTCGCCGTACTGGTTCCAGAAGCTCGTGTTGTTGAACGGCTTCCGTCCCTTGTGATCGTTCGTCACGCTCGCGTGCGGCAGCGGGAACGCGTTGATTCCCATCTCCTTGCACGCCCGGTAGAACTTCGTCCCCCAGCGCGTGGGCCGCAGCGGCGGGCTGGGGTAGCCCTTGCTACGGAACGGCTCGTACTTGTCGGCGCCGGCGATGCCCGAGACGCCGAACTCCCACTCGATCTTCGTCAGGTACGGCTCGAGGTCTTCGTAGCGGTACGGCCAGTCGGCGAGGCTGGCGCCCGGGATCTCGCCGTGCAGCGAGCGGAGCATGAAGTCGGACTCGCGCGGCCGCGGCACCCAGCCAGCCCAGTGGTTGGTCCCGCCGCCGACCAGCTGAGGGGTCGGGGAGAACGGGAAGGGGACCGCGGTGGACTCCTCGTCGTGGCGCAGCGTCCGCGGGAACAGGTCCGGATCCGGCCAGAGATAGTTGCGGTTGACGTACTTCAGCTCGTCTCCGGAGTAGTGCTCCTCTGGGCGCAGCCAGGGTCCGCGGTCGAAGCCGACGACCTTGAGGCCCGCTTCGCACAGGACCTTCACGGCGGTTCCGCCGCAGGCCCCCAACCCGACCACGACCACGTCGACTGGGTCGGGCTTGGTCACATTTGCCATGAGAACTCTCTTTCCGGAATCGGGTGGCGTGGCGGGAGGGGCCCACGCTGGTGGCTGATGACGGCGACGGGCTTGGAACGCGAGCGGATGTCCCGCCGGCCGACGCCAACGTCGCCCGCCGGCCGGCGGGACGAGACGTCGCTACCTGGAGGCGCCGCTCCCGGGAGGCGGCGCTACCGCGTGACGACGGTGTCCAGGCCGACCTCGTAGCGGCTGCCGGCGGGGTCGGAGGAGAGATCGGTCGCCCGCGCACGACGCGCCGGGCCGCCCTGGGTACCGCCCTGGCGCTCCAGGTACGCGATGAGCGCTTCGACGAACACCGGCAGGTCGGGCGGCGTCCGCGACGTGATGAGGTTGCCATCCTCGACGACCGCCTCGTCGACCCACGTGCCGCCGGCGTTTACCACGTCGTCGCGGATGGGCAGGTAGCCGGTCGCCCGGCGCCCCTTCACCGCGCCCGCGGAGACGAGCATCCAGCCGCCGTGGCAGATGGCCGACGTCAGCTTGCCGGCCTCGAAGATGTCGCGGACCAGATCGACCATCGCCGGGTACAGGCGCATGTTGTCCGGCGCGAATCCTCCCGGCACGACGACGGCGTCGAAGTCGTCGGCACGGACGTCCGCGGCGGAGGTGTCGGCGTCCATCGGGTAGTGCTCCTTGCTCCCGAAGGAGTCCTTGCGGCCGCTACCGACCACCGTCACCTCGGCTCCGGCGGCCTGCAACCGCAGCAGTGGGTACAGCCCTCGAGGATCTGGTACTCGTCCTCGATCAGAAGAGCTACACGTACACCGTTCAAACTCATGTCATATCCTTTTCGTGGCTCGCCGTTTAGGTGGCTGACGCGTCTGGTCGGGGCACGATCGAAGGGAAAAGACGTCGTTCAGGCGCCGCTCTTGGCGAACTCGGTGGCGCCGATCTTCTCGAGGTACTCGGTGCTCAGCAGGACGTCGCCATGGTTAGCCTGGATGTTGCGCAAGGCCTCCCAGTGCTGGCCGTAGCCGAGCGGTTGGTCCTTGAGGGTGGCGGGGATCGCCGCGCTCGCGTCGGCGATCACGACAATCTTGTGGTCCTGGTTGGCACCGTCGATCGCCGTGGTGATCGTGTAGTTGCCGGTCGACACGCCGGCGATGACCAGGGTGTCCGCGCCCGCCCGGCGCATGTACTCATTGAGCGGGGTGCCGTAGAAGGAGCTGAACCGGTGCTTGCGGAAGACCGGCTCGTCAGGTAGTGGCTTGAGCGCGTCGTCGAGCTCGTCGCCCCCGTTGCCCCAGGCGCCGGGGAACGACGAGAGGTCGTCGATGCCCCACTTGGTGTCTGCGTAACCCGCGTCCTTGCCGTCGGGGCGGAGGCCCCACAGGGACCACACGACTGGGATGCCCTTGGCACGACTCGCCTCGACGACCCGCTGCACCACGGGGACGACGTCCTTGCCCTCCGGCGCGCCGCCGACGCTCTCGATGTACATGGCGCCGCCGGGGGTGACACAGGCCTTTTGCATGTCGAGCACGAGCAACACCGTCTTCTTCGGGTCGATCGTGGGCGCCAGCATGTGCGACCGGTCGATGACCTTGTCGATGTTCTCATAGGTGTAGTCGAGCGATGACATTGGTTATCCTCCTGCTGCGATGTGGTCCTGGCGGCGCCGCCGGGTGTCGGATGAGCGGGCCGGTGACCGAGTTGGTCTCAGCCGTCTCGGGGGCGGTGTGGATGGTTTACCTCCCTGGCGTCGAAGCCGTTCGTCCGACCGTGTTAGCGGTGCGGATGTGGGGAGGGCGTCCGGCGTGGCTCAATACGTCTTGGCGGGCTTGAGAGCACCGTTGATGTAGGCCTCGGCCGCGTCGACGTTGGTCTTGGTCACGACCCGGGTTGGCACGTTGATGATCTGCGCCACCTGCTCTCCGAGGACTAAACTGCCGAAGATCGCATCAATGAACGCGCGCCCCTGGTCGACCGACCCGACGTCGATGCTGGCGGTGAGCTTCCCGGTCCGGATGGCGGACATCCCGGACAGGAGGCCGTCAGCGCCGATGATGACCACGCCATCCTTGCCGTCCCACTGCTTGAGACCTCGGGCATCGACTGCCTGTGAGGCGCCGAGGGCCATGTCCTCGTTCTCGCCGTAGATCGCGTTGACGTCCGTGTTACGGGTCAGCAGGTCCTGCGCGGCGTTGAGACCCTGGTCGCGCACGTATCCGCCATTGGCCTTGCCCACGACCTTGAGTCCCGGGTTCTCCTTGAGCGCTCGGTCTAACCCGATCTGTCGCGCTGTGGACCAGTCCGAACCGGGCGGGCCCCAGATCTGCAGGAGGTTCCCCTTGCCACCGAGCGTCTTGGCGATGAAGGTTCCGGCGAGGTAGCCGGACTGGTAGCGGTTGTCGTAGCCGATGTTGGACACGGTGTTGATCTGCTCGACCGGGTATAGCTCGACCGGCTGGTTGAACTGGAACACCTTCGTGCCCCCGGCTGCGACCTGCTGGTAGACGCCCTGCATCGTGGCGAAGTTCGCGCCTGTACAGACGAGGACGGCGTCCAGCTTCCGAGACCCCCACGTCTGCACGATGCGCACCTGCTGTTCGACCGCGTTGAAGTTGCCGGTGGGCGCGGAGCGCTCCCACTTCCAGTGCACACCAAACGCCTTCTCCAGCTCGCTCATGCGCTGGAAGGCTGAGTTCTCCATCTGGTTGAAGAACTCGGACAGGATTGGCGGTGTGAACCCGAGCTGGAGGGTGCGGCCGTTGACGATGGCCGTGACGGCGTTCTGGTAGTCGCTGTTCCCGACGACGACGCCGCCGCCGCCGGCGGCGGTGCCGCCGGAGGACGCACTGTTCTTCCCTTCGACCATGCACGCCCCTAACAGCGTGCTCCCGCCAGCGGCCACGCCCGCCAGGACCGACGTCCGCAGGAATGACCGCCGGGACGAGCCTCTCCGGTCCCGGTCAGGACGGGATTCGTCTAGGTTCATCCGAATCTCCTATCGAAGCGTGTGTGTCTAGAAACGCGGGCGCGCGTCGCGGCTAGGCCGTCGCGGCGGCGTGCGCGGGAACGGGCGGTGGTGGGATGTGCCGGGACCTCTCGCGCAGCATCTCGCTCACCCGGTCCAGGACCACGGCGAACAGCAGGACCGAGCCGGTGACGACGAGTTGCCAGGTACCACTGACACCGGCGATGTTGATCGCGTTGGTCGTCACGGTGAGCGTCAGTGCGCCGATCACGGCGCCGATCGCGCGCCCCCGCCCCCCGGCCAGGGCTGCTCCGCCGATCACCGCCGCGGCGATGGCCTGCACCTCGTAGCCGACCCCGGTGGTCGGCGCCACCGTGGTGGTCCGACCGGCGATCAGGATCCCGGCCAACCCGGCCATCAGGCCGCTGATGACGTAGGCCAGGATGCGGACGCGAGCCACGGAGATGCCCGAAAGCCGCGCGGCGTCCACGTTGCTCCCCGTCGCGTACGCGTGCCGCCCGAAGGGCGCGAATTTGAGGACCGCGGCCACTGCGAGCACCGCGGCCACCGCGACGATGATGGGAACGGTCAGGTAGCCGAACGGGCGCTCGAGCCCGGCGATGGTGTTGTACGTCGGCGTCATGTAACCGAGGAAGGGGACGCCGTTGGTCCACAGGAACAGGAGCCCTCGCGCCACGCCGAGCATGGCCAGCGTCGCGATGAAGTCCGGCAGGCCGACCTTGGTGATCATCAGCCCGTTGATCAGCCCGATGAAGGCTCCGCAGAGCAGCGCGAAGAAGAACGCAGAGGCCAGGGTGAAGCCAAAGTTGAGTGAATAGGCGACGACACCGGCCGACAACCCCATCACCGACCCGACCGAGAGGTCGATGCCACCGACGATCAGCACGATCGTCATCCCCAGAGCTAACAGCAGGACGAACACCATCTGGTTCGCGATGTTGAACCAGTTGTCGACGGTCAGGAACGACGACGAAACCACGGACATCACCACGCACAGAACCACCAGCAGGAGCAGGACGCCGGCGCTCGGACGCGTCACCACGGCCTGCAGCACCTGCCGGGGAGACACTGTCGCTCGGGCAGTAGCCATATCAGCCATCTCGCTGCCTCCTCAGGCCTGGGTCGGGAGGCTCGGGGCCTCAGCGCGGGACGCCTCGGATTCGTCGCCGTCGGCCGGCGGCCGCGTGGGCGGCTTTCGAGGCTGGAGCAAGGAACCGGCGAGGCGCTGGATCGCCCGGTCGAACGCGACGGCGGCGACGATGCTGGCGCCGGTGACGATGGCGAACCAGAGGGGGTCGACGCCGAGCAGCTGAAGACCCTGGCTCAGCGTCACCAGGAAGAGGGCGCCGAGGACAGCCCGCCACACACTGCCGCGTCCACCCGCGAGGCTCACCCCGCCGAGCACGGCCGCCGCGATCGCGGTGAGCTCGTAGCCCGATCCGAGGCCGGGCTGCACTGAGTTCAGGTGCGACGCGAGCAGCACGCCGGCGAAGCCGGCCACGCTGCCGGAGAGGAGGTAAACCTGCAGGCGCAGCCGGCGTACCGATACGCCGGCCAGGTGCGCCGCTCGGCCGTTGATGCCCGCGGCATAGATAGTCCGACCGAACGACGTTGCCACCAGGACGAACTCGAGCACACCGATGACGACCGCGGCGATGAGCACCGACTGCGGGATGCCCAGGATCGAGTTGCTCGTCAGTCCGGTGAACGCCCCTGGTTCGACGCCGGTGAGCTGCGTGTTGGTGGCCAGAACCTGCAATGCGCCCGCACCGATGCTCAGGGTGGCCAGTGTCACGATGAAGTCGTTGACCTGCAGTCCGGCGATAATGGCACCGTTGATGAAACCGACGAGCACGCCAGTGCCCACGCCGATCAGGATCCCGACCAGCAGCGGCAGGCCGTTCTGCAGACTGAGCAGCGTCGTGGCCGCACTCAGACCCACGACCGACCCCACCGACAGGTCGATGCCGCCGACCACGAGCACACAGGTCATCCCCGCTGCGACGAGGATGATCGGCACCGACTCGACGAACAGGTCCCGCAGGCTGCCCGCGGTCAGGAAGACCGGTGAGGACGCCGCGAAGAACACCACTATCACGACGAACACGACGGCCACGACGGCGCCCTCGACCATGAGCGCCCGAGCGAGCCGGTCCCGCGCGCTCATGACGCCGACTCGCGCACAGCCAGAGCCATGATGTCCTCCGCGAGTTGGCTGTCCTGGGCCTGGGGGTCGCGGGAGCTACCCCGCACCTCACCGCTGATACGGCCCTCACGCATGACGACGATCCGATCGCTGACCCGGGTGAGCTCCGGAAGCTCCGAGGAGATGACGATCGCCGCGCCACCCTGGTCGACGAAGTCGTAGATGAGCCGGTAGACCTCGGCCTTCGCCGCGACGTCGATGCCCTGCGTCGGCTCGTCAAAGATCAGCAGCGCGGGCCGGGTAAACAGGCATCGTGCGATGACGACCTTCTGCTGGTTGCCACCACTGAGGTTGCGGATCCGCTGCCGGACGCTGTCGGTCTTGACGCCCAGGTCCTTCACGTAGTCGGCGGCGATCCGCGTCTCGCGCGCCCGGTCGATAACCACACGGCCCCGGGAGACCCGGCGCAGGTCCGAGACCGAGATGTTCTTGACGAGCGAGAAGTCGCCGAGAATGGCCTGGGTCTTTCGCTCCTCGGGAACCAGTGCCACGCCCAGCCTGTACGCCTCCCGAGGGCTGCGGATACGTACGGCCCGCCCGTTGATGTGGATCTGTCCGCGGTCTAGCCGGTCGGCGCCGAGAATGAGCCGAGCCACCTCCGTCCTCCCTGCGCCGGCGATTCCCGCGATGCCGAGAATCTCCCCTCGGCGAACCGTGAGGTTGATGTCGTTCACGAGCGGGTAGCGCGACACGCCTTCGAGCCGCACGACCTCGTCGGCCGGACCCTCCCAGCGAGGTCGCGCGGCGGTGGGCCCGGCCACGTCCCCGAGCGAGTGCGCCTTCCGCCCGACCATCAACCGGACGAGGGACTCCGGTGTCTCGGCGGCGGTGTCCGCGACGGTCGCGACGTGGCGCCCGTCGCGGAGGACCGTGATAACGTCCGCGAGCCCGGTCAGCTCGTCCAGGCGGTGGGTGACCCAGAGGATGCCGACGCCGCGGTCGCGCAGCTGGCGCATCTGGTCGAACAGAGACATCCGCTCGTGGTCTTCCAGGCCCGAGGTTGGCTCGTCGAGGATGAGGACCCGGGCGTCGAAGACCAGCGCCTTCAGAATCTGCACGACGTGCTGCTTGAGGGCCCCGAGTTCGCCTGCCGGCTGGTCGAGCTCCTCGGCGGTGAGCCCGAACTCCTCAGTGAGGGCCGCCACCCGTTTGCGCATCTCGCCGTCGTTGAGCAGCAGCCCGAAGGCGCGACGCGGCTCACGCCCGAGGAAGATGTTCTGCAGCACGGTCAGGTCCGGGGCGAGGGACTGCTCCTGGTAAATGGTGCTGATGCCGCGGTGCTGCGCCTGGTGGGCGTTGGCGAACTTCACCACCTCGCCGTCTACGAGAAGTTCGCCGCCGTCCGGGGTGGAGAGTCCGGACAAAATGCCGATCAACGTCGACTTGCCGGCGCCGTTCTCGCCCAGCAACGCGTGGATCTCACTTGCCCGCAGGGCGACGCTCACATCGTCGAGCGCGATCACCCCGGGATAGCGCTTCCCGACCCCTCGGGCTTCGAGCAGGATCGAACCGGTGTGACCGACCTCTGTGGGCACGCTCACCTGGTGCTGGGCCACGTGCTTCCCCCTTGGCTGCGCCGTGGGCGGGACGTCCAGGAGGCGAGTCGCATCCAACCTCCTCGTCGGATCGCGTGAGGCCAGCCCGGCCGATTCAGCGACTCTCGCTCCGAGTCGCGGTGGGCTCCAGGGCCATTCCCACTGGGTGGTGAACGAGTTTCTGCAAGTTGTCAGGAATCCTGACAGCGTCATGTTTCGGCGGTCAGCGCATCGACACCGATGGCTCCGGTGCCGTCGCCCCGAGGAGCTCGCGCGAGATCCGCCGAGACGTTTGGCGCACCAGCCGGACCACGAGCCGGACCTCGGCCCCCTCAGCCACGGTCAGGGCGACCGCCGCGACGACCCCGTCCGGCGGATCGGATACCGGGGCGGCGACCACCAGGAACCGGGCGTCCGTGTGACAGACGGCGCCCCCGGCTCGGCGAATGCCGGCCAGCAACGCCCGGAGCCGTTGCGCCGGCACCGTCGCCATCCCGACAGGACGGGCCCGGCTCGCGAGCACCTGCTCGAGCACG
>Ga0170475_112864103_pt1 | contig 12809 bp, 20 predicted proteins | sample Soicark_Litter_5_FD_111474 | JGI IMG/M metagenome (GOLD analysis project Ga0170475, IMG submission 111474) | Avena fatua rhizosphere microbial communities from Hopland, California, USA. Combined Assembly of 48 SPs | reverse complement strand
TTGCGATCTCCAAACCCAAAAATTGAACAGCACAACTACACAATGACACAAGTTATTTTGGGAGGATTAATCCACGAATAGTTTCACATTCAAACATCAACAACCCAAGTTGACTGATGAACTTTCTTTTTCCTTTTATCTCTTTCCTCTAGCCAAACAGAACGCTGGCTTCCACAGACCCCATCATCCCGCCAGACTGGCACTCATCAAGGCATGGCTGAGTGCACTTATTGTAGCAATCATGTGCTTTCGCGGCATTGTCAGTTGGGGCTGACTTGAAAACAAGCGCACAAGCCTTGAGGCAATGAGGAGCACAGTGTTTGATGCACTTGTATGACATTGCCTGGTCCGTAAACATGTCGCAATGTTCGCCCGTGTAGCCCTCTTTGCACAAGCAAACACCATCGCGACAATACCCATTGTCGTTGCAATCCACTGGGCACTTCTTCCATTGACAACCGTTGCCGGAGTATCCTGCATCGCAGGCACACACACCACCAACACATTTGCCGTGTCCACTGCACCCTGCCTGGCAAAAGCTCTTGCAGTCCGGGTCAAATGTGTCTTTGGGGCACACACAACCGATTGGGACAGAAACATTGTTCACGAGGGTGGTTCTGCAAAAGCCGTTTCCGGAACAACCGTTTCGGCAAGGATCAGCAAGTGGCCCCCCGGCCGCGTACTTCCATTTTTCGCAGGACATTCCAAAGTACTCCTCGCCACAAATGCACTTGCTGAGCTCTAGTGAGCACACACCATTTCCAGAGCAGTTGTTGGGGCAAGGGTCCTGGTAGATGGAGCAGTCAAGGCCCTTCCATTGATGGTTGCAGAAGCAGGTTCCGTTGTGGCAAATACCGTTGTTGGAACACTCATTTGGACAATCGGGCATGGAGCAGTCAAAGCCAGACCATCCTTGATCGCATGAGCACTGCATTCCGGCGCCAGAAGTACGCTTCTTTGTTCTCACACACTCTCCGTGCCCCGAGCAGCTTCCTGGGCATTCTTCGTGCTCACATGCATCTCCTCCATAACCGCTTCGGCAGTGGCACTCTCCTCGGACGCAAAGACCTCTGTAGTTGCAATCGCCAGGACAAGGCGCCTCGATATGGCAAATGTCTCCCTTCCAGCCTTTTTCACAAAAGCAAATACCCTCAAAGCAGTATCCGTGTCCTGAGCAATTTGATACCATCTTGCATCCCTCGGTTCCGCAGTCGAAACCAGACCACCCCTTGAAGCACTTGCACGAAAGACCCTCGCAAAGTCCATGTCCAGAACAAACGGGCTCACCAGGGCAGTTTGGTTGAGAGCAGTCAATGCCAGTTCCTTCACCACAGAAGCACTTTCCATTCATGCAAATTCCTCGACCGCTGCAGTTATTGGGGCATCGAGTTTCCAAGCAATTCACACCAGTCATGGGGAAGGGGCAAATGTCAATCCACTTTCGAGAGCAGTCATCCGGAGCATACTCATCTGTGCAGTTGCACACACCTTCGATGCAAACACCATTTCCGTTGCAGTTTCCAGGGCAATTCACCAGCTCGCACATGTGCCCATGGAAGCCTTGATGGCAAAAGCAAGTTCCGTTGCGGCAGATTCCGTGGTTGGAGCAGTCTCCAGGACAGGTGATCAAAGAGCAATCAAATCCTGAGTACCCCTCGTCACAAAGGCAGGTATAGTCGCTGTTGCAAATACCGTGTCCGGAACATCCGTGTGGACAGCCGCGGTCAATGCAGTCAGGTCCCGAGAAACCAGGGTTGCAACGACAGATTCCCTTGTCGCACCATCCGTTTCCGTTGCAGTCGTTCGGGCAACCAAGCAAAGAGCACTCCACACCCGTCCAACCCGGGAAGCAGTGGCAAACGCCATCGTAGCAATAACCATTACCACTGCAGTCATTGGGGCATGTGCGAAGGGAGCAATCAAATCCTGTGAATCCCTCGTTGCAAACGCAAGTGTTGTTGACGCATTCGCCGTGAATAGCACAGTCGTCAGAGCATCCAGGAGTGGCACAGTCGATTCCCTTGTACCCAGGCGAGCACACACATTTGCCATTATCGCAATCTCCGTGTCCTGAGCAGTCTGCAGGGCAAGCAACCAGACCACAAGAAGGACCCCTCCATCCTTCGTCGCAGATGCAAGTGCACTTTTCTCCAGCACACTGGCAGCGTCCATTCACACATCCAGCCGAGCACCAGGGGACAGAGCAGTCAGTTGTGGTCCAACCAGGATTGCAGTTGCACTCGCCAACCTCGCAATTTCCATGGCCACTGCACTTGTTGGGACACTTGGGTGACTTGTCGCAGTGTTTTCCATGCCAGCATCGATAGGTTTTGTTCTCTCGTGACAACAAGTTTTCTGGGCACTCGCAAGTGCAGCGACCAGGGCTAATGCAAGTTCCGTGGCCACAACCCTCTGGACAAATTGCCTCGTGGCAGCCCTCTCCTTGCCATCCCTCGGAGCAAATACACGCCCCTGCAGTCTTGTTGCAAGAGCCATGGCCAGAGCAGTCCATTGGACACTCCTTGAGGTCACAAGTGCTTCCAAGCCATCCATCCAAGCATTGGCACGTGTCAGGGGCGATGCATTTTCCTCGTTGGTGGCAGTCTGCTTCGCAAATGGCCGTGCGACAATCCTCACCCTCCCAACCCTTGTTGCATTTGCACTGATCTGGGCTTGCACACACTCCATTGCCACTGCAGCCGCTTGTCATGCCAGCGCAAACAGGTGTTTGGCAGGCCAATCCAGTCCATCCCTTTTGGCAGCGACAAATTGCTGGAGAAACGCATGTTCCGTGCTCCTCGCAGCCGTCTTGGCACACGGGCTCAGCACATGTTGCTCCTTTCCAACCATCGAAGCACGAGCACCGGTTCGGATATTTTGGTGGGAAGTTGTTTTGCTTAAAGGGTCGTGCCAGTCCCTCTGGATCTCTCCCCCCCAATGCGCCATCCAAGCCTGCTTGTTGCAAGGGAATTGTCACGCCTCTTCCCTTTTTGAATCCATCATCGGTCACTTCGAGGCTCGGGGCATTTGTGGTTGCTTCCGGTGTTGATGCGGGAATTGGAAGCTCGGGTCCAAATCCCTCTGTTGTGACTTCCACGAGCGCGACAAATGGAGCTTGAGTGATCAAAGGATCACTTGGCAAAACTTGAGCGACTTCTCCAGGGTGTTCTTTCTCGAAGGGATAGACATAGTGATCACGTTTCTCACCAAAGTGAATTGCCGAGTACTCGTATGCGGAATAGGTGGAGTTGTAAGCCATACAGACACCATGTCCAGAGCAGTCATCAGGGCACACACGATGCGAGCAAGCGGTTCCTTTCCATCCAGCAAAGCACACGCAAACTCCCTCTGAGACGCATTTCCCGTTTCCGTGGCATTGATGATCGCAGTGAGGCTCTGAGCAGTCGTCTCCAAACCAGCCCTTGTCGCACACACACTTGTTGCTTCCAACGCAGCGTCCATGTCCAGAGCAAACTTTGCCTGTGAGGAGGGCCTCGGGTCCACCATTGCAAATCGGAATGGAGCATTCTGGTCCCTTGTATCCCTTCCAGCAGCGGCAAACACCATCAACACAATCGCCATGGTCAGAACAGTTACTTGGACAGTTGCTGGCTTGACAATAAAGACCTGTGAAACCCTTGTCACAGTGGCATGTCAGTGGGCCAACACACAATCCATGTCCCGAGCAGTCGTGTGGGCATGCAGGCTCATCGCAGTGCTTGCCCTTGTACCCATTTGTGCAGTTGGAGCAGTCGTTCCCAGCAAAGTTTCCAGTGCAATGGCAAATACCAGAGGATTGCATGCAAACACCACTGGAGCCAGTACAGTTGTTCGGGCAGATGGCTTTGGAACAGTCGTCACCATAGAACCCCTCGTCGCAGACGCATGTACCATTGCTCATGCACGACCCTCTTGTGGTACAATCATTCGGGCAACGTCTTCGACTACAATCAGCACCATAGGCAAGTACGTGACACTCACAGCGCCCGGGGAACAGGCAAACACCAGCCTTGGAGCAGTCGTTTGGACAAACAGGGACACTACAATTCTCTCCCTTCCAGCCCAAGTGGCAAGCACAGACACCGGTGCTCACACAGTCACCATGGTTGTTACAGTCCTCTGAGCAAACGGGAATGTCTGTTGGATCGCAGAACTTGCCAGTGACACGGTTGGTGATGTGAGCAGGAGAAGTAATGTTCGCGCAGTTGCACTCATTTGGAATTTTGCACCATCCACCAGCAGAGATACAGTCCTTTGGACAATCTGCCTTGGAGCACGCTGACCCCGAGTACCCAGGGAAGCAATCGCATGAAGCGGTTGTATGGTTGCACTTTCCGTGTCCTGAACATCCCTTTGGACAAGAGAAAAATTCACAATGGGGTCCAGACCAGTCTTTGAGGCAATTGCAAACACCGGGAATCGTGCAAGATCCATGACCCGAGCAGCTTGCAGGGCAAATTGGGCTGCTGCAGTCCTCGCCGACCCAGCCAGCCTCGCACTGGCAAAGTCCGTCCACGCACTCTCCCTTGCCATTGCACTCAAACGCACCAAAGTATTTGCATCGACGCTTCTCACAAGCGGGTCCGTAGAAGGGTTCAGTGCAATTGCAAACACCGGGCATCAAGCAATTTCCGACCTTGTTGCACTCAGCCGGGCAATGGGGAATACTGCATGTTTCACCTTTCCACCCACCAAAGCAGCGACAAAGTCCGTTAATTTCGCAAAATCCGTGATTGTTACAATCCTCCTTGCACACTCGGGTGCTGCAGTCGCCTCCTCGCCAATCGTCATCACACTCGCAAACTCCTTGAACGCACTTTCCGTGGTGGCTGCACAGATGCATGCACTCGAGAGGGGGCTTGGTTGAGGGAGTGCCGCAATTGTCCCCAGTCCACTCGTCATTGCACTCGCAGAGTCCTGGGTGCAAGCAGTGCCCATGACCCCCGCAGTCATCAAGGCAAATCGACTTGTCACATGACTCTCCATGCCAACCCCCGAAGCAAATGCAGCGAGGAACACCGTTCAAAATACTGCACTGTCCGTGAAGGCATGATGTGCAAATCAGAGTGCTGCAGTCAAGGCCCGAGTAGTTTTCGTCGCAAACACAAACTCCTGGCTTGGAGCAGCGACCATGGCTTGAGCATCTGTTGGGACAAACTGGCTCGTCGCAAGAGCTTCCTTGCCATCCCTCAACGCAGGAAATGACAGGATAGGAAACGTTGTTTGCATCAAGGTCCCATTTTGCCACCAAGCAATTGCCGTCCTTGACACATGCGAGAGGTGCCCGAATAATACTGCAGTCAGCACCCTCATACCCGTCAGTGCATCCGCATTTTCCAGGTCCCAAACAAGCTCCGTGGCCAGAGCAGTCATTGTGGCAGGTGGCCTCGTCACAACGAGCACCCTTCCAGCCAGCGAAGCACGTGCATCCATCTTGTTTGTTGCAACGTCCATGCACACACTGCACAGGGCAAGTAGCAACAGAGCAATCAGCACCCTCATACCCACCATCACAGACACATGAGCCTGGGGCAACACATCGCCCGTGAGAGCTGCAATTGTTTCCGCAGTCTGCGATGCTGCAATCAACACCGGTCCAACCAATCAAGCATGCACACTCTCCTGGAGTCAGGCAACGACCCTTTCCGGAACAATCGTTCGGGCAAATTGCTTCGTCACAACCCAATCCCGCGAAACCTTCATCGCAAATGCACACATCAGGAGCCACGCATTGGCCTCTGTTGCACTTGAGACACTTGGGGAACTGGCATCCATCACCCTCAAAGCCATCATTGCACAAGCATGCTCCTGAATCCAGGCAAGTTCCATTTCCAGAGCATTCATCAGGACAAGAGCGCTTCAAGCAATGCAAACCAGTGTAACCAGGGTAACAGTTGCACTCGCCACGTGCATCGCAAACGCCTCTGGGCTCAGCACATTCAAGAGAGCAATGCTTTACAGCGCAAGAGGGTCCCTCCCATCCAGGGGCACACTCACACACTTGTGGAGCAATGCACTTTCCTCGAATCGAGCACTCACAAATGGGTGTCGCACAATCTGCTCCAGTCCAGCCGTCCTTGCAGGTACATTTCTGGGGTGACAAGCAGGTTCCATGGCCATTGCAATCATCTTGGCAGACAGGGTCTTCGCATGTTGCGCCGGTCCACCCACTGACACAGGTGCACCCAGCGGCTGTGCAAGTACCATGAGAAGAGCAATTGCAGTGGAACTGGGTACAGTCCGTTCCTGTCAACCCGGGCAAGCACTCGCACACACCAGGTTTAACGCACTTGCCCTTGGCTGAGCAGTTGCCACTGCAAATTGGGGTCTCACAAGACAGTCCAGTCCAACCTGTAAGACACACACAGGTGTTGTTCTGGCAAATGCCATGATCGAAGCAATCATCCTTGCACACATCTTGAGAGCAGTCGTTGCCGCCTTTGTTTGGTGGGCAAGAGCAAGCACCACCTGTACACTTTCCAATGCCTGAGCAATTGTGAGGGCAAGTAAACACATCGCACTTCTCTCCTGAGAATCCGGGCAAACAAAGGCACTGGCCATTGGCACACTCGCCCGCTCCACTGCAGCCTAGTGGGCACCGTGACTTGTAAACAACTGTTGCGAGGTCTGGCGACTGAAGTCCCGTGAACAAGATTTGACCAGAAGCTTTGTGGAGCGCACCGTTGGCAATGTCAAAGTGAACGTCCATAGTACCAACCAAGCTGAGCGAGTTGCCTTTCACACTCAAAACCCCAACCTTTCCAGTGCTGTACGCAATAAATGCATGATTTTCGGTGGTATCAAGTTGACACGTGACAATATCAGCAGATGGCAGGTTGACCACAGCTGCTGGGGTTGCAGCAATGATGGGCTGAGCTCGTTCCCCAAAAGTGGTCATGGTAATGGCAAGCCTGTTGGGTTGCGCTGCCTCAGTCACAAGGAAAAGCTTGGAGCTCTTGTTGTCAAAGCATGTTGTGAGCGCTGGCTTGTTTGTAATGTTCAACAACGCAACAGTCTTGATATCGTACACATCACCCGTGTTAATGTCCGTTGTGAGAGAGGCCACCGCACCAGATGTCACCACAACCAAGGAGTCGCCATGAGTCTTACATGCCAAAATGGAGCCAATATTCATTGGCAACTCGGTTGACTTGATGCGCGTCATTTTCAAAAGATCCACGGAGATGGCACGAATAGGATTTGTTTGTGTAAGATAGACAGCGATCGAGTCTCCTTGGATGATATCTCCACAAACAACCTTATCATCGACAGTTTCCAAATCCAGTTGTGCAGAACGAGTGAAAGTGCGAAGGGAGATGCGAACAATCTTGACTGGGCTTGTGGCAGTGCTGATGAAAGCAAAGTCTCCTCGAGTGTCTGTGAAGCCGGTCACTGCTTGTGACTCTGACGACAACAAAGCATCTCCACCAAAGCTAAAGCCAGGCAAAAGATGAATGGAGTCCTCAATGGTGAGGTCGCTGATTCGTACCTTGGCGAGTTGGATGGGAGAGGAACCAGACGCAACGTATGCAAACTTTGAGTGGAGGCTGGGGCTGTCAAACACAACTGGGAGATTTTTGTAGTTCGCTGGAAGAGATGCGGTGGACTCTTCGCGGTAGTCGGCAATGTCCCAGAAGCAATTGTCAAGTTGTGTGTTGGGGTTGCACAAACAAGTTCCTGAAGTGCAAGCAACTCGGTAGGAATAGGTGTAGATCAAGGGGTTATTCGTGCCACCAACCACCACGGTGTGAGAATCAAAGTCAACTCCAACCGCACGCAACTTGTCACCAGTGAAACTATTGCGTTGGAGCACCTCCATCGTGTCCAAAGCAACCATGAAGATCAACGAATCAGACCCGGTTGATGTGGACACAAACAGATAGTTGGACACAGGGTCAACAACCATGTCGTAAACATGTGAGGCCCCTGCAAGGTTGTGCGAACGCCCAATTTTGAACGTGTCCAAAGAAACCTCGACAATTCTGCCCTCATCCCATGAACCAAACAGTGCTCTTCGGTTCACGCTGTCCAAAACCGCGGCTGAGATGGAATTCATGTCCGGAATCACAATTTCGTCTTCGATGGTCAAGTCTGGAAGTTGGATCCGAACAACTCGAGCAGGTGTGGTGAACGTTGAAAGCAGCAATTTGTTTGTTGTGTCATCGTAAAGCAGAGAGTATGCATTGTCTTGAGCATCATTCAGTGTAATTGTTTTTTCAATTCTGTACGAAGTGGTCGAAAGTTGTAAGATGGTTGCTGGAGCAGAATATGTGGCAAAGAAAATGGCCTCGTAGCGAGGAACAAACACTCCAGCAGAAATGGACAATTCGCCTCGGGCAGAGAACGAATCAACGCGAACAAAGTCGTGAGTTCGGATGCGAATGATTGTTGGGGGAGTGGAGAAAGTTGTGACATACAGGAACCCTGCCTCGTTGTCCAACACCATCGATTTGACGTGGTTTTCGTTGGTGTTCAACCGAATTGCGCCTGTGAGTGTTTTGGAGGCCATGTCAACTCGGAAAATCATTGCTGGGGTGGTCCATGTTCCCATGTAAACGACATTGTTCACACCATCGGAAACGGAGGCGGAAATGTTTGCGTTGGGAATGTACTTGTCAACTGGAATGGATGCACCGCGCAACAAAGCAGAAAGCGGAATCTCGCAAAAGGTTCCAGTCCACCCAAACTCGCAGTGGCAAACTCCTGGCTCTGTGCACAATCCATTTCCAGAACAATTGTGTACACAATTTGCCTGATCGCAGGCAGATCCAAGCCAACCATCGTCGCAGTGGCACGTGAATGCTGGTGTGCACGAGCCATGGTTGGAGCAGTCATGTGGGCATCCCCGCTTGCCGCAGTCATATCCGGAATATCCCTCCACGCAATGGCACTGCTGAGGCGAAACACAGCGACCACGATCCGAGCAGTTGTTTGCGCAGACTGGTGTGTCGCAGATAGCACCAGTCCATCCAAGTTCGCAATCGCAAACTCCAGGACGAACGCAATGACCATGATTTGAGCAGCGACCCAAACAAATTGGCAGTTCGCAGGTCACCCCAGAAAATTGCGGGGTGCATTCGCATGTTCCAGGAGCAATACAGTTTCCATTTGCAGAGCACTCTTTTCCATCCTCAGCAACAGGGCATTTTGGCATATCACAGGTATGACCTTGCCACAAGGGAAGGCACTTGCACGTATCTGGGCCAACGCATGTTCCGTGCTGGCACTGCTTGCAGACAGGCTTCGAGCAGTCCGGTCCAGTGTATTCCTTGTCGCAGGTGCAAACTCCGGGTGTTGTGCACGTTCCATGCTCACCACAATTATTCATGCAAATGGGGGAACGGCAATCAGCCCCAGACCAGCCAACTTCGCAGGTGCACTGAAAGGTCTTGAAGTTGCACTCTCCGTGAGCTGAGCAGAGGTTGGGGCAAGTTGGGGCCGAGCAATCAGATCCAGTGAACTGGGGCTGGCAAATGCAAGTCGCGCTTGTTGTATTGCAAATGCCGTGGCCTGAGCATCCCTGCGGGCAAATTGTGGAGCTACAGGCTGAACCAGAAAAGCCCGTCACGCATTGGCACGTTCCATTCAAGCACAAACCATGGCCGCTACAATCATTTGGGCATCTTTTCTTTTCACAAGCAACACCGATCCATCCGTCCAGGCACACGCAATTTCCGGGCACACTGCACGATCCGTGGCCGTTGCAGTCGGAGGGACAATAAATGTGAGAGCAGTCCTCGCCCCAGTAACCCGGAAGGCATTCGCAGTCAGTGGCACGAGTACAATTGCCACAGGATGAATGCTTGCACACACCATGACCAGAGCAATCATGCAAGCATGTGAACTGGTCGCACCCTTTGCCGGTGGCACCTCGAGCACAGGAACATTCTCCAGGAGAAACGCATTTGTCACCATAGCCCTCATCGCAGCTTTCGGGACACACTGGGACAGAGCAATCAGCACCAGTCCAACCCTCAACGCAAACGCAAGTGTCAGGAGCCACACATAGGCCATGTTCCTTGTTGCATCCGGCTGTCCACTCAGCATCGCACTTTGGAATGTTGCAAGCTTTTCCAGACCAACCATAGACGCACTCGCACACTCCTGGGGAGACACACTTGGCGTGATCGAAATCACATTTGTCGCAAACAGGCACGTCACAACTTTCGCTGCCCCACCCAGGGAAACACTTGCATGTCTTGTGGAACATTCCCAGTTCGTCAGGCATGTCTGTGACATTGCACAAGCCATGAACACAAACAACATCACTGCAATCATGTTCAGAGCAGTCAACGCCCTTCCAGCCCTCTTCGCAGCCACAAACTCCGGGCTTCAAGCACGAACCATGTCCAGAACAATTGTGGGGGCAAATTGGCTTCAAGCAATCGGGAGTGCTCCAGCCTGAAATGCAATTGCATGTGCGGGTGTCGGCGCGGCAGTGTCCTCGTGCATTGCACCCGGATGGGCACTCGGAGGGCTCAGAGCAATTGAATCCGCTGTAACCCTCATCACATTGACAACGATCAGGAGCAACGCATTTTCCGTGTTCACAACCATATGTGCATTGTGCAAGTGAGCAATCAACTCCCTCCCAGCCCTCGTGGCAATCACACACGTTGTCGTTTGCGCACACTCCGTGTTGCGAGCAGTCATTGGGGCAAACAGGAATTCCACAATCGTGACCGGTAAACGTATCGTTGCAGCTACAAACACCAGGAAGAATGCAATGTCCTCTTGCGTTGCAGTCGTTGGCACATTGGGGAACAGCACAATCAACGCCAGACCATCCGGCAAGGCATTCGCATTTTCCAGGAGCAGAGCAAATACCACGCTTGTTGCATTGTTTTGGGCAAATTGGCTCTGTGCACAGCGTACCCTTCCAACCAACTTGGCATTTGCAACTTCCAGGCGAGTCACAGGTTCCATGCTCAAAGCACTCTGTCTTGCAAACGGGGCGAGTGCAGTTGGTTCCGGTCCATCCAGCGAAGCACTCACAGTCGCAGTTTGCCTGATCCAGGACTCCATAAAGGCAATCGACTTCGGGGCAAACTTTCTTGTCGCAGAGTTCACCGCGATACCCTTTTGCGCACTCGCAGACTCCTGGAACTGTGCAAGAACCACCAGGAACATGACAACCGAGTGGACAAAGTGGCGCACTGCAGTCATGACCAGTCCAGCCGTCAAAGCAAATACAGCGTGTTTGGGGAATGCCCGTTGGTGCGCCACCCAACTTATCTCCGCCACCAATGGCAGGAATAATGTTGCCGCTTGGGTCAAGGCTTGGTGGAGCAACACATTTACCTCTTCCGGAGCAATCGTTTTCGCACTTGACAAATTGACAGTCGCTCCCGGTAAATCCAGCATAGCATTTGCATTGTCCAGGAACCTCACAGAAACCCCGTCCATTGCAACTGTTGTGGCAGAGAGGAATATCACAAGCAGCTCCACCCCATCCTTCGAAACAAGGTGTGGAACAATTGTGACCAATAAATCCTGGGTTGCATTGGCATGTTCCCAGCACACAGACACCATTCTCGCATCCCTCCTTGCACTCTGGGATGGCCATTGTGATGAGCTCATTTGTCAGTGAGTTGCCCATAAACCCACCAAATCCGAACAGTCGGTTATTGAAAATGAACATCGAGTGTCCCCATCTGTCCTCAGGAGTTGCACCACGAATTGGTGGAGAGCCCCATGTGTTGGAAACAGTGTCGAAAACAAACAATTGCGAAGAAAAGCCGAGCTTGTGATCGTCTCCTCCAAAGATGAGAACTTTATCTCTGTAAGCAACAGCTTGGTGGGACAATCTTCGCGATGGGGGAAGACCAGACACGTGGAGCATCTCCCATCTCATTGTCTCAAGGTTGAACGAGTGGATGTCATTCAAATATTCGTTGTTCATTGTTCCACCACCAAACAAAAAGAGCTTGTTGCCAATCAAGGTCATGGAATGGCCAGCGCGTGGTGTTGGAGAAAGACCACCTTGAGTCTCAAACCGAACCCATGTGTTGTGGACCAAATCGTAGGCATGGAACTCTTGGAAGAATGTGACTGAGTTTGATTCATCCTTGAAAACTCCTCCCCAAATCAAAGCCTGTGTCCCAACAACATTGGCTGTTGCACGAGAGCGAGGAGAAGGTGGGATTGCCTCGTTGTCGCAAGTGCCTGTTGTTGGTTCAAGTGAAGTCCAAACCCCATCCCCAATGCTGACTGATGACAGATCATTGCGAAACTTTCCCAACACGTCAAACCCTCCAAAAATGAACAAACGATCTTCGTACAGCCAGAAGGCAGCATCAGACCTCCCGTTTGGATGATCCTCTGTCAAGGGGAACTTTTTCCAGGTCAAGCGAGGGATGTCAAGAACATAAAAATCCATTTGGCGTGTGTAGATATCATCGTAACGCACCACACCACCAGCCAACACAAAACTGGTGTCGTACAAACCAAAGGAGGCGTATGCACGAGGTTCAGGCTTCAAACCTTGTGACAATGCAGACGCAAAACCCAACACAGTGGAGTTGCATTTCTCACCACTGTACCCCTCTTCGCAGATGCATGTGCTTGTGATGTCATCACATCTGCCGTGTACACACTCGCACCCAGGATTGCACACAGTCCTCAAATGATCCGGAAGAACTGCCTCCACTCTCTGGACCAGTTGCTGAATCAATGGGTCTGTCTTGTCTATGTAAAGGCCAGGAATGGAGGGAAGAATGTCGTTGTTGTCACTTGCCAACACAAGCGTCAGCCAGCCCAACAAAAACAACACCATTCTCTGCATCCTTCTTCCTCCTGTGCGAGAGCTG
>Ga0170475_104276570_pt1 | contig 12810 bp, 12 predicted proteins | sample Soicark_Litter_5_FD_111474 | JGI IMG/M metagenome (GOLD analysis project Ga0170475, IMG submission 111474) | Avena fatua rhizosphere microbial communities from Hopland, California, USA. Combined Assembly of 48 SPs | reverse complement strand
CTTTTCCTTTTCACAGTCGAAGTTGCCGGGATACATTTTGCCTGCGGTTCCGCCCTGCACGATTGTGACGGCGGACTACTTGCGCAGAAGAAGGAATCAGTCGATGCGTGCCGGCCTGGTATTTGGCCACGCGCTATTGACGGCGCTGTTGACGACGGCGGTATTACTGGTTCCGCATGTCATTCTCGATCCCAAGGCCGTGCCCCCGATTGCAGCCTTGACTTATGCGATAGTCGTTGGCGTAGCGGTATTTTGCTTCATCTTCTTCCTGGTGCGCCGTCGTGGACAGCGCATGCTGCTGTGGACAACGATTGTGCCCGTGGCGTTTGGAGTGTTCTTTCTCCTGCACTACGCTGGACGGATCCTCGGCGAGGCATACTCGAGCCGCCAGGTGGCGGCATACGTGGAGAAGATCGAACGTGATAATCTCCAAGGCCGTGATCGTCCGGTGGCCGTTTATGAGGCGCGTCGCGACGTGGAGTATGGACTTGGTTTCTATCTGGATGAGCGAATTGAGCGCTACGAGCGGGGCGAAATTCCGAGCGTCGAACATCTGCTGGTGGCTCGCCAGGGGGAACACGACGCCCTGGCGAAGCTGCTGGGACCAAATCGGAAATTCATCTCTTTTGGGTCCCCGTTTCCGGGACCGATGAATCCGCAGCACCTGGAGGTGCTCTGGGTTTCGTCAAGTGGGTCGCTGGCGAGGTAAGCTGAGTGGTTACGGCTGCACGTCGTGGTTCGTGCTCGGGAAAAGGCTTCCGCCACCAGCCAGGCAGCCCTTAGACTCGGGTTCCTGACACTGTTGCCGGAATGTTGCTCGAAGGAAGGTAATAGTTAGCTACTGTTCCCTAGGAAGTAGCTTTTGCCTCTGAAACAATTGAAGATGGCAGCCGCAGTACAACACGTTCCCGAAATCCCCGTGGAAATCATGGATTTGCGACATTTCGGCGCGGCTGAATTGCGCCCACTGCTGATGGAGGAGGCGCGGCTCTGGTCAGAGCGCATGAGTTGGGATTATCAGGGCTCAGCCGAGATGATTCTGCGATACCTGGATTCCAAGATCCTTCCCGGCTACGCGGCAGTCGATGACGGACGTGTGCTCGGCTATTCCTTCTTTGTCTATGAAGGCAGTAAGGGAGTAGTGGGAGACATGTTTACTGCTGCCCACGCCCAGAGCGGGTTGGGTGAGCGTCTGCTGAACCATGTCGCTGAGACGTTGCAGAACTCTCCGGGCGTTCGTCGTATCGAGGCACAACTGTTGTTGCACGATAGCGGCGCCACGTTAGCGTCGTTTGTGCGGCGCGGATTCCGGCGCTTTCCGCGGCTATTTATGTCAATACCGCTTCGGCCTGCTCCCAATTTCCATCCGCCGGAGCTGAAGGGCATCACGCTGCGTCCTTGGCTCGAGCAGGATTTCCAGCCCGGAGCCAACGTCATTATGCAGGCATACGCCGGCCATGTGGATTCCGAGATCAACGACCAGTACAGAAGCGCTGCAGGTTCGCTGCGGTTCCTGAACAACATCGTACGTTTTCCGGGATGCGGCACCTTCGACGCGGCATCCTCCCTTGCCGCCGTTCATACCGCCTCACGTACCTTGGTAGGCATGCTGCTTTGCTCCCGCGTGCGCGAGGATGTCGGCCATGTCACCCAGGTCTGCCTGCTTCCCGAGTTCCGGAAACAGGGTTTAGCGCGTGCGATGATGGCAGCCTGCTTGCGAAGTCTGCAAGATCGCAAGTTCGCTGAATTGTCATTGACAGTGACAGCCGCAAACCACAGTGCCGTGGATCTGTACGAACGTCTCGGCTTCCACACTCGCAGGGTATTCGACGCCTTTGTGTGGGAAGGGTGAGGGGGATTTGGTGATTTCGCGATCGGGTGATTGCGTGATTGAAAAGCGAGCCTTTACGTTCAGCATTTCTATTTTCCGCATTAGAGCTGTTTCTTACACACCCGCGTCTTATTGGGAATGAGTACGCGTCCGCTCCTTCTCGGACACCGCGGGGCCTCCAAGTATGCGCCTGAGAACAGCGTCGCAGCATTCGATCTTGCGTTAGGACATGGCTGTGATGGTTTTGAGTTCGACGTGCGCTACACGCGAGATGGGCGCTGCGTAGTCTGTCACGATCCTCACCATGAGCGCCACCCTATCGATGCTTGTTTGGCGGATGAGCTCAAGCTCCCAAGTGCCGCGGACGTCGTTCGCAACTACGCACCCCGGGCCTATCTTGATATCGAGCTGAAGGTTCCCGGTGACGCCGGCGCGGTCTTCGATGCCTTGCAAACTGTCCCGCCACATCGATACATCGTTTCCTCATTTATTCCCGAAGTACTAAAGCGAGTGAACGCCAGCCGTCAACAGGTGCCTCTGGGGTTGATCTGCGAGAATTCTCGCCAACTGCAACATTCCCCGATGTTGCCGGTTCAGGCAGTCATGATCGAATCAAAGCTCGTCACCAAGAGCTTGATCGATGAACTCCACGCTGCGGGCCGGCAAGTCTTTGCCTGGACGGTGAACAAAGAACCAGAAATGCGGAGTTTTGCCGAGCTTGGAGTAGATGGATTAATCTCCTACGACACTCGCCTTCTTGCCAAGACATTCGAAGGCCGTGATCGCCCGCCGGTTTAGAACCTCAGTCTTGAGATCACCAATCCTGTAAGGCAACCTATACGCGATTGTGTAAAACCCACCGTCAGCTCCGCCCAATTTTGCCAGGCTCATGTTGTTCCCTGCATAAAAGCCGCAGGCCAAGGCCGTCAAATTCAACAGCTTACGGCATTCACCCGGTGGAACCAAAGTTGCTCTTCCGAGAGCGTATTCAATTGACCCCGGGAGTTTTGGCCATGTCAGAAGAGAAACCACCCTTTGAGCGTTCTTCGCCCAGTTTCCGCTTTGGTTCTTTGGCAGTCGCGCTAATCGCCTTCATCGCCCTCTTTGGATATGCGATCCATGAACGCAACGTGGCCAAGCGCCTCGTCAATGAGAACGAGCAAACAGCAACGGCGTTGAAGGAGACTCGCGGAGAAATGGGTGCGTTGAATGCCAGACTGGAGGCAATCGAGGTTATGCGGCGCGCTGCGGCTACACCGGTGACGCGTCATACGCCTCATATCCATGCGGCGGTTGTACGCTTTGCCAAGCCGGATCCGCGCTGGAAGAAGTTCCAAACGCAGCTCGACGCTCAGGGCCAGGCAATTGACGCTACAAAGCAGGACTTGGCCTCCACCCGGACAGTGCTTCAAGGCTCCATCGCCAAGACCCACGATGAACTCGTGGTGCTTCAAAAAAAGGGTGAGCGCAATTACTACGAGTTCGACATCGATAAGTCCAAGCAGTTCTCGCATACTGGGCCGGTCGGAGTCAGTCTGCGAAAAGCTAACACCAAGCATCAGTATGCGGATCTCGAACTCATGGTCGATGATCGTCAGGTCTCGAAGAAGCACCTGAATCTATACGAGCCAGCAATGTTTTACCCGGACGATTCGCAGCAACCGCTGGAATTGGTGGTAACAAGCATCGTCAAGAACCACATCCGCGGATACATCAGCGCGCCGAAGTACCGCGCATCGGAATTAACGATGATGTCCGGTGACGCCGCTCCGGTGGCTACCACTGCGCAGAACGTCGGGTCTAGTAACCAGCCCCAGCTGCACCGACGGTGAGAGCCCACGCGAGATTCTCTTAGGAGACGCTCAAGAGCCCCACAGAGATATCTGCCGCGCCGGACCGCCGACCTGATCGGTCAGCGGGATGGTTCCGTTATGGGAATCGCTGCCTGCTTGTACCACTCTACCGTGCGACGTAGGCCATTCTCGAAGTCGATGGTTGGTCTATACCCCAGGGCCGCGTGTGTTTGCGATATGTCCGCAAGCGAATGTTTGACGTCGCCGGTGCGCGGCGGAGCGTAACGCGGTTCACCTGAGTACCCGATGATCCGGGACAGAATACGAAAGGTCTCAGTCAGAGAGAAGCGGCTTCCAGTAGCCACGTTGAAAACCCTGCCGCTCACCTTTTCGGCACGCGCCTCGCAAGCCAGCAAATTGGCGTTGACGACGTTGTCGATGTAAGTGAAGTCGCGGCTCTGCTGTCCATCTCCAAAAATTGTACAAGCCCCGCCCTCCAGCATTTGGGTGATGAACTTTGCCAATACTCCTGAGTATTGCGAGGTAGGATCCTGGCGTGGACCGAAGACATTGAAGTAGCGCAGCGATACGGTTTCAAGACCGTAGACTTTCTGAAAGGAACTCATGTATAGCTCGCCAGTTAACTTCTGTACTGCGTATGGCGAGATCGGGTGGGGGAGCATGTCCTCACGTTTTGGCAGGGTTGGGATGTCGCCGTACGCGGAGGACGAGGCGGCATAGATCACCCGCTTTACATGGGCATCCCGCGCACCAATGAGAACGTTCAGGGTCCCGTTAATGTTGGCGTCGTGGCTTCGGACCGGATCGGTAACAGATCGAGGCACGGAAGGAATTGCCGCCTGGTGGAGAACATAATCGACTCCGAGGCAAGCTTCGGCGACACCTTCGGCGTCGAGCAGATTAAGTTCGCGAAACTCGACGGAGTCTTTGAGTTCCTCAAGATTCTGACGTTTTCCGGTCTCAAAATTGTCTAAGCCGCGGACCTTATGTCCGCGACGAACAAGCTCCAGCGCGAGATTAGAACCGATAAACCCCGCGATACCGGTAATTAAATAAAACGCCATTACTTCCGCCTTGCTGCGATTAGACTGTCGACGCTCCTCAACCGTGGGGAATCGTAAATTTCAGAACGGGAAGAAGTCGCAAAAGAATCAAATGAATCACATTCAAAGTTCAGATTGAAACCTGCCGATACGCTCACTCAATTGTGATCTTCAATCTCAGTATTCAGTGCGAATTCCCAGGACACGGAAGTCGTTCAGGAAACTCTTGACGACGAAGACAACTCGATTATTACTGTGCGGATCTGGGGGACGAAGAAAAAACCCAGTATCTGAGACAAAGGGAAGAGAGTTATGCACTATCCCCTCCGTCACTTCTCCATCTTTGAATCGGATTTTGATCCAGAGCCCTTCGATTTGCGGATTGCGCTCGAAAAACTTGATCTCCACGTAGTCGTTGCGGCCTTCGAGAGTCTTGACGAAGAATAGAGCTTTGGCGCTGCGGAGATCGATTACGGTTTTTCCGCCGGCGGCAAGGTCGAGGGCGATCTGCGCAGGCAAGCTGTTTCCGGTTAAGCCTGCCGAAAGTGGATCGAATGACTGCGGATCGCCAAGATAGCCCTTAACAAGGGAGCCGTCCGCTAAATGGGCTACAACCTTCAGATCTTCCCGGCTGCGCTCAGGCATACAAACAACAGCTTACCGCAAACCGGTGCGAGTCTCCGATATCCTGGCCGAACCGGGAGGCAAAATCTGATATTGCTTAATTTTGTACAGCAGCGCCTTATAGCTAATGTTCAATCGTAGGGCGGCTAGTTTGCGGTTCCAATTCGTGGCCAGCAATGCCTGCTCGATGGCTCGCAACTCGGCCTCATCCTTAAGCCCGCGGACCAGGGACTTTAGCCCGCCTTCGGGAACGCCCCTGCCGGCGCCGTTGGTTTCAGGCGAGCTCCCGGTGAGACCTTTGGTCTTAGCCTCGAGTTCAGAGATGGCCATCGCTTCGTCCTGCAGTACGAGATAGCGCTTCACGAAATTCCCTAATTCGCGCAGATTGCCCGGCCAATGATATTGCATACAGGCTCGCACCATGCGCTCGGAGTAGCTGAGACGCGGGTGCGCGTAGCGTTCCGTCAGCCGGTTCATGAAATGTTTGAGCAGCAGCGGAATCTCCTCGCGGCGCTCGCGCAGCGGCGGAATTTGCATGGTGAACGCGTTGAGACGGTAATAGAGGTCTTCTCGAAGCGTCTTGTTGGCGATCGCCTCCGGGATATTGATATTGGTTGCGGCTAACACACGCACATCGACCGTAACATTTGACCGGCTTCCCAGACGGGAAAACGAACCGTCTTGCAAGACGTGCAAGAGCTTAGCCTGCAGCGCGGTGCTCATTTCGCCGATTTCGTCCATGAGAATCGTGCCTTTATTGCACAATTCAAATTTGCCTGGCTTTGATCTGTTGGCGCCGGTAAATGCGCCGGCCTCGTACCCGAAGAGTTCACTTTCAAGCAGTTCTGCAGGTAGCGCCGCGCAGTTTACCTTCAACAGAGGACGGTGGGCGCGAATAGACATCTTGTGAATCAGTCGCGCGAGGATTTCTTTCCCCACTCCGCTTTCCCCGAGCAGCAATACTGGAACATCAACTTTAGCGACAAGCGCAACTTGAGTTCGGATTTGCTTCATCTGCGGACTCGCCGCAAGGAAGAACAAATCATCTTCGAGGTTTTCGACTTCGACATCGTCAGAAACGGTATAGCGCTGTAACTCGGGGCGGCTCTTTTGCGCTTGTTCCGCTTCGAGACAGCGTTTCAGGACGGCATCGAGCTCGGACTTGTAGAAGGGCTTTGTGACATAGTCCAGCGCTCCCAGTTTGATCGCCTGCACGACCGTGCTGGTATCGCTGACACAAGAGAGCACGACGATCTTCTGCTCGGGACGAATCTTCTTGCATTCTTCGATCGTCTGCAGACCGTTCATGCTCGGCATTGCCATGTCGAGCAGAATCAAATTGGGACGGAGACCGTCTTGGACGCGCTTGATCGCTTCGAATCCGCTGCTGGCGGTTTCGACAGAATAATTGTCGACCTCCAGCAGCGTCTTGGTGTAGCGCAGCATGCTGGGCTCGTCATCCACGATCAGAATGGTCGGGTTGTCGCTCATGACTCTCTCGTCCTCATCGGCAGGAGCAAGGAAAAGCTACTGCCATTTCCGGACTCGCTTTCTACCCAGATTTTGCCTGCATGCGCTTCGATCAACCTGCGCGCGATTGCCAGACCGAGCCCCATGCCATGAGAGTCAGAAGTCTGTTGAAGGCGCAAAAACTCGTTGAATATCTCTTGATGATACTCGGGAGGAATTCCTGGTCCACTATCTGAAACGGTAATCCGGATGGCATTGGGCTGATGCTCAGGAGAAGTCCGACGCTCACTCCCGAAAGGAATCGTCTGTCGAAAGCTACGCCGTTCCCAAAGATAGGCGACAGTGCTCACGCGAACGTGTCCGCCTGCGGGAGTGAACTTGACTGCGTTGTCAATCAAGTTGGAGATGACGTGCTGAAGCTTGAGTTGGTCAAACAGGATCGGCTGCAGGCTAGTGTCAGGTCGGAATTCCCATCGCAGCTTCTTTTGCTCGAAGCGGCTAGACCAATGCTCCAGAACCTCCGCAATACACTCGTTCACGTCGCCGAGTTCCTTCGAGATCCGAATCTTGCCCGATTCAAGCGCGCTGAACGCGAGAAAATCTTGAACGAAACGCTGCAGGCGAAGGCCGCTCTGCTTCATTTCCTCCAACACTTTCCTCTGCTGTTCGTTGAGGGGCCCCAGCAGTTGACCTAAAAGAAGGTCAGTGTAGCCCGTCATCACTGAAAGCGGAGTCTTCAGCTCGTGGGCCGCGGACGCCAAAGCAATCGTCCGGCGAAATATGTCTTGCTTGAGTGAATCTTCAATTTCCAGCCGCGTCGCAGACGAACTACTACCAACGACGGCCTGACCAGGGGAACCAGACACGCTTTTTCTCCGTTCCGGCGCAAGAATGGGAGCCAGAGCTTCAACTATCTAAAATTACGAGGGGTTTTCAGGGCCGAGGGGGGAGTATTACCCACGAATCCGCTCGCCAAGTGTTCTGCTTACCATATCGCAATGTTTTGCAATTCTCAAGAAGAAGATTGGATGGGCTCTATACGGAAGTTACTGAAAGTAAATGTTATAGTAACCTTAGGCTCGTTACTGCGATTGCCTCAATTAGAAGGAGATACGAGCGCAATGGAAGGAAATTGTCCGGAGGCTGACTGGATTAAGCGTCTCCGAAGCTAGAAGAGGCTGCCTGAGCGAGGAAGTCATAGCTGTGTATGGACGCGGCGATGCCAGTTTTGCCTGTTTCGGCATCATTCTGGACGCGCACCACTTTGCCTTTGCAGGAAACTTGGATGGCAGCAGTGCGGGTTAGCTCCGGCGGCAGAGTCATCGTGAATTCGATCTCTGAATTCTCACGAATGTCGCAGTTGACGTAGAAGAACACTCCGCTAGCGCTGACGTCGCGCGTCTTTGCATGAACTGTGGCATCAGAGCCGGGAAGCCGCAACCATACCGGCATTTCCAGAGGAAACCGCGGAAGTACGCGCTTCTCGTCCAATGTTAGGTCCTGTATTCCTGAGATTTTGGCGTTTTGGATTCGCTGATCGATGCAGCAAAATTCGACCAGCTAACTACTTGATTAACAGAGTGTGGCATCTCGAATCCACAACGCCCAGCACGGATAGGCGCCACTTAGCCTAACCTTTCAGTTTATCGTTGCAGTTTCCTAACCATACGGCAACAGTCGATAAACACTGATTCAAAAGCCGCTTGTCTTGCATTTCACCACCCCTCATCCCACCTTGAAGCGCAAACTTATGCACATCACGTGGTAAGCGCAGTAACCATTACGGGAATTACGGTAGGCCGGGAAGGTTAGGTCGATACCTTACTAGATACGAAAGAGTTACATGCTAAAATCCACTTCTTATGTCTGCAATTAAGACGGCTCCCGTGCGCATGGGAGCCTTTCTCGAGAAAACGGAATCACGCGAACTGCGCGTAGGCATCATTGGTCTTGGTTATGTTGGCTTGCCTTTGACTCTCCTCTTCAGTGAGCAAAAGTTCCGGGTCACTGGCTTCGATGTCGACCAACAGAAGGTGGATACCCTTTCTGCAGGTGGATCTTACATCCATCGCATCCTGCCGAACGAAATCGCCGATGCGAAATCTGCGGGTTTTTCTGCGACCACCGATTACGCTCACATCACGGACCTTGACGCGATCATCATCTGCGTTCCCACCCCCCTCACTGACCACCATGAACCGGATTTGAGCTACATCGAGAACACTGCACGCGCGATCGCGCCGAATCTGCGCGCCGGCCAATTGGTAATCCTCGAGAGCACAACTTATCCCGGAACAACAGAAGAAATACTGGTTCCCATCCTTGAAAAAGGCAATAAGTTGGCGCTGAAGGCCAACCGTTCTGGCGTGGCCAGCAATGATACGTTCCACGTTGCTTTTTCTCCCGAACGTGAGGATCCGGGAAATACTCAGGTCGCGCGCCGGGATATTCCAAAAGTGATCGGTGGGCTGGAGCCGATAGCCACCCAATACGCCAGCGCTCTGTACAACTCAATTTTCAATCGTGTAGTGCCGGTTTCTTCTCCTGCCACTGCGGAAATGACAAAGCTGCTGGAGAATATTTATCGCTGCGTAAACATCGCGCTGGTGAATGAACTCAAGCTGCTTTGCCTTCGAATGGGCATAGATATCTTCGAAGTGATCCGCGCCGCATCTACCAAGCCGTTCGGATTTCAGCCCTTCTATCCTGGTCCTGGGTTGGGCGGACACTGCATCCCCATCGATCCGTTCTATCTCTCGTGGAAAGCGAAGGAATTCGACTTCCACACCCGCTTCATCGAACTGGCCGGAGAGGTGAACCTGAGTATGCCGTATCACGTCGTTTCGAGCGTGGCTCAGGCCCTAAACCAACGGCAGTTGGCGCTGAATGGCTCGAAAGTGCTTGTACTCGGCCTGGCTTACAAGAAGGACATCGACGATCTACGAGAATCACCGTCACTCACCATTATCGAGTTGTTGCAGCGCGAGGGTGCTGTAGTGAGCTACAATGACCCATTTTTTCCTCGTGTGGGACGCGGGCGCAAATACGACCTCAAGTTGACCAGTACTCCCTTGAATGACCTTGAGCAATTCGACTGTGTTCTGATAGTTACCGATCACTCTGTCTACGATTACAAAGACATCGTCAAGCGCTCGCGCCTGGTCGTCGACAGTCGGAATGCCACACAGGGTATTACAGCGCCCAACATTGTTCACTGCTAAGGCGCACCACGTTGTAAGAGTCGTACACCAGTGTTAACGACGACGGACGAAATTTGAAGCATCTGTCCTGCCCTCTTCTGTGGCCAACTGGTTGAAAATAGTGGAACTCTGTTTTCCTTGCGTGAAAGTGTTTTCACTTACCTCATTGAGACATCGACAACCTTATCTGCATAAGTCTCCATGTCTGCTTGCGACATCAATGCTCGTAAGCCATTGAACACACACAGCTGCTTTTGCCACAGTCATGTTTTCCACAACACTCTAGCGGTCTAGCATGGATTGGTTGTGAATGTGCACATAATTGCACCGGACTCCGTTCAGTCTGCGGGCGACAAGTACGCCCGGAACCAATGGTGGAGACTTCACGCTTGAGCACAGCCGTGGCAATGGGTAACGGGCACACAGGATTATTGGCAGGCATCCCGCCAGAGGTAATCATCTTCGGCGTTACCGACCGGATGCAATCTTTGCAACGTAAGCTGCGCGTGGTCGCGCAAGCCAATGTTCCCGTACTTGTCACGGGTGAGAACGGCACGGGCAAAGAGATACTGGCCCGCATGATTCACCATCTTTCTCCGTGGAACGATGGAACGTTCGTAAAGGTGAATTGTCCTGCGATACCAGGCACTTTGCTCGAAAGTGAGTTATTCGGGTATGAGCGCGGAGCCTTCACCGGCGCTTACGGAGCCAAACCGGGCAGGGTGGAATTAGCTCACCGCGGGACGCTATTCCTGGACGAGATCGCGGAAATGGATCTAGGAATCCAGGCAAAGCTGCTGCAGTTGCTTCAGGATGGTCAATTCTGCCGGATTGGCGGCCAGGAAGAGAAAAAGGTCGACGTTCGCGTAATCTGTGCCACCAACCGCGATTTGGAAACCGAGATCGCGGGTGGAAGATTTCGGCAGGATTTCTTCTATCGCATCAACGTCGTGCAAATTCAGGTTCCCGCCTTGCGGCATCGTGCCCAGGACATTCCAGCCCTCGCCAGTTATTTTCTCGAACTTTACGGCCAGAAATTTTCCGTTCGTCCTAAGCCGGTTCCAGCTTCGCTGATGGAGCTCTTTCTGAATTACTCGTGGCCGGGGAATATTCGCCAACTGGAAAACCTGATGAAGCGGTACGTGATTCTCGGCAACGAGGAAGCACTGACGTCGGAATTGGTCTCGCGAGGGGGAAATTGCTTTGACCCCGTGATCCCTTCGGATGGCAGCATTTCTCTCAAGAAGGCAACTCGAGATGCTACTCGCGAACTGGAGCGCAAGATCATCATGAGAGTGTTGCACGCGCACAATTGGAATCGAAAGAAAGCCGCCAAGGCCATGAGCATCAGCTATCGGGCTCTCCTCTACAAGATTCAGGAAACTGGCATCAGCTCCAATCGCGTACGGCTGGGTCAGCAACCAGAGGAGCCACAGCACATCGTGAACTAGCTCAGGAGCTTCCTGCTCGGCCGCTCCGATGATGAAACAACGCACTGCGAATGATCTGGGCCGCTTGCTCGCACTCGGATCGAGTTACGTCTATGTGCGTGACTAGCCGAACCACGGAATCGCTTACTGCGCTTCCGATTACCCTCTGCTTTCGTAACTCACGCAGCAGTCCGCTTGAATCCAGGCCGGTTCCGCTGACGTCAAAGATTACGATATTGGTTTGTACTTTCTCCGGATGGATAAGCAGTCGGGGGACGTCAGCTAGGGATTCGGCAAGAAATCTCGCATTGGCATGATCCTCATGCAAGCGCCGCGGCATTTCTTCCAAGGCAATGATTCCTGCCGCGGCGAGCACACCCGCTTGACGCATGCCTCCGCCCAGAGCTTTGCGAATGGAGCGTGCCTGATCGACGAAGCGGCGAGTGCCGACCAGCATGGAACCAACTGGAGCTCCTAGTCCCTTCGAAAGGCAAAACATTACTGAGTCGAACTTGCGGGTCAGTTCAGCTACGGAGCATTTCAGCGCGCAAGACGCATTGAAGATGCGAGCGCCATCAAGATGAACGGGGATTCCACGCTCGTGTGCGCCATCGCAGATCTCTTCCATCACGCTGATCGGCGTAATTGTGCCTCCGGCCATGTTGTGCGTGTTCTCGATCTCGATCAAGCCCGTTTGCGCGCGAGCATAGCTCGCCGCAGGAATCTTCTGCTTGATTGCTGCCCAGGTAAGAATGCCGTCATCGGCGCGTAACGTCCTTAGTACACACCCAGAGAAAAAGGCCGGCATCCCCATTTCCCAATCAAGAATGTGAGCCCGCTCCTCGCAGATGATTTCCTGTCCGGGACGCGTGTGCACCTTGATCGCGATCTGATTGCCCATGGTGCCGGTAGGAACGAACAGCGCCGCCTCTCGTTCGAAGATGCGGGCTGCCGCCGCCTCCAGCCGATTGACAGTCGGATCTTCTCCATAAACGTCGTCGCCCACCTCGGCCTCCGCCATCGCTTTGCGCATGGCCGGCGTGGGACGCGTAACAGTGTCACTGCGCAAGTCAATCACTGAAGGCGACTTTAGTGATGGTGGCTGTTCTTCTACTACTTGTGATGAAACCTTGCCCATTGCTCTCCTGGATCACGCGACCTGTTCAGTTCCTATGAAACGTTCGAATACTTCGTTTGCCAGCAGTCGTCCGCGGCTCGTTAGCCGCAAGCGACCATCGGTTTGCTCGAGCAGATCGAGCGTTACAAGCTCGCGAATCCCAGATGCGAAGCTCTGTAAAATTTGTGGATGAACGGTGGCAACATCGATTCCTCGATTCAAACGCAGCCCAAGAAACATCGACTCTTCGATCGCTTCCTGCCGGCTCACCCGTGTTACAG